>Ga0255056_10000536_pt1 | contig 11321 bp, 7 predicted proteins | sample Cases_109_1_MG_FD_183639 | JGI IMG/M metagenome (GOLD analysis project Ga0255056, IMG submission 183639) | Seawater microbial communities from Amundsen Gulf, Northwest Territories, Canada - Cases_109_1 | ecosystem: Environmental > Aquatic > Marine > Gulf | place: Canada: Northwest Territories... | reverse complement strand
CTTGCCCGTTTCCTCGACAATAATCCGGACTGGCCGGGCCAGCGCGCGTTGCTGCGCAACGCCGAGCGGGTTATGCCCAAGAATCTTCCGGACGCCCGGGTGCTGGCCTGGTTCGAGGCCCATCCCGCGGTCAGCCCGAACGGCGCCCGGCGCTATGCCGAGGCGCTGCAGCGGAGCGGCGAGACCGAACGCGCCACCGCGTTGATCCGCAAGACCTGGATCGACGGCGATTTCGCCAGCCGCGACGAGCGGGCGTTCCGCAAGCGCTTCGCCAAGCAGCTGCGGCGCACGGACCACTTGGCCCGGCTCGACCGCCTGCTCTGGCAAGGCAAGTTCCGGCAGGCCAAGCGCCAGGCGCGGCGCCTGGGCAAGGGTCACGCCGCCCTCGCCGAAGCCCGCATGGCGCTGGCCCGGCGCAGCCCCGGTGTCGACTATGCGATCCGGCAAGTGCCCCAGGAGCTCAAACGCGATCCCGGCTTGGTCTACGAGCGCGCCCGCTGGCGCCAGCGCAAGAACCGCTACGACGGCGTGATCGAACTGCTCGACCCGCCGATGCCCGACGCGCCCCACCCGAAGCGTTGGTGGCCGCTGCGCAAATGGGCCGCGCGCCAAGCCTACAAGGCAGGCGATCTCGCGGTCGCCTACCGGATCGCCGCCGGCCACGGCCTGACCGAGGGCCTGGGCTTCGCCGAGGGCGAGTGGCTGGCCGGTTGGCTCGCGCTGCGCTCCTTGGACCGGCCCGAGGCGGCCTATCGCCACTTCGAGCGCTTGCATCGGGGCGTCCGCTCGCCGATCAGCTTGGCCCGCGGCGCCTATTGGGCCGGCGAGACCGCCCGGATCTTGGAAGCAGGTGACGCCGGCGCCGACTGGCAGGCCAAGGCCGAGGACTGGTACCTGACGGCGGCCCTGCATGGCACCACCTTCTACGGCCAGATGGCCGGCCGGCGCCTGAGCCAGGAGGCCGCGATCGAGACCGCGGCGGGGCCGGCGCCGGACGCCGTGGCGCGCGCCGCCTTCGATGGCCGGGAAATCGTGCAAGTCGTGCGCCTGCTCGGCGCGCTCGGCGAGGTCGAGCTGCACGAGCACTTCCTGCTGCGCCTCAAGGCACTGGCCGCGACCGCCGAGGATTTCGTCCTGGTCGCCGAACTGGCCCAGCGCCAGGGCCGGCCGGATATCGCCGTGCGCATGGCCAAGGAAGCCCGCGGCGCCGGCGTGGTTCTGTTCGACGAGCTGTTTCCCGCGCGCCGGCTGGCCAAGACCCGAAGCCCCGAACCGGCCCTGGTGCTGGCGGTGATTCGGCAGGAAAGCGAATTCTACAGCGGCGCCATCAGCCGCGCCGGCGCCCGCGGTTTGATGCAGCTCATGCCGGGCACGGCGCGGCGGGTGGCGCGCCAAGTCAAGGTCGGCTATAGCCGCAAGAAGCTGCTCAGCGATCCGGAGTACAACCTGCGCCTGGGCCGGTTCTACCTGGCCGGCCTGATCGAAAAATACGGCGGCTCCTACATCCTGGCGCTGGCCGCCTACAATGCCGGGCCGGGGCGGGCGAACCGCTGGATGAAGGACTTCGGCGATCCCCGGACCCCGGAGGTCGACCCGGTCGACTGGATCGAGAGCATCCCCTTCAACGAGACCCGCAACTACGTCCAGCGGATCCTGGAGAGCCTGGTGGTCTACCGCAAATCCCTCGGCGTTCCGCCCAGCGACCCGATGACCACCGGCGCCACCCCGCGCCACTCCCTAGCCGAGCACGCCCAGCCCGACTGAGCGGCCGGATTTCGGGTCGGGATTGCGCCGAAACGCCGGTCCGGACGTCCGCTTCGCCACCCATCGAATCGATGAGCCTGCACGCGCTATTGTGTGATCACCGGAAGCATCATCTATGCCGCATCAGGAGGTCGACTAGCTCGCGCAGGTCCTTCGGCATGACGGGCTTTTCCAAATAGGGCCGCTCGGAGGCATCGAGAAACTCCTTGACCCGAGGGCTCAGGGTATCGCCGGTGATGAACGCCAGGCCGGCGATTTGGTCCGGATTACTGTCGCCGAGGGCGTGGTAGAAGCTAGGCCCGTCCATCCACTGCATGCGGATATCGCTTAGAATCACATCATAAAAACCTTGTTTCGTCATCTCCAGCGCCGCTTGTCCCGAACCGGCGACCTCAACGCTGTGCCCGTCATGTTCCAGAAGTTCGGAGATGGTTTGACCGACGTCGGCCTCGTCATCCACGACCAGCACGCGGTATTTCGCCGCCTTCCTCCCGCCAGGCCGCGCCGCCGTGGCCGAGCGGCGTTGCTGTATTGCGCGGGGCAGCAGGATCGCGAAAACCGCCCCTTCGCCCGGGGCGCTCTCCACCACGATGGTGCCGCCGTGCTCCGTGACGATCCGGTGACAGAGGGCGAGGCCGATACCGGTCCCGGCTCCGACATCCTTGGTCGTGTAGAAGGGTTCGAAGATCCGGTATTTGACGTCTGCGGCGATGCCAGGACCGTTATCTTTGACTTTGATCGCCACTTGATCGCTCTTCTTGCGGTATGACGTGGTAATTCGCAGCTTGCGCGGTCCGTCGAGGTCCTGCAGGGCATGTTGCGCGTTGACAATTAAATTGGTGAAGACTTGGCGCATTTGATCCGGGTCGGCGATAACATTCGGTAATTCTTTCGCCATCCTCATCGAAACCTCGATCCCGCAGGTGCGAAGTGAGTAGGCGGTCATGTCGAGCGCGCCTTCGATGACGCTGTGGAGATCGACCGGCACCGTCTCGCCCGGCTCCTGGCGCGCCATGGCAAGAAATGTCTTGACGATTCCCGCACAACGATTGGCGGCTTTACCGATTTTTTCGGCGCGCGCGGTCGTGCGCTCATCGGGCGCCGATTCCCGCAGCATGGCGGCCTGCCCGACGAGCACCGAAAGCGGATTGTTGAGCTCGTGCGAAACCCCGGCCAAGAGCTCGCCCAAGGCGCTTAGTTTCTCGGCTTGATGAAGCCTCTCGCGCTGCTGGGCCAGCTCGACTTCGGCCGAGCGGCGATCCGTCAAATCGAACAGGGTCGAGACGATGACCTCCTCGCCCTGATATTGGATCAGACGGGCGGACAATGCGCAGGTAAATTCTTCGCCATTGGCCTTCTTGTACCGCGCTTCCATCGCGTCGACCGAACCCGTGCGCTGCAAGCACTTGATAAAGGGTTGCCGATCTTCCAGATTCGCCCAGCGGTCCTTCGCCGACACAACGTCCTCGAGTTTGTCGTACCGGAACAGCTTCTGCATCGCCGGGGTCTCATAAATGATCGTCCCGTCTTCGAGACGGTTCATGGTGATTGGCGCGGGACAGGCCTCGAGCACACGGCGCACCCGTTCCTCGCTTTCGCGCAAGGCCTCTTCCATCTCCTTCCTTTTGGTGATATCGCGCCAAGTTGACACAAAGCCGCCCTGCCGAGTGACGCGATGCGAGTACTCGAACCATCGCCCGTCGGAAAAAGCGAACTCCTGATGGCTCGCGACGCCACGTTGGGCGATCTGCCCTTCGAGCCATTCGTCAAGTCGTCCGGCCGCCTCGGTGAAAAGCCCCCGCTCGCCGCGCGCCCTGGTCACATCCCGCCAAGCGGCGCCGCGAACCAGCAGGTCCTCGCTGCCGTGGTGGAACGCCTTGTATTGCGAGTTGCACAGGACCAGGCGATCGTTGGAATCATAGAGAACGAGTCCCTCCGAGAGCGATTCGATCGCGTCATCGAGCGTTTCGTGGGCGCGATGGAGCTCTATTTCCCGTTTCTTGATATCCGTGAGATCGACAACGCCCGAAACGATGAATTCTTCACCTTCAAACTCGATCACGCGCCCTGAAAGTGCGGCGACGAACTCCTTGCCATCCAATTTCTTGAATCGGATCTCGAAATTATTCACGAAGCCGTCGCGATGTAGCCGCTCCATATAGGTTTTACGCTCTGATGGATCGACGTCATAGACACCCGCGTATCTGGCTTTGGTATCTCGGCCTTCCCCAAACAGGGCTTTGTTCGCCGGGCTCTCGTAAAGAATCGCCGAGTCGCTCAGCCGTATCATCGCCAGCGGCAGGGGGCATGCATCGAGGATCCATCGAACCGACTCGTTCTTGTAAAGAGCGGATCTTTCAGCCTTCCGCTGGCCGGAAATGTCACCGCATTCCAAGATACGGCCGCCTTCGGGCGTCGGATGTATCCTCAAGAGGCGCCGATCGTCATTGCAAAATTCAATCTCGATTGCCTCTGTCTCGGCCTCCAGGAGCCGCTCGGCAATGCCTTGTGAGGTAGGATTTGACCCTATGGTTCCGGCTCCATCCACGGAGGCAATACTCGGCACCAAGCGCTGCAATAGCTCATCAAACTTTATGCCGATCAGCCGATCGGCATCGGACTCGCAGCGTTCTGCCAATCCTTTGCTGGCGACCATCAAATGGCCATCCGCGTCGAACAGGCCGAACTCGTGTGGCAGGCTCTTGATCCCATTCTCAAGAGAACTACCCAGATGATGGTGCCCTCGACTTCCCGATGCCGGCCGCGGGTCAGGATTGATTTCGTCAGGCACGGTGCAACTCCTTGTTCCCAAGCCAGCATCTGCCGGGTGTGCGGAGAGAAGACGTAAAATCGTATCATGCCCTGCCCTAATTCTCGATAGGGTAAGCGGCGGAGATCGAGACTTGGTATCGTTCGTATATTCGATGATTGCCAAATGCGCCAGCCGCCGGTGTTCGGGCACCCGCGGGGGGCGGGACATGGTGGCGCCTACAATACGGGAGAGGCAGCTAGAAGGCCTGATGGTCGACCGAATATCTCTCGGCTCCCCGGACGGCGACCCGAATTCCGCACGCGGCACCCCGCGCCGCTCCCTAGCCGAGCACGCCCAGCCCGACTGACCGGTCGCGTTTCGGTTCGATATTCTGCCGAAACGCCGGCACAATGAATTAACGCCTGTGTTGCATCGAACAGTTCGTCGCCCGCGCGATCCAGCTTTACGAGCAGGACCGGGGGAGGTTTACGCCTCCGCCCGGCTAGGATTGTATGTGCGGCGTTGGGTCGGATGGGCCGGAGCCGCACTGCCGCCGGAAGCGGCTACGGGCCTCCTCACCCGCCGATGCCGAGGCTGCCTGCAAACCTGGCACCCTCATGGATTACGCACGCGGTGGCGGGAGTCCGTATGGTCCGGCAGCGGCTGGTTGTTTGTCGATGACCTAAACTAAGGGCAATTTCCGCCGAGATTGGCGGCGTCGTAAGCCTCAATGTCGGCTCGACACACATCGATGGCTGCCTCAGATAAATTCTGCACTATGATGCTCCTAGATTTGAACCTACCTTTGGTTAGGGAAAGTAGGCACAAATCTTCGTTGTCTCCGAAACCGTTTGACGTGACTGCACTACTAGTAAGATTTACCGGGACAGTGAGTTTACCGGTCCGCGCTTGGAGTGTTGTATTTTTATTGTTGGCTGTATCCACTTTGGCGCAATTTATCGTCTTGATGCCATATTTTGAGAACTCCTTCACGGGGATATTCTCTGTTGTATATTCACATCCACATAAAGTGTGAATATTATTTGAAGGGGCGAGACCGACCGCCTCCTCATTGATGGGGGCGTCGTCCAGATCCCAATTGCAAGTCGTGATCTTGATCCCGGTCGCGGTGATGATGGTCTCTTCGTCGCCGTCGCACTCGGGAACTTCCTGAGCATAGCCTGCCTGGGGCGCGAGCAGAAAAGCGCCCACGAATACGATGATCGCTGCGATGCCTGAAGCAATACCTGTGGCCGTCCTGGTCCTGTTCTTCGCTCCTTGGTTCAACTGCCCGTAATCACCGAACATTCAGAATGAGGTAAGAAAAACATTGCCGATTTAATTATAATTGTCAATAAATAATTAAATATAGTAAATATTTGTTAACTATATACCTTAATATTTACTAACGAATATGGTTAAAATCATGAATTTGGTCATGATGATGGGCCTTCTCAAGGTTCGTTGTCGAAAGGAACGACCTGTCGGCTCAGGGGGACCGCCTCTTATCCATATTTTCCGTTATCCAAACACACCCTCCCGTCGATCGAAGGGCCGTCGAAATTTCCGGCCTACACTTTCGGGGCATAGTCGGATGTACCGGACACCGTCGATCGATCTTTGCGGTTGCCTTTGGCCGCGCGAGACGCTTGCCTTAGTATCCTTCACGGGGGCACCCAATCGGCACCAAGGGAAAGCATGGCCAATCCGGCATTCGCGAACATCGGCGCCTGCGTCTTCGATGCTTACGGCACGCTGTTCGACGTCCATTCCGCGGTCGGGCGCAGCGGCGGCGCGCTGGGCGACAAGGCGGCGCCGGTCTCGGCCCTGTGGCGCCAGAAGCAGCTCGAATACACCTGGCTGCGCAGCCTGATGGGCGCCTATGCGGACTTCTGGCAACTGACCGGCGAGGGCCTCGACTATGCGCTCGCCGCCAACGGGGTTGCGGACCCGGACCTGCGCCAGCGCCTGATGGACCTGTACCTCGGCCTCGACGCCTACCCGGACGTGCCCGGCGCCCTCGGCTACTTGCGCGACGCCGGCAAGCAGACCGCCATCCTGTCCAACGGCTCGCCGGACATGCTGCGGGCGGCGATCGACTCGGCCAAGCTCGGCAGCCACCTGGACGCCGCGCTGTCGGTCCATGAGCTGCGAATCTTCAAGCCGGATCCCCGGGTCTACCAACTCGCGGTCGACCGCCTGGGGGTCGAGGCGGCGCGCATCTGCTTCGTATCGACCAACGGCTGGGACGCGGCCGGGGCCGCCTATTTCGGTTTCCAGGTCGCCTGGCTCAACCGCTTCGGCCAACAGCCCGAGCGGCTGCCCGGCCCGCCCGCCGCGATCATCGAGACCCTGGCCGAGCTGCCCGATCTGCTCGGGATCTGATACGAATGGCGGCGATCGAGGCGGAATTCCGGGAACGCAGTTTCAGCGCCCGCGACGGGCTCCGGCTCTATTTCCGCGACTACGGGGATCCCCTGTCGCCGGGTACGCCGCTGTTGTGCCTGGGTGGCTTGACCCGAAACTCGAAAGATTTCCACACCCTGGCCCGGCGCCTCTCGGCGCGCCGCCGCGTGCTCTGTCCCGACTATCGCGGCCGCGGGCGTTCGCCCTACGACCCCGACTGGCGCAATTACGCGCCGCCACAAATCTTGAACGACGCGATTCAACTGCTGGCCGCCACCAACCTGCACCGGGTCGTGGTCTGTGGCGTTTCCTTCGGCGGCTTCCTGGCCATGGCCATGGGGGTGGCGGCGCCGATCGCGCTCGCCGGGGTGATCCTGGACGACGTCGGTCCGGAGGTCGATCCGGCGGTCGGGCGCCGGATTCTGGACTACGTCTCGGTCGACCGCCCACAGCCCGACTGGGACACCGCGGTCGCCGCGTTCAAGGTCCGACACCCGAACCTGTCTCGGCGCGACGACGCGGCCTGGCGGCGCTGTGCCGAAGGCAGCTACCGCGAGGGCGAGGACGGCCGCCTCCATTTCGACTGGGACCCGGCGATCGCGCGGCCGCTCCGGCAATCCAGGTCGCGCCCGACCGACTATTGGCCGCTCTATCGCTCGCTGCGAGGGCTGCGGGTGTTGGCGATCCGCGGCGATCTCTCGGAGGTGCTGAGCCCGGCGACCTTGGCCCGGATGGCGGCGGAGAAACCCGATCTCATGCAACTAACCTTGCCCGAGGTCGGGCACGCACCCATGCTCGACGAACCTGAATCGGAGCAAGCGATCGATGAATTCCTCGCGCGAATCGATGCCCGGACCGATGGCTGAGTCGCCGGTTGGCCCCCTGGCCACCACCCCGGCCGGCACCTCAGCCGCCATCCCGGCCATTGCGCCGACCTTCGCGGACATCGAGGCCGCGGCCGCGCGGTTGGCCGGCTGGGCGGTCGAGACGCCGCTGTTGAACTCGCCGGCCCTCGACCGCAAGCTCGGTGGCCGGATCCTGCTCAAGGCCGAGACCCTGCAGCGCACCGGCTCGTTCAAGTTTCGCGGCGCCTTCAATCGGATCAGCCAGATCCCCAAGGCCGAACGCATGGCCGGCGTGGTCGCCTACTCCTCGGGCAATCACGCCCAGGGCGTGGCCGCCGCGGCCGCCCTGCTCGGCGTGCCGGCGACCATCGTCATGCCCGAGGACGCCCCCGCGATCAAAATTGCCAACACCCGCGGCTACGGCGCCGAGGTGGTGCTCTATGACCGCCACACCGAGAACCGCGAGGCGCTCGGCGCGGCCCTCGCCGCCGAGCGTGGCGCAACCATCGTGCGGCCCTACGACGACCCGGGGGTGATTGCCGGCCAGGGCACCTGCGGTTTGGAGATCGCACAGCAAGCGGCGGCGCTGGGGCTCGAGATCGATGCGTTGCTGGTGTGTTGCGGCGGCGGCGGCCTGACCGCCGGCTGTGCGCTCGCCATGGCCGAACTCAGCCCCAAGACTCAGGTTTACACCGTCGAGCCGGCCGGCTTCGACGATACCCGGCGCTCGCTCGCCGGGGGCGCGCGCGTCGTCAACGACCCGGCGGCGCGGTCGTTCTGCGATGCGCTGCTGGTGCCGACACCCGGAGAACTGACCTTCCCGATCAACCACCGCCTGCTGGCCGGTGGCTTCACGGTTAGCGACGACGAGGCCCGCGCGGCCATGAGATACGCGTTTCGGACCTTGAAACTGGTGATCGAGCCGGGCGGCGCGGTCGCTCTGGCGGCCTTGCTCGCGGGCCGCCTGGAAGCGCGCGGCACGACCGTGGCGCTGACCCTATCGGGCGCCAACGTCGATGCTGAATCCTATCGCGAGATGCTGGCGGCGGAGGATACCGCCCCGACTTAATCGCGCCCGACTTAATCGCGGCTGGGCCGCGAACTCGGCGTATATCAGGCGCCCGGCGAATCTGCCTCGTCGAGACCGGAGCCATTGGATCTGGATGCGGCAGTAGCCGGTTCCGCCGGCCGCGTGGCCGCGATCTTGGTCTCCAGCCGGCTCAGCGTGCCGCTCAACTCCGCACCCGCTTCCATCGTCAGCGATTGGTGGGCGATGTCGCCCTCCACCTTCGCGGTCTTGGATAGGATGACCGAGTTGGCCCTGACCTCACCGATCACCGAGCCGTATACGCGCACCATATCGGCCACCATCGTGCCGCGAACGACCGCGCTTTCTCCGATGGTCAGGGAGCTGCATCTGATGTCGCCTTCCACGGCGCCGTCGATCTGGAGGTCGCCGCCGCTGTGCAGGTCGCCGACGATCTTGAGGTCGGCGCTAATAATCGAGGGCACACTCGGCCGCGATTTCGATTCTTCCGCCATGACCGGAGCGGCGCTTCGGGGGATCTCTTCCGGGCGCGAAGGCGCCTCGTCGGACTTGCTAGCCTTTGAAAACATATTTACCCGCCTTGAGGAACTTCATGGGATTGCGCGCCTTGTTCTTGTAGCGAACCTCGTAGTGGACATGAGGCCCGGTGCTGCGGCCGGAGCTGCCGACCAAGCCAATCTTCTGGCGATGCTCCACCTCATCGCCGCGTTTGACAAGAATTTTGCGGAGGTGGGCGTAGCGGGTGCGGAGGCCGTGGCCGTGATCGATCTCGATAGTCCGGCCGTAATGCCCGCGCCAGCCGGCGAACACGACCTTGCCCGGCGCGGTCGTGTATACCGAAGAGCCGGTGGGTGCGGCGAAGTCGACCGCCCAGTGCCGCGCCTTGCGGCCGTTTATCGGGTCCCTGCGCGCGCCGTAGCTGCTGGATATGCGGTACTGATCGAGCGGCGACGTGAGCGGCATACTGGCCAACAACACGCGCAGCGCCGACCAGCGGTCCAGATTGTCCTCGAGCAGGCTCACGGTGCTGCCCAACTGAGTGCTGGGCGCGAAGCTCGCGACATCGGTGCCAACCGGCACGAAGGGTCCGCCCTGGCCGAGTTGGCTGTGGTCGACTTGGGCGATCAGGCTTTCGACGTCGAGGCCGGTCATCGCGACCGTCTTTTCGATTACCTCGACGCTTAGGCGCGTGCGTTCGCTCAGACGCTCGATGACCCCAAGCCCGGCGTCTCGAAGGTCGACGATCTGTTGCTCCAGGCCACCGACCCGGCGCTCGAGCAAATCGCGTTGCTCCTCGAGCTCGGCGGTTTGGTTGCTGGCTTCGGCGAGCGAGCCGTCCAGACCGGCAATGTGTTCCTTCAGCTTATCCCGCTCGGCCTGCGTCGTGCCAAACTCCTGCTCCAATCCGGCGATGCGATTGGTCAGTTGCGACTTTCTTTCCGTCAGGGCTTGCTGCGCGAACTCGGAACCGCTCAATTCGCTCTGCAGCGTGGCGACCAGATCCTCGAGCTCCCGCTTCGCCACGGCGGTTCGATCCAGGGCCGTTTCGACTTCGGACAGCGTTGCGACCAATTGCTCGCGGGCAGCGGCGCCTTGATCGCGTTCGGCTTTGGAGACTTCCAGGTGGCCTTGCATCTGCGCGAGCTGGGATTGCAGCGAAATATTTTCGCCGACCATCTGCAGCAGCTCGGTCTCGAACCGCTGCATGCGCGCGCGCAGCCCTTCCCGGGCGACGAATACGCGGGCGTGTTCGGTTTCGGAACCCTTAAGCTGCTTCTGAATATCGGCCAATTCCTTCTCGTTGCTCGGGTTTTGCTCGAGCACCGACAGAAGGTAGGCTTGGTTCTCTTCAAGGTCGCTGGTGATCCTGGAAAATTGGGTGTGATATTCGCCAACCTCGGACAGCAGATCGAAGTACGCGAGCCGTTGCTGGCTGATCTCGCTGTCCTTGCCGGCGATGGCGACAAGATGGACCCCGTAGCTGACCGTGGCGTAGAGGCCCCAGGCCAGGGCGAGAAAGGCCCCAACAACCATGACCTGTTGGGACCGCACGCTAAAACGGAAATGGTGAAACCGATCGCCCGAGCGAAAAAACACCTCCCGTGGAACAACTGCGTGCTCCAGGAATTCCGCTACAGACCGACGTATTCTATCGAACGTCACCCGGCCATCTCCATTTACACCCGGTCACGAGCCGTTACACCCGGTCACGAGCCATACGGTGCAGCCTCCCAGCCGCTGTTATGGGCACCGATTGCGGAGTCGCATCGCACACCGTGCTCCCGCCTCTTACCGGTTCGTCCCCGGCGGGACCATGCCTTATCAGGCCATTCCGGTGCCCCCTTCGGCCCCGCGTCCTGCGGCGGCCGCGAAGCGGTATAGCGGCCTGTGCCACCGTCCACTTCTATGCAACCATCTTATCGGGATGACTGTAGCAAGACAAGTCTTAAGCAGTTCGAAAAATCCGATTCGTGACAAATTTGACTAAAACCGCACTCCCAGTTTC
>Ga0255056_10000535_pt1 | contig 11326 bp, 10 predicted proteins | sample Cases_109_1_MG_FD_183639 | JGI IMG/M metagenome (GOLD analysis project Ga0255056, IMG submission 183639) | Seawater microbial communities from Amundsen Gulf, Northwest Territories, Canada - Cases_109_1 | ecosystem: Environmental > Aquatic > Marine > Gulf | place: Canada: Northwest Territories... | reverse complement strand
ATTAACCAATAGGGTCCGCCGCCGCGCCACGGTACGGGCTGGGCGGCCGGGCGCAGGCGATGAACCACGGCCATGACCAGGGCCGAGACCGAGAATCCGACCAGCCCGGCAAAATAGGGATCGGGCGTGATGTCCAGGCCGAGCTTGGTGAGCACGTGCCCCATCGAGCGCACCGCCGCCGCGCCGACCGGCAAACCAAGCGCCCAAAGTGGCCAGGTAACCGCGGCCCGATTGCCGCGCCAGGCCAGCACGACGACAGCGGCGATAATGCCCAGAGTGCCCAAGGCAGTCGTCCAGGTCAGGCTCTCGCCGAGCCAGAGCACGCCGAGTGCGGCGCCGAATAGCGGCGAGGTGGAACTCAAGGTGCTGGCCAATGTCGGCCCGAGATGACGCATCCCGGCGACCGCGAGATTGGCCGAAACCGCGGGGCGGAACAGCCCGATCAAAACGAAAATCCAGACCGCCGACTGGGACCAGTTCGCCCCGACCAGCATGAACGGCGCCAACAACCAGTAAAAAATCGCCGAGGACGCGATCGAAATCGCCGCGCCGCTATCGGATTTTACGCGTGCGAGCCCGAGGTTTTGGAATTGCGCTCCGACCGCGAACAACAGCGCCGAAGTCAAGGCAAACCAGATCGGGGAAACGTCGCTGAGCAACCTACGGCTCCAGGGTTCTGTGTGATTGTAGGCCGGGAAACCCGCCGAGGAACGTTGTATCGCACTGCCCAATTGCGCGCCTTGTGCAATGTTAGCAGTTCCGGCGCCGGGGCGGCACGGGAATAACCGCCGCCGCAGCCATCGCCCCTCATGCATTGCGCCCGCGCGGTGGGCTGTGATATCGCTTGATCCATGCTGACGGCGGCCGCTCGCGGGCGAGCGCGGTCGGCCACGAAGGGGGGGGCGCGGGTGGCCAAAGCGGCGAAAGTTCTGATTCTGAACGGACCCAACCTGAACATGCTGGGCATGCGTCAGCCGGAGATCTATGGCGCGGCAACGCTTGCCGACATCAAGGCGGCCTGCGAATCGCGCGCCAAGGACCTGGGCCTGGCCGTCGAGTGCCGCCAGTCCAACAGCGAGGGCGAGCTGGTCGGCTGGATCCAGGCCGCGCGCGGCACCATGCAGGGCGTCATCATCAACCCGGGCGCCTATAGCCACACCTCGGTGGCGATCCTGGATGCGCTTTTGATCGCCGAACTGCCAATCGTCGAGGTGCACCTGTCCAACATCCACCAGCGCGAGGAATTCCGCCACCACTCCTACGTCTCCAAGGCGGCGCAAGGGGTGATCTGCGGTTTCGGGGCGCGCGGCTACATCATGGCGCTGGAGGCCCTCGCCAGCCAGTTGGCCGAAAGCCAAGAGGCGTAACTCCAAGGGTCCTTGAAAATGGCCAAGTTCGAACCAGACGACGACTTGATCCGGCGGTTGGCGGCGCTCCTAGAGGAAACCGGCCTGAGCGAGATCGAATTCGAGGCAGACGGCAAGCGCATCCGCGTCGGCCGTGGCGGCGGGTCCGTCGCCACGGCCGCCGGACCGGCGCCGAGCACCGCGTCGCCCGCCGGCGCGCCGGTCCCGGGCGCCCCGCCAGGCACCCCACTGGGCGCCGAAGCCGTGCCCGCTGGCGCCGTGACCTCACCCATGGTCGGCACGGTCTACTTGGCGGCCGAGCCGGGCGCGGCCGCCCTGGTCAAGGTCGGCGATAAGGTCACCGAGGGCCAGACCCTGTTGATCATCGAGGCCATGAAGGTGATGAACCCCCTGGCCAGCCCGCACGCCGGAACCGTAACTCAGATTCTGGTCAGCGACGGCCAGCCGGTCGAGTTCGGCGAACCGCTGCTGATCCTCGAATAACGTCGACCTTCGCCAACGGCATGTTCGAAAAAGTCCTCATCGCGAACCGGGGCGAGATTGCGCTCAGGATTCATCGAGCCTGCCGCGAGATGGGCATCGAGACCGTGGCCGTGCATTCGACCGCCGACGCCGAGGCCATGCACGTGCGGCTCGCCGACGAAAGCGTCTGCATCGGCCCGCCGCCGGCCAAGGACAGCTACCTAAATGCCTCCGCGATCCTCTCCGCGGCCACGATTACCGGGGCCGACGCGATCCATCCTGGGGTCGGATTCCTGTCAGAGAACCCGGACTTCGCGGCCATGGTCGCGGAGCACGGCCTGGTGTTCATCGGCCCCAAGCCCGAGCATATCAGCCTGATGGGCGATAAAATCGCCGCCAAGCAGGCCGCCGACGACCTAGGTATACCGGTGGTGCCCGGTTCCGATGGCGCGATCGCTTCGGCCGAGGAGGCGGCGGATTTCGCCGAGCGGATCGGCTATCCGGTGCTGATCAAGGCGGCGGCCGGCGGCGGCGGGCGCGGCATGAAGCTGGCGCCGACCCAGGGCGAGTTGCTCGAGGCCTTCAATTTCGCCCGCACCGAGGCCAAGGCCTCGTTCGGTTTCGACGCGGTCTACTTGGAGAAATTCCTCGACCATCCGCGCCACGTCGAGGTGCAGATCATGGCCGACGGTCTGGGCAACGTGGTGCATCTGGGCGAGCGCGACTGTTCCCTGCAGCGACGTCATCAGAAACTGCTCGAGGAAACCCCCTCCCCCGCCCTCAACGCCGAGGCGCGCGACCGCATCGGGCGCCTGACCGCCGACGCCATCGGCCGGCTCGGCTATCAGAGCGCGGGCACCGTCGAGTACCTTTTCGAGGATGGCGAATTCTACTTCATCGAGATGAACACCCGCCTGCAGGTCGAGCATCCGATTACCGAAGCAATCACCGGCATCGACCTGGTGCGCGAGCAGATTCGCATCGCCGCCGGCCTGCCCATGAGCTTCGGCCAGGACGACATCGGTTTCTCCGGCCACGCCATCGAATGCCGGATCAACGCCGAAGACCCGGTGACCTTCGTGCCCTCGCCGGGCGTGGTGACCGACTACCACGCGCCTGGCGGGCTCGGCGTACGGGTCGATTCCGGGCTCTATGCCGGCTACCGGGTGCCGCCCTACTACGACAGCCTGGTCGCCAAGCTGATCGTCCACGGCCAGACCCGCAATGAATGCCTGATGCGCCTGCGCCGCGCGCTCGAGGAGTTCGTGGTCGCCGGCGTCAACACCACGATCCCGCTGCATCAGCGCCTGATCGGCGAAAGCGACTTTATCAACGGCGACTACGACATCCACTGGCTCGAACGCTTCGTCAGCAGCTTGGCGGAGGGCACCTACTGAAGTTCCCCCACGACACTAGGACCTCGCGTATTTCCGCCACACCATCTATCATGCCGACGCGATGGAACTGACGCCGGACATCCTGCTCCGCGCCTATGCGATCGGCATCTTCCCAATGGCCGAGGGGCGCGAGCACCGCGAACTCCACTGGATCGATCCGGAGCAGCGCGGCGTGCTGCCGCTCGACTCATTCCACGTACCGCGCAAGCTGCGGCGGCGCATCCGGCGCGGCGATTTCAAGGTCACCTGCGACAACGCCTTCGCAAAGGTCATCGAATCCTGCGCCGAGCCGGCCGACAACCGGCCCGATACCTGGATCAACCCGGCGATCCAGAACCTCTATTCCGAGCTTCACGGCATGGGCTTCGCCCATTCGATCGAATGCTGGCAGGACGACGAGCTGGTCGGCGGGCTCTACGGCGTGTCGCTCGGCGCCGCGTTTTTCGGCGAGTCCATGTTCAGCCGCGTGGCCGACGCCAGCAAGGTGGCGCTCACGCACCTGGTGCTGCGTCTGCGCAAAGGCGGCTACCGCCTGCTCGACACCCAGTTCGTGACCGCCCACCTGGAGCGTTTCGGGGTCATCGAGATCCCACGTCAGGAATACCGCAGCGCGTTGGCCGCGGCGATCACCAGCCAAGCCCGCTTCACCAGCGCGGTCACGCCGGCGGAAGTCGAGACTTTCCTGAAAGACTGTTCGCGCGAAGAGTAACGTCGGCCGCGATCGCCGCCACGGTATCGGCGAAGGACTCGCGGATCCGCGGCGGTGGCGCGCGTCACTCCGCCGGCGGCTCGCCGATTTCGAGGATCTCGGGCTCTCTGTCCTCCCCGAGTTCCCCCGGCTCCCCGAGCTCCTCCAGCTCCTCGGGCTCCTCGGGCGGCGCAATTGCGCGGCAGTCGACCACCCAAACGTCATAGACCGGGTGCTCCATGGCCGAAACCGCCGGGGAAGAAGCGTACATCCAGCCGGTGAACACCGGAATCGCGGGCGAATCCGGGCGGATGTCGACGATCTCCAGGAACGCCGTGCTCTCCGGCGTTTCGGTCGGTGGCTTCTTGTGGCAGGCACGGGCGACGATCTGGAGGGTGCCGAAGCGCGCCGGCCGGTCGAGCGGCGCCTCGATGGTCGAGACCCGGGCGGTGGTTTTGTCCAGGCCCTGCAGGATGGCGCCCAGGCGCTCGGCCTCCTGAGCCGCGGCTGGGCCCGCGGCTGGACTCGAGATCGGACCGGCGCCCAAGGCCAAGCCCAGGCCAATCGCGGCGGCAATGCGCCGGTGGCCGCTATCGGTCGCGCGGATTTGCTTTTCGAGGGTCACGGGTCGGGGGAGGCTCCGCATTTTATCTAGGCTCGTCGAACTCGTTCGCCGACGCCGCTACTGAGGCGTTTTATCGCCCGCCACTTCGGCGGCGCTAAAGATAAACCGGCCGAGCAGATCGACCACGTTGATCGAGCCCTGAGTGAAATTGATCGGGTCACCGGGCGGGATCATTTCCTCGTCGCCGCCGGGCTCGAGCGCGATGAAGTTGCTGCCCAGCAGGCCGTCGGCGATGATCCGGGCCGAGGTGTCGCGCGGCAGCTGGACCGAATCGGAGATATTCAGAGTGACCACCGCGAAATAACTGTCCGGGTTCAACTCCAGGCGTTGCACCGTGCCGATCTTGACGCCGGACATGCGCACCTCGCTGCCCGGCCCCAGGCCCGAGGCGTCGTCGAACTCGGCGGAGATTTGGTAGCCCGCCGGCGTGGTCACGGTGCCACTCTGAAAGGCGATGCCGACGAACATGGCGGCAACGATGAGGACCACGCCGCCCATCACGGTTTCGATCACGTTCCGTCGCATTGCGGTTTCCCTCGTCCGATTGGCGCACCCCGCGGGGTGCCGTACCTAAGGCCGTATATAACTATTCCGGCGTCCAAGGCTCGTAGTCACCTGTGCCGCGCGCGCGCTTGCCACCGGACAGGGTATGGCCGGGCGGCCGGTAGGCCTCGCCGGTGCCGGTCAGATTTGGCCGGTGCTCCTTCTCCCAGGAATGCCGGACCGGATCCCCAGGGGGCGGCGGCTCGGTAACGGTATGGTGCAGCCAGGCATGCCAGTCCGGCGGCACCCGGCTGGCCTCGACCTCACCCTCGTACATGACCCAGCGCCGTTCCCTGCGAATCGAGTCGGCATGCACCTTGCCGCCGCCCTTCTCGCGGAAAAAGCGGTTGCCGAAGCGATCGCGGCCAACCTCCTCGCCTTTGAGCCAGGTGTAGAGCCGCGTGCCGAGCGAAGTGCCAGCCATCGAATCCCTTTAGCTTGGTGCAGGCGCGGGGGAATATTGCACCTCGCCGCCGCTCAGTCCATATAGAAGCGGCCATGACGGATTTTTGGAGCGACTCGGGCTATCGCCTGTTGGAACGCCGACCCCAGGGGCACCTCGCCGCCGGGGATGATTTTTTGCGCGCCTACTTCATGCGCCCGGAGGTGCGGCCGGTCGAGGAATCCTGTCCCGCCGAAAGGGCGCTGCACGCGGCGCTGATCGCCAACCCGCGCGAGGCGGTCTCGGAGGCGCGCCTGGGCGAACTCGCCGATCCCGACGCGCGCGACAGCTACCGGATCGTGCTCGGCTTCCGCGACCGCTTGGTGGCGGCCGGTACGTTGGAGGAGTGCTATCTGCGGCTTTTCCTGCCGCCGGCCGGAAACGGCGGCAATGACGGCGGCGATTCGGCCCCGGTGCCGCCGCTGTTCATCGACCAGTTGGCGCACGTCATCCTGCGCGCCGTGCTCGAGGGTTGTGAAGACGGACTCAGGGCGCGCGCCGGCGAGCTGCTGTTCCGCGAACAAAAGGTCACGATCAACGACGGTCACGTCATGGCGGCCGACGCCGAAACCGTGGAAATGTACGCGACTTCCGGCGGTTTCGGCTCGCTCGGCCGGCTGATCGTGGAGAGCCAGGCGCCGCTGCGCACGGTCGAACTCGAGGTGCTCGACGAGTCCAATTCGGAGCTCTATTGGAGTCGCGACCAGCGCTACGACACCGTGCTCAACCTAAACTTCGCCGGCACCGGCCTGGACGCGCTGTGCCGAGTGCTGGAAGCCTGGATCCGCCATTTCCTCGATCTTTCGGTCTCGATCCAGCCGGTGCAAACGATCACCGACGAAAAGTGGGTCTGGCACGTCGGCCTGGACGCCGAGGGCAGCGCCCTGCTCAACGATCTCTATAATGGGGTCGAGGTCGGCGAGGCGCGGCTGGCCCGCCTGCTCGCCCTATTCCGGCTCGAGTTTGCCGACCCCAGCGTGATGGCCGCCGGGGTCGCCGGCCGCCCGGTCTACTTGGCCATGGCCACGACTCCGGAGGGGACCCTGCGCCTGAAGCCCCAGAACCTGCTGGTCAACCTGCCCTTGGCCGAACGGGCGTGAGCCCGAGTCGGCGACCGGCCGGTCCCGAGCACGCGGGTCAGCCCCCAATTTATCCCCCATTTCCTCCCCAAAATCTGGGGCGTTAACCAATCGTTAATCGTTTCCTTGGTGACATGCGCCACATCTTGTGGTTAGATCATTTCCCCCCACAAGATCTATCCGGACAGGCGTCACGAGGCGCGCCGGCATGGGTTTGGGGGGGACGCGGCGCAGGGATACGGCCGGCGCAATAACCGACACAGGCCGTATTTTCAGGCGCCTCGGGCGTGGGGCAACAAAACCAACACCTAGGTCAGAGGGAACAGCAGGGTCATGCGGGTCGATCGCCGTTTTACGGATGCGAATAAGGACGTCTATCAGAACATCGAGTTTCGCTCGACCTCGAGCGAAATCCGGAATCCGGATGGCTCGATCGTGTTTCAGGCCCAGGACATCGAGGTGCCGGCCGGTTGGAGCCAGGTCGCCTGCGACGTCCTCGCGCAGAAGTATTTCCGCAAGCGCGGCGTACCCGCCAAGCAGAATCGAGTCGAGGAAAACACCGTGCCGTCGTGGCTGTGGCGTTCGGTCCCCGCCGACTCCGATTCCGACTCCGATTCAGACACGGGCGCGCGCCAGACGGCCCAACCGGAAGGCGGCGAAACCAGCGCCAAGCAGGTCTTCGACCGCATGGCCGGAACCTGGACCTACTGGGGCTGGAAGGGCGGCTACTTCGACACCGAGGACGACGCCCGCGCCTTCCACGACGAGCTGCGCTTCATGCTGGCGCGTCAGATGGCGGCGCCCAACTCGCCGCAGTGGTTCAACACCGGATTGCACTGGGCTTACGGCATCGACGGGCCGAGCCAGGGTCACCACTACGTCGATTTCGAGACCGGTAAACTGATGCGCTCGACCTCGGCCTACGAAAAACCCCAGCCCCACGCCTGCTTCATTCAGGCGGTCAGCGACGACCTGGTCAATGACGGCGGCATCATGGATCTGTGGATGCGCGAGGCACGGCTGTTCAAGTACGGCTCGGGCACCGGCACCAACTTCTCGTGCCTGCGCGGCGAAAACGAGCCGCTGTCGGGCGGCGGTAAGTCGTCCGGGCTCATGTCGTTCCTCAAGATCGGCGACCGCGCGGCCGGCGCCATCAAGTCCGGCGGCACCACCCGGCGCGCCGCCAAGATGGTCAGTGTCGATATCGACCATCCGGACATCGAAAACTACATCAACTGGAAGGTCACCGAGGAACAGAAGGTGGCGGCCCTGGTCGCCGGTTCCAAGGCGTGCAACCGGCACATGAACGCGGTCATGCAGGCCTGCCAGCCGGACGACGCCGGAGACCAAGAGGCCGATCCCGAAGCGGCCTTCGATCCCAAGCGCAACGCCTCGCTCAAAAAAGCGATCAAGGCCGCGCGCCGTGCCGATATTCCGGAAAACTACGTCCAGCGCGTGATCCGGCTGGCGCGCCAGGGCTTCACCTCGATCGAATTCCGGACCTACGACACCGACTGGGATTCGGAGGCCTATCTCACGGTATCGGGACAGAACTCCAACAACTCGGTGCGGGTGCCCAACGAATTCATCGAAGCGGTGCAGAACGACCGCGACTGGGACTTGATCCAGCGCACCGACGGCAAGGTCGCCAAGACCATTCCGGCGCGCGATCTGTGGGAGCAGATCGCGGTCGCGGCCTGGTCCTGCGCCGATCCGGGCATGCAGTACGACACCACCATCAACGAGTGGCACACCTGTCCGAACACCGGGCGGATCAACGCCTCCAATCCCTGCTCGGAGTACATGTTCCTCGACGATACCGCCTGCAATCTGGCATCGCTCAACCTGATGGCGTTCCGCCGCGACGACGGCGGCTTCGACGCCCCGGCCTTCGAGCACGCGGTGCGCCTGTGGACCATCGTGCTCGAGATTTCGGTTCTGATGGCTCAATTTCCTTCGCGTGAGATCGCCCAGCGCTCCTACGAGTTCCGCACGCTCGGCCTGGGCTACGCCAACATCGGCGGGCTGCTGATGGCCCGCGGCCTATCCTACGACTCCGAGGAGGGTCGTGCTTTTTGCGGCGCGCTGACCGCGGTCATGACCGGCGCCGCCTACGCGGCTTCGGCCGAGATGGCCGCCGAGCTCGGGGCCTTTCCGGGCTACGCCGAAAACGCCGAGGCCATGGGCCGGGTCATTCGAAACCACCGGCGCGCGGCTTATGGCGAGCAATCCGGCTACGAGGGGCTTTCGGTCAAGCCGGTGCCGCTCGACGCCGAGGCCTGCCCCGAGCGGGTCCTGATCAAGGCCGCCAAGGGCGCCTGGGACCGCGCGCTCGAGCTCGGCGAGGCGCATGGCTACCGCAATGCTCAAGTCAGCGTGATCGCGCCGACCGGTACCATCGGCCTGGTCATGGACTGCGACACCACCGGCATCGAGCCGGAGTTCGCGATCGTCAAATTCAAGAAGTTGGCCGGCGGCGGCTATTTCAAGATCATCAACCGGACGGTGCCCGAAGCGCTGCGCACGCTTGGATACGCCGAGACCCAAATCGAGGCGATTATCCGCTACGCGGTCGGCTACGGCACACTCAAGGACGCGCCCGGCATTTGCCACGCGCGGCTCGAGGAGAAGGGCTTCACCAAGGCCGCGCTAGAGGCGCTGGAGGCGAGCCTGGCCAGCGCTTTCGACATCAAGTTCGCCTTCAACCAGTGGACCCTCGGCGCCGACTTTTGCACCAAGGCGCTGGGCATCGACGCGGCGCAATTGAACGAGGTCTCCTTCGACATGCTGAAAGCGCTCGGCTTCACCAAGACGGAGATCGACGCGGCCAACACCTATTGCTGCGGCGCCATGATGTTGGAGGGCGCGCCGAACCTGAAAACCGAGCATCTGCCGGTGTTCGACTGCGCCAATCCGTGCGGCCGCAACGGCAAACGCTGCCTCTCGGTGGAGAGTCACATCTGCATGATGGCGGTGGCCCAGCCGTTCGTTTCGGGCGCGATCTCGAAGACCATCAACATGCCCAGCGACGCCGACGTCGACGACTGCAAGGAAGCCTACATGCTGTCCTGGCGCCTCGGCCTCAAGGCCAACGCGCTCTATCGCGATGGCTCCAAGCTGTCCCAACCGCTCAGCTCGGGCCTGCTCGAGTACGACGAGGCAGACGACGAGGCAGGCGACGAGGTTGGGGACGAGACCGTGGCCGAGCGCATCGCCGCCGCGCCCGCCGCCCTGCGCGCCCAGATCGTCGCCGAGCGGATCATCGAACGTACCGTCACCGAGCGCCGGCGGCTACCGCAGCGGCGCAAGGGTTACACCCAGAAGGCCATCGTCGGCGGCCACAAAGTTTATTTGCGCACCGGCGAGTACGTGGACGGCACGCTCGGCGAGATCTTCATCGACATGCACAAGGAAGGCGCCGCCTTCCGCAGTCTGATGAACAACTTCGCTATCGCGATCTCGATCGGCATGCAATACGGCGTGCCGCTCGAGGAGTACGTCGAGGCCTTCACCTTCACGCGCTTCGAGCCCTCGGGCATGGTCGAGGGCAACGACGCCATAAAGATGGCCACATCGGTGCTCGATTATATCTTCCGCGAGCTCGCGATATCCTATCTGGGACGCAACGACCTGGCCCACGCCGAGCCCGCCGACTTGCTGCCGGATTCCCTCGGCCGCGGCGCAAACGAAGCCGATCTGCCCGGGGAGGAGCGCGACACCGTGGCCGAAACGGTGCGCCTCGTCGCCTCGACGGGCTACGTGCGCAATCAGTTCCTGGTCCTGAATGGCGGCGGCGGAAAGAGCGGCGCGGCGAAAGTAACCGCCGCGGCCGCCTCAGGGGCAACGACATCATCGCGAGTCAGCCACGAGATCGCCGGCACCATGGTCGCCGCCGAAACCATTGCCGTCGAGACCGCGGTCGTCCAAGGTGAGGTCGCCGGACGGGTCGATCTGCGCTTGGAGCGCTTGCGCGAGGCACGCATGAAGGGCTTCGAGGGCGATTCCTGCGGCGAGTGCGGCAACTTCACGCTGGTGCGCAACGGGACCTGCATGAAATGCACGACCTGCGGCGCGACCAGCGGCTGTTCGTAAGTCGGTGGGTGCCGCCAGTCTGAGCAATAAGAAGGACCGTGATCGAGCTTCACACCGAACCTCTGCGAGACGATTGGCTCGACGCCTACGGGCATTTGAACGAGGCCTACTATCTGGTTCCGTTCAGCAACGCCTCCTGGGCGCTGCAGGAGCATTTCGGCATCGGAGTCGACTACTTCGAGCGCACCGGCTGCGCGCTCTACACGGTCGAAAGCCACGTCCGCTACCTCAACGAGGTGCGTGCGCCGGCGCTCCTGGAGGTGGCAAGCATGGTCTTGGGCTCGGACTCCAAGCGCATTCACATCGGCCACGTCCTGCGGGTCGGCGATACCGAATGCGCGACCTTCGAATGCCTGGGATTGCACTACGACACCCGGGCCGGACGCACCACCGTCCTGCCCGAGTCGGTTCGGGCGGCGCTCGAGGCCTCCCGGGCCGCGGCAATCCCGGATTGGGCCGGCCGCCGGGTCTCGCTGCACAAGGGTTAGGGCGGCGCCGGCCCGCATCGAGGGAGAGGTTGGCACACGCCGCGGTTCTCGGCGCGGTCTAGTCCGAAATGCCGGCGCGGCGCAGACCCTCGATATAGGCCTCGATCTGCTGCTCGCTCTGTAGATAAAACAGGAACTGATAG
>Ga0255056_10000533_pt1 | contig 11350 bp, 4 predicted proteins | sample Cases_109_1_MG_FD_183639 | JGI IMG/M metagenome (GOLD analysis project Ga0255056, IMG submission 183639) | Seawater microbial communities from Amundsen Gulf, Northwest Territories, Canada - Cases_109_1 | ecosystem: Environmental > Aquatic > Marine > Gulf | place: Canada: Northwest Territories... | reverse complement strand
CACCCGCCGAAAAACAGGATTCTCTGTAAACGCCTGATCTGCGAATCGCCTGTCCTTTGGATGCGGCGCCAGATCAGACGCACCGGCCACGATTTTGACATTCTCTATGTAGAACTGCACTGCCTGCTGCGCACAGATCGCCGGTTGCAGGGCGATCTGTTTGATAACTGAAAAACCCGCCTTACCGAGATCCTTGACGCGGAGGCCAATCAAAGGGTTGAGGACATTGGCGCTGTCCATTGCCGCTTCTTCGGCTGTTTGGCGGTTACTTTCACTTTTTGACATGCCGGCCTCTTGTGCGGCACAGGAAAATTGCCGCGCGCACTGACAGTCTAACTAACGAACGGACGGAAACTCCAATAGTTGCCGTTGCGGGCGGGAGAACAACGATTTCCAGTAGTTAAATTGCGTCCTGATTTAGAAGTATGCGCCTTAATTCTCCTGAATCTCGTTCCCAAATAATGGGTGTCCTTATTTCTCCTGCCCCCTGAAACATGGGTGTCCTCAAATCTCCCTCACCTGAAACATGGGTGTCCTCAAATCTACTCAAATCTAATAATGGGTGTCCTCAATTCTCCTCCCAAATAATGGGTGTCCTCAAATCTCCTTCCTCAAATCTCCCTCAAATCTCCTCCTGAAACATGGGTGTCCCTATTTATCGCGTTCTTATTTATCGCGGTTCTCCGGTCTTGACAATCGAACAGCCCGCCGATTTTCCGTTATCTTGATAAATGTTCGTCCAGAAAATCTACGACGGCTTTGGCCCACGTATCGGCCACAATGCTGACCTCGACCCAGTCCACGCTGTCTGAGTCGGTGCTCCTCGACCGTGACTGAGTTCCAGCGGCCCTTATCAACAGCTCCCCGCTCAGTGAATCCAACAGGCTTATTTGCAGCGTCAGACTGCCGTCAACTTGCAGCGAGCCGGTAGCGGAATTCGATGTCACCGCGGGCGAATCAACTGATACCGTCCTTTCAACACCAAGTCGCGGTTTGACGAGCAAAGTCTTGCGACCGGGCCTGTCGACGTATCTGTTATTCAGCCCCGTCGTAGACCTCTGCAACTCAAGAAACAGGGCGCGACGAAACTCTTTGCGTAGCCGTTGTTCAGTTGCGTTGTCGGGGTCGCGATTCTGGTCTGGCAATTCGATCTCAAGCGAACCAAACATGACGGTTCGATAGTCGGAAAGGTCGACGCCCGATTTCTCGTAGTCGATGCTCTCGTAGCGATCGGACATGGCAGTGTCGGGAGTGGTGCTGCAGCCAAGGGAAAGACTGGTGGTGGCGAAAAGAAGAATGCCTTTGAAGCCTGCTAGTTTCATTGCGGATTTCCTGTTGAGAAAATGGAAAATCAAGGGATCGGATAGTCGCGCACGGCCGGTTGCCGACAATACAATATCGCATTCTACCTCAGCCTCTGAGAGTAAACGGCTGTCAAATGGAATCAACTGAACGGCTCCGCGCTACTTCAGCAGCAGACGGGCGGCGGGAAACCTCGGTTCGACCCCTCATTCGTTGGGGGCTATAGTGTAGGCAGATGCGGGAATCATCTGTCAGCGAGGGAACCGTCGTGAAATTGAATAATAAGGTTTTTCTTCTGTGCGTAATGGCCGCGGTTGCAGGTAGCGCGGTCGCCGCCAATCCCGATGTCCACGTTCCCGATGATCTAAAGCAATGGGAGGCATGGGTGCTCGAGGGGCGGGAATATCGCGATTGCCCGTTTATCTTCAACAGTCCTGCTGAAAACAGGGACGATTTTGTTTGCGCCTGGCCGGGCGGACTGAACCTCCGTGTCGATGCCAACGGCGGTCGCTTCAGTCAGCGCTGGACGATTTTTTCAAGCGACGAATGGCTGCCGTTGCCGGGCGATCTTAGCAACTGGCCGCAACAGGTTTCGGTCGACGGCCAGCCCGCGACGGTTGTCGCACGTAATGAAGGACCGAGCGTCAGGCTGCCGCCGGGGCGCTATGACATCACCGGACTATTCGAATGGAGTGAGCGGCCGCGCACGTTGCGCATACCGCCACAAAGCGGTTTGCTGGACCTCAGTATCGACGGTGTGCGCGTCTTGCGACCGGAACGAAATGGACGCAATGTCTGGTTGGGCGAGCGCGAACGGGAAAAGAAAGTAGAGGATGCGCTTCAGGTGCAGGTGTATCGGCTGGTTGCCGATGACGTACCCACCCGGCTGACAACATTTCTGATGCTCGAAGTATCGGGCAGCGTGCGCGAGGAACTCATCGGCCCCGCTTTGCCGGCTGGCTTCATACCGTTAGCCATCGTAAGCGGCTTGCCGACGAGGCTTGAACCCGATGGCAATCTGCGAATCCAGGTGCGGCCGGGCAGCTGGCAACTCAGGTTATTGGCGCGCGCCGGCGGTGTCCTTGACGAAGTGACGTTGCCGGAACCCGAAATGAACCTGCCGGCGACGGAAATCTGGAGTTATGAGTCAAATGACGAACTCAGGGTAACCATGCCAGAGGGATTGACGCCGGTTGACCCGCAGCAGGTTGGCGTGCCGGAGTACTGGCAGGAGCTGCCAGGCTTTCGCGTTGATGTCGGCGATACACTAACGATCACAGAGCGCAGTCGTGGCATGATCGAAGGCGATAATCAGCTCGGCCTCGGCCGGCAACTCTGGCTCGATTTCAACGGTGACGGTTTTGTATTCGCCGACAACATCACCGGACGAATGCGCAGCGGGTGGCGCCTCGACATGGATCAACCGTACGCGTTGTCGAGCGCGACCGGGGAGGGCGAAAACCTGCTGGTAACGCATGGTGCGGAGGAAGGTTTCACGGGCATCGAGGTACGGGCGCCCAATGTCGGCCTGCGAGCGGTCGGCCGAACGGAATCCCGGGGCGTTATGCCGGTTACCGGCTGGCAAGCGCGCTTTAACGACGTCAATACAACCCTGCACCTGCCACCTGGTAACAAGCTGCTGGCGGCCATCGGCGCCGATCGCTCGTCAACGAGCTGGGTCAATCGCTGGAAGCTGCTCGACTTCTTCCTGGTTCTCATAATTTCGATTTCAGCGGCACGGCTGTTCGGTCGTGAGGCCGGCGTATTGTCGTTGCTTGCACTGACGCTGAGCCTGCACGAACCGGGTGCGCCAGAGTTCATTTGGTTGAACCTGCTCGTTGCAGTTGCCCTCGTTCGCGTTGCGCCGGAAGGTCGGCTTGCGCAGATTAGCAAAAGCTATCGCATCTTAAGCCTTGTCGTCCTGCTCGTCGTGTTTGTTCCGTTCGCGGCACAACAGCTGCGCGTCGCGATTTATCCGCAGCTGGAATCTCAGGTCTATCGACAAGGTATTGGCGTTGGGGGAAGCCTTGAGTCCGCCCTTTATGGCGCCGGGAGACCGAGTGCGGACGCCACATCGAACTACGCGCTTTCAAAGAACGCACCCACAGGTGATCGCCTCCAGCTAGAACAAGCGGCCGGCCAAGAAATGGCCGTCGAAAAAATCGTTGTGGCCGCCGCCAGGTCGCCTGTTCAATCGTTCAACCGTTACCCAACGAACGCGATTGTTCAGGTCGGCCCGGGCCGACCTGCATGGCAGTGGAACAGCTACACGTTGAACTGGTCCGGGCCGGTCGACCCGGATCGCAGCATGCGTCTTGTTGTCATGCCACGCTGGATTGTGACCCTGCTGCGCTTCATTGAAGTGGGGCTCCTCGGTGCATTCATCGCAGTATTCGTTTTCGAAGTGCAGAACCGTGCCCCGCCATGGCTCAAGTCGAAGTCGACAAGAACCGGCTCGGCCCCGTCAGTCGCCGGCATCATTGCAGCGGTTGTTTTTATGTCTGCAGCGCTCACCACGGTATCACCCGCGCATGCGGACACGCCATCCGAGACGATCCTGAAACAGCTGGAACAGCGGCTGCTTGAGCCACCGCCATGCGTTCCCCATTGTGCGGAAATTATTGACGCGAACGTTGTTATCGCGGGCGGTGAAATGACAATCCTCCTGACCGCAAACGCGCTGGAAAACGTTTCGCTGCCGCTGCCGGGCTCATTGCAGGGCTGGCGACCGGAACAAGTCCTGATTGACAATACACCGGCACAGGCCTACCGCGGTTCGGACCAGACGCTGTGGATCCGTACGCCTGAAGGCCGTCATGTGGTCGCAATGCAGGGACCGCTGCCGCCTGTCGACAATCTCGAAGTGCCCTTCCCGACACCGCCGCGTGTCATTCGCGTCGAGACATCGGATTGGTTCGTAGCAGGTATCAAGGACCGGCGCCTGTTATCAGGTTCGCTGCAACTGACGAGACTCCAGCAGTCCAGCGATGGCGACACGACAGCGCGGTGGGAGAGCAGCCGCTTTCCGATCTTCGTCAGGGTCGAGCGCACAATAAATCTCGATCTCGATTGGCGCGTGACTACTACCGTGTACCGGGTCGCCCCGGTTCAAGGTGCTTTGAGCATTTCAGTGCCATTGCTGTCCGGCGAGTCGGTAACCGCCGAAGACTTCACCGTAAACGACGGGCAAATTCTGGTGTCAATGAATCCAACACAGAAGTCCGTGTCCTGGCAGTCAACGATTCCTCTTCAGTCACCGCTTATTCTGCAGGCGCCCGAAGACGCGCCCTGGAAAGAAGTCTGGAGTATTGCGATCGGCAGCATCTGGCACGCGAGCTTCGCGGGTATTCCGGAGAGCGAATCCGGCGACATGGGCCTTAGCTACAGGGTTGCGCGGTTTTATCCTCGCGCGGGCGAATCTCTGCAACTGGATGCCGACCGCCCGGCAGCCACCAGTGGCGATACGCTGGTGTTCGACTCGGTAAGAATATCCAGCGAGCTTGGAGGCCGCTCCAGGAAATCCAATCTGAATCTGAATTACCGCAGTACTCGCGGTGCGGAGCACGCGATCCGGTTACCGAACGAATCGGAGATCATCACGGTCGTTATCGACGGCAGCATTGCACCGCTTCGTGCCGAGGGCGGCGAACTGCAATTGCCAATACTGCCCGGCGTGCACAACATAAATATTGCATGGCGCGACGATGATCCCGCGAGCTTTCGCGAGAGCATTCCCGTCGTCGATCTTGGCGCAGGCGCCAGCAACATTCACGCGAGCCTGACACTACCGCCAAACCGCTGGGTCGTTGCAACGTTCGGACCGAGGCTCGGACCGGGCGTACTTTACTGGACGGAGCTTATCGTTCTCATCCTGATCGCCGCCGTCCTGGGGCGCCTGACATTGACGCCGCTTCGCACAAGACAGTGGCTGCTGCTGGGGCTCGGCTTCAGCACATTCTCCTGGTCTGCACTCACTCTTATTGTGGTCTGGCTGCTGGCAAGCGGCGCGTTGCAGGACTTGAAAAATGGCAGGCCGCGATGGCAATACAATGGGGTGCAGGTGTTGTTCACCGTGTTGTCGCTGGGGGCATTGGCGACAATCGTCGTGAGCCTGCCAACCGGCTTGCTAGGTAGCCCCGAAATGCACGTTGTCGGCAACGGTTCATACGGCAATTTTTTGCAGTGGTTTGACGACCGAAGCGAGTCCGTATTGCCGGTCGCGTACGTCCTGTCGGTGCCAATCTGGATCTACAAGGTGCTGATTCTTGCGTGGTCACTTTGGTTGAGCTTTGCCCTGTTGCGTTGGTTGCCATGGGTCTGGAAGCAGTTTGTTGCGGATAGTTTGTGGAAACCTCGCGTGAATCCGGCGAAGCCCGCTGGTGAGACCGTTTAACCATAACCCGGCAGCGCGATTACTCGAATCGGACCGGCCTTGATTATCGACAGCTCGGCATTTCAGTCTGGCTCGGGACCAGTAGAATACGGTGGATTGTATTGAAGGAACCGCCACCGGCGATGATGCTCCAGCGTATTCTGGTCACAATCATTCTCATACCACTACTGGCCGCCGCATCGAATGCGGCGTCGGCGGCGGTTAGTTTCTCTGGTCTGGACGACGACCTGGAGAAAAACGCCCGTGCGCTGATGCCACTGGCTTCTATCCCCTGTGACACGCCCGGTTGGCGGGTCGAACGCCTTTTTCGGGATACCGATAGGCAATTGCAGAATGCGCTCGAAGCGCTCGGTTACTACCGCTTCGAGGTCGAGAAGCAGCTGTCGTTCGATGGCGCGGATTGCTGGTCCGCGGAATTTGCAGTCACACTCGATGAGCCGGTTCGCATCCGGGACATTAGCGTATCGATCGATGGCGAAGCAGAGGACGATTCCGGCTTTGTGGCCGTTGGCAGTGAGCCGCGACCGAAGCCGGGAGACATTCTCGATCATGCAGCTTATGAACGATATAAGCACTCCATTTTGTCCCGCCTCATTGCGCGCGGTTACCTCGACGCCGAACAGATCGACAGCAGCGTCGTTGTCAGCAAGTCACTCGCGCATGCCGACATCAATATTCACATCGTATCGGGCCCTCGTTATCAATTTGGTGATACGACGTTCAACGATGGCATTCTGACGCAGAAATTGCTGGCCGGGTACGTCAAATTCAACAAGGGCGATCCCTACGACGCCGGCCAGATCTCCAAGCTTTATGAATCGCTCAACGGCAGCGGCTATTTCGACTCCGTGTCGATCACAGCACTGCCTGTCGAGGGCGGCGGACAATTAGTGCCCATCATCGTCTCACTCACTCCTGCCAAGCGGCGCATCTATACAGTAGGCGCCGGTTTCGCTACCGACACCGGAGTCCAGGGCCGGCTCGGCTATACCAATCGCAGGCGCAATCAAAACGGCCATCAATTCGACGCGCGGCTGTTTATGTCCCAGGTCGAATCCGAGCTCACCGGCACCTACCGCTGGCCGCGTGGCAGACCGGATAAGGAATGGGCCTCTCTCTACGGCGGTTTCTTGCGCAAGCGTACCGACACCAGCAATTCGAACAAGACAACAATCGGCGTAAGGGTGGCACGCAATCGCTCGGAAAACTGGCTGGAAACACCTTATATCGATTTCTCGAACGAAGACTTTATTGTCGCCGATCAGAAAGACACCAGCCGATTGTTGACGCCAGGCATTACGTGGGAGACCACCGTTGGCCGCGAACTCCGCAGGGTCGCAAGTGGTCGTCGAATCAGTTTCGATCTTCGTGGCGCGTACGACAAGCTGTTGTCGGACACCACTTTTTTCCAGGCCACGGCTTCGAGTAAGTGGATTACGACCTTCGGTAAGTCAACGCGTTTCCTCGCAAGGGCCGACCTCGGTACGACGGTCAGCGAAAATTTCGGACAATTGCCCGCAACGGTTCGCTTCTTTACAGGCGGCGACACCAGTGTGCGCGGCTACGATTTCGAATCCATCGGCCCGGTCGATTCTGACGGGGAAGTGACGGGTGGCGAAAACCTGATCGTATTGAGTATCGAGGCCGACTGGCTCATCGCAAAAAACTGGGCGGTCGCCGTATTTGCAGATACCGGCACAGCATTCATGGGTACCAATCCGGATTTCAAAACCGGCGTCGGCCTCGGCGTGCACTGGTATTCGCCGATCGGGCCTGTTCGCATTGACTTTGCCCATCCGCTCGACAATCCGGAGCAGGATTATCGACTCCATATAACGTTTGGACCCGATCTGTGAGCAGCCGCCTTAAGAAATGGGCGTATCGGTCATTTCTGACGCTGGCCGTGCTGGCGGTGACGCTGGGGCTTGTGGTGGCGTCAGTGCTCGGTACCGAGAGAGGCACACGCTGGGCATTGGGACAGGTATCGACATTCGCTCCGCTCGAAATTGAGACCCGCGGAGTAACCGGCACCCTGCTGACCGATCTCGCCGTACCTTCGGTTAGATACGCCGATCCGGATCGTGTCATCACGATCCGGGATGTCGTAATCAATATCGACTGGTCGCGGACATCTCTCACGACAATAGCACTCAGGCAACTGATGGTCAGGGAACTCGATTACCAGAATAGTGGCGAAAGACCGGCGGAGCGTGAGCCCCTGAACGTTGCCATGCCATCCCTGCCGATAGGCATTCGTGTGGATAGCGTTTGGCTTGCCGCACTGATTTTCGACGATATTGTGCTTGACAATCTTGCCGCGAGGGCCGTCGACGTTCACGGCCAGGAGATTGCCGCTGATTTTGCCGCAGCGAAAATGGACGCGCTCGCAATCGAAGTCAATGACATTGCCGCAGAGCTGGCAGGCAATGTGCCGATCGACAGCATAATCGTTTGGCGGATTGCGGGCTCGTCATGGTCGGGGCGGGCGATGGTTTCCGGAAATCTGAAAAAGCTGATCGTTTCCCACGATTTGGCCGGCGACTATCCCGTTCACACTGAGGGCACAGTGCAACTCCTGCATCGGACGGAACCGCTTGTCGACCTGTACTCGGAATTCAGTGAATGGCGCTACGGGGAGTGGACACTGAGGGACGGCGCTGTGAGTCTGACGGGTATCGCCCGTGATTACCGTTCGGAAATTTCTGTCAGCGCTGAAGGTGTCGACCCGCTTGCGGCGAGAATCAATGGCAATGTAGCTGGCGATACCCGGGGCCTCCGCGAGCTCGACATTAATATCGAGACGCCGATCGCACACGCCCGCGCGACCGGCAGTGTCGCCTGGGCCCCGCATCTGGCGATCGATGTCCTGCTTCAAAGCGACAACCTCGACCCATCGATGTTCGTTCCGGTCGCGGCGGGAGCCATCGACTCGCAATTAAGATTAACGGCTACCGGCACGGAAAATTTCACCGTTGACATTCTTTCCCTGAACGGCATCTGGAACGAGCAGCCGGCCGACGGACGTGGCCGGCTCTCTCGTAATGCCACTGTCTGGCAGTGCGCTGATTGTCTCTTTAATGTGGGCGCGAACCGCATAATTTTCGACGGCAGGCTGACCAGTGATTTACTGGCAGGAGACATTGATATCAGGGCGCCGTCATTGCATCAGCTCTGGCCCACTATCGCCGGTTCGCTTGCGGGTGCAGGTCGCGTGTCGGGATCACTGGCATTGCCGAGGTTATCGGGCACATTGTCTGGCACACGCCTCAGGTTTGCTGAATTCCGGATTGGATCACTCGATGTGCAAAGCAGCGGATCAACGCTGGAAAACATTGACGTCGAAGTTGCGTTTGCCGGCATTGCCAGCGGCGAAACGGCACTGGGTAGTGGCCGCTTGAATCTATCCGGCGATCCATCGTCAGTCGACTTGACCGCCCAATGGCAGCTTGACGATTTCGCGGCGAACACGGTCATTAAACTGACTCTCGATGACGCGAGCGTGGACGGGCGCGTGCATTCTGCCAGCCTGACTGAACCATACAGCGGCACCTGGACGACAGACGGTCCAGTCGACTTCCAATTTTCGGCTGGTCTTTTGAAGGTCGAGCGTGGTACGTGGCTAAATGGCGATGCCCGCCTGCGCCATGAGCGTATTAGCGTAGCGGACGATTTGATCAGCGTTGAAGCCACATTGGTCAATGGCCCGGTTTCGGCGCTGAACCTTATACTACCTGAGCAGGTACGAATCGAAGGCCTTGCCGATGCGTCCGGCAACATCACGCAGCGCGACGGGGCATGGTCAGGCGACATCGAATGGCAGCAACGCGGTACCCTCGTGCGAATCCGCTCCGACGGACACGACGAGTATTCGTTGAGCATGCCAGTTGCTCGCGCAACTCTCCAACTGCAGGAAAACGGGATCGAATTGCAGGCAGAAGTAAACGCCGATCCTGGCATCGACGCTGCCCTCGACGCATCAATTAGTGGTCTGTCCGGCGATGCCGTACTGGACGCCCAACTGCGGTTGAACGGCGATAATCTGGACTGGATCTCCATACTATTTCCCGAGATTGACGATATTGATGGAACGGTCGCTGCGGACATTCGTGGCAGTGGCAAACTCGCGGAGCCGGATTTAAGCGGTGAGTTGCGCTGGCAAAACGGGCGACTGGCGGTCCCGGGGCTGAACCTGCCGCTTCACGGGATCGATATTACGTTTACCGGTACGTCCGCCGGGGATATGACGATCGCCGGCGATGCTTTGTCCGGGGACGGTTCCCTGAGCGTCGACGGCCGGCTTGATAACATTACGAGCGGGTCGCCATCGTTCACGGTGCAACTCCTTGGTAATCAGGCCGACCTGCTTAATTGGCCGGACTATCAGTTGACCGCATCGCCGGACTTGACGATCGACGGCGATACAAAAGGTGTGAATGTCACGGGAAGGGTCGATCTCGATCGCGCGGAAATCGCGATCAGGGAACTACCGGAAGGCGCGGTCTCGCCATCCGATGACGTGATGGTTGAGGGCCGCGAATCGGTTGAAACGACGCGACTTCGAACAAGTGGCGACGTAGAAATAGAGCTCAGCGACGACATTCATCTTAAGGCTTTCGGGCTGGACACCAATCTCGAAGGTCATTTACGCTTTGTCGTTCCCGACAAGGGCGAGCCTCAGGCAACAGGTGAGCTTCGGCTTGTCGGTGGCGTCTTCGAGGTCTACGGCCAGCGGCTCGTAATCGAACGCGGCACGATGCTATTTACCGGACCTCTGGACGATCCAATTATAAATGTGCGGGCCACTCGCAAAATTGAATCTGTAGATGGCACCGTTACCGCTGGAATCGACCTGACCGGTCGTGCACAAAATCTGAGCTCTACAGTATTCTCCGATCCATCAATGTCCGAGGCTGATGCGCTTTCCTACCTGGTCCTCGGGCGAGCGTTGCAAGATGCGACTGCCGCGGATGGCAGCGCGCTGTCGAACACCGCGTTTTCAATGGGATTAAAACAGGCTGCGCTGATAACCAACCAGATCGGTCAGACGGTCGGTCTGGACGAACTGGCGGTCAGCGGCAACAATCAAAACACCACGGAATTGGTTGCCGGCAAACAGATCAACTCAAAGATGTACGTACGCTACGCCTACGGCGTGTTCACAAGACTTGGTCATTTACTGCTGCGTTATCGACTCAGCGAGTCATTCACGATCGAAGTCGGTGCAGGCGAAACCCAGTCGATGGATATCCTCTATACGATCAAAAAAGAGTAGGTGTGATAACTCAGACTTGATCAGACAAACGATATCCGATCAGTGTAGTGCGACAAGGCCGATTGGAGCGCGGAAGTATGAGGTCTGGCACGCAAACGACGATAAGCACCGGCATCACATGTCGAACCCCCCTGCCAACTGCTCGGTACAAGCGCGTCACCTGCCGCCCTTCTCTACCGAAGAATCAAATAAACCCGGCACCTTTTACACCTGCCGCCCTTCTCTACCGAAGAATCAAATAAACCCGGCACCTTTTTGCGGCACCTTTTTGGACACCTTTTTACTCAACCGTTTCGATACTCCAGATCATCCGGTATTTTCCGTCGTGCGCTTTATCGAAAACCGTTTCGTATTTTGTACCGGGCTTTGGTTTGATATCGCCC
>Ga0255056_10000531_pt1 | contig 11360 bp, 13 predicted proteins | sample Cases_109_1_MG_FD_183639 | JGI IMG/M metagenome (GOLD analysis project Ga0255056, IMG submission 183639) | Seawater microbial communities from Amundsen Gulf, Northwest Territories, Canada - Cases_109_1 | ecosystem: Environmental > Aquatic > Marine > Gulf | place: Canada: Northwest Territories... | reverse complement strand
CGCCTTGTTGTCGGAGCAACCGGCAACACGTGCGAAAGCCATTCAGACCATCAACGTCGTGGATAACTATGCCTACAACGCGCTGATCACCCGCACTTTCATTCCGCGCGCGGTGGTAGAGTAATCTCCATTGGCTGTACAGGTTGACGAAGGGATCATCAGAAATCGTATAGAGGAACCGGCGGTCGATAGCTTTTAAGCCATTTCTCGAGCCATCTCTGATGCTGGACCTCTCCGGCGTTGCAGGGCGAGCGGGGTCTGGCGGCGGCGAGCCGCAGGAGATAAAGCGGGGACGCTCGACCGGCGATCTCGGTCACCAATTTACGAAGAATGGCGCGGGCGAAGTCCTTGAACCCATCGGCGACGACGATGAATGCGCCGGGACCGCCGATGACGCAGTCCTCGTAATAGAGGTCCAGATCGGGCATCAGCGGGTATCCATAAATATTGGGGCGGTCGTTGATAATTGGCAAACCATTGATGGTGATGCCGTCTGCCACCGCGCGGTCGCGGGCAACGTTCACAGAGGCGCCCATGTTGTTGGGGCCATCGCCGGAGATATCGATGATTCGCCGCTCGCCGCGGAAGCCGTTGCCCTCGAAGCTTTGGGCCCCAAATGCGATTGCGCCGCTGATCGAAGTGTATGACACAAGAATTGCGCTGGATCTCTCGATCGCCTTGGCGAAAGCGGCGGCGCTGCTGGCGTCTGCGACCTCGGTCCAATCGACCCGTGTTATCTGGTATTGTTCGCTGCCCCACTCGACGTAGGTGACAGCGATGCGCCCGAGCCGGCCCCGCTGGATCGCATCGATCACATTTCGATGCCGAAAAGCGCGGATGAAGCCTTGGCGTTGCAACGCGGCCTCCTCCATGTCCATGCTTTCGGAGATATCGACCGCCAGCACCAGTTCCAAGTCAACGGTACGTTCCGCCGCCACACCATAGCCGGGAGATGAAAAGCAGGCGCAAGCGGCGACGAAACATCGGCGGAGCAGGAAATTCCATCGTCCTCGTCGGCGCCATGCCGCCCGAGGCATCGCCGATCCGAAGCGCAAACAGGGTACATGAGCGAATCGTCGCATCTCTCCCCTCCGCGATTGGCGCGGGAAGTGCGTCGCAAAATGATAGGCCGGTCGTGGAGGAGCGACAAGCCACACTTGACAGAAACAGCTGGCCTTACACCAAATCTCGTTTGTTGAAACACGGCCTAGGGCGAATTCCCGCCGGCGGATTAGGCCCAGCCGCCCTCAATCGACCAGCGCCTGGTAGACCAACGCGCGCAGTTCCTTGCGGTTGGGGTAACTGTGAGACGGCGAGAGCTGGGTCAGGAACAGCACGGTCATGTCCTCGAGGGGATCGACCCAGAACACCGTGCTCGCGACCCCGCCCCAACCATAGTCGCCGGGGCTGCCCGAGAGCCGCGCCCGCGCAGGCTGGCCCATGACCGAGACGCCGAGCCCAAAGCCGAGGCCCTCGAACGAGGCCTCGGTCCAAGGCGTGGGCCCGAGTTCGGCGATGGTGCCGGGCAGGTGGTTGGCGGTCATCAGCGCCACCGTGCGCGGGCCGAGCAGGCGGGCGCCACCGGATTCCCCACCCCGGCGCAGCATCTCGGCGAAGCGTAAATAATCGCCGGCGGTCGACAGCAGCCCGCCGCCGCCGGAGAAGGTATCGACCCGGCCGGCGCGGAACTCACTGTCCGCATTGCCGTCGCGCTGGACCATGGCGCCCTCGCCACCAGGACCGTAGAGCTTGGCCAGGCGACCGAGGTTTTCCGCCGCGACCTCGAAGCCGGTGTCGGCCATGGCGAGTGGCTCCAGGATGCGTTCGCGGAAGAACGCGTCGAGGGTTTGGCCCGAGACCACCTCGACGACCCGGCCCAACACGTCGGTGGAGACGCCGTAGTTCCAACGCCGGCCCGGCTCGAACAGTAGTGGCAGACTACTCAGGCGTTTCACGTTGGCGGCGAGCCCGCCCCCCGCCGGGCCGAAGCTGACCCCGCGCGCCTTGTAGGCCTCGCCCAAGAGCCCGCCCTGGGAGCCATAGACCAGCCCCGAGGTATGGGTCAGCAGATGGTGCAGGGTGAGCGTCTCGCGCGCCGGCGCGACCTGATCGAGGTGGCGCGCGCCGTCGCGCAGCACCCGGGGCTCGGCGAACTCGGGCAGGAAGGCCGCGAGCGGGTCGTCCAGGCGCAGCCGCCCCTCCTCGTAGAGCATCAGCGCCGCCACCGTGGTGACCGGCTTGGTCATGGAGTAGATGCGCACAATGGTGTCAAGCGCGTAGGGCGCCCCCGCCTCCACGTCGCGGTTGCCGAGGTAGTCGCAGTAGGCGATCTCCCCGCGCCGCGCGATCACCGTGCCGGCGAAGGGGTAGCGGCCGCCCGCCACGTAACCTTCCATCCAGCCCCGAATGCGCCCCAGACGCGCGGCATCGAAGCCCAGGGACTCGGGCCGGTCTACGGCAAACACGTGAGTATTCTCCCTCGCCGAATTCGTAACCAATGGCGGCGCAGACTAGCGGCTATCGCACGAAACTTGAAGCCTGTCAGGAACTTGCCGGTTAAAATGGGGAATTTCCAACATGGCTGAAACACGGCATGGACATGAAACCGGCCCTGGTCAAAGAATCGGTGGCCGAATGCGAAGGGCGTTGTAAGAGCGAGCCGATTATCGTGGTGGAGAAGCCCGGGTGAGAGGGGGCCGGGCGGAAGCGGCGCGAGGCGCGCGCCAACGGGCGGCGGGTGGCATGCGACAGCCGTGCCGATAATATTCCCTGAACGCGAAAACTAATTACTGTCACAGATATCATGTTGTGTTATTGTGTACACACCAGCACACAAATAGGAGCTGACAACATGGCCAGCACGACCTTGTCCGTCCGGCTAAGCCCGGAACTCAAGGCCCGACTCGGCAAACTTGCCGAGCAGACCCACCGCACCAAGTCCTTCCTCGCCGGGGAAGCCATCGGCGGCTATGTCGAGCGCGAACTCGAAATCGTCGCGGGCATAGAGCGCGGCCTCGACGATATGAAGGCCGGGCGGGTGGTTCCCCACGAAGAGGTCATGGCCGACATTGACACCACAATTAAAAAAGCAAAACCAACGAGACGCCAGCGGTGAGGCGGGTCGTCTGGTCGAAGCACGCCCACGATGATTTTCGCGGCATCGTCGGTTATATCGCGCAGGACGATCCCGCCGCCGCCCGCAACGTCGCTGTCCGTATCGACCGAACCATTCAGACGCTCGCGGCCACGCCCACCGGACGCCAAGGCCGGGTGTCCGGCACCTATGAAAAAGTAGTGCGCGGCATGCCCTACATCGTCGCCTATGCCCTTGGCGATGAACCCAAGGACCATGAGACCGTCACGATCCTGCGCGTCATCCACGGCGCCCGGGACTGGCGCGAGGAGAGCTGGCCGGAGTGAGGGGGGTCAATTATTTGCCTATCGCTCTGAGTTAGGTTTCTCATTCGGCGCGATTGCTTTCCCGACAAATTCAGAAGGACGACCATCCTTGTACTCAATCCGAGTCCACAAACCTACTGTCTTGAGATACGCCTCTATATCTCCCGGAGTAATTTTCCCCGCAACATAGCGATCTCTCAGATCGGCGAAGGCGGGGTCGTGAATTATTGGCCACGATGCCAGCCCACCAATTTGTTCAGTGATGAATTTTTCGACGCTTTTCAGGGATTCCAGTGCGGCGACTTGCATCTGTGGAACACCACAAGAAAGCGTCCAGCTGATATGGCATAGCTCGCTGCAACTGTGCCAATGATTTGCGAGTTGCCCCAAATCTGGCGTTGTAAGATCGCCCTTGATCTCAAGCATATTCGTTACAATTCGCATAAACTCGAAATGCCCATTGATTTCTCTCTGATGACCGCCGAGCGCATAAATTCGTTGTTCGATCCTTTTGAAAGAACGGATGTCACGGAAGTCTTCCCGTTCGGGTCTTCGCTCCAATAGCTGCCTCCAGTAGTGGAGGGCGAGCCGTTCGATTGTCAGACGGAACTCGAAGGCAGCGTATGAAAGCGCAGCGGTATTTGTGCCGTGGTCACTCTCCTGAAGCCACGTAGCACCTTGCACGAAGTGATGCCTTAGATCGGCACTACGAGAGGGAATGCGCGCGGGCATAGCTACGGAAACCTTCAGTCATGTGCCGTCTCTACGACCCCCCCCTAAATCAACTCATCCTTCCTATCGTCGGTTTCGCCGTAGCGGTGGAGCGCGGGGGGTTTTAGGTTTTCGTAGAGGGCGTCTATGCGGGCGGCCAAGGCGCGATTGTTTTGCTCGAATAGGCTGTTCCCCTGGACGTCGCTTTCGACCAGGAAGGGGCCGAAGTTTTCGACCTCGAAGACCCAGAGCGCCTGGGCGATGCCGAGTTCCTCGAGCCAGAACACGTCGCGCACGCGTTTGATGCCGCGGCCGAGCAGCGCGCCGGTGCCGTAGCCGACCGTGGTGAGATAGACCGCGCCGCGCGGCACGAAGGTGTTCTTGTAGTCGGCCTCGCTCATGCCGCCCTTGCCGATGACCACCCGGGCGCCGGACATCTCGAGCCAGCGGTCCATCCATTTCGAGAATCGGAAGCTCGCGGTCGCGGTCACCGCGCCGACGTTGTAGGCGACGTCCGCGCTCCCCGCCCCGGTCACGGCGGCGGCGGGCGAGCAGTGGAAGTTGACATTGGTCAGGCCTTCGAAATCGACCGGCGGCGCCACGCCATCGTCGAGGATGCGCCGGTAGACGCCTTCGCGCGCCGTGTAGACCACGCCGCTCAGATACACCACCTGGCCGAGTTTGAGCCCGGCGATGGCGTCCGGCGCCACCGGCGTGTTCAGCCGGACCGTTTCAAGCTTTCCGCGTCGCTTGGCCACGTGACCGTGTCCCTCCGCAGGTAGGGGGTGAACCAGTTCGGATCGGTGCGGGTTTCGACTTTGCCGTCGGCGTGAATGCGCGCCACCGCGCGGCGCGACGACAGGCAGAAGCAGTGCACCGAGATCGGCATGCCGCCGGTGTGGGTGGCGCCGGCCTCGATGTGGCAGTCGACCACCATGGACGAGCCGACGAATCCCATCGCACCCATGCCGATCGAATTGCCGAGTTCCTTGAGCTCGGCTTCGAGCTTGGCGAGTTCCGGGTCCGGGTTGGCGTCGCCGACCACGCGCAGGCAGGCGGCCTGCTTGCCGAGAGTCATGCAGACGTCCTTGGAACCGCCCAAGCCGATGCCGACGATGGCCGGTTGGCAGGCCAGGCCGCGCTTGCCGAAGGCTATTAGGGTATCGAGAAAAAACCGCTTGATGCCGTCGATGCCGTCGCCCGGAAACAGCATGCGGTAGTCGGTCCCGAACAGCCCGCCCTTGTGCACCGTGGTGAGGTCGAGCCAGTCGGCCTCGGGCTCGAAGCTGAATTCGATCTCGGGTGCGTTGATGCCGACGTTGTTATCGAAGTCCCGGCGCGACAGCGGATGGACCCGGTTGGGCCGGAGCGGCACCTCCTGGGTCGCGCGCGCGGTCGCCTTGCGCAGCGCCTCCTCCAGCGCCACGAAGCCACCCTCGATGACCGCCTCGTTGCCGGCCTTGACGAAGTAGCGCGGCAGGCCGGTGTCGGCGCACATCGGCCGCCGGTCCTCGGTCGCGGCGTCATAGTTCTCGAGCATGGCCTGAAGCACGAAGGCGCTCAAGTCGCCCTCCTCGCGCGCCGCCATAGTCTGGATGCCGGCCAGGTAGTCGGCCGGAATTTCGATCGCGGCGGTGGCCATCAATCGGAAGGCGGTGTCTTCAATCAGCGCCTTGGGGATCATCTCGCGTCTGGTCCTTCCCTACTGGGCCGCCCCTATTGGGCCGCCCCTATTGGGCCGCCCCCATTAGTTCGCCGGGGGAGGTGCGCCGGCCTCGCCGGCGATCAGCGACTCGCCCGGCCGGACGATGGTGAAGACAACCGGCTCGGTCGACACCTCCAACCCGGCCCCGGCCCCGGCCGCAGCCTGGCGCACCACAGTATAGGCGCTTTTCTCCAAGTCGTCCGTTTCGGGAAAATCCTCACGGAAATGTGCGCCGCGTGAGTCCTCGCGGGCGAGCGCCGCGCGCGCGATGACCTCGCCGATACGGATCTGGCTCCTCAGATTGAGCCAGTCGTGCCAGGTCAAGTTGAAGGCGCGCTCGGAGTCCGGCAGACCGGTTTCATTCAGTTCTTCAGATAACTCGGACAACTCCTTGATGGCGCGGGTTAATCCGGTTGCATCCCGCAAGATTCCAACCCGGTCCCACATCAGGCCCTCGAGGCGCGCGCGCAGGCCGTTGAGGTCGCCTGACTTGATGTCGAAGGGATGCAGGGCCCCGGCCCGCGCCGCCGCGATAACAGATTCGTCCGGGTCCTTATGCGCCGCCCCGCCCCGCGCCACGAAAGCCGCCATGGTTTCGCCGGCGATACCGCCGAATACGGTCGAGTTGGCAACCCCGTTGCCGCCCAGGCGGTTGGCGCCGTGGACGCCACCGGCATCCTCGCCGGCTAGGAACAGCCCCGGCACCGCGGTCGTGCAGTCGGGCTCGAAGGCGGCGCCGCCCATCATGTAGTGCGCGGTCGGCACCACCTCGACCCGGCCGCCGGCCAAATCGAAACCGCTGTCGGCGCAGCGCGTGACCATGCCCTTGAAGCGCGTCCGCACCATGTCGGGGCCCAAGTGCTTCATCTCGATGTAGAGGCCGCCGTGGGGCGTGGTGCGCCCGGCACGCATCTCTTCGAACATGGAACGCGAGACGATGTCGCGGGTCGCGCGCTCGCCGTGGGGGTGATAGCGGGTCATGAAGCGCGCGCCGTTGCCGTCGAGCAGGTAGCCGCCGGCGCCGCGCAAGCCCTCCTCCAGGACCGTGCCGGTCATGCGCGTCTCGGTGCCGGCGAGCAAGCCGGTCGGATGGAACTGCACCATCTCCATGTCGCGAAGCGCGAGCCCCGCGTCCAGTGCCATGGCCATGCCGTCGCAGGTCTTGTCGCCCGAGGGCGTGTGGTAGCGGTACATGGTCGGCCCACCGCCGGCCGCCAGCAGCACCGCCTTGGCCCGGACCATCCGGAATGCACCGTCGCGCATGTCGATCATGAGCGCGCCGGCCAGACCGGAACCATCCCGCGCGGGGATCAGCGCGATCGCCCGGTGCTCCTCCAGGCGCGTGATGCCGCGCGACCAGACCTGTTCCATCAGGCGGTTCATGATCTCGATGCCGGTCAGATCGCCCTTGTGCACCGTGCGGTCGAAGCTCTGCCCGGCAAAAGCCTTCTGGTGCAGGCTGCCGTCCGGGTTGCGGTCGAAGAAACACCCGAGTTCGTTCTCCAATTCCTGGATGCGTTCGACCGCGCCTTCGACCAAGCGCCAGGCCAGATCCTGACGCGGCAGCCATTTGCCGCCGACGATGGTATCCATGAAATGGCGCTCGAGCGAATCGCCCTCGGCCATGGCGACGTTGTAACCGCCCTGGACCATGCGCGTGCAGCCGCACTTGCCCAGCAGTCCCTTGACCGCGACCGTGACCTCGAGCTCCGGGTCGGCCTGGAGCGCGTGCAGCGCGGCGAACAGCCCGGCGCCGCCGGCCCCGATGATCAACACGTCGGTCTTGACGGTCTCGATCATGGTCCGAACGCGCTCCACAGGAACGCGGCACCGATGGCGAGCGCGGCGCCCGCGCCCCAGCCGATCCAACCGTGGCGCGCGCCGCGCCAGGGCAACAACTCCAACGCCAGCACGCGCACGCCGGCCACCAAATGCGCGCTCAGCAGCACCACCAGGCCCCACTCGGCCAGCTTGACCAGCGGCGCCTCGGTCCAGCGCAGGAATCCGTCGAGCGCAGCCGCATCTTCCAACGCCAGGCCGAGCACCAGGAAGTGCGCCGGCAGGAATACCGCCAGCAGCACGCCGGAGACCCGGTGGACCAGGAAGGCGCCGTAGCCGGGGTGGCGGCGCGCGGCCCAGGCGCGGGAAGTGGCGCGGGAGTTGGCGCTCATGACGCCACCACCGCCCCGACCACCGCAATGACCGCGCGTGCCCCGAGCGCCAGCATCGCGAGGCCCAACAGCGCCATGGCGAGGTCGAGCCCGCGGCCCCGCCAGGGCGTCGCCTCGCGGATTACGTTGCGCAGGCCGATCGGCGCGTGCACCGCGGCGGCGATGACGAAGGTCCCGTAGAAAGCCGCCCACCCGATGCTGCCCTGGGTGCGCGACAGAATCTCGGCGGCGCTCAGCCCGTCGCGGCTGGCGATCACGATCAGCACCAGGTGCGCGACCACCAACGGCGCCAGGACGAGCGCGCTGCCGCGTTGCAGGACGTAGAGCCACAGGGTCACGGCCGCCCCTCCCCGCCCAACAGGTCGAGCAGCGTGCGGCGCTTCAGGCCCGCGATCGCCGCCGAGGGGTCGAGGCCGACCGGACAGTGCGCCGTGCAACTGCCCTGGCTATGGCAGCCGTGGCAGCCGTCGTCTCGAGAGATCGCGCGCAGCACGCCGGGGACTTCGCCGTGCCGCGCGTCGTTGACCAGGGTCCAGGCGCGGTTGAGCGCCGCCGGGCCCAGGTAATCGGGCCGCGCGCCGACCACGCCGCAAGCGCCGTAACAGACGCCGCAGTTGATGCACTCGATGCCGGCGTCCGCGGCCTTGCGCGCCGGGCTCGCGGGGGCAATGCGGGCCGGCGGGTCGCGGCGCGTGGCGGTCGGCGCGAAGCGGCCGCCGGCCGCCTGCCACTTGTCGAAGAAGCCGGTCATGTCGGTCGCGAGATCGCGGATCACCGGCAGGTTCGGGAGCGGCGCGATTTCGAGCCGGCCCTCCGGCGCCACCTTGCCGACGTGGCTGCGGCAGGTCCAGCGCGGCCGGCCGTTCACGGTCATGGCGCAGGAGCCGCACATGCCGACCCGGCAGGCGAAACGGTAGGCCAGCGACGGTTCCAAATGGCGCTGCACCCAGGTGACCACGTCGAGCACGGTCTGGTCGGCGCGCCGAGGCACCCGGTAGCGGACGAAGTTACCGCCCCCCGGACCGCCGCGCCAAATCGAAACCGCGAACTCGGGCTGCCCGCTCCGCGCCATGAATCATCTCCGGAAATCGTGGACGCGCAGGCTAACACCCACCCAAGGCCACAACAATCCGGTTGGGCCCGGATATCGGAGTCTACCGGGGGTAACTTGCCGCCGAGCTCGAAGACGTTGCGGCGCGGATCGAGCCACTCGCTGTCGGGACAGGCGAGCGAGACCCGGAACCGGCCGCCGCCCCCCGTGCCGCCGACCACGCCGACGCCGGTCACCTTGAAAAAGAGCTTGTGCTAATTCTTACTCTCCCTTAATCGCGAGTTGAGCGGCTCGAAGCGTTTTGAGCAGGCGGCAGTTATAGCCGATCCCGGCGAACGTTTCTGGACGATAGATAGGCTCCAGGATTGCACCGCACATTCGGTTCATCGTGCGTTCCGCCAGCGGGTGTTTTACCCTGTGGCCAAAGTGGTCGGCCAGCCAATAGACATTGTTTTCCTCCTTGCATTCGAGGATTCCGAAATAAACCGAAAATGTCAGTTCCGATTCCGCTAGGTATTCCTCGGCCAATCGGCGGGCACCAGATTTTTGATAGGCAAGGGCAAGACGCGGTAGCAGTTCGAAGTTCGGGTACTCGAAAAGGAATTGATCCAGCGCTTTCTTGAAAGCTGCGACCGCCTCTTCATATCGGCCGCTGTCGTCAGCAGCAATCCCGGCGCACAGTAAACCGTTGTAAGTGTCGTGGCCTTCCACGGTCTCACGAGCCTCGCAGAGTAAATCCCCGCGCGCCGATGCCGTGGCACTCTGCCACAGAATGATAGTCGCGATTGCAAGGACCCAGTAGAACTTCCGCATCTCAGGCCTCGAAACGCTCACGGAGTGATTGTGGTTCCGGATCGACGGCCGCGAACTCGCGCGGCGCGCTTTCTGGTGCACGCCACATCCCATAGGGCTCATGATAAGGCCCGCCGGACCCTGCGAAGCAGATATTGTACAGCAGCACCCACCGCCCATCGATCAGATGGAATTCACAGGCGAAATAGTCGCGCATCCAACGCTCGCTGTAGAACGAGTCAACTTGCAACTGCTCCTCGAACTGCTCGGGTACGAAAAGGACGGTGGCTCGCCCCCCGGACTCGACCATAACAACCTGCGCATTTTCACGGGGGGGTTTGGGAGAAGAAATGACCGCTGCCGGACCGCCCTTTTCGCGCACGATGTGAACCCGCAAGGGGCCGAGCGCAATGATCTCCACGACCGATCGCGCCTCGGGGTTGAATCCGCGAACGTGGTCGCCATCGTACAAAAACCCGGCCACGTCCTCTTGGAGCCGGCCGTTCTCGCCGAAGGCTTGCGGATTGGCGGCAAGCGACAGGATCACACTGTCGTCGCGTGCGCGGATCGCCTCCAGCAACGTCTCGACGGTTTTATCTAGCCGCGCATCCGTCTCGGTCTCCAGGGTGACGCAGCCAGCAATCAAGCTGACCGCCAACCCGAGCAGAGCCACCAGGAACCCGTGTCTCAAGGCTGCCATCTCCCGATTGTGGCGCGGAATTATGGCGGATTTAAAGCGCCGCTGAACTGACTTTGCATTGGATCAACCGGAGGCGTTGCCGGGGTGGCGGGACTTTTCGGCGTGCCCGGCCGATACACATAATGCAAGTGCGGACCCGAAATATTGCCGGTGCCATCGGAGCTACCTATCGGATCGCCGGCACGAACCCTTTGACCAACTGCAAGGCCCGTTAGTGGTGCGGTATGGGAGTAACTGGACATGCTGCCATCGTTATTCCGCACAAATATGTGATTGCCCGCTCGTGAATTCGAACCGATACCGTGGATGATTCCATCCTCTGTAGAATAGATGGTCGCACCAAGCGGTGCCGCGAAATCAACACCCTTATGCTGTGTCGAAGCACCTGGTGTAGGGCTGGGTCTCGGGCCAAAGGGGCTATTGACCGTTGGATTTTGGACGGGCCAATTCGTTACTCCCGCAAGTGAAGTTGCCCCGCCCCCCGCCTGCGCCGTTTGCACGGCAACGAGGACCGTCTTGGCCAGTTTGGGATCGATGACGCCGACCGCCCCGGCTAGCTCCTCGCCCTGTTTGAGGTCGGCGGCCGTCAGGGTCTCGCCGCGCTGGGCCAGATCGAGGCAGGCGGCGAGGCAGGCGCGGGCGGTGGGATCGCTGGGGGCGTGCTCAATGCCGAGGACTTCGAGGCCGGCGCGGTCGGGTGCGGCGCCGGGGTGGAGCGCTGAGAACGCGCGCGTGCTGTCCAACACCAGGCCCGGGCTGTTTCCGGCCGCGATCTTCCAGGCGCGGGCGGCGCCGCGGAGCGTCCCATCCAGGCCCTTGCGCAGGGCCGGG
>Ga0255056_10000529_pt1 | contig 11371 bp, 8 predicted proteins | sample Cases_109_1_MG_FD_183639 | JGI IMG/M metagenome (GOLD analysis project Ga0255056, IMG submission 183639) | Seawater microbial communities from Amundsen Gulf, Northwest Territories, Canada - Cases_109_1 | ecosystem: Environmental > Aquatic > Marine > Gulf | place: Canada: Northwest Territories... | reverse complement strand
GGCGATACGGCGTTCAAGAGCGGCGCCGCGGACCATCGCGATCGACTGACACAGGAACCATATTTCATGCCACGCATCGCCTTCGGCGGCATCCAGCACGAGACCAACACCTTTGCGCCTTCGCCGGCGACCTATGCCGATTTCGAACAGCCGGACGGTTGGCCGGGCCTGACCACGGGCGCGGAGATCTTCGCGGCGGTCGCGGGCATCAACCTGCCGATCGCCGGCTTCATCGAGGCGGCGCAAGGTCAGGGCCACGAGCTGCTGCCGCTCGCCTGGTCCTCGGCCACGCCCTCGGCCCAAGTTACCGAGGACGCCTTCGAGCGCCTGATTGGCGACATGATGGCCCGGCTGGCGGCGCTCGGGCCGGTCGACGCGGTCTACCTCGACCTTCACGGCGCCATGGTGACCGAGCATCTGGAGGACGGCGAGGGCGCGGTGCTGTCCCGGGTGCGCGCCCGGGTCGGGCCCGAGGTGCCCATCGTGGCCAGCCTCGATCTTCACGCGAATATCACCCCGGAAATGATTGAATTAGCGGACTGTTTGGTCGCCTATCGCAGCTACCCCCACATCGATTTTGCCGATACCGGGGCGCGCGCGGCGGGCGAGCTCGACCGCCTGCTGCGTGGGGACGTCGCGAACCACAAGGCGTTCCGACAATTTCCCTTCCTGATTCCGGTTCTCGGCGGATGCACGCTCTACGAGCCGGCCCAGAGCCTCTACGGCCGCCTGCCCGAGCTGGAGGACCGCCCGGGCGTCGACCACGTGACCCTCGCGATGGGTTTCGGCCCGGCGGATATCTATCATTGCGGCCCGTCGGTCTGCGCCTACGGGACCAGCCAGGAGGCGGCCGAGGCCGCGGCCGAGGCCCTGGCCGAGGAGGTTCTGGCGCGCGAGGCCGAATTCCTGCTCCCGGTCTTGACCCCCGCCGACGGCGTCGCCCGGGCCATCGAGCTGTCCGCCGCGGCGCGCCGTCCCGTGGTGCTGGCCGACTCCCAGGACAACCCGGGTGGCGGCGGCAACGGCGATACCGTGGGCCTGCTCGAGGAACTGGTGCGCCAGAAAGCCGAGGATGCGGTCCTCGCCATCCTCTACGACCCGGCGGCCGCCACCGCGGCGCATGCGGCCGGGGCGGGCGCGGCGCTCACCTTTGGGCTGGGCGCCAAGTCGGGCCTGGCCGGCCATCGCCCGCTCGAGGCGACCTACCAAGTCGAGCGCCTGGGCGATGGCCGCATGACCGGCACCGGGCCGTTCTACAAGGGCGCGCGCATGGAGCTCGGGCCGATGGCGCTGCTGCGCCTGGGCGGGGTGCGGGTCGTGGTCGCCTCGCGCAAGCTGCAGGCCGCCGATCAATCCTGCTTCCGCCACCTGGGCGTGGAGCCGGCCGAGCAGAAGATCCTGGCGCTCAAGTCCTCGGTGCACTTCCGCGCCGATTTCCAGCCGATCGCCGAGGACATCCTGGTGGTCGCCGCGCCCGGCCCCAACCCCCTCGACCACAACGAGCTCAGCTACCGCAACCTGCGTCCCGGCGTTCGGGTCATGCCGCGAGCGCCGCGTCTTTGACGGCGTGGCGGGAATCCAAGGAAACGCGATCGTGAAATCCACCGACAAGCGAATCCTGATCGTCGCCTTCGATGCCCTGCGGCCGGACATGGTCACGCCCGAGTTGATGCCCAATCTGACCGACTTCGCCGAGGCCGGGGTTCGGTTCAGCCACAGCCGGGCGACCTTTCCGACCGAGACCCGGGTCAACCAGTCGGCGCGCGTGACCGGTTGCTGCCCCACGCGCCACGGCATTGTCGGCAACAAGTTCCTGGACCCCGTGGCCGCGCCGAATGGCCTGTTCAACACCGGCGACGAGACCGTCTTGGCGGCCGGCGACCGGCGCCTGGGCGGCAAGCTGATGGACGTGCCGGTGCTCGGCGAAATCCTGGCCGGCCACGGCATGTCTCTGGCGGTGATTTCTGCCGGGACACCGGGCGGGACGCGCATCCTGCACCACAAGGCCGAATCCTTGGGCGGATTTCGGTTCTCCCTGCACCGCCCCGACGCCTCGGTTCCGGCCGCGCGCATCGCCGCCGTCATCGACCGGATCGGGCCGATCCCAGAACACGAGATTCCCTCGCTCACATGGTTGAGCTATGCGACCGATGCCTATCTCGAATATCTGGAGCCGGAGCTCGCGCCCGAGGTCGCGATCCTGTGGCTGTGCGAGCCCGACAACAGCTACCACTATCGGGGCATCGGCGCGCCGGAGAATTTGGCCGCGATCCGCCACGCCGATGCCGAGTTCGGCCGTATTCTCGACCGCCGGCGGGCCTCGGGCCTGGGGGATCGCCTACAGATCGTCACCGTCTCGGATCACGGGCAGCTGACGATCGCCGGCGCGGCGCTGAACCTGCGCGCGAAGCTGACCGAGGCCGGCTTTTCGGTCGGCGAAATTCTGGGCGCGGGTGGGGAAGAGGGGGCGGAAGAGGGCGCAGACCTGACCCTCGTCCTCGGCGGCACCATCGGCATCACCCTGCGCGATTCCGACCCCGGTTTGCTCGACAGCGTCGTCTCCTGGCTCCAGGATCAGCCCTGGTGCGGGCCGCTCTTTACCCGCGACGGGCGCGGCTGCCTGACCCATCGTCAGGCCGGGCTCGATCATCCCCGGGCGCCGGACATCGTGCTGGTGCCGCGCAGCGACGCCGCCGCGAATGCGCACGGTCTGCCGGGGTCCTGCCGCCACGACTCCGACTATCCGGCCGGCGGCGGCACCCATGGCGGCCTGCATCCGATCGAGCTCAACACCTGGCTCGCGATGGCGGGCGACGCCTTCGTTGGCGACACGGTCTCCACCTTGCCGACCGGCATCGTCGACGTCCTGCCCACGGTGCTTCACCTGCTCGGCGTCGAAGCGCCGCCGGGGACCCAAGGCCGGGTGCTGCGCGAGGCCCTCGCCGCCCACGCCGAAGAACCGCTCCCGGCCGCCGTGGAGACGGTGCACTCGGCCGAAGGCCCCACCGGCCGCCGCAGCCACCTTTCGGTCAGCACCGTCGCGGGCACAAGCTACCTAAACCGAGGCTGGGTGGAGTGACGGGTGGGAGCAGGTCCTCGCTGCGCGTAACTCGCTAGAAAACCGTGAGAGTTCTCTTTACAGTAGTCACTGCGACGAAACCCTCCTGCGACGGCGTAGTGCCATGGATGACGACGACAAGAAACCCAAGGACGCGGCAGCCAAACCCGCTCGCGATGGTGCGCATGACGCGGACGCCAAGCTCCGCGAGGTGTCCGAGGAAGAACTCAGGCGAATCGTCGATGCACACAAGATTTCCTGTGAGACAGGCGGAAATAGGGGCGAAAAGGCCGACCTCTCCCTTGCCAACCTCCGCGAGGCCGACCTCCAGGCAGCCTTCCTTACGGGCGCCGATCTCCGGGGAGCCGATCTCTGCGGCGCCAACCTAGAAGAGGCCTTCCTAGACGGCGCAAACCTTCAAGGGGCCAACCTCCAGAGAGCGAACCTCTCTCGAGCCATGCTCCAAGGAGCTGACCTCCGACAAGCCAACCTCCGCGAAGCCGATCTGCAAGATGCCAAACTCGCTGGCGCCAAACTCCATATGGCCAATCTCCAAGGTGCCAACCTCGTCAGCAGCAAAATCCAGAAGGCCTACCTCCGAAGGCCAATCTCCAGGGGGCCAACCTCCGTTCCGCCAACCTCGAAGGGACCGACCTAAGCGACGCCAACCTCCAGAGAGCCGAACTTGGCGGCGCCAACCTTCAGGATGCCGACCTGAGCTACGCTAAGTTTCAATTGGCCCAGCTCTTCGACACCAATCTCAAAGGGGCCAACCTCTTGAGGGCCGACCTCCAGGAGGCATTTCTCATCCGCGCCGACTTGCAGGGGGCCAAAGCCGCCGGAGCTAACCTGCGGGAAGCAAAACTCATCGAAGCCAATTTAGAGAACGCTAAATTTCCACTTACAGATTTCCGCAACGCCGATCTCAGCGACGCCCAGCTTTCCTATGTGATTGGCCTGCACGCCGACCAGCTGGCGGGTGCGAACCTTTCCAACGCTAAATTGTCAAACGATATAGCCGCATTCGACGGCTTGGCCCGGGTCGAGGAGATATCCCGGATCGCGCGCCCGATCTTCATCGGCCTCCTCGCGGGCTGCGTCTACTCCTGGCTGACCATCGCCACGACGACCGACGCGCGGCTGCTGACCAACTCCTCGTCGTCGCCGTTGCCGATCATCGGGACCGAGATTCCCATTGCCGGGTTCTATTGGGTGGCCCCGATCCTCCTGCTCGGCGTCTACGTCTACCTCCATCTTTACCTGCAACGGCTCTGGGAAGGGCTTGCCGACCTGCCCGCCGTGTTCCCCGACGGCAAACCGCTCAACAAGGAGGTCTACCCCTGGCTCTTGAGCGGGCTCGTGCGCGCCCATTTCAAGCTTTTGAAGGACGAGCGCACATTTTTGTCGCGCATGGAAAACTGGGCCACCATCTTCCTCGCCTGGTGGATCGTCCCCGTTACGGTGCTCGTGTTCTGGCTACGGTACCTGCCGCGCCACGATTGGTTCGGGACCGGCCTCCATGTCGCGCTGCTCATACTCTCGATCGGAAGCGCGATCCTGCTCCATCGTCACGCCGTCGGAACGCTGCGCAGAGACGTGATAGTGTTTCGCTGGCGCAGGCGCTGGCTAGACCGCAGAACCTACCAAGGCGCTGTTGCGGTTGGTCTCGGTGTAGTCTTCGTTCTCGTCTCTCTCGGCGCCATCAAGGGCGATGTGCCTCGGACAATTGGTAAGGTCGATTTGGGAGGCCCCTGGACTTGGGTGCCCACTACCATCGATCGTGTGGGTTACAGGACCTTTGCGAACTTCCGGAAAGCGGATGTCTCGACCAAGCCCGCGACCTGGACCGGCCTCGCCGAGCTGCCCCCGGAAGAGCTTAAAGAACTCGGCAAGACTCTCGTAGAGAAGGCCAGGGCGGAGCTTGGGCAAGTGAAGGGCGCGCGGCTCGAACGTGCCGACCTGCGTCACGTCGATGCTTTTGGCGCTTTCCTCGCCAAAGCCGACCTTCCCGGCGCCAAGCTTTTGGGCGCCAACCTCTCCCGCGCCAACCTCCAGAGGGCCAACCTCCTCAGCGCCGTACTCTATGGTGCCAGGCTCCGCCAAGCCAACCTCCAGGGGGCCGACCTCCGCAACGCCAACCTCCAGATGGCCGACCTTTCCCGCGCCAACCTCCAGGGGGCTCGCCTCATTGGAGCGAACCTCCAGGGGGCTCGCCTCAATCATGCCAATCTCCGCGGCGCCGACCTGACCGAGGCAAGGAACCTCACCCGGGAGCAACTCGATGAGGCTTGCGGCGACGAGAAGACCAAACTCCCGGATGACTTGGCCGACTATCAGATGAAGGCGTGCCCATAGCCGGCGCTATCTCCGTCGAATTAAGGCGCGTAGGTCGTTCATGACTGCGTGGGCGCGCGGCCGGGACTTGCCGCAGGGCGGTTGATCTCAGGGATGGAGTTCTTCACGTCCAGAAAGTCACTCCCGCGAAAGCGGGAGTCCAGATGCTGCGGTGGATTCCCGCTTTCGCGGGAATGACATGAGGCCCCCACCCCTAAATCGCGCCGCTCTTCCGCAACAGTTCCGCCACGGCTTCCGCCAGCTTGCGGTAGCCTTGGGCGTTGGGGTGGATGGCGTCGCTCTTGAGGTTGGGCTTCTTGAGGATGGCGGGCAGGGCCGCGCCGTCGTAGGGGAGGTCGAGTTCCTCGGCCAGTTGCTCGTAGAACTCGGCGCTGCGGCCGAAGATCAAGCCCAGGTCGGGCACGCCGATCACGACCACGGCGACCTCCCGGTCTTGGGCCAGGTGGACCATGGCGCGCAGGTTGGCCGCGATGCGCTGCTGCGGTGTCCGCCGTAACAAATCGTTGCCGCCGTGGATCAGGATCAGCAGGTCCGGGGCGGTGGCTTGCAGCACCCCGGGCAGGCGCGCCAGGCCCTCGGCCGTGACCTCGCCCGGAACCCCGGCGCGCACCACCCGGCGTCCGATCAGGCCTTGGAGGACCGCCGGGTAGCTCTCCGCCGCGCGCGCGCCGGTCCCGTGGGTGAGGCTGTCGCCGAAGGCCAGGACCACGCCGCCGGCCGGCAGCTTGGCCAGCTTCGGCGGCCCGGAATCGCAGGCCGCGAGCAACAGCAATGAGAGTGCGAGCGCGAGCGCGGACCGGGAGGTCACCACGGGCCTCGGCCCCTCACGCCTCCAGTTCGCACCAGATCGGGGTGTGATCGGAGGGTTTTTCCCGGCCGCGCGGCTTGCGGTCGATTTCGCAGGCGGCCAGGCGGTCGGCGGCCTGGGGCGAGAGCAGCAGGTGATCGATGCGCAAGCCCCGGTCGGCGCTCCAGGCGATGCTCTGGTAGTCCCAATAGGTGTAGGCGCTGGGTTCCCGGTGCAGCGCCCGGAAGGCGTCGGTCAGGCCCAGGTTCACCAGCGCCCGGAAGGCGCGCCGGGTGTCCAGCTTGTAGAGCGCGTCCTCGGTCCAGCGGGGCGGGTCGTAGACGTCCTCGGGCGCCGGGATCGCGTTGTAGTCGCCGCCCAGCACCACCGGCCGCTCGCTGGCGAGCAGCGCTCGTGTATGGTCGCGCAGGCGCGCCATCCAGCGCAGCTTGTAGGGATACTTCTCGCTGTCCACCGGATTGCCGTTGGGCAGATAGATGGCGCCGACGCGCAGGCCGAAGGTGGTGCCTTCGACGTAGCGCGCCTGTTCGTCCTCGGGCTCGCCGGGCAACCGCTCGACCACGTCCTCGATCGGTTCGCGAGAGAGAATGGCGACCCCGTTGTAGCTCTTCTGGCCGACCACCGCGGCGTGGTAACCGGCGGCCTCGATCTCCAGGCGCGGGAAGTTCTCCGCCACGCCCTTGAGCTCTTGGAGCAGGACCACGTCGGGAGCGGCCTCGGCCAGCCAGAGCAGCACGTTGGGCAGCCGCGCCTTGATCGAATTCACGTTCCAGGTGGCGATCTTGACCATACGTCGCGCCCGTTCCCACAATAACAAAAGGCCCGCCTTCGGGACGGGCCACCAAGCCTACCAGCTTTGACCGGCCGATTCAGATCGAAAACGACGAGCCGCAGCCGCAGGAGGAGGCGGCATTGGGATTCTTGATCTGGAACGAGGCGCCGACCAGGTCCTCGACGTAGTCGACCTCGGAGCCGGTCAGGAGTTCGAGCGAGGCCTCGTCGACCACCGCGGTCACCCCGTCGCGCTCGAAGGTGCGGTCGTCCGGGTTGACCGTATCGTCGAAGGAGAAGCCATATTGGAAGCCGGAGCAGCCGCCGCCGCTGACCGCGACCCGCAGCATCAAGCCGTCCTGGGCCTCGTGCGCGATCATCCAGGCGATCCGCCTGGCGGCATTGGCGCTGAGGCTGATCGCGGCCCGCTCGACAGTATCCACCGAATCGCTCATGATTCCCGCCTTCTTGGTTCCAAGCCGGCAGTATAGCATGGATTCCGCCGGCCCCGTCTATTTGGGGATGGATTTGCCCGGTTCAACGCCCGTCCGGCCGCCAGACGGCCGCTCCGACGCCGCGCCGATCACGGGCGGCTGGGAGCCCTTTCGTCCGGTCCCGGCCCGGCTCGCGCCCTATGCCAGCCATCCCGGGGAGAGCCGCGGCCGCCGGGTCCCCGAGCCCGAAAGCCCGACCCGTAGCGGTTATCAGCGCGACCGCGACCGGGTCGTGCATTCGGTGGCGTTCCGGCGGCTCAAGCACAAGACCCAGGTTTTCATCGCCCACGAGGCCGACCACTACCGGACCCGGCTGACCCATTCCCTCGAGGTCGCCCAGATCGCCCGCAGCATCGCGCGGGTGCTTGGCCTCAACGAGGACTTGGCCGAGGCTTTGGCGCTGGCCCACGACCTGGGTCATCCGCCCTTCGGCCACGCCGGCGAGGACGTGCTGGCGGCCGGAATGGCGCCGTACGGCGGCTTCGACCACAACGAGCAGACCTTCCGCATCCTGACCCGGCTCGAAAATAACTACGCGGATTTCGATGGGCTCAACTTGACCTGGGAGACCCTGGAAGGCGTGGTCAAGCATAACGGGCCACTGACCGGCCCCTTTGCGGCCGGCGGGAAACGGCCCGGTTCGGATGAAGCGGTCCCGTCGAGCATCGCCGCTTACTGCCGCGAGGTCGATCTGGAGCTGGATCGCTTTCCCGGCGCCGAGGCCCAGGTCGCCGGGCTCGCCGACGACATCGCCTACAACAGCCACGATATCGACGATGGCCTGCGCGCCGGCCTGTTCACGGTCGAGGATTTGGCGTCGCTGCCGCTGGTCGGACCGGTGTTCGCGGAGGTCGCGGCGCGCTATCCCGGAATCGAGCCCTCGCGCCTGATTCACGAAGCGGTGCGCCGCCTGATCGACCTCATGGTCACCGACTTGTTGGCGGAGACCCACCGCCGGCTGCGCGCGGCGGCACCGCAAAGCGCGGCGGCCCTGCGCCTGCTGGACGCACCGGTGGTTGCCTTTTCCGAGCCGATGCGTCAGAACGACCGCGCCTTGCGGGAGTTCCTGTTCAAGCATATGTACCGCCACGAGCGCATCGTCCGCATGACCGCGGAAGCGCACGAGGTGGTGCGCGACCTTTTTGCGAACTACATGGAGCGGCCCGAACATCTGCCCGCGCAATGGCAACCCCGCGCGGCGGAGTCGGAAAGCACGGCCCGGGCGCGGCTGGTCGCCGACTACATCGCCGGCATGACTGACCGCTTCGCCCAGGAGGAACACGGCAAACTGCTGGGCCGTGACAGAACGAATTGACGAATGCCTAGGCACCACTCAACCACAGCCGATTAGCTCAAACCGGACCGATGAACCCGTTTCAAGACTTGCGCGCCATCGTTATCGCCGAACTCGACGCGCTCGCGCGCGACGGCGTGTTGCCCGACGGGCTCGACACCGCGCGGGTCGCCGTCGAGCCGCCGCGCGATTCGAGCCACGGCGACATCGCGACCAACGCCGCCATGGTGCTGGCCAAGCCCGCGGGCATGAAACCGCGCGACCTGGCCACGGCGCTGGCCAACCGGCTCGGCGCGCGCGAGATGGTCACCGAGGCCGCGGTCGCCGGGCCCGGGTTCATCAACCTGCGCATCGCGGCGGAATTCTGGCAGGACTGCCTGGCCGGCCTGCTGAGCGCCGGCGCCGACTATGGCCGCGGCGAGGTGGGTGCCGGGGTGAAGGTCAATGTCGAGTACGTTTCGGTCAACCCGACTGGGCCGCTCCATGTCGGTCATGCGCGCGGCGCCGTGTTCGGCGATGCCCTTGCCGCGCTGCTCGAACGGGCCGGTTTCGATGTCACCCGCGAGTACTACATCAACGACGCCGGCGCCCAAGTCGACAAACTTGCTTACGCAACTTACTGGCGCTACCTCGAAGCGCTCGGCGACGCAATTTCAGAAGAGGTTATCGAGGGTTTTCTAGCGGATACCGATCTGGAGTATCGGGGCGATTACCTGGTTCCCGTTGGCGAAGCGCTGGTTAGGAAATTCGGTACAAAATTCGTCGATGCCGCATCGGACGAATGGCTACCTGTCGTGCGCGATTTCACCATTGGCATGCTGATGGAGATGATCCGCGACGACCTCGCCGCGCTCGGCGTGCATCAGGAGGTGTTTTCCACCGAGAGCGCGCTGGTCGCCGCCGGCCGGGTCGAGGCGGCGGTGGCACTGCTCGAACGCAACGGCCTGATCTACATCGGCGTACTCGAGCCGCCCAAGGGCAAGAAGCCCGACGACTGGGAGCCTCGGCCGCAGACACTGTTTCGTTCCAGCAATTTCGGCGACGACGTCGATCGCCCGCTCAAGAAATCAGATGGTAGCTGGACCTATTTCGCCCCCGATATCGCCTATCACCTCGACAAGATCGAGCGTGGCGCGGCGGTGCTGATCGACGTCTGGGGCGCCGATCACGGCGGCTACGTCAAGCGCATGAAGGCGGCGGTCAAGGCGCTGTCGGGCGGTGAGGTCGAACTCGACGTCAAGCTATGCCAGATGGTCAAGCTGCTGCGCGCCGGCGAGCCGGTGAAGATGTCCAAACGCGCGGGCACCTTCGTCACCCTGCGCGAGGTCATCGACGAGGTCGGCAAGGATGTCGTACGATTCATCATGCTGACCCGCAAGAACGATGCCGCGCTGGAGTTCGATCTCGCCAAGGTCCTGGAGCAGAGCCGCGACAACCCGGTATTCTACGTTCAGTACGCTCACGCCCGCTGCCGTTCGGTGCTGCGCCACGCGGAAGAGGCCTTCTCTGGGGTGTCTCAGGACCCCGAGGCACTGGCGGCCGGCCCGCTGGCCCGCTTGACGGACTCCGGCGAGCTTGATCTGATGAGACGCTTGGCGCTGTGGCCGCGCCTGTTGGAGGGAGCCGCCGAAGCGCACGAGCCGCACCGGGTCGCGTTTTACCTGTATGATTTGGCGGCGGCGTTTCATGCGTTTTGGACCAAGGGCAGGGACCAGGCTCGGCTGCGCTTCCTGCTCGACGACGAGCCCGAGCTAACGGCCGCGCGCCTGGCGCTGGTCCAGGCGATCGCACAGGTGATCGCCTCGGGTCTAGCGGTGATGGGCGTCGAGCCGGTCGAGGAGATGCGATGATGGCGTTAAAACAATCCCTGTTCATCGGCAAACGGCAGTCCGGCTCGGACGACCAGATCCCGTACGGCGATCGCGATCCGGCCGAACGAGTGCGCGGCGAGGAGGCGGGCGGGCAGCGGGGCGCGGCTTACTACGACGATCCCAATGCAGAGATCGATCTGCTCGACGATGGCGCCAGGCCGGCGCGCGGTAGGGTGCGATCCGGTATCGCCCTCGTGGCGGCCCTCGCTGTGTTCGCCGGCATCCTTTGGTACGCCTACGATTGGGGCATGGGGCAGTTGGAAACCGAGGACCTGCCGGTGATTGTGGCGGATACCGCGCCGATCAAGTCGCGACCCGAAGACCCAGGCGGCATCGAGGTACCCAATCAGGACGTGGCGGTGCTGAACGACCCGGTGCCGGACCCGGCGAAGCCCCAGGCCGAGCGCCTGCTGCCGCCGCCGGAAACGCCGGCGCCGCCGCAGATCGAGACACTGCCGTCAGCGACCGGCGCCGAGGCCGAAGAGCTTCTGAGGCCGCCGCCCGAAACCGCGGCGGTGCCGACCGTCAAGGCGCCGACGGCCAAAGTGGCCCTGCCACCCGACACTCCTCAAGTCGCGCCCGAAGCCACGCCGGAATCGGTGCTGCCCGCGCCCGAGGCCGTGCCCGAGGCCGCGCCGGAGCCGGTGACGCCCGAGGTCGCGGTGGCGCAGCCCGCCCCCGATCCGCCCGCGCCGCCCGCGCCACCGGCCGCCGCGCCGG
>Ga0255056_10000527_pt1 | contig 11378 bp, 8 predicted proteins | sample Cases_109_1_MG_FD_183639 | JGI IMG/M metagenome (GOLD analysis project Ga0255056, IMG submission 183639) | Seawater microbial communities from Amundsen Gulf, Northwest Territories, Canada - Cases_109_1 | ecosystem: Environmental > Aquatic > Marine > Gulf | place: Canada: Northwest Territories... | reverse complement strand
GACTTCAAACAGCCCTTCACCACTGTCACGAACGTCTTCAGCACCTGCGTCCAACGCAAGGAGCATCAGGTCGTCTTCATCGCCCAAGGCGAAAATCACGCCCTTCTGGTCGAACAAATAACCGACCGAGCCCGGCTCGCCGAGATTCCCGTTGTGACGGGTGAATGTCGAACGGACATCCGAGGCGGCGCGGTTGCGGTTGTCGGTGAGCACCTGGACATACAGGGCTACACCACCGGGGCCATACCCCTCGTAGAACATCTCCTCGTAGATTGCACCCTCGACCTCGCCGGTCCCTCGCTTGACCGCCCTATCGATGTTGTCGTTGGGCATGGAGGCGCCCTTCGCCTTCTCGATAGTGGTGGCAAGGGTCGGGTTGAATTCGGGGTTGCCCCCACCGTCCCGCGCAGCAACCTCAATCGCCTTGGCGAGTTTGCCAAACAACTTTCCGCGGGCTGCGTCCTGCCGACCTTTGCGGTGCTTGATGTTGGCCCATTTGGAGTGTCCAGACACTTCTAAAACCTCAGATCAAATCCAGTAACATCTGGTGAATCCGTCCGTCACCCGTCAGTTCGGGGTGAAAGGATGTCGCCAGCATTCGGTCCTGACGAACCATGACGGGATGATCGTTGATCGTCGCCAGAACATCCACTTCAGAGCCCACCTTCTCAATCCATGGTGCCCGGATGAAAACAGCATGGAACGAGTCATCAAGCCCGGAAACGTCGACATCCGCCTCGAACGACTCATTTTGGCGCCCGAAAGCGTTGCGTTTCACAACCACGTCGAGCGTGCCAATGAGAGGCTGGTCACCATCAGCGATCGCCGCAGCAAGGAATATCATTCCTGCACAGGTTCCGTAAACGGGAAGACCGTCTGCAATCGACTCCCGGAGTGGTTCCAGCAGACCGAACCGCACCGCCATCTTTCCAATGGTCGTCGACTCGCCACCGGGGATGATCAACCCATCGAGGTGGACTAGCTGATCGGGTTTCTTGGTTTGCTCAGCTTCTACACCGAGGGATTCGAGTATCGAGATGTGTTCCCGGACGTCGCCCTGAAGGGCCAGGACGCCGACCCGAGTCATCTCACCATCCCCTGCGAGCCAGCTGCTCAGATTCGGACAGGGTGTCGATCTCAAGACCGGGCATCGCTTCAGGAAGCCCGCGGGAGACCTTGGCAACTACCTCGGGCTCGTTCCAGAAGGTGGTGGCTTCGACGATGGCCCTTGCATAACCCACAGGATCAGCGCTCTTGAAGATGCCGGAACCAACAAAGACACCGTCGACTCCAAGCCCCATCATCAGAGCAGCATCGGCAGGGGTGGCAATTCCCCCGGCTGCGAAATTCACGACTGGCAGGTTGCCGGTTTCCGCAACTTCTTTGACCAGGTCGTAAGGCGCGGAAAGATCACGAGCCGCAGCCATCAATTGCTCCGCATCCATCGAAGCAATGGCTCGCATCTCAGACGTGACGGTGCGCATGTGTCGGACCGCCTCGACGACGTTCCCAGTGCCGGCTTCGCCTTTGGTGCGAATCATCGCGGCGCCTTCACCGAGCCGACGCAACGCCTCGCCAAGATTTCGAGCACCACAAACGAATGGTGTGGTGAACGCCCATTTGTCGACGTGATTGTCGTCATCGGCCGGGGTGAGCACTTCAGACTCGTCGATGTAGTCGATCCCGAGAGACTGGAGTACCAAGGCTTCTGCAAAGTGGCCGATTCGACACTTGGCCATCACCGGAATGTTGACGGCGGCCTGGATGCCTTCGATCATCGATGGGTCGGACATGCGCGCCACACCACCGTCCTTGCGAATGTCAGCTGGAACACGCTCGAGGGCCATTACCGCAACGGCGCCGGCTTCTTCTGCGATCTTCGCCTGCTCGACGTTGACGACGTCCATGATCACGCCGCCCTTGAGCATTTCGGCTAAGCCACGCTTGACGCGATCGGTTCCAGTTTCAACCACAACTTTCTCCTTTGGGAACTCCGAATTGTACTGCCAATCGGAGGACTCTCCCAAGGCAGAGCCCTCTCCTAGGAGAGACTCTCCTCGTACAGCGTGCGATAGGCGGCAGATACAAAGCCCCAATCGAACTCGGCGGCTCTGGCACGCCCTGCCTCGGAAAGAGCGGACCGGATGTCTTCGTGTCGAAGCATACGAACGATTTCGTTGGACAGGGACTCCGGGTTGCCGTTCTTGAAGTATCGGGCAGCGTCTCCGCCAACGTCTGTGAACGCATCGAGATCGGATGAAATGACTGCAGCGCCGGCGGCCATCGCTTCGAGAAGGACAATCCCGAACGACTCTCCCCCGCTGTTAGGAGCGACATAGATCGCTGCACTGTTGAGCATCTCGGTCTTGACGTCGTCGTCGACCCGTCCCATCCACTCGATGCCTGGCAGGTCTCGCTCGGCTCCCATCACGACTAACTCGACCCCCGGCACCTCTTCGAGGACCAATGGCCAGGCCTCGAGCAGGACATCGAGTCCCTTCCTGGGTTCGTCTCTTCCCAGGAACACAACGCGTCTCGGATTTCTCTCAACGTCGACTTGCAGCGAGGCAACATCGATCCCATTGGGAACAATGGCGACATGCAGACCTGGTGGGATTGGAGCCCGTGCCGTCTCCGAAACCGCAGAGACCTTGCGGACGTTGGGACCAAGGATTCGGGTAATCAAGCCTCCGAGGAGGTTGTAGAACCGAATACCCATCTCACCCGGGGCGGCATGGAAGGTAGCAACTACCGGGACGCCAACCCGAAGAGCAGACAACGAAACGGTGGGCATCAGGGGCTCATGGACATGGAGCACGTCAAAGCTTGCTGCCACGGACCTCATCACCCGTCGGACGGTCGGGTCGATCGAGATAGGCACCTTCGAACCATTACCTGGGACTACAAACGATCGCCCCAGGTCCACACCAGAGATCCCATCAGGCAATTCCGGACCGATCACCAGCGGCTCATCCCCCCCGGCTTCGAGACTCTTGGCTAGGCCGAGCACCTGAGCCTGCACACCTCCTGGCCTTGAAAGGTCGTATGGGGAAACCAACCCGATCTTCACGGTTTCACTCCTGGTCGGAAGGCCAATTGGGAACAACGAGATGCCATTGATCCGGAGCATCCCGAATCAATATCTCCAACTCCTTGGCGACAGACTGTGTCATCGCCTTGACCTTTTCCGGGCGGGTACCGTCGTCCGGGATCGGGATCTCCGGGCGTACGACCACGCGATATCCGCCGTCTGTGAAGTAGCATGCAACCGGCAGCAGAGGTGCTCCGGTCCGAATCGCCAGAGTGGCCGGACCTGGGGGAATAGTCGTTCGCTCACCAAAGAAGTCGACTTCGATGCCACGGCCCTTCAGGTCTCTGTCTGAGAGCAGTGCGACCGCCTTGTTCGCAGCCAGCGCCTCCTCCAGATCACGCATCACCTGCATGCTCCCGGTGGCAAGAACGATCTCGATGCCGTAGTCACCCCGCATCGCTGTGAACCATTCTGTGATCCGCTTGTTGGGGAGATCCTCGGCCACCGCCACAACAGGAATGCCGTTCGCCACCGCCACCGGGGCGGCTACCTCCCAGTTTCCGACATGGGGAACAGCGAAGACGATCCCTTTACCGGCGTCGCGAGCCTCAAGAACCCAATCAAGGCCTTCGACTTCGGTTCGCTCCAAAATTCCTGGCACTCTTTTGCCTCGGACCCACAGGGCCTCGGCCAGATACTTGCCATAAGCCTCCATGACCGACTCAGAAGCCTCAGTCACATTTGCCCCGTTTCCCAAAACTCGAGCCATATGACGTTCTGCCATTCTCCGACGGTCGCGGTCGAGCGAGTGCCAGATGCGACCCCCTATTCCGCCAAGTGACCGAGCGGTGCGATCGGGAAGAAGACCGATGAGTCCGACGCCTGCCCGGAGACCGAGGTAGGCGAGAAAATGCTTCACGGAATGGAACGGTAGGTGCGCACGAACCGCATGACGACCGTTAGCCAAACAAGGACCAGGAATACGACAAGCATGGGCTCGATAACTCCGAAGATGAGACCGATGCTGAAGACAATGATTCTCTCCGCTCTTCCCATCAGGCCCCCTTTACCCTCAAGGCCCTCCGCTTCGGCCCTGGCTCTCAGATAGGGGACCATCAAGGCGCCGCCGATTGCAACCACAATCAGGAGGAGCACTCGGGCGTCGCCCGCCAGCGCGAAACCAAGACCGGCGAAGGCCGCTATTTCCCCGAGACGGTCGAAGACTGAATCAAGGAATGCACCTTTGGCGGTCACGCTGTCGGAGGCCCGAGCTACTGCCCCGTCAAGACCGTCCAGCACCGAACCGCCTAACACGATCCAAGCGCCCAGAGCGAGCCGACCAGAGGAGATGACAAACGCACCCGTGATGACCACGATGAGTCCGAGCACAGTCATTGCTGTCGGAGTCATCCCGAGAGTAATCAGGCCTTTGCCAATGGGCTCGAGGAACCGGGTCACTTTGGGTCGAACCCACCTGTCAATCACGGGCAGGAAAGTAGCACCCGCCTGGGGAGGCCTGTGGTTCCCCTGCCAGAAGCAGGGTTAGGATCGTCGTTCTTTCTACAAGGAGGTCAAGTGGTTCCCGACAGAGTTCGCAACATCACCCTGGTCGGTCATGGTGGCAGTGGGAAGACCACGCTTGGAGAAGCGCTCCTCTTTGTCGGAGGAGCCATCAACCGGCTGGGCTCGGTAGAACAAGGAACCACGACCTTCGACCATGAGCCAGAGGAAATCGAACGTGAAATCTCACTCGGGCTATCTGTGGGCACTGTCGACTGGAAGGGCACAAGGGTCAACATCATCGACACTCCGGGGTCGAGCGACTTCGTTGGTGATGCCCGATCCGCACTCCGGGCCGCCGACCTCGCACTCTTCTGTGTCTCCGCTGTCGACGGCGTCGAAGTCCAAACCGAACAACTGTGGAGGACGGCCGGCGAGGAGGGAATCCCCCGTGTGGTTGTCATCACCAAACTCGACCGTGAGCGAGCGTCTTACGAACGAACCCTCGATCAGCTGCGATCAGCGTTCGGCAAGGCTATAGCCCCGATTCAGGTGCCAATCGGTGAAGAGCAGCACATGCGAGGTCTTGTCCGAGTCGCCACCGAACGGGCATACGAGTATTCCAGTGGTTCAAAAACCGGATCTTTGGTTGACCTCCCGAGTGAAGTCGAAACACGTGTTCACGCCGCCCACACCGGACTGATCGAAACTGTTGTCGAGACTGATGACGACATGATGGAGGCCTACTTCGAAGGCACCGAACCGACGCGAGACCAAATCGTCTCAACCATCCACACCGGAATCGTCGCCGGCCAGATCCAGCCGGTATTGGTGACGTCAGCAGAGAAGCTGATCGGCATCGACACCCTGTTCGAGTTCATCGTCGACTACGGGCCGAACCCCCTAGAACGTGTGATGCCGCCCCTTGATTCGGGCGACACGGGATCGTCTTCTCCGGACGGCCCGCTTCTGGCTTACGTTTTCAAGACAATTACGGATCCGTTCGTTGGACGCATATCCCTCTTTCGCATCTTCTCGGGAACAGCGAAGGCCGACCAAGACCTCGAACTTGCCAGGGGCGGAAAGGTCAGGCTTCACAATCTCTTCAAACTCCAGGGCAAAGAACATCACGATGTCAGCGAACTACCAGTCGGCGGCATCGGCGCGGTCGCCAAGATCGAAGATCTCCACCCAGGTGACACCATCCGCTCTTATGGTCTCGACGCAACGATCACGCCTGTCGTATATCCGCGTCCAGTCGCCGAGATCGCAATCACACCCCACTCTCACCATGACGACGAGAAGCTCTCCACTGCCCTACATCGTATCGAGGAGAGCGATCCGACGGTGAGGATTGAGCGACGTGGCGAGACCGGTGAGACAATCATGGCCGGGCTTGGTGACACCCACCTCGACGTGACCTTGGACCGAATTCAAAGAATGTTCGGAGTTGAGATAGACGCAGCGCCTCCCGCCATTCCCTACCGCGAGTCGATTACCGCGTCAGCTGAAGCCGAGGGCAAACATCGAAAACAAAGTGGCGGTCGGGGCCAGTTTGGAGTGGCGAAACTTCGTTTCTCGCCGAGACCACGTGGGAGTGGCTACGAGTTCGTCAACTCGGTGAAAGGCGGATCGATACCTCGTGGCTTCATTCCTGCGGTGAACAAAGGTGTCCAGGAAGCACTCCAGCGTGGCATCGTTGCCGGCTACCCCGTAGTCGATATCGCAGCCGAGGTCTACGACGGCAAACACCACGCTGTTGACTCGGATGAGATGTCGTTCCGTATGGCAGGCATCCATGCATTCAGGAGTGCATCGGAGAAACTCCGCCCGGTTCTCCTCGAGCCCGTGATGAAAATCACAGTCACGGTGCCCGAAGATTATCTCGGTGATGTGATGGGCGACATCAACTCCAAACGAGGTCGAGTCCTTGGGATGGAAGGTGATGGCAACCTTCGATCGGTGTCCGCGGAAGTGCCGATGGCCGAAATGCAGCAATATGCTGCAGAACTGCGATCATTGACCTCAGGCCGAGGCACTTTCGAGGTCGAATTCGACCACTACGCCGAGGTGCCACACAGTGAGGTCCAACAGGTGATTGCAGCCGCCAGCTCCTCAGGCGAGTAGCGGCCAGAAAGGAACTAGATGCCCGATGCGATTCTCCGTCACGGAGAGACAGAAATATCGCTCCCCACCTACGAAGGGACTGAAGGTGACACGGCTGTCGATATCAGCAAGCTGAGAGGACAGACCGGTCTGGTCACGATCGACAAGGGCTTCGGCAACACGGCCGAAGGTCAGTCAACAGTCTCTTTCATCGACGGAGAAGCCGGCATCCTCCGCTATCGCGGCTATTCCATCGAGCAACTCGCTGAGAACGCCACGTTCCTCGAGGTTGCCTATCTACTCCAGTACGGCGAGTTGCCCAACAAAGCCGAGCTCGAGACCTATGTCGAGGCCATCACCCTGCACACCTTGTTACGCGAAGACGTGAAGCACATGTTCGAGGCATTTCCCCACAATGCCCATCCGATGCAGATCCTTGCCTCGGCTACGTCGGCCCTGGCGACCTACTACCCCGACGCCCTGGATCCTCTTGACGAGGCCGCCGTAGATGTAAGCGCGCGACGGCTCATTGCCAAGACACCAACGATGATCGCCTGGTCTTACAAGTACGCAGTCCATCAGCCTTACGTCTACCCGGACAACGAACTTGACTACTCCTCCAACTTCCTGAAGATGATGTTCTCAGTCCCGGCCGAGGAATACGTCCCCGACCCGGTGGTTTCTCGGGCACTCAATCTGTTGCTGATCCTCCATGCCGACCATGGCCAGAATTGCTCAGCCTCGGCGGTGCGTCTCGTCGGGTCCGGTCACGCCAATATCTTCAGCTCGGTCGCGGCAGGCATACATGCCCTTTCCGGCCCGTTGCATGGCGGGGCCAACCAAGCGGTCCTCGAGATGCTCGAGCAGATCGTTGTAAGCGGCCAGGACGTCGACACGGTGGTGAAACGGGCCAAGGACAAGAACGACTCTTTCCGTCTGATGGGGTTCGGCCACCGCGTCTACAAGAGCTTCGACCCGCGGGCGCAGATCATCAAGGGTGCTGCTGAAGACGTCCTCGATTCGCTGGGGGTGGACGATCCGATGCTCGACCTTGCTCGTCAACTCGAAGAGGTTGCCCTCTCCGACGATTACTTCGTAGAGCGAAAGCTATATCCCAACGTGGACTTTTACTCCGGGATCATCTACCGGGCGATGGGCTTCCCAACTGACATGTTCACTGTGTTGTTCGCCCTGGGACGTCTCCCCGGATGGATCGCCCAGTGGAGGGAGCTGGCAGCCGACCCCAGCACCCGCATCTTCCGCCCCCGCCAGCTCTATACCGGCGAACCCCTCCGCGAGTGGATCCCAGTCGAAAACCGCTAACGAGTTCGCGAACCTCAGGTAGTACCGACCGTATACGGTCCGAATCCGCTCATCTTTGGCTTAGGTGGCGGCAGGTAGGAACGTCTCACCTTCGGGAACTTTCGGGCCATTGTCGGATTTGGCACCTGTATTGGACTTGCGGCCCCTGGCATTACCAGCCACTTACCCTGTGACCCTTGTCGTCGCCCCCCTGACAGCGACCGTGGTGATCGTGAGCATGTTCGCATAAGGCTTTGTAGGCTCTTACTTAGCGAGCTGACTCAAAACCTAGATCTGATTTGGGTCACTACCTAGGTGACGGTTACCCCTAAGAGTGTTTTGGAATGAGTCCCTCGTCTCGGGCACGGGATACCGCTTCCTCTCGCGTATCCGAGTCGAGCTTGGTCAACACCGCAGAAACGTGGTTCTCGACCGTGCGAGGAGACAGGAACAACCGATCGGCTACTTCGGCGTTGGTCAGGTCTTTGTCAAGGAGTTGGAGAACCTCAGCTTGACGAGCGGTGAGACCGGCGGCGTGCCTTCTTGTCGATCGACCTTTGCCCCGCGGAACAGCCACCCCCTCGTCCCTCAAGGTTTTCCGAAGCTTGCCGGCGACGGCTGTCGCCCCCAACGTCTCGAAGATTTCGAGCGCCAACAGTCGGGACTGATCATCCCCGTGCATCAGGGTCAGCCCACGCTCATAAGGAAGCCCCTTTGCCTCCCAGATCGCGGCCGCCTCGACAGGTTCACCCTCCATCACAAGCCGGTAGGGCTTGGCGATCCCGTCGGGTACATCCGCCAATTCGCCAAGTTTCCATAACCAGAAGGCAATTGCTCCAGGCGAATAGGAGAATCCTCTTTCAAGCCCTCCATCCATCACCCTTTCCAGGTCCTCTGTCGCTACCTCGAGCTGGCCCGTGATCCAGGCCAGCTCCGCAACCGCGATTCCTGCAGGTGCCAGACGCTGGTCCTCAGCGGCAACCGACGCCAGTTTCCAGCCCATGGATATCGTTTCTCCAGCCGAGTCTCGACCTCGTCTCGCTTCGATGGCACCCAAGACCGGAAGTCCGATCAGATGAGCCATCCCCTGTGCACGATCCTGAAGGTCGCGCACTAGATCCTCAGCCTGATCCCAATCTCCTCTCAAGTCGAGAGCTCTGGCATAAAGTGCCTTTGAGTAATTTTCTAGAGTGGGCAAGTCGTGCCGTACCGCTGAGGCGATGGCACGCTGCAAGGAGTCAACCGCAATCTCAAGATCGCGGAACTCGATCGCTGCCCACCCATCGTTGAGCAGCGCCCGACACTCCTCGAACCAATGGCCAGCCTCCTCAGCTCGAGTCCTCGCTTCCTCGAGGCTCGCTCGACCCTCTGGGTAGTTCGCTACGTGGGCAGCCACCCCAGCATGAGTAAGGGATCGGATGAGGATGCGCTCGTCGATATCCGGGCCCCCGGCTTCCAGCGTCTTCTTTACAAGACCTGGAATTTTGTCCCAGTTGCCCGCCATCCACTGCAGATAGGTGTTGGCCTCGAGAGCGCGGGCCAGGTCGGGGCCATCGGGCACATCTCCCAGGGCGGCCACAGCTTGACTGGCAACGTCCTCTGCTTTCTTGCGTTGACCGGAGTTCTCATATACGTGGGCAGCCTGCGACAGGGCCCTTGACTCCGCACCCGAATCCCCGAGCGCCCTGTAGTGATCCACAGCCAGGCCGTTGAGACGGATCGACTCCGCAATGTTGTCAGTCAAGAACTCTTCACGTGCCCACGTATCCAAAAGCGGCCCAAGGGCGTCGGAATCGAAACGCTCCAGATGTGGGGTCAGGTAACGGAAGTCGTCGACCGCTTGACGATGGCTACCGATTTCCGCCGCATAGAAAGCAGATCTGGGAGCGAGTTCTACTAGGCGATCAATGTCATTGGCTTCACTGGCACACTCGATAAGAAGACATGGATGTGTGTTCTCAGGGAGTTCGTTGAGCACTGTGCGATAGGCCGACAGTCTCTCGCCGGTGGTCAGTGAGGCCTCTACTGCACGACGTATCAGGTCATGGCGGAATCCAACCATCTGGACGTTGCCCTCTAATCCGAATCCTACATCCAGAGTTAGTCGATAGTCGTTCGGACCGGCGTGAAACAAGGAAAGCAAGCCCCGACGCTCAGACTCGTCGAGGTCGTCTTCGGATGACCCGAGGAGCGTCAAGGCGTCTTCGCGAGGAATCGGCTCCGGGATCACGGACAAAGTCTTCAACAGTGCCGCCGCCCCTGGTGACAACCTCTGAACCCGAGCGTTCACCGAATCCTGCAAAGACATCGGAACTACCGACCCCTCGGCGGATGCCATCTCGGTCACCAAGAACGGATTGCCTCCGGTAGCTGCCAGAACCTGGTCGGGGTCTAGGTCTGATTGGCGAAGAATTTTCGCTACTGCCGACAGCGAGAGACCGTCCAACTGAATCCGCTCGACACTTAGCGGAGGCAGGTCACCAATTACGCCACGGAGTGGATGTTCGTAATCGACCTCTCCAGTGCGATAGGTGAGAAGAAGAAGGCTGTTGGTCCGCTCTATTCGTCGCCCCAGGTACCTGATGGCGTCGAGGGTGGCTTCGTCTGCCCAATGGGTGTCCTCAATGACCATCAGAGTGGACCGTAGGGATCGAGAAAGCAGACCCAAGATGGCTTGAAGACTGCCGTGACGATCGCCGCTATCGATCGGGTCCATCAACTTTGGCTCTGCGCGAGCCATGTCCCAGAACGGGCTGAAGGGCTGCGGAACGATCAGGTCGTCACATGCGCCAATATGAATATGCGCATCCTCATCATGAGCATCGACAAACTCCCCAACCAGAGAGCTCTTGCCAATGCCCGCCTCTCCGCGAATCAAGACGACCTTGCCACCTGTCGAGTCGATATCGGCCAGAAGCCCGTTGAATACTTCTAGTTCCCTTTCCCTCTCCAAGAACACGGCGTTCACACTAACGGCTGACCTAGGAGCCGTCCCTCGATCAAACCGGAGCGATCGTCTCCACATACGGGGTCTCGACCACGTCGCCATTGACGGCATCAAGCACAACCAGACCTCGCAGATCCGGCGGCTCAGCCGCTGAATAGAGAACCACCGCCCAGCGCGGTCGAGACCGCCAGCCATGAAATCTCACCGCAGCAGAGGCGTGACCTACCGGAAAATCCACGGCCCCACCTGCAATCGTCATCGCCTCATTTTCGTCAACGTTCAGCGGCCACGCGGAGAAGAACTGCCAAATACCCAAGAGACCGAAGCCAACCGCGACGGGCCAGCCCCCGTCGATTGTGAGGCCGGCAATCGCCCCGGCAACCACGAGCACCCATCCCGCTAAACGACGACGCTCAGGAGAGGGAAACAGAAAAGGACCGATGACGTTGGAGTCGAGCTCAGTCTCGATCGCGATCTCATCTGCAAGATCAC
>Ga0255056_10000523_pt1 | contig 11464 bp, 10 predicted proteins | sample Cases_109_1_MG_FD_183639 | JGI IMG/M metagenome (GOLD analysis project Ga0255056, IMG submission 183639) | Seawater microbial communities from Amundsen Gulf, Northwest Territories, Canada - Cases_109_1 | ecosystem: Environmental > Aquatic > Marine > Gulf | place: Canada: Northwest Territories... | reverse complement strand
CGGCGCCATCGGCGCACGCGTGGCCGGCGAGTTCCTGCCCCATCGCGGCACCACGCTCGGCGACGACGAGGTGCGCTTCCCGGCCAGCGCCGACGGCCATTTCCGGGTCGAGGCGCTGGTCGACGGCGAACGGATCCGCTTCCTGGTCGACACCGGCGCCAGCGGCATCGTGCTGAGCCCGGCCGATGCCCGCCGCATCGGCTTCGATCCCGCGGGCCTTCGTTTCACCGGGTTCGCGGAAACCGCCAACGGCACCGTGCGCACGGCGGCGGTGCGCTTGGGCTCGATCGAGATCGGGCCGATCCGGATCGACGACCTGCCGGCCACGGTCAATCAAGCGGCGATGCGCGGCTCGTTGCTCGGCATGAGCTTCCTCGAACGCCTGCGCTCCTACGAGGTCCGCGACGGCGCGCTCATTCTGCGGCGTTGAGCTTGGTGCGGGCCGAACCAAACGGAAACCGCGCCAGGTCGCGACCTCATAGACTAGAGTTGGGTCGGCACCGGGGCGCTGATATCGGCTTTGGAGCCAACACCGGACGCAATTCCGCGCATTTGGGCACTTCCGCGTTTAGCCGGACTCGGACATTCCCACTACGATAAATCCATCATCGGGCGCATAGAGAGAGGCTCCGATTTCCTGTGCTATCATTTCGCCGGAACGATCTATCCGTGGCTACGAAGTCCGTCTAGAAATTCGTCGCCCGTGCTATCCAGCTTTACGAGCAGGACCACGAGGAGCGCTTGCGGCCCCTCCCAGTCTGGATTGTACCTGCGGCGGTGAGTCAGGTGGACAAGCGCAGGACTTGACGAGAACGCGAATATTATCGCCGCTACCTGGGGTGTTCCTCCTATTTGACAGTCGTTCAAGTTGGGTTGGAGTCGTTTAGGCTTCTCCTAGTCGCCAATGGTTGGCGGCTTGTTTCCATGCCTTGAAGAGGACACGCCTGGGTAGGCGGGCGAGGTAAGCCAAGACAGGCAAGGGATCGGACCAACTGAGGATGGGATGAACAGCCCCGCCAGCTTCAACCAGACATTCCAATACTTCATAGATCCGTCTCATACCTGGTTGGGTCATGGCTCGTCGCAAATCGCCTTCTAGTGACTGGTAACGCGGACCTACCATCGTTTTGGACGGGGTGGTGATTCTTCCAGTGGCGAGGCGCCCCCAAGTATCCATGGCCTGCATGCCGCAGCCGTTGGATAATGAAATGGTTCCATATATGCGGCCGTTGAAATCAATCAGATGGGGTTCGCCGTTATCGGGCAACTGAAACTGGATTTGCACTAACCCGAACCAGTGGATCTCGCTCAGAAACGCCTGGACCCGCACCGCCAAGCTATCGGGTACCGGGAGGCTCGTTGCTCGCGCGGAGATACCCGACTCCGACATCCCCATGTGGGTCGCCAATTGAAAATGTTGGGAGACGATCCTGTGCTTCTCATCGACGAGCGCCACGAAGGACAGTAATGAGCCCGGCACATATTGCTGAAACAAAGGCTCGGCGCCGATCGATCGCATGATATCCGCTTGTCGTAATGCCTCATCCCAGCTGTGCGCGACGACCGCTTCGACACGAGTTCCCTGATTGGGCCTGCTTGGGGTCCAGTGCAGCCTCGATTTGACCACGACCGGAAGGCCGAGGTCCTTAAGCGCACTCTCGCTGGCCTCGCGCGTGATAGGCGTGGCCAGCCCCACCTTGCCCGCCAGCTCCGCCAGGTGGAGCTTGTCGAAGCCACGGACCACGCAGGGGTGCGGGGCATATGGAATAAGTGGACCTATCTTCTCCCGATTGGCGGATAGCGCCAGGACTTCCGCATCCCCGGTACCAAAAATTACCTCATAACCGTGCTTTTCGGTTGCCCGGTTGATTGCGCCAATGAACTCCCCAAGATCGCTGACCGGCGGCGGCACGCGATGCCAATGGGACACCCAGCGAGACGAAGCCGCCCAGCCGAAGCGTGAACTCGATCCAACACCTAGGGTCCAGCCGGCGCGTCCAAGTTCGCGCACCGCCGCTAAGGCTCCGCAACTATCGCCGACTATTAGCGCTTTCATAATCGCTGATCAGGGGCGCACACTTGGTCGGCCTGGACGGCATGCTCGGTTTGCCCTGGGTGATCCCGGCCGGCGTCCTTAGCATCGGGGTGAGGCGTGGCACAGCTCTGCCGGTCAATCGAGCAAACAAAGCGCTGAGAACAAAACATGCGATGTCGGCCCAAGGTGGGAATTAGACCCGTGTCTTTCGGTTGAAGTCTATCATTTGACTTCGCTGGTCGGGGTGCCGAAGTGTCTTGCATGGTTTCCCCTTGATATACCCCGCGGCCCGAAGATCGCTCTTGGCAGGCAACCAGAATTGTCAGTCAATCAGTTCAGACTAAATCTACCCTGACATGTGACTTGTTTTCAGAACAGGGGTAAGATTGGCTTGCCGAATAATGTCTGTTCGCGAAATGCTTGCCATCTCCAAGTTGGGTCAAGATGAGACTTTCGCCGCGCCCGGTTCGCACCTCCAAATCGGGGGGTAGACCGGTATTAAATTACGCAACGACCCGGCATCGCCACTCGCGGCTCTAGCGGCTTACCACCGCAGCATCGGCAGCGCGGCGGCGGGCGCCTCACCGGCCGCTTCGCAGAACGCCGCCAGGCGCGCGGGCTCGACGTTGCCCTCGGCGTCGGCGCCCAACTCCTCGCCTTGGAGGCCGCCGGTGACGAAGATGCCGTCGATGCCGGCCGCCCGCGCGCCGGCGATATCGGTGCGCAGCGAATCGCCGATCGCGGCAATGCGGTTGCGCGCCAGCGGGTCGACCAGCGCGAAGCAGTCCTGGTAAACCCCGGGGTACGGCTTGCCGTGGTAGCGCACTTCGCCGCCCAGATCCTCGTAGGCGCGCGCGATCGCACCGGCGCAGATTTCGCGCTTGCCGCCGCGGATCACCTCAAGGTCCGGGTTAGCGCAGACCATGGGCAGGCGCCGGGCCAGGGCGGCGCCCAAAGTTGCGTCGTAGCGCGCGGTCGTGTCCTCGGGATCGAGCACGCCGGTGGCGAGAATGAAATCGGCCTCGGCGGGATCGTCCACGAAATCGTAGTCCAGGCCCACGCGCATGCCGTGGTCCCGCGCCGGCCCCAGGTGATGGCAGCGGCGCCCCAACGCCCGGTGCCAGGGATCGTCGCGGCGCGCCAGGTGCCGCCAGGTGGCTTCGCCCGAGGACATCACGCCGTCGCAGAGTTCGCGCGCGATGCCGAGCTCGGCGTTGCGGGCGGCCACGGACTCCGCGCGGCGCGGCGCGTTGGACAGGATCAGCACGCGCTTGCCGCCGGCTTGCAACCGCTCCAGGCAGGCGACCGCCTCCGGGAACGCGCGCACGCCGTCGTGCAGGACGCCCCATAGATCGATGACGAAGGCGTCGTAGCGCTCGGCGATGTCGGAAAGGCCGTGGTGAATCGGGATCATATGCCAAACAAGTTCCTGCGCGCCGGACTTTGTGCCACAGCGCGGAAATCCAGGAAAGGATTTGTCGAAGGTGGGCCGGACTTGCCAGGCGAACTTGCCAGGCGGACTTGTCAGGCCGCTGGGCGGGCGAGACGCGGCTCGCCGAACAGGAAGCCCTGGCCGAAGCCGACGTCGTAGTCGAGGAGCTCCCGCAGGCGGCTCTCGTCTTCGACCTTGGTGACGATCAGGTCGATTTGATGGGCGCGCAAGGCGCGCGAGATGCCGGCGCTGTCCGCGGCCGCTTCGAGCAGCAGATCGCCCTCGATCTTGATGAAGGCGACGTGGCGGGCGGCCAGCTCGGAGGCGTCGAAATCCAGGTTTTCGACCCGGTCGAGGGAAAAGCGGCAGCCGAGGAACGCCAGGCGGTCGAGCAGCCGGGCGCCGGTCTCGCTCCAGCGCGCGAAATCGGCCTGGCCGAACTCGAATACCAGGTGCGTCGCGAGGGCCGGGTTGCCTTCGAGAAACTCGACGAAGTTGGCAAAGAAGTTGCCGTCGGCGATGGTGTGGGCCGAGATGTTGCAGAAGAAGTCGATGTTCTCGTTGCGGCTATGTACCTTGCGCACCAGCTGGACGCAGCGGAACAATAACATGTTGTCGATCGCGGCGATCAATCCAGCGCCTTCGGCAATCCCGATGTACTGCTCCGGCAGGACCATGGCGCCGGCCTCGGTTCGCAGCCGGGAGAAACATTCATAAAAGCGCCGCTCGCGCTGCGGCAGGCTGACAATCGGCTGCAGCACCAGCTCGACCCGGTCGTCGCGCAAGGCCGCGCGCACGATGTCGAGCAAGGTCTCGCGCTCCAGGTTTTCGGCGACCGGCGGCTTGAACCCGGGCGGCAGGTCGCCGCCGACCGCGCCACCGACCGCGCCACCGACCGCGCCGCCAACCGCGCCGGGGCCGAATTGCGGGATCAGGGATTTTAGGACCTTGACCTCGGCCATGACCTCCTTGACGGTGCGGCCGCCCTGGCCGCCCTGGCCGTCCTGAGCCGAAGCGGCGGGCTGAACGGCCCGCTCGATCACCTCGTCCAGGACCTCCAACCACGCGTGCTGGGCGTCGCAGTATTCGCTCAGAATGGCCAGCTCCCGGCGCAAGCCGGTGGTCGAGAGCAGACGCGCGGAAACCTCGTACACCAGCCCGCCGCCGAGCAGAATCGCGGCGCCCAAGCCGAACGCCAGATTCTGGCTGAGCCACGGCGTCCAATCCGGACCGAAAACCACGGTCACGCCGGCCAAGCCACCGTAACAAGCCAGAAGGATCAGATGGAATTTCGTGCGCATGTCCCCGCGGGGCGGCCCTTTCGATTGGAGCGCACTGTGCCGCCACAGGTCTTGAAAGACGGTTAATAACACAGCTTTATCGACCATTGGGGCCGAGAATCGGGCCCGATTCCATGCCGGCATACAAATACTTAACCGCGTCCCCCTCACCGGTGGTCGGCGCCGACGGCCTCGCTCATCCGGGAGAAACCGTCGCGGCGCAGCATTTCGGCCAGACCGGCATTGATCTCGGCGATCAGCCCGGGGCCTTGGTAGACCAGCGCGGTGTAGAGTTGCACCAACGAGGCGCCGGCACGGATCTTGGCGTAGGCCTCGGCCGCGCCGCCGATCCCGCCGACGCCGATCAGCGGCACCCGGCCCCGGGTCAGGCGGTAAATTTCGCCCAGCACCCGGGTCGAGGGCGTGAACAGCGGCTGGCCGCTCAGGCCCCCGGCCTCGCCCCGGTGGCGTCCGGTCAGGCTATCGGGCCGGGCAACCGTGGTGTTGCCGACGATCAGCCCGTCGAGCTTCAGGTCCAAGGCGGCGTCGGCGATCTCGGCCATCTGCGCGGCGTTTAGGTCCGGCGCGATCTTGACCAGCAGCGGCGGGCGCTCGGCGCGCGGCGCATCGGCGATCGCGGCACGCACGCGCTCGACAATCCGGGCCAGTTCGTCGCGGCCCTGGAGCGCGCGCAAGCCCGGCGTGTTGGGGGAGGAGACGTTCACCGCCAGGTAGTCGGCGAGCGGTGCCAACGCCCGAGCGCTCTCGGCGTAGCCGGCGGCCGGATCGGCGCTGTCCCGGTTGGTGCCCAGATTGACGCCCAATAGACCCGCGGGCCGGCCCTTGCCCGGCGCCACCTCGCTGCGCCAGCGGCCGATCCGCGCCTTGGCGGCCGCCAGGCCTTGGGATGGAAAGCCCAGGCGATTGATCACCGCGGCGTCCTCGGTCAGACGGAACACCCGCGGCTTGGGATTGCCCGGCTGCGGGGCCGGCGTGATGCTGCCGATTTCGACGAAACCGAAGCCCAGTCGCAGCATGGGTCCGATCGCCAGGGCATTCTTGTCGAAGCCGGCGGCGAGGCCCAGCGGGTTGGAGAAGTCCCGCTGCCAGAGCCGGATCGCCAGCACCGGGTCGGCGGGACCCGCGCTTGCCGGGCCCAGGCCCCAGCGCAGCGCCCGCAGCGTCAGACCGTGGGCGGTTTCCGGGTCGAGGCGGCTCAGGACGGCACGGGCCAGGTAGAAGCGGTCCACGGTGCGCGTGTTCCTACTCCAGAACCGCGGCCGGAAAGACGTGGCGCGAATCCGGCCCGAGCGGCAGATCCCAAGCGCCACGCAGCGCCGCGAGCGGCAACTCGCCGTAAAGATGGGGGAACAGCGCGCCCTGGCGCGAGGGTTCCCACTTCAGGGCCGCGCCGAGTGCCTCGGGGTCGACGGCGAGCAGGACCAGCCCGCTTTGGCCGGCGCGATGCCGGGCGGCGCTTTCTTCGACCTGCGCGGCGGTGGAGAAATGAATGAAGCCGTCCGCCGCGTCCTGGGAGGAGCCGCCGTAACGGCCGGCGGCCTGGGCCTTCTCCCATTCCTCGCGCCTGCAGATATGATAGATCGGACCCGCGCCCATGTGGCGGAGCCTAGGTCATTTTTTGCATCAACGAAACCGGCCCTTGAGACATCTGCAAAACGAGAAGTCTGCCGCGAATTTTCGCAAATTGCGAATCGGACTCCCACGCTCGGAGCGTGGGCGCCAAGGCCCGGCCACGGCGGCATGTATTTGAATTCCTGGGTATTTTGTTCGTTTTCCGAGCGATCATGCCTGAATTGGGACGCTTGGCATGGTGCTTGCTAGGTCATGTCGGAGGAAAACGCGATGCCTGGAGGCCGCCGATTGAAACGCCAAGCGACAGTGAACACCGTTATTTTTCCTTCGCCATGATCCTAAAACTGGTCTAGAAACAGGTTGATATGCTCAAACATGCAGATGTCTGGCGGGCCATCGACCGCCTCGCCGCCAAACACGGAATGTCGGCCTCGGGATTGGCCCGGCGTTCGGGACTCGACCCCACCACTTTCAACAAAAGCAAGCGGATCACCAAGGAAGGCAAGCAACGCTGGCCGAGCACGGAGTCCGTTTCCAAAGTCTTGACCGCGACCGGTGATTCGCTGGCCGAGTTCGTGGCTCAGATGGGCGAGGATAACCCTTCGGTCCTGGCCCAGCGCGTGCCGGTGATCGGCTACGCTCAGGTTGGCGACAAAGGCTACTTCGACGACGCCGGCTATCCCACGGGCAGCGGCTGGGACGAAGTGCTGTTTCCGCAGATCGGTGACCTTCACGCTTTTGCGCTCGAGATCAGCTGCACGTCGATGGAGCCGATCTACCGCGACGGCGACACCATCGTGGTCTCGCCGGCGGCCGATATCCGCCGCGGCGACCGGGTCGTGGTCAAGACCAGAGAAGGCGAGGTCATGGCCAAGGAGCTGTCCCGGCAGTCGGCACGCAAGATCGAACTGACCGCGCTCAACAAGGACCACGCCGACCGCAGCATCGAGGTCGAGGAAATCGATTGGATCGCCCGCATCGTCTGGGCCAGTCAATAGTCCCAACGCCACGAACCTAACCCGACGGCAGACGCCCAGCCCCGCTTGGGGCTGGCGAGCGCGCGCGCCTGTGTTAGAACTGATTGTCGGAAGCGCCAAGGCCGGTCCGGCACGCAAGATCGAGGAAACCGTAATGGCGGCGATCCATTTCATCGACGGCGACTGGGTCGCGGGCAACCCGCCGATCCTCGGCCCCCTGGACCACGCCACCTGGCTCGGCTCCACGGTGTTCGACGGCGGCCGCGCCTTCGACGGCGCGACGCCGGACCTCGACCTGCACTGCCGGCGCGTGATCGAATCGGCCAAGTCCATGGGCCTCAGGCCGATGCATTCGGGCGAAGAGATCCTGGAAATCGCCATGGATGGCATCGCCCGATTCCCGAACGGCGCGCACCTCTATATCCGGCCCATGTTGTGGGCCCAGACCGGCGCCAACCGGCTGTTCGTGGCGCCGGACCCGGACAGCACGCGGTTCTGCTGCACCGTCCACGACGCGCCGATGATCGAACCGGGCAACCTTGCGGTCTGCCTGTCGTCGATGCGGCGCCCGGCGCCCTCCATGGCGCCGACCAACGCCAAGGCATCTTGCCTCTATCCCAATTCGGCGCGCGCGCTGATCGAGGCCGCGGAGAAAGGCTTCGACAACGCGGTTGTGCTGGATGCCAACGACAACGTCGCCGAACTCGCGACCGCCAACATCTTCATCGGCAAAGAAGGCGCGGTGCATACGCCGGTGCCCAACGGCACTTTCCTTTGCGGCATCACCCGCAACCGGACCGTCAAGCTGCTGCGCGACGCCGGCGCCCCGGTCTACGAGCGCAGCATCACCTGGGACGAGGTGCGCGACGCCGACGAGGTGTTCACCACCGGCAACCTGGTCAAGGTGCTGCCGATTACCCGGGTCGAAAGCCGCGAACTGCAGCCCGGCCCGCTCTACAAACAGGCGCGCGAGCTCTACTGGGACTGGGCGTTCAAGGGCTGAGTTTTACTCCGCCGCTTCGCCCGCCTCTGCGGCGAGGTCTTCGCCGGCGAGGGCGCGGCGCAGCAACACCCGGCTCTCCTCGATCCCGTAAATGCTCATGAAGGAGCCCATGCGCGGGCCCTGCTCCTGGCCGAGCAGGATTTCGTAGAGCGCCTTGAACCAGGCGCGTAACTCCGCGAAGTCGTGGCGTTTGCCGACCTCGTAGACTTGGTTTTGCACGGCCTCGCCGGTGGCGTCATCCGGCAGCGCCTCGAGCTCGGCGAGCAAATCGGCGAGCGCGGCGCGCTCCATCTCGCTGGGCGCGCGGTACTGCTTGTTGGGTTTGACGAAGTCCCGGTAATAGCGGATCGCGCAGCCGACCAACTGGTCCAGGATCGGCGCGGTTTCAGGGGTGGCCTCCGGCGCGTAGCGCGAAATGAAGCCCCAGAGCACGGTCCGGTCCTCAGTGTTACAGACACTGGCGAGATTGAGAAGCATGGCGAAGCCGAGCTGGGCGCCGGGCGCGGGCGGCGCGCCGTCATGAATGTGCCAGACCGGGTTCTCCAGACGCTTGGCTGCGTCCTCGCCCGCAAAGCGGGTCAGAAACGACAGATAATCGTCGACCGTGCGCGGGATGATATCGAAGTAGAGCCGCTTGGCCACCCGCGGCTTCTGATACATGAACAGCGACAGGCTGTCCTGAGGCGCGTAACGCAGCCACTCCTCCACGGACAGGCCGTTGCCCCTGGACTTCGAAATTTTCTCGCCATTCTCGTCGAGAAAATGCTCGTAGCTGAAGCCCGCCGGCGGGCGGCCGCCGAGTACTTTTTCGATGCGCGCGCCGGCCTTGACCGAATCGATCAGATCCTTGCCCGACATTTCGTAGTCGACATCGAGCGCGTACCAGCGCATCGCCCAGTCGGGCTTCCATTGCAGCTTGCAGCGGCCGCCGGTGACCGGCGTCTCGGCCAGCGCGCCGTCCTCGGCGCGATAGACGATGGTCCCGGCCTCGGCATTCCATTCGACCACCGGGACCTGGAGCACCCGCCCGGTCTCCTGGCAGATCGGCAGGAACGGCGAATAGGTCTGGCGCCGCTCGGGGCCCAACGTCGGCAGCATGATCGCCATGATCGCGTCGTAGTGCTCGAGTACCCTGAGAAGCGCGGCGTCGAAGCGGCCCGAGGTGTACCACTCGGTCGAAGACTGGAACTCGTAATCGAAGCCGAAGTCGTCGAGGAAGGCTTGGAGCCGCGCGTTGTTGTGCTGGCCGAAGCTGTCGTGGGTGCCGAATGGGTCCGGGATCGCGGTCAACGGCTTGCCCAGGTGCTCGGCGAGCATGGCCTGGTTCGGGAGGTTGTCGGGCACCTTGCGCAGGCCGTCCATGTCGTCGGAGAAGCAGAACAACCGGGTTGGAATGTCGGATAGGCGCTGGAAGGCTTGGCGCACCACCGTGGTCCGCGCGACCTCGCCGAAGGTGCCGATGTGGGGCAGCCCGGAGGGCCCGTAGCCGGTCTGGAACAGGGCGTAGCCCTTGTCCGGCGTCTTGCCGTTCAGGCGCTTGAGGAGCCCGCGCGCCTCGACGAAGGGCCAGGCCCGCGCCGCCGCGGCCAGCTCGCGCTCGCTGGTCATGATAGGATCTACCGTTTCGCTGTCAGTCCCGGATTCCAGGGAACCTAGGGACGTGGCCCCGCGCAGTCAACGGGCGCCGTCAACGGTCGCGGGTCCTCTGGTGGCGGCCGAACAGTCTGGGCAGGAAGCCGCGTTCCTTGGCCATCTCCAGGAAACCGGCGCGCTGTTCCGGATCGAGGGTCGCCAGATAGCCGTGCAACTTCTCGGCGCGGCCCAGGATGCGCGCCTGGAACCCGGTCATGCGCTCTTGCATCAGCGCCTGCAACTCGGCGCGGTCGAACTCGGGCTTGGCCAGTTCGGCATGGAAGGCGGCGCGGAGCGCGGAGCGCGCGTCACGGCCGGGTCGGGGACGGCTCCGGGCCTCGCCGCGCAATACCCGCAGGCCCTCGCGCTGGGCCGGACTCAGCTCCAGGCGCTCGGCCACGTCGTCGACGCTGACCTTGGCGCGCCACCCGCGATGATCCTGGCCATAAAACGAGTAGAGCGCGCCGGCGGCAAAGAACAGGTTGGCCGCCAGCGAGACGCCGAGCAGGATCCAGACAAGCTTGCCCTTCATGACGCCACTCCTACAGGAAATCGTCGGCCGGGTCGTCCAGGCCGAGTGCCAGGTCGTCGCCGAGGGTCGCACTCTGGACCGAAACCAACCGTTCGGTCCCCAGGCGGCCGAGTTCGAAACCGCCGGCCGAAACCACCAGCAGCACCGCCGTCACGCCGGCCCAGGCCAAGGGGCGCCAGGCCTGGATTTCGAGCCCGGCCAGGCCGCGCAGCCAGGCGCGCAAGCCGGCGGGCTCCCGCAGGGGTGCCCGGACCAGGCCTTGGGCCCGCAAGATCAGGCTTTCCGGCGACGGCTCCCGGGAACCCTCGCCGAGAGTTTCCCGGGCCGCGGTCATCAGTTCGAGCGCCTCCGGGAAGGCCGCCATCCAGGCCTCGACCCGCTCGCGTTCGGCCAGATCCAGGGTGCCATCCAGATAGGCGGCCAGAATCAAGGGGTCCGGTGCCTCTCCGGACACCCCGGGCGCCTCCCCGGGGCTGGCTAACGCGCGCCAGCCGGGCCGCGCCCGCGCCCACAGCCTGGCGCCGTCGCTGGCATCCTTGGCGTTCCCGAATTCCTCGCTCATGACCCTCATGCTCCGCTATTGCCTGTTCTACGCCGCCCGACGCCCGCACATCCCCGGAAATCCACCGAAAATAGTACTAATCCTCCGGTTCCCGAAAATGGGCCCGGAGCTTGACCAACGCTTTATGATGCGTGCTGCGCACGGTCTGGGGGTTGACGCCCAGCACCTGGGCCGCTTCGGCCACCTCCATCTCGCGCTGGTAGAGCATTTCCAGCACCAGCGCCTGGCGCGGCGACAAGAGGCCCGGTGGGATAACGACCTTGACCGGGTCCTTGGGCGGGTCGACCGCCAAGTAGCGCTCGGGCACCGATTCGAGCGGCTGGGCCCGGGCCTTCTGGCGCCGCAGATGGTCGATCGCCGCGCTGTGGGCAATCACGGTCAGCCAGGTCGAGAGCTTGGCGCGGTCCGCGTCGTAGTT
>Ga0255056_10000522_pt1 | contig 11465 bp, 12 predicted proteins | sample Cases_109_1_MG_FD_183639 | JGI IMG/M metagenome (GOLD analysis project Ga0255056, IMG submission 183639) | Seawater microbial communities from Amundsen Gulf, Northwest Territories, Canada - Cases_109_1 | ecosystem: Environmental > Aquatic > Marine > Gulf | place: Canada: Northwest Territories... | reverse complement strand
CATGAAAAATATATGCAGCAACTACTATTTCACCTCGATCCAGCATGCTGCTCAACAATGGGTCGTCAAACCAGCCCAGCGTGGAATAAGCAGGAACGCCGGCAACATATACATCCAAACCCTGTTTTGACAGCTGCATGGCATATCTATTCGCCTCAGCTTCATCAAAATAACCGCGATATGGGACACAACCAATTACCAAAAAACACCACTGCTGCAATGTAATAGAAAATTTAGGAGCAGCAAATACATTCCAAGCTACATAAGGCTTGTTTAGCTGAACATAGCTATGATAACTGTCATTTTCGGGCAATTTTAATCGATTACTAGCAAAGGAACGCAACTCCTCCACTAAACGTAATTGCTTAATTAATTTCTCGTCGCGTGTCGGATCGTTTACGATATCAGCAATACGTTCACGCTTTGAAATTAATTTAAAATGCCCTGATATGGACTGATGGTAATACCTAATTGTGCTACATCCCGAAAAACATAATAGTAATAGCGCTACTACAAATGCATGCCTCATAACCTTTATCATGTTTTTACGTTATCACACTTACAAGTTCTGACAATGGAAGTTTATTTAGTTGGTGGCGCAGTTCGCGATGAACTACTAGGCCTCCCGGTTACCGAACGTGACTGGGTAGTCATTGGTGCAAGCCCTGAAGAAATGGAATCCCAAGGGTACAAAGCGGTAGGCAAAGATTTTCCTGTATTTTTACATCCTCAAAGCAAAGAAGAATATGCACTGGCACGTACCGAAAGAAAAAAAGGCCGTGGCTATAAATGTTTTGAAGTTCATGCCTCTCCCGATGTAACGCTAGAAGAAGATTTATTGCGTCGAGATTTAACCATTAATGCAATCGCACAAAACGAAAGCGGTGAAATTATAGATCCGTATGGAGGGCAACAAGATCTAAATAACAAAGTATTGCGGCATGTATCAGCTGCTTTTTCCGAAGACCCCCTACGTGTATTACGTGTAGCCCGCTTTGCTGCAAAACTACACTTGCTAGGTTTCAAAATTGAACATGAAACTTTGTTACTGATGCGCCAAATTGTTACCTCCAGAGAATTAAGAGAACTATCTTTAGAACGTATTTGGCAAGAAACTAGTAAAGCTTTATTGACCGATTCACCAGGTGAATATTTTCAAGTGTTGAATGAATGTAACGCTTTAGCACAAGTTTTCCCAAATTTTGACAATCAGTTTTCTGATCCAGACAGTAGACAGCATGGGCTGGTGGCATTATCTACAATAGCAAAGCAATACCATGACCCCAATATTCGCTTTGCTGCGTTTATTGGTGGACTATATTTTAAAGAAACAAAATATGAATGTATCAATATCAAGAAACTAACTGAAGTACTTCCTTTACCGAATACATGCAAAAAACTTTTAACCCTCATTGTGAATATGCAACATGCTTGCCATAGCTCACTTGAACTCGGCGATGATGAATTACTCAAACTATTACAAAAACTAGATGCAAAAAGAAATCCTGAACGCTTTAATATTTTTCTAGATATTTGTGAGGCAATTTACACTTGTGTGTGCAAAGGTGACTCATATAAACAAAAATCATGGTTACAAAAAGTCGCAGCAGAGATGGAAAAAGTAAGCATTGACAAGTGGATACGAGAAAAAGTCAGCGGCGAAGAATTGGCAAACAACATTAAGCAAGCGCAATTAGCACTGCTAAATAAGCTAATGCAATATCGAGACCAGAAAATCGACTAAATTATTTATAGATAAAAGAAAAGCAACAAGCCACCAAGTACAATTCGATAAATCACAAATGGCAGCATGCCTATTTTACTAACAAACTTAATAAACCAATGTATGCATAAAAACGCCACGATTGCAGAGCAAGCAATGACTCCCAGGGTAAGCCCCCAGTTAATCATAACCTCGTGCTGCATAGCCTTGTAACTGCCATATAAAGAAGCAGCAAGTATCGTCGGGATCGCTAGCAAAAAAGAAAACCGTGCCGCTTCAACACGAGTCAGACCTAACCACATTGCTGCAGTCATCGTCACACCAGATCGTGAAGCGCCCGGAATTAGTGCAAAGGCTTGAGCTATTCCAATCATTAAAGCATCACTCACTTTTAGCTCTTTGTTAAAGCGTGTTTGTTTGCCGCTTTTATCAGCATGCCAAAGTAACAAGCCAAAAATAATAGAAGCGATACCAATCACTACTGCGTTGCGCATATATGAAATTAAATAAGCTTGCAAAAGTAAGGCAACGACAAATATAGGCACTGTTGCCCATAACACTAACCAGGCTAAGCGAGCATCTTCATTACTTGTATTACCTACACCAAAAAATTGAAGCCACACATTAATCAATTTTCTTAAGTCGTGACGAAAATAAAATAGAACTGCAAATAAGCTGCCAAGATGAGCAGCAATATCCATCACCAAACCTTGATCTCGCCACTCCATAATAATGGGCAGCAACACCAAATGTGCAGAACTTGAAATAGGTAGAAATTCAGTCAAGCCTTGAACGACGGCTAATAATAAGGCGTGTAATGTCCCCATGTTTTACTGTTTCTTAGTTAAGTCTTAAATTTATAATTTTGCACGCATATCACGTAGCGTAAATCGATCCGCACCATAGTCTATGCCTTTCCCTAATACCATTACTTGAAAGCGTTCGCTAATCGCAGAACCCAGTGTAAGTTGTTTAAGTTGCGCAATCTGTGCCAAACGTTCCACTTCATCATCTGCGGAAGGCTGCCAGTCCAGTAAATTATTTGCCAACATAAAGTTGCGCTGTGAACTGAATGACAGCACTCCCATGCTCAAATAACTAGCGATCTTTGCTACTGCAGAAAAATCCACATCTGCAGTGATATCTTGAAGTCCCGGATTAATAAATATATCTTCTGACACCTGGTGCTTAAAATAACTACGTAACGTGCCCATATTGCGCTGCGGGTGATAATACTCACGACGTGGATAGCCGTAATCAATCAAAAACATTACACATTGCTCACAGCTATTTGTCCAAGATGCAAGCGTCGGCTCAATGTTTAGGTTAATCTCGCTCTGATATCCTCTAGCAAGCGGCTCATCTAACATCACGGTAATAAAATCTAATTCAGCATCTAACTTTTCAGACGGTTCTTTTAATCCCCAATCAAATTCATTTTCTTGGTTTAAGGTTACACATCTTTCATGTATTTTTTTTGGCCCTACCTCAAAGCAATTCACTGGTAGCGCATCTAGCACTTCATTAGCAATTATGATTACGGTTTCTATATTGAAAACAAGGTTATGTAACCATTCTACCTGATCAACATATTCAGGTAATTCTTGTGTGAGTAAATTACGCTGTTTAGCTCTTAAAGATTCACAAGGTTCATAAATATAATAGCGGCTAGGTAACATTCCCCAGGCGCATAAATACTTCAGAATATCACGCGCAAACTTACCACTGCCTGCACCTATCTCTAAAATAGTTCGTTGCGCATCATCATGGATTAATTTAGCACATGCATGTGCTAAACAAAAAGCCAGGTGTTCCGAAAACTCTGGCACTGTTGTGAAATCACCATCTTTTCCGAATATTTCATCTTGCTGACAGTAATACCCCACCTTTGGATCATGCAGGGCTAACTGCATATACTCATCGAAACTTATCTCACCTTTTTTATTTATAGCTTCTTCGATGCGTTGCGAACATTGTTGTGTGACAAGACGTTGTGCTTCGTTAAGCACATTTGAATTTGAGTCAGAAAAATATGAACTAGACATCGAGCTAATTTTGAAACAGTTATGTTAAAGTTTATGTTGTAATTAATAAGGCTAACATTGGAATGAACAATAAAAACAAGACCATTATGGTTACCGGCGCCGCACGGCGCATAGGTGCTCAATTAGTTCGCCACTTACATCAAGCGGATATGAATATCGTTCTACATTATCGTAGCTCTAGCAAGGATGCTACCGCTCTTGCGGATAGCTTGAATAATCAACGTGCCAATTCTGTAAAATTACTAAAAGGTGACTTAAAAAACTATCAACATATACCTATGTTAATCGAACAAGGTATCGAACTATTTGGTCAAATTGACGCACTGATTAACAATGCCTCATCATTTTATCCTACAAATCTACAGGATGTGACTGAAGAAATTTGGGAAGACCTTGTTGGAGTAAATTTGAAAGCCCCTTTGTATTTAACCCAAGCGCTAGCAGCAGAGCTAAAAAAAAACCAAGGCTGCATTATTAATATCGTTGATATTCATGGTGATCGACCTTTGAAAGATTACTCTTTATACAGCATCGCTAAAGCAGGCTTAATTATGTTTACTAAATCCATGGCACGCGAACTTGCGCCTGAGATACGCGTAAATGGCATTGCTCCTGGCGCCATAATGTGGCCCGAAGAACAACACTATGAAGGTATGCACCAAGAAATCATTTCTCGCACTGCATTAAAACGCGAAGGCAGCCCACAAGACATTGCAGACACGGCATTATTTTTAATAGAGCACGCAAATTACATTACTGGACAAATCATCGCAGTAGATGGTGGGCGAACTCTTAGTAACTAAAATGAATGACCGCTAACGATCCAAAACGGACATTATCAAAAGAATAAATTTGCACGCATCATCCAAGATGCAACTCTTACTCACACATCCATGTGCTCGCTAATTAGCCGAAAGCGGCCAATTAAAATTATACTCCACAACTTCCATGCCTCCTTTTTCTTCATACGCTTCCCAAAGTTCATTAGTGGTTTTCTCTTCTTCGGGATGTTCCACTTCACCAGCTAATTCGGTTAATGGTTTAAGTACAAAGTTGTAGCGCATAATGTCTGGATGTGGGAGATACACTCCATCCATTTGCATAACCAAATCACCATTGAGTAATTGGTCTAAATCCAAGGTGCGTGATTCAAACTTTTCTTTGCCACGGACACGGTCATGCCTCACTTCAATTTTCTTTAAGACTTCACTTATCTCAAGTGGTGATTCATCTGTATCAAAACCCACCACTAGATTATGAAAATCGTCGCCTTCAAAACCAGCCGCTTTAGTTTCGTATACATTGGATATATCAAGTTCGCCAAAATGCTCTTGCAGAGCCTTCACAGATGAAGAGATATTCTTTTCTTTATCGATGTTGCTACCGATACTTACATACACACGCGCCATCAGTCTGTACGCTCACCACGCTCGATGGTGATGCCCACATCGCGCGAACCTCGTATCGCTCCTGGTTTGCTTATTGTTAGTCGCATCCAGGGAATATTGAATTCATTAAGTAAACTTTCACTCAGCTTTTCGATTAGCGTCTCAATGAGCTCATAACGGCTATCTTCAACGAACTGGATGATTCTCTTGGATATGGCCTTATAGTCCAATGTGTCTTCTATGGCGTCACTTGATGCTGCCTTGGCGATATCCGTGGCCATCTCAAGGTCAATGCGCACCTTTTGCTTGATACGCTTCTCCCACTCAAATATACCGATAGTAGCGTTGATTTCTAAATCACGTAGAAAAATTGTGTCCATAGTTTAAATGTATCTCTTATCCAGTGTGTCTGGCAATTTATGGCCTAAAATGGGCTATATAGATGGGCTTTGCTTGTGCCGTTTTGGCGATTCTGTTATCTTCACGCGCCCTATTTGAAAGGATTTTAAGTAAATATCATGTCTCGCGTATGTCAAGTTACTGGAAAACGGCCTATAGCAGGTAATAACGTCTCCCATGCCCATAATAAAACACGTCGTCGTTTTATGCCTAATATTCAGACTCACCGCTTCTGGGTGGAGAGTGAAAACAGGTGGGTAAAACTAAGTCTTTCAACTAAAGGTATGCGCATCATTGACAAGAAAGGCATTGATGAAGTTCTTACTGACGTCCGCAAACGCGGCATTAAGGTGTAGTCCCCATGGCTAAATCAGTTCGTGAAAAAATTAAATTAGTATCAAGTGCAGGTACTGGTCATTACTACACCACTAGTAAAAACAAACGTACCATGACTGAAAAGCTAGAGATGAAAAAATATGATCCAGTTGTGCGTAAACACGTGATGTATAAAGAAGCGAAGATAAAATAAAAAAATCCGCTTTTAGTAATTTATTACTGCTCAGTTATCTTTACGATAACATCACATTCAAATTTTTAGATGTTTAAACTGCTGGTTGCAGCGCATAACCACGCAAACTTTGTGCAAAATCCTCTAACGCTTTAATTCCAGTCGCTTCGGCTTCTTTGCACCATTCAATAATAGCTTGGATCATACGCTCGTGACTTGCATGAGTTTCATTCCATAGGTCTTGCAGCTTGCGGCGCATTTCATACACCGTGTGTAAAGCTTCGCTGTTTTGCAACAGTTCTTGCAGTTGTTTGTGTTGCAGAGGTTTCATACGACTATCTTCGCGCACTAATGCTGTACGCATTTGATTAACAAGCCTTTTATAACGTTCTTCAAAGTTTGGTAATTCAGCGTGGAAAGTTGGCAAGGTAACTTGTTGCGCATACTCTGCCATAACGTGTAGCTTGCTAGTAACCATGGCTTTAGCGGTTTCTAAATCAATAATGTTTTTGTTTAATAGACGCATTGGTTGTGGTGCTCGTCTACGTACTTTTGCTAAACCAAATAAGCTAAGCAGTTTTATGTAGAACCAACCTATATCTATCTCCCACCATTTGCTGGAAAACTTTGCTGAACTAGGATAAGCATGGTGGTTGTTATGTAATTCTTCGCCCCCGATAATAAATCCAAAATTAGTGATATTGGTTGAACCATCTTCAGTTTCAAAATTACGGTAGCCCCAGTAATGGCCAATACCATTAATAATTCCCGCAGCATTCAACGGAACCCATATCATTTGCACTGCCCAAATAGTAATTCCTATTGCGCCAAATAAAACAATATTTATAATGAAACTAGTAGTAATCCCTATAAAGCTATAACGCGAATACAATTTGCGCTCAACCCAATCATCAGGTGTCCCGTGACCATATTTCTCTAGCGTCTCTAAATTTTTTGCTTCTTCTTTATACAGCTCTGCACCTTGCCAAAATACTTTTGCAATACCTTTAGTATATGGGCTATGTGGATCTTCTTCAGTTTCTGTTTTCGCATGATGCTTGCGATGAATTGCAACCCACTCCTTGGTAACCATGCCTGTTGTCATCCACAGCCAAAAGCGAAAAAAATGTGAAACACTGGGGTGCAAATCTAAGGCGCAGTGCGCTTGGCTACGATGTAGATATAAAGTAACCGCAGCGATTGTGATGTGAGTGAGAACAAGTGTGACTATAATGTAGCCCCACCAAGGCAGAGTAACTAAGCCATTCAACATACGATAGATCCTTGTTAATTATTGTTATTATTTTATGAAAAAATACATTATCCGTTGCTATAGAGATGATACGTCTTAGCAATTGCTATAGGCAAGGGGTAGATGATTACTGGTTCGCCATAGTGGCTATCTGGCTATACAATTCATCCGGTAATAATTACAGCAAGTCATTGATTTGGGCGAAATAATAGAAAACAAAAACTTGTATAATTCAATAATCATTCGATTTAATTATATATGGAACACAACTTAATTTAGTATCAATGCAATTTCAAAATATTAAAGTCGTTCTCCAAACGTACTAAGCATGCCTCTCAAAAATATAGAAAAAAGAATTTTCCTATGACTCAAGAAACATTGCTGTCTGTAAAAGGCCTATCTCGAAGTTTTGATACTCAAAAAGCCATCGAAGAAATTAATTTTGAAATCCAACGCGGCGAAGTGGTGGCCTTGTTAGGTGCGAATGGCGCTGGGAAATCCACAACTCTAAATATTATTACCGGCAACTTAACTCCAGATTCTGGCGAAGTCCTTATTTGCGATAGCAATATCACTACACACCCTAAACAAGCCAAAAGCAATTTAGGTTATTTACCTGATACACCCCCTCTCTACCGAGAACTCACGGTTCGAGAGTATTTGGCATTTGCAGCGCGCATACATGGGGTGAAAAAACAAAATCTCACCGAAAGTATCTATCATGCAATTGAGGTTTGTGGTTTAAATACTGTAGAAAAAAAACTCATTTCGAATTTATCTAAAGGCTTTAAGCAACGTGTTGGCATAGCGCAAGCGATCATCCACAATCCAGCATTAGTTATTTTAGATGAACCTACAGTGGGTCTGGATCCAATACAAATGCAAGATATACGTGAACTATTAGAAGAGCTTTCAAAAAATCATAGCGTGTTGTTATCTACCCACTTGCTAGCTGAAGCCGAAACAACCTGTAACCGAGTGTTGATAATTGATCATGGCTTTCTTTTACTAGATCAAACTCTAGAGGAGTTAAACCAGAGCCCCAGTAATCGTAAAGAAACCAAACGTGTAAAACTGCGTTTCTATGGTTGCCCTACAATTGATGAACTCAACGCTATTCCGGGTTGTGAATCTGTAAGCTGCTCTCAGTATGGAAAATATATTTGTCGTTATAGCGATATGCAATTTATACAACAGGTTCAGGCACTCTCACTAGAAAAAGATTGGCAGCTATATGAAATGGGTTCGATTAGTGGATCTTTAGAACAAGTTTTCCTAGATCTTGTAATGCGCGATTCAATTACGCCACCAGAGGCATAAAGATGATTTGGTCAATCATAGGAAATGAATTTAAACGCGTGTGGTACGCACCGATTGCATGGGTCTTGTTTGCCATTGCATTATTTGTCTTAGGATTATTGTTACTTATTTTACTGAATAATTTTTATAGTGAAGTGCAGTTTAAACTTGTGGGCCTGGAACAGGCCCCAGGTTTAACGGATTTGGTCATTGCGCCTTATATTTTTTGGGTAGCAATTGTTGGAGTTTTAATTGTACCTCTATTTTCCGTTCGCAGCTCTACCGAAGAACGTTACTTTGGCACTAACTTATTGCTAAGCAGCGCGCCGGTCAGCGCAACTCAAATTGTGTTAGGCAAATACTTTGCATTAGTGTTCTTAGCTTTTATCTATACTTTAATGTGCAGCAGCTTTGCTCTGGCGCTCGGATATTTCACCCCTATTGATTACGGCAAGATTGCAGCAGCTTGTTTAGCGGCATTTTTATTTATCAGCTCTTTCAATGCCGCAGCATTATTTATCGCCAATCTTACGCGCGTACCGATTATTGCTACTGTTACCATCATTGGCTTACTTTTAATTATGGTAATGCTGTATATGTCTGGCTCGGCCACCGCGAGTAGTAGCCATTTATTTCTTTATCTATCCAATCTTACGCACCTAATGAACTTAATAACCGGTTCAGTTGACACTACACATGTGGCTTACTTTGTATTGTTTGCAATTTTATTTTTAACGCTTTGTATACGCAGACTAAAGTATGGCGATAATTGTTAATAAAGTAAGAAGCCAATCCCGCAAATGGTTTGGACTTGTTCTATTGCTATTAGTACTTGGCACATGTGCTTGGCTGACACAAAAATATCATCGCGTTTTTGACTGGACACGAGATAGTCGTAACAGTTTAAGCGAAACCAGTCGCATAGTTTTACAGCAGATGGATCAAACTTTATTAGTTACCGTGCTGGCACGTAATGCAGCAAGTGAGCGTCAAGCCATATTAAAGCAAGTAAAAAAATACTCTGCTGTTAACCCTGATATCGACTTTAAGTTTTTAGACGTCGACAAAGAAATTCTACTTGCTAAAGCATTGCATCTACACAATCCCAATCAAATGCGTCTCGACTATAAAAGTCGCTTTGAAATTGTAGATACTATATCAGAACGCGAAATTATCAATGCATTGCAACGCTTAACACGGAAAAATAATCCATGGGTAACTTTTTTAACTGGCCATGGAGAGCGCGACGCATTTAATGAAGAAAACCAGGGCTATAGCACGCTCAGGCAAACACTTGAAACAAGTGGTGTACAAGTACAGGACCTAAATCTAATAAAGACTACCGTCATACCTGACAATATCTCGGTATTAGTCATTGCTGCACCTCAGACTGCATTACTAGCTGGAGAAGAAAAACTAATTGTTGAATTTATCGATGCAGGTGGAAATCTATTGTGGCTTTCCGACCCTCAAACATCAAATGATACCGAGACTAAATTACTACCATTATTAGCGAAGAGGTTAGGCCTAAGCTGGGTCAACGGCACCATCATAGATGCCAATCAAAAATTACGTTCTATGCTCGGAATAAAACATCCTGCTGTAGTGCCGGTGGTTGAATATCAGCAGCATGACATTACGAGCAAGTTAAAAAACCAAACGCTATTCCCATTTGCTGCTGGTATTTCGATTGCAACCCCCGAGAAATGGAAAGCTCAACCTTTATTTTATTCTTTACCCCGCGCATGGTCTGAAGCCAGCGACCTCAGTGGTGAAAATGTAGTATTTGATAGCGAATCCGGTGATACTGAGGGACCGCTCTTAATGGCAGCTAGTTTAACCAGAGCAATAGACAAGAAAACTTGGCAACGTATAGTGTTGATGGGTGACAGTGATTTTGCAACCAACGCTTATGTTGGTTATGGTGAAAATCTTAGACTGATTGTAAGTATATTACAGTGGTTAGTTCATGACGACCAGCGCATCTCTTTACTACCATATCAACCACCCGATGTATCGATTGAATTCAGCAATCGCGCGATCGCGACACTCGCGGCTACCTATTTGCTCATCGTTCCACTAGGTGTGCTGTTAATCGGTATTTTTATTGGTATTCGACGTCGTAGAGCATGATTATTTCTTGCACTATCTCTATCTGCCTGATCCTCAGCATTTTTTAGCCCATCTAATCGACTAAACTAATTATGAAATAAATTTTGCTTGCTAGCGAGACCAAGCTCGTCGCGTTACAGTTGTCTATATGAATAACAATAGTTCAAACAATGTGGCCACAGCACTTTCTCCACCGCTCAATATTGTCGTTTGTGAGGATTCTGTAGTTTTACCCATACAACAACCGTTACTTACACACTTACACTTTGGTGACAGTAGCGAAAATGGCCGTGATTACCTTTCCATCCAGACTGAACTAGAGCTACTCGGCTCTAATCTATTTGCTCAATACTGGTTTACCGACCAGCAGGTAGTTCAAGCAAGTTACAAAAATATTCATTATGCGCATACCGCGCAAATGATGTTTGGACTCATACAGCTCCCATGCTCTACGGGCGGAAATTTTCATGCTCTTGCGCACAAAGCTTATTGTGAAATATATGAATGCTTACAAAGCACCTCTTGTATGCATTTATTGCGCACCTGGAATTTCTTTCCACAAATCACAGATAAAGATTCTCAACGCTTGCAGCAAAATCGTTATGAAGTTTTTTGTCATGGCAGATTACAAGCCATGCATGACCGTGGTATCAAAGCAAAAGTCTATCCAGCAGCTACCGTAATCGGTAGCCATGATAATAATTTACAAATCTATTTTTTAGCCAGTGATTCACCTGGA
>Ga0255056_10000521_pt1 | contig 11470 bp, 9 predicted proteins | sample Cases_109_1_MG_FD_183639 | JGI IMG/M metagenome (GOLD analysis project Ga0255056, IMG submission 183639) | Seawater microbial communities from Amundsen Gulf, Northwest Territories, Canada - Cases_109_1 | ecosystem: Environmental > Aquatic > Marine > Gulf | place: Canada: Northwest Territories... | reverse complement strand
ACCCGCATGGAGAAGTCCGTCATTACCGGCATCGCAGGAGAGCACCGTCTGACCTCGCGCGCCATGCTTGCCGCAGTCATCGCGATTGCCGTTCTTGTGACATTGCAGGTGGTCTATGCCGCGACAGCCGACCTGCGCACGGACGAGGCCTATTACTGGACGCTCTCGAAGGAAAACGTGCTGTCCTACCTTGATCATCCGCCGATGATCGCGTGGGTCGTACGCATCGGCACCGCGATCTTCGGGGATACCAATTTCGGCGCGCGGTTCGGCGGATTGGCTGCGATGTGGATCGCGCTGGCGCTTCTGGCGGACATCGTCTGGCGGCTGACGCGCGACCGCCGCGCGGTCGTTCTCGCGGTGCTGATGCCGCTCGCGGCTCCCGAATACGGCTTGTTCGCGTCGCGCATTTTGCCCGACGTCGCGTTGATCCCGTTTTCGCTGGCCATGGTCTGGTCGCTGGTACGGCTGACGCAAAGCAACGATGGCCGCTGGTGGCTGGCTGCCGGGTTGTTTGGCGGGCTGGCGTTGCTGTCGAAGTACACGGCCATATTCTTCGCGCCGGCCATCCTGGCGTTCATGCTGGTGCCGACGTGGCGTTGGCGCTGGCTACGAAGTCCTTATCCATGGACGGCGGTCGTTATCGCACTGGCGGTGTTTTCGCCGGTGTTGATCTGGAACTGGCAGCACGACTGGGCATCGTTCAAATTCCAGTTCATCCGCGCCGGGGCGGACCATGGCATCTCGGCGCGAACCGTCGGCGATTTCCTCGGGCTTCAGTTTGCGCTGGTCGGCCCGATCCTGTTTCCGGTGGCGCTGGCAGGAACAATGATACTGGCATGGCGGGGCTATCGGCGGCGAGATCCGGCATTCATTCTGATCTCGACCTGTGCTTTGGTGCCGTTTTCCTATTTTCTATGGAAGTCGCTGTCGCTGCGGATCGGCGACACCTGGCCGATGCTGATCTGGCCGTTCGCCTTTGCCGCTGCGGCGATCAACCTTGCCGAGATCGAAAAAGAAAGGCGCTCAAGCTGGATCTATCGCACCGCTGAGCCATGGGCGAAGGCCGCGATTGCACTGGGTATCGTGCTGAACGTCGCGATTTTCTATTATTACGCGGTCAGCAGTTTCGCGTTCGCCGCGACCAAGGACCCGATAGCGAAGGAAGCCGGTTACGGCGAGATCGCCAGACGGGCGAAGGCGACGGCGGATCAGGTGGGCGCAACGTGGATCGCGACGCTCGATTACCGGATCTACGCGGAGCTGCGCTGGCATCTCAAGGACAGCATCCCCGTTGTGCAGGTCAACGAGAGAAGCCGTTTCATCGGCTTTCGGGATTCATCAAGCGCGGCGATGAAATCCGGTATCGGACTCTACGTCGACAGCGCGCCGAACCATGGCAATGTGATCGAGACAAAAACGCCGGCGGTGTTACGGCTTGTTGGACAGGCGGATCGGACATGGCGTGGCGTGGTGATTGAGCCCTTCGCGTTCAAGACCATCACGGGATGGACGCCCGACCTGTCACCGCCTGCGGACTCGCCGTTCTATAAATGGCGGCTCTTGAACTGATAACTGCGCTCAGGATTTCTGATCGTCGCCTCCGGCGCGGCGGAGCAGGTCCTTGGCGAGGTCGGACAGCACCGGGCGCGGCAGCGCTTCAAACGGCAGCGGCCGCGTCACGTCGATGGCCGCAAGGCCGAGCCGCGCGGTGAGCAGCCCGTTGAGCAAGCCTTCGCCGAGTTTCGCCGACAGCTTCGCGGTGATGCCATGCCCGAGCATCTGCTGGATCAGGCTGTCGCTGGCGGCCATGCCGCCGGTCAGCGCCAGATGCGCAATCACGTGGCGCATCAGCCGGATCATGCCGAGCATGCCGGGCCGCCCGCCATAGAGCCGCGCCAGTTGCCGCACGAGCCGCAGCGCCGCTGCGAACACGAACAGCATGTCGATCACCGCGCCCGGACTGACCGCAGTGACGAGGGACACGCGCTGCGCAGCGCTGGACACCAGCCGCCGCGCTTCCTGATCGAGCGGCGTCATCAACTCGCGTTCCGCAAGCCGCACCATGTCTGCGCCGTCGATGATGTCGCGGCCATGTTCTTCAAGCGCGGCGCGGGCGCGAGCGAGCTTCGGATTGTCGTGCGCAACCTTGAGCAGGTCGCGGACGATGGCGTCGCTTTCCTTGCGGTCGTCGTTCAGAAGCACGGCATTCGCCCGCGCATGCAGCTTCTCGATGGTTTCCAGCCGCGCAAGGCTCAGCACTTCGCGCGCGATGATAACCACCAGCGCCACCACGGCGAGGATGGCAAACACAAGCCCGATATAGCCCAAGCTGGCGCTGCGGTTGAACAGGTCCTCGACCAGGTTGGAGATGCCGAGGCCAAGGCCGAGCACCACCAGTCCGCCGAGCGCCGTCCAGAACACGCCTCCCCAGCCGAAGCCCTTGCGGGCTGGTACGGCAGGCTCGTCGATGACAACGGGAAGCTGCGCGGGGTCGGCTTCCGGTGTGATGTGGACCTTGCCGCGCGCCGGGCGTGAGGGATCATCCTCGGCATCCATCAGGATAACGCGGGGATCGTCGAGCTTGAACGCCGCCGGCTTGCGGTGATGCGGCTTGTCGCTCATTGCAGCTTGTCTCCGATCAGGAACTGAAGCGCACGGTCGAGGCGGATATGGGGCAGGGCGGGCTCTTCGCCACCCTCGCGGGCGAGCAAGGGTGGACGAAATCGCAGAAACCGGAAGTCCGTCTGGTCGGATGCGGTGTTGGACAGGCCGCGGAACGTACCATCGCCGCTGAACAGGTCATCGAGCTTGGCTGGAAGGTCGCCGGGGAAAGTCGCCACCTCCGTCTCGCCGTCGAAGACTTCGTCGCCGGACATCTCGCCTTCCTCGGGCGTGCCGAGGATCGAGGGCAGTTTCTCGCGGCCCTGCTGCACCAGTGCCTCTCTTGTGGCGCGCACGGCGGCGAGCGCGACCACATCCACGCCCGCGCCAGCATATTCCGCCCGCGAGGCGGCGCGCTCGACCATGCGTTTGAGGATCGCTTCCAGCCGGTCGTGACTGGAATGATGCAGATGATCGGCCTTGGTGGCGGCGAACAGGATCTTGTCGATGCGCGGACGGAAAAGCGTGTTGAGGAACGTGCTGCGGCCGATGTTGAAGCAATCGAGAATGCCGGACAGCGCGCCTTCGAGATCCTTCAGCGCCTCGGGCCCCGCGTTGAACGCGGCCAGTGCATCGACCAGCACGATCTGCCGATCGAGCCGCGTGAAGTGATCGCGGAAGAACGGCCGCACCACCACGTCCTTGTAGGCTTCATAACGTCGCCGCATCATCGCCCACAGCGAGCCGTCCGGCGCAGTGCCATCCTGCCGGACGTCGAGCGGTGCGAAGGTGAGCGCGGGCGATCCCGCGAGATTGCCCGGCATCAGGAAACGGCCGGGCGGCAGCAGGCTCATGGCGAAGCGCTCGTCGCGGCAGGCGCGCAGATAGTCGGTGAACAGCTTGGCAGCCGTCAGCGTCGCCTGCTCGTCTTCGCGCCCGTTCGCATCGAGAGTTGCCAGATGGGTGTGCCACTGCGCCGCCAGTTTTGCGCGCGGTTCGCGGCGGGACAGCGCGAGGCTTTCCGCCGACCACTGCTCATAGCTCTTGTTCAGCAGAGGCAGGTCGAGCAGCCATTCGCCCGGATAGTCCACCAGATCGAGCGTCAATGTGCGCGTCGCAGCGTTCTGGCGTTGATATTCGATCACGAGGCGCAGCTCGCTGATATCCACGGTCGAGTGAGGCCAGCGCCGGTCCCCGATCAAGGTGCGGACGTGGCCTTCATAGGCAAAGCGCGGGACGGCATCGTCGGGTTGCGGTTCGAGCCGGGCGCGGGCGATGCGCCCCGTCGCCAGAGACTCGAACACCGGAAAGCGGCCGCCCCGCAACAGGCCATGAACCAGGGCGGTGATGAAGACGGTCTTGCCCGCGCGTGACAGGCCTGTGACCCCAAGCCGCACGGTGGGGTTGAACAGGCTTTCGCCATACTCGATCAGGGAGCGAATGGAGAGGCGGGTGTCTTCGACGATGTCCGAAAAGCTGGGTGCCATAATTCCATCAAGACTTTATCGGACTGAGGGGGCAATGACGCAAAATAAAGTGCCATACGACAGTGTTATGAAGCTGGAGATTACCAGACGAAATTCAAGTTTCAGCCCCGACATGAATCGTGATCCCACGATCTTTCAGGGCGCGTTGACGGCTGCTATTCTACCTCCTGTCGCCGAATTCGCCACACGCCTGTCGGACAGCGCCGCATGACGATCTTCCGGTTGAAGCAGCTCAGCTCTTATGATCGTGTCGCGGACGGCGGCGTGGTCCGCTGGGACTACGACCGCGCCGAGCTGATCGCGGACGGTGTGGTCCATGTGCTCGGCATCGCCTTCGGATTGATCGCTGCAACGGCCCTCGTGGTCACCGCCGCTCTTTACGCCTCGACCAAGGAAATCATATCGGTATCGGTCTACGTCGCCGGGCTGCTTGCGATGCTTGGCCTGTCCGCAACCTATAATCTGTGGCCGGTTTCACCCGCCAAATGGCTGCTGCGCCGGTTCGATCACTCTGCGATCTATATTCTGATCGCGGCCACCTACACGCCGTTCCTGGCGCAGATGCACGACCGTTTCATGTCGACCGTGCTGCTGATCGGCGTCTGGTCGGTCGCGGCAGCGGGCATCGCGCTCAAGATTTTCCTTCCCGGGCGGTTCGATCGTCTCTCGGTCGGGCTCTACCTTGCCATGGGATGGAGTGGCGTCATCGCCTATGACAGCCTTGTGGCCTCGCTGCCGACCTCGACACTCTGGTTCATCGCGGCGGGCGGGCTGATCTATTCGCTCGGCGTGATCTTCCATGCCTGGGAGCGGCTGCGGTTTCAGAATGCGATCTGGCATTCCTTCGTGCTGCTCGCCGCCGCATTGCACTATACGGCGGTACTCGACATGGTTCTGGTCGCGGCCTGAGGGTTTACTTCGTCATTGCGAGGAGCGCTTGCGACGAAGCAATCCAGCTCTCCTTTTGTTGCACTGGATTGCTTCGCTCCGCTCGCAATGACGGCTGAGTCGATTGATCCGGCGCCGTTTCCCGCCTAAAATCTTCACATGAAAGTTGCTGGAAAAGTCGTTGTCGTCACTGGCGGTGCGAATGGCATCGGCCAGGCGCTGTGTGAAATCTTTCATCGCGAGGGCGCGGCCAAGGTCGTGGTCGCCGATCTGGAGGGCGCGCGGGCCAAGACAGTCGCCGACTCAATCGGCGGCGCATCGTTCGCCTGCGACGTCGGCAAGGAGAGCGACATTCTCCGTGTTATCGAGGAAACAGAAAGGCAGTTCGGTCCCATCGATCTGTTTTGCTCGAACGCGGGCATCGGCGGCGGGTTCGACCCGCTGTCGGAAAACGCTGGCGGCACCTCGGACGAACCGTGGGCCAGAAGCTGGGCCATCCACGTCATGGCGCATGTCTATGCGGCGCGCCATCTGATCCCGCGTATGAAGACGCGGGGCGGCGGATACTTCCTCAACACGATTTCAGCCGCCGGACTGTTGTCGCAGGTCGGCAGCGCCGCCTACTCGACCACCAAGCATGCCGCCGTGGGCTTTGCGGAAAACCTCGCGATTTCACACAAGGCGCACAACATCCGGGTCTCGATCCTCTGCCCGCAGGGGGTTGAAACCAACATGCTGAAGGGGCTGCCGAAGGGTCCGCAATCCAGCGATGGCAACCTGATGCCCGAGGATGTGGCAAAGTCCGCGCTGGAGGGCATCGACCGCGAAACCTTCCTGATCCTGCCGCATCCGCAGGTGATCGATTACATGCGCAAGAAGACCGACAATTACGATCGCTGGATCGGCGGCATGGCCAAGATTCAGGCCGGTCTGCGCGAGGCGTTCAAGAAGTAGGGCTATCGCGCTCTCTCCACCGTCATTGCGAGGAGCGGAGCGACGAAGCAATCCAGCTTAGGCCTCAAGAGTGGATTGCTTCGCTTCGCTCGCAATGACGAACATGCGCTACCAGTTCGCTGTACCCTTCATGGTCGGAGCGCCGGCAGCGTTCGCGGTCCAGACCTCCAGCCCGCCGTCCATCTCGTTGCCGTTGACGCTGAATTCCGCGCCGTCGAACAGCGGATTGACGCCGCGATAGACAAACTTCGCGGGCGCCTTGCCGCCGCGCTGGCGTGCGGCGAATTCGATCAGCAGCGACGCCTGCAACGGCCCGTGCACGATCAGGCCGGGGTAGAACTCGACCCTGGTGACGTAATCGCGGTCGTAGTGAATGCGATGGCCATTGAAGGTCAGTGCCGAATAACGAAACAGCAAAACCGGATCGGCCATGTGAGTTTCGCGTATCTTTCCCGCCGGGGCAGGTGCGGGTGATGCGGCGGGCTTTTCGCCTGCCGCGGGCATATCGCGATAGACGATATCGTGCCGCTCGCGGATGGCGATGCCGCGCGGCGTCGTGATCGTGTGGTCCACAGACACGAAACACAGCGCGCCGGTGCTGCCGGTCTTCATCGTCACGTCGGAAATGCGCGACGCGCGCGTGACCGTATCGCCGACCCGCAGCGGATCGATGAATTCGATCTGGCCGCCGGCCCACATCCGGCGCGGCAGCGGCACTGGCGGCAGAAATCCGCCGCGGGCGGGATGGCCGTCCGTCCCGATTTCGCTCATCGGCACGACCGGCTGCGCAAGGCACCAGTGCGTTGTGAGTGGCGCCGCGTCGCCTTCAACCGGATTGCCGATGTCGAGAAACAGCGTCGCGCGCAGGCCCTTCACCAGTTGAACGGTGATGACGTCGGACGCTTCTTGGGTGCGGCCGATCCACTGGCGCAAATGATCGATGTCGGGTTTTGCGGTCATGATGTCTTGCTCGCCTTCAATGCAGCTTCGACACTATGCGTGCCGATCGACGGGATCGCCCCGTAAGTCCGTGTCTCGCCAACGATGATCGCTGCCGGCGCGGGATAACTCACCACCCCGTTCGGTGAATCGACATCGATGCGGCGCAGATGGGGATGCGATGAAAGACTTTCCATCGTGTTGACTTCGGCGAAGGCAATGTCGGCCTCGGCGAGGCGTTTCATGAGTTCATCGCGCGTCAGTTCAGCGAAGGCAGCGGCAACCGTGTCGTCGGTCAGTTTGCGGTTTCTGACCCGCTCCACCATGCTGCCGAAGCGCGGATCGTTCGGAAGATCCGGCATGCCGATCACCTTGGCGCAGAAAACCTTCCATTCACGCTCGCTCTGGATCGAGATGAGGATTTCGTTGTTGTCCTTGGAGTGAAATACGCCGTAGGGCGCGACCGACGGGTGCGCCAAACCCATGCGCTTCGGCGGGTTGCCGTTCTCGGCATTCAGCAGCGGCACGGTGAGCCAGTCGGCCATCACGTCGAACATCGAGATGCGGATGTCCCGGCCCTTGCCGGTTCGCCCGCGCGCGATCAGCGCTTCGAGAATGGCGGCATGGGCGGCGGCGCCCGTTGCGACGTCGACAATCGACACGCCGACACGCGAAGGCGCTTCGGGCCCGCCGGTCACGGAGCACAATCCCGACTCCGCCTGGATCAGAAGATCGTACGCCTTGCGGCGGGCATAGGGGCCGTCGTCGCCGTAACCGCTGATGGTGCAGGAGACCAGCGCGGGATAGTCCTTCAGCAACCGCTCGCGGGAAAATCCGAGCTTGTCCATCGAGCCGGGTTTGAGATTCTGCACAAGCACGTCGGCGCTGGCGATCAGCTTCTCGAGAGATTGGCGCCCGTCGTCGGTTGCCAGATCGATCACGACGGATTTCTTGCCGCGATTGAGCCAGACGAAATAGCTGCTCTGGCCTTTCGCAGCGGCATCATAATCACGAGCGAAGTCGCCTTCCGGCCGCTCGATCTTGATGACGTTCGCTCCCGCATCTGCCAGACGCGACGTACAGAACGGGGCGGCAACCGCCTGCTCGACGGCAACGACGGTTAGTCCTTCAAGCGGCAGCATCGGCGTCTCTCAATACGAACGCGGCATGCCGAGCACGTGCTCGGAAAGATGCGACAGGATCAGGTTGGTCGATATAGGCGCGACCGAATAAAGCCTCGTCTCGCGGAATTTCCGCTCGACGTCGTACTCTTCGGCGAAGCCGAAACCGCCATGGGTCTGAATGCAGGCGTTGGCGGCCTCGAACGACGCATCGGCGGCGAGCATCTTGGCCATGTTGGCCTCCGCGCCGCAGTCCTTGCCTGCCTCATAGAGCCGGGTGGCTTCCCTCACCATCAGTTCGGCAGCGCGCATGTTGGCGTAGGACTTGGCGATCGGAAACTGGATACCCTGGTTCTGGCCGATCGGTCGGCCGAAGACGGTACGCTCCTTGGCGTAGTCGCTGGCCTTCTTGATGAACCACTTGGCGTCGCCGACACATTCCGACGCGATCAGAATGCGCTCCGCATTCATGCCGGACAGGATATAGCGGAAGCCCTTGCCTTCCTCGCCGATCAGGTTTTCGGCGGGCACTTTCATGTTGTCGAAGAACACTTCCGTGGTGGCGTGGTTCATCATGGTGCGGATCGGCCGGATGGTCAGTCCGCCGGCCTTCTTCGCTTCCTGCATGTCCACAATGAAAACGGACAGGCCATCGGTGCGCTTGGCGGTCTGTTCCTTCGGCGTGGTGCGCGCCAGCAAAATCATCAGGTCGGAATATTCGGCGCGGCTGGTCCAGATCTTCTGGCCGTTGACCACGTAGCGGTCGCCTTCACGCTTTGCAAAAGTCTTGAGCGACGATGTGTCGGTGCCGCTGGTCGGTTCCGTGACGCCGAAAGCCTGCAACCGCAATTCGCCGCTGGCAATCCGCGGCAGCCACTTGGACTTCTGTGCTTCGCTGCCGTGCCGCAGCAGCGTGCCCATGGTGTACATCTGGGCGTGGGTGGCGCCGCCGTTGCAGCCGGCGCGCTGGATTTCCTCAAGGATCGCGGCGGCCGCCGAAAGCTTCAAGCCAGAGCCGCCGTACTCTTCCGGGATCAGCACCGAGAGGTAACCGGCGTCGATCAGCGCCTGAACGAATTCCTTCGGATATGCCATCTCGCGGTCCAGCTTGCGCCAGTACTCGCCGGGGAATTGCGCGCAAAGCTTTGCAACGGATTCGCGGATGTCGGAAAAATCTTGCTCTTGATGTGTCATGGGAATGTGTTTGGCAGATCGCCAGCCTGTGTTCCAGCGGTTTGGGACGCGCAGCCATATTCCGAATTTGCATCCGTGGCGCAGCTAGTGGAGTGGATTTGACATTCGCTGCCCTGCTGGCAACGGGTCAGCAAAGCGAGGGTCAGGCGTTGATGCGAACCGGAAGTTCCTCGTAGCCCTTCACGAAGCTCGAGTAGATCCGCTTGGGTTCACCGACGACTTCAATGTTGTCGAACCGCTTGAGAATCTCTTCCCAGATGATCTTGAGTTGCAAATCAGCCAGCCGCATGCCGACGCAGCGATGGATGCCGAATCCGAACGACATATGCGTGCGTGGCCGCGCGCGGTCGATGATGAAGCTGTCCGGGTTTTCGATTGCGTCGCTATCGCGGTTGCCGGAGACGTACCACATCACGACGCGGTCGCCCTTCTTGATCAGCTTGCCGCCGAGTTCGGTGTCCTGCAGCGCCGTGCGGCGCATGTGCGCCAGTGGCGTCTGCCAGCGGATCACCTCAGGCACGAAGCTGTCGATCAGCGCATGGTTGTCGCGCAGCTTGTCGTACTGGTCAGGATTTTCGTTCAGCGCCAGCACCGAGCCGCTCATCGAGTTGCGGGTGGTGTCGTTGCCGCCGACGATCAGCAGGATGAGGTTGCCGAGCAGTTCGTCGCGGTTCATGTGACGTGTCGCGTCGCTATGCGCCATCATTGAAATGAGGTCGTTGCCGGGGTTCTTGACGCGCTCGTTCCACAACCGGATGAAATAGTCGGCGCACTCGCCGAGCTCCCGCAGCCGCTGTTCCTCGCTCTCGTAGATGCCGCTTTTCGGCAACGCGGTCGAAAGATCAGACCAGCGCGTCAGCATGCGGCGATCTTCCCACGGAAAATCGAACAGCGTCGCCAGCATCTGGGTGGTGAGTTCGATGGAGACGCGATCGACCCAGTTGAAGGTTTCGTTGCGGGGGAGGTTGTCGAGAATCTCCGCCGAACGCTCGCGAATGAGAAGGGAGAGCCGGTCGAGGTGCACCGGCGTGAACATTGGCTGCACGGTCTTGCGCTGCGGGCCGTGCTTCGGCTCGTCCATCGCGATGAAGCTGGGCCACTGATAGTCCTCGCCCATGTCGCGGAGGTTGATACCGCCATATTTGATGTCCGACGAAAAGATCGCGGCGTTGGTGTCGACATGCATGATGTCGTTGTATTTGGTCACCGACCAGTAATCGCCCACCGGGCAGGTCGTGCAGTAATGCACCGGCTCTTCCTTGCGCAGCCGCTCGAAATAGGGCCACAGCGTATCGCTCCGGAACAGCTCAGGAGCGCCCGGGTGGAATTCCGAGAGCGGCATCGAATAGGCCTTCTCGCGTGCGGCCTTCTGGCGCTCGTCGCGGGCCATGCTGATCGTTCCGTGCATCGTTCGCTTCCTTATCCCCAGGACCAATTTTCACGGCGTGTCTGACGCTCGAATTCTTATTGCCGGATGCGGCTTTGCTATGACGCCAGCCGCACCGGAAGGGTCTCGTAGCCCTTGACGAAACTGGAATACACCCGATGCGGCGGCTCCACCACTTCGATGTTGTCGTAGCGCTTGAGAATTTCCTCCCAAACGATTTTCAATTGTAATTCCGCTAGGCGAATTCCAACACAGCGATGGATGCCGAACCCGAACGACAGATGCTGACGGGGCCGGGCGCGATCGATGATGAAGCTATCGGGATTCTCGATCACCTCGTCGTCACGATTGCCCGAGACGTACCACATCACGACCTTGTCGCCCTTTCGGATCGTCTTGCCGCGCAACTCGGTATCCTGCAGCGCGGTGCGGCGCATATGCGCCAGCGGCGTCTGCCAGCGGATGACTTCCGGCACCATGCTGTCGACCAGGGCGTGGTTGTCGCGCAGCTTTTGATACTCATCCGGATTCTGGTTCAGCGCGTATAGGCCGCCGGAGAGCGAGTTACGGGTGGTGTCGTTGCCGCCGACGATCAGCAGGATCAGATTTCCCAAAAACGTCTTGGGGTCCATGTCGCGGGTCGCTTCTGCATGCGCCATCATCGAGATGAGGTCGCTTTTCGGCGCGGCGTTGATCCGCTCGTTCCACAGCCTGGAGAAATAGGCGGCGCATTCCTGCAATTCGGCCTGCCGGGCATCCTCGGATGCGATGATCTCGGTATTGCCGGGCAGGGCGGTGGCGACATCGGACCAGCGCGTCAGCTTGCGGCGATCCTCCCACGGAAAATCGAACAAGGTTGCGAGCATCTGGGTCGTGAGTTCGATGGAAACCCGGTC
>Ga0255056_10000517_pt1 | contig 11531 bp, 5 predicted proteins | sample Cases_109_1_MG_FD_183639 | JGI IMG/M metagenome (GOLD analysis project Ga0255056, IMG submission 183639) | Seawater microbial communities from Amundsen Gulf, Northwest Territories, Canada - Cases_109_1 | ecosystem: Environmental > Aquatic > Marine > Gulf | place: Canada: Northwest Territories... | reverse complement strand
AATGACCGGGTCGCACTGTGCTGATCGGACATAGTTTGTCGGATCAAGTCTTAAGTTATTACACTTATGCGTACCTGACTGCCAGTGTGCAGATCAGACGGGAGGACCCGCAATGTCTGCCAATCGCCAGCCATCGACATTTCCGCTTGATAACTACGAATTGCTCGACCGCTATCGGCGCGAGTCGGGACGGGTATTTCTAACCGGTACGCAGGCACTGGTGAAAATCCCGCTGATGCAGCGCACCCTGGACCGCGCGGCCGGTCTCAATACTGCTGGCTTCATCAGCGGCTATCGCGGCTCACCGCTGGCGACATACGATCTAGAACTCTGGCGCGCCAAGCGTTTTCTGGACGAAGAAAATATTGATTTCCTGCCGGCGGTCAACGAGGAACTTGCCGCAACCGCGATTTTGGGGTCTCAGCAAGTGGAGGCCGATCAACACAAGACCGTCGATGGCGTATTCGGCATCTGGTACGGCAAGGGACCCGGTGTTGATCGTGCGGGCGACGGCCTGAAGCATGGCAATGCATACGGCAGTTCGCCCAAAGGCGGCGTGCTCGTCATCGCCGGCGATGATCACGGTTGCGTATCCTCGTCAATGCCGCATCAGTCTGATGTCGCCTTTCTCGCCTGGCTGATGCCGCACCTGAACCCGGCAAATGTCGCCGAATATCTTGAGTACGGATTGTATGGCATCGCTTTGTCGCGATTCTCAGGCATGTGGGTAGGTTTCAAAGCAATCTCGGAAACGGTGGAATCGGCGATGTCGGTCGAGTTGCCTGCATACCCGAATTTCGTGATTCCCGGTGACTTCGAAATGCCGGCCAGCGGCTTGCATATTCGATGGCCGGACTTTCCCGGCCCGCAAATCGAAGAGCGACTCGAAGCAAAAAAGGCCGCGACGCTCGCGTTTGCCGGAGCGAACCCGATTGACCGGAGAATTTTCAATACACCGAATGCGCGCTACGGAATTGTCAGTACTGGCAAGGGGCACCTTGATCTGATGGAGGCGCTGCGTTTGCTCGGCATTGACCGCGCAGAGGCTCACCGAATTGGCCTGGACGTTTACAAAGTCGGCATGGTCTGGCCGCTGGCCCACGATGCAGCACTTGATTTCGTTCGCGGCAAGCATGAAGTACTCGTAGTCGAAGAAAAGCGCGGCATCATCGAAAGTCAGTTCAAAGAATATTTCTACGATTATCCCGGCCGCAAACCGAAGCGCATGGTCGGCAAGGAAGACGAACAAGGAAATCGGCTGGTGCCATGGACGGGCGAACTCTCGCCGATACAACTCGCCGGCATTGTGGCAAGAAGGCTCGACAAAGCACTGCCTGGACTGAATCTGACTGAACGCGCGGATCGTATTTTGTCAGCAACGGCCAATGTCATCGACATAAGCGGCGCGACACGCACGCCCTACTTCTGTTCCGGTTGCCCTCACAATACTTCCACCAAAGTGCCGGAGGGGTCCAGTGCATTGGCAGGAATTGGTTGCAGTTTTATGGCCAACTGGATGGGACGCGAAACGGCTGGCCTGATTCAGATGGGAGGCGAAGGCATAAATTGGGTAACGCGTTCCCGATTTAATGGCGGGCGGCATATTTTTCAAAATCTCGGGGACGGCACCTTCTATCATTCGGGCTCGCTGGCAATACGCCAGGCGATCGCCGCCAATACCAACATCACGTACAAAATTCTGTACAACGACGCAGTTGCGATGACCGGCGGCCAGCCGGTGGACGGACCCATTTCAGTTCCGGCAATTGCACATTCGGTCCGCGCTGAAGGCGTTTCCCGTATCGCGCTGGTGTCGGACGAACCCGAAAACTTCAGCGCAAGCGAACTGCCCTCAGGCGTTACGATCTCGCATCGCAGGGAACTGGATTCGCTGCAGCGGGAACTCCGGGAAGTGCCCGGCGTCACGGTCCTGATTTATGCGCAAACCTGCGCGACCGAAAAACGCCGCAAGCGCAAACGCGGAACACTTGCAGATCCCGATAAAATTGTGCTGATTAACGATCTGGTCTGCGAGGGCTGTGGCGACTGTTCTGTGGAATCAAATTGTCTATCGGTCATCCCGAAGGAAACGCCTTTCGGTCGCAAGCGTCAGATTGATCAAAACACATGCAATAAGGATTTTTCCTGCGTAAACGGATTTTGCCCGAGCTTTGTAACTGTTGAAGGATCTTCGAAGACGCAAGATGAATCAGCCCGCGGCGTTGCACTGCCTGAATCGCTGCTGGAGCAATTGCCATTGCCCGCGCTCCCGGGCATCGATGAGGCGTACGACTTACTGGTGACCGGCGTCGGTGGAACAGGCGTTATCACCGTCGGCGCACTGATAACGATGGCTGCTCATATCGAGGGCAAGGGTGCGAGTGTCCTCGACTTCATGGGATTTGCGCAAAAATTCGGACCGGTTCTGAGCTATATACGTATCGCACAACAACCGTCTGATCTAAACCAGGTGCGAATCGACAGCGAACAGGCGGATGCGCTGATCGGTTGCGACCTTGTCGTTAGCTCGTCGCCGACAGCCTCGAAAACCTATCGTGCGAACCACACCAAAGCGGTTTTGAACACCGCAGAAATGTCTACAGCCGATTTCGTTCAATATCGAGACGCCAATCTCAGGGCAGACGATCGCCTGGCGGCACTGGAGAACGTGTTCGGATCGCACAACCTGTCAGCCGTAGCGGCAAACAAACTGGCCGAGAAGCTTTTGGGCAATACGATTTATGCCAATGTTTTTATGCTGGGTTACGCCTGGCAACAGGGGTTATTGCCTGTTTCGTTGACAGCATTGATGCGTGCGATTGAACTTAACGATGTCGAAATTGACAGGAACAAGACCGCATTTAGCTGGGGTCGGGTTGCGGCAGCCGATATGGCCAGCATCGATCAGGTCATCGAACCGGTAGCCGCGATGCCGCAGAAGCAGGAATCGCTGCAAAAAGCGATCGGCCGCCGCGCCGAATTCCTGGTCGGGTATCAAAATCAAGCTCTTGCCGACCGGTACGTGGCGTTGACCGAACGTACACGCGCAGCGGAATTATCGGTGGCCGGTGAAGGTTCCGAAGTCCTCACCCGAGCGGTGGCCAAAGCCTATTTCAAAACAATTTCATACAAGGACGAATACGAAGTCGCGCGACTTCACGCAGAGTCAGATTTCCTGAAGAATATTCGCGCTAATTACGGCAGTAAAGCCAGGATTCGATTTCACCTCGCACCGCCAATTCTCAGCAGCGGCAAGGATTCACGCGGCCGGCCACTGAAACGTGAATTCGGATCGTGGATGATCCCGGCATTTCGCATTCTCGCCAAATTCAAGGGCCTTCGTGGAACCTCGCTTGATCTTTTTGGCCTGACTGCGGAGCGCAGGATGGAGCGGGCACTGATCGACGAATTCGAGCAATCGGTTGCGCAGCTCCTGGGCGGCCTGTCTTCGGATAATATTGAACTCGCCACGGACATCGTTAATCGCTACCTGGACATTCGCGGGTATGGCCCTGTCAAAGAGCAAGCCGCAAGTGAAGTTCGCGCGGATGTGGTGGCAAAACTTGCAGTCTTTTACGGGGCGCAGTCGAAAGCGGCCTGATCAGAAATTCGTGGTCAGGCACTCCGCTGACATGCGATCATGCGTGGATGCGGCGCGAGAAAGAAAAAGATCTGATCGACTACGAATTCGCAGATCATCCGGACGCCGGCAAAACCATGCAGGTTGCACAGGGTGTGCATTGGCTGCGGATGCCCCTTCCGTTCGCGCTGGGCCACATCAATCTATGGCTGCTTGAGGACGGTGACAACTGGGTCATTGTCGATACCGGCGTCCACGTGCCGGATACCGAGACTGTCTGGACGGAAACTTTTGCGTCGACAATGGGTGGACGCGGTGTGTCGCGAATCATTGTCACCCACCTGCATCCCGATCATGCCGGTTGTGCGGGCTGGTTATCGGAAATGACTGGCGCACCGTTGTCGATGACGCGCGAAGAATACCTGCTGTGTCGAATCCTCGTTGCCGATACCGGACGGCGGGTTCCAGGCGCAGGCAAACGTTTTTACGCCTCAGCCGGGTTCGCGGACGATCAGCTCCATCACTACGAAAAGATGTTTGGCTTTTTTGGAAAGTTTGTTTCTCCGCTGCCGGAGTCGTATCACCGCATTCAGGCGGGCGACGAAATATCGACCGGCGACAATCGCTGGAAAGTGCTCGTTGGCCGTGGCCACTCACCCGAGCACGCTTGTCTGTATTGCGAAGATTTGAACTTGTTGATATCCGGCGATCAGCTTTTGCCCACGATTTCCTCAAATGTCAGTGTCTACCCCACCGAGCCAAATTCGAATCCGCTGCACGACTGGCTGACGTCACTTGCCGATCTTAAACATAAAATCCCCGAGGATGTGCTGGTACTCCCCGCACACGGCAAGGCATTTCGCGGAGCGCACGAGCGTCTTGACAGCCTGATCGACGAACACGAAGAAGGTCTTCTGAAACTCGAGAAACTTTGCAGAAAGGCCAAACGCGCAACCGACGTCTTTCCGGCGCTTTTCAGACGCGAAATTACCGGTGCCAACCTCATAATGGCAACCGGTGAGGCAATCGCGCACTTGAACTACCTGCTCGAACAGGGTCGAATAACTGTAGAGGCGGATCATCATGGCGTAAATTGGTATCAACGCTAATGAACAAATTTGTAATCGGCATTATTTCCGGACTGGCGCTGGCTGCTTTTGCCACGTGGGTCTACCAGGAATCCTCGAATAACGTTCAGCCGGAAGTTGCACCAACAATTATTCGGGACATAGTCCGAGTGCCTGCGATGTCGACGGTGGAAGCCGCGACGCATCGCGCCCAACGATTTGAATCGCTGACCACTGTCGAAGAGACGCTCCGATTGCCGTCCGACTTCGATCAAACCGAAGCCTTGTATGTGCTCGCCGGACGTTCCGATTCCGCCGGCGTTCAGGATCTGATTCATCAAACCTTACGGGTTGCGGATGCCTCGGACCGTAGCGCTGGTTTGTCCATTTTATTCTCCCGACTGACCGACATCGATCCACATTCGGCCGTCGCGATGGCTGGGCAATCACCATTCCGTGCGGAGCGGTCAATCGAGTCTGCGATCTGGCGCACCTGGGCCAGGCGGGATCTCGACAAAGCATTGGAAGCGGTCCTGAATCTTAGTTCAATTTCGCGCCGAAACGATGCCGCACAGGTAATTTACGGCGCTTACGGGCTGGCCGAAAACGACAAGACCCGTCATATCGAAGAGGTCCTCGGTGTACCGCCGAGTAGCTGGACGAAGCGGCAATATCTGCAGTCGCTTGCCGCCGACTCGCCCTTCGCCGCTGTCGACTACCTCAACAAGCTTCCGCTCGAAGAGCAGCGAAGCGCAGCATGGTCACTGGGGGACTACATCGGTCGCGCAAACCTGCCCATGGCCGAGAGCCTGATCAGTATGATCAGCAACGCAGCGACCCGTGCCGGTTACGAGCAGAGCATTTATCGCGCCATGGGGAATTCCGATCCTGCAAAGCTTCTTGACCGCTGGCTCGCGGATCCTACATCCCAGAAGTACGGCGCAGGTGTACAAACGGCTATCGCCCAGCTGGCACAAAGCGATTTCGAACAGGCGATGGCCTATTACAATGCTACGGACAATCTGCAGACCAGGCGCGCATTCGGCCATGCCATTATTCAGGCGCTGGCGCTGGACGACCCGATGCGAGCGCTCGATTGGGCGCGACAGGAGGACAGCGATGGTCGTCGTTCGTTGTACCAGCAGGCGATAGTATTGATTTCACAGGCGAATCCGGAGGTCGCGTTGGCAGCGGCGCAATCGATAGAGAATCCGGCTGAAAAAATGTCAACCTTGAGCAACATCATCGGAACACTGGCAAATTCAGACCCTGCCGCCGCCGTATCGGCGCTGGACCAGATGCCGGATGGCGATTACAAGAATCAGGCGGCGCAGCGCCTGCTTATGCACTGGGTGCGTAACGATGCGGCGGCCGCAACCGAGTGGGCGATCGATAATAGCGAGAGATACGGCACGCATCTGTTGTCAAACGTTGCGTCAATGCTGGTTCGGCAGGACCCGCAGGCTGCAATCAATCTCCTGCCTCGCCTGGATGAACAGACCGCGAATAATTTGTCATTGCAAATTGTCCAGTCGCTTGCGGACCATCAATCTCTGGCAGCCGCAGAATCGTTTGTCGCAGCGTACAAGAACAGTCCACAATATGAGCAGATGTATGCGGCACTCATTCCTAAAATCGTTCAGCAGGATCCTGCGCGGGCGGTCCAAATAGCCAATGGTATGTCTCCCGGAACGGTTCGCGACAATGTCTACGCGCAATTGGTCATGCAATCGGCACAAACCAGTCCTCGGCAGGCAATAGCCTGGATTGACGCCATAGACGATCCAGGAAGCCGCACGGGAGCCGTCAAGGCACTCACAAGCATCTGGTATCGGAGCGATCCGGTTGCAGCCAATCGCTGGGTGAGCTATTTGCCATCGGGCGCGACACGAGACGATGCAATCGCCGCAATGATCAACAGCTCACAGAATTACAGCAACACGCAGGTCGATCTGATTAACAGTATCGACGACCCTGCCAAGCGTTCGCAGGCGCTGGTCGGATTTGTCACGCAACTATCGAGGCTCGACTACCCACAAGCCATGAAGTTACTCCAGTCCATGCAGTTGGGCGACCTCGAACGCGCTCAAATAAAGGCCGTGATTCAAAACAGCAGGCAATAAGAGATCGTCAACTAACACGCCTCACGCGTGCCATCAGAATAAGAACGGGGAGCAGCCAAAGCGCGCTTCCGCCTCCGCTCGAATTCTGACTTGGTGGCGGCGGCGGGGGTTGCGGTGCTGTTGCGACCCGGCATAGCGCGCCGCTTGATGGCGCCGCCGCAGCCGGATCCACTGCCATAAACGGTTTGATCTGACAATCGATACCGCCAACATCGCCGGCGATATTATTTTCATTCTCGTAACCCGACCAGCCACCGTTTAGCCAGTCAACCGGCGTTGACGGATTCGCGTCGATTTGAAAATCGGACATATCAGCAAACGATAATGAAAGCACGGCAGGCTCGCTTCCGTTAACCGTCAGGCCTGCCGGGATCGTGAAGTCAATTGTGGCCGCATCAAAAACGTATTGCCGGTATCCATCATTTGCGCCGTCGGGTATGTCGAGCCAGTCAATGCTGGCGAAATCCAGCGCGACATCGTTGCTCTGATCGAGTGCGGGTATTTGCAGTTCGACCGTACCTGACCCCGGTGCAGTTGTTTGCCCTGGATAGATCCCGACAACTCCGGCCGCTGTGCGATATCTCATCGGCTTTGAGAATGCGATCCACAGGCGGTAATTTCCACCAGGGCTCAGTGCTTTATTCTGCGCGACCATCAGTGTGCGCTGAGCGCCGCTGGCCCACTCGGCGTGGAAGCGAACTTCATCCGTGCCGAGATCCCGTATGCGCACGGCCGTAACGTGCGGCGGACCGGCCTGACGATAAAACCCGATCAGGGAACTCGCGACAATTTCGTTGCGCATGCGATCTGCTTCGCTGTCCGGAAGTATGAATCCGGAATGCCCGTGAACCGACGTTCCGCCATAGTCCTGCGCGCCATTGAGTGGTTCCGTTTCCAGCGTCCACGACGGGATATCGAAGGTGTAACCGAAGTAGTCGGCGGTCAGGCCGATTCCCCCATTCGCGGGATCTGCAAAGTAGTCGTATTTGAAATTTTGCACGGCGCGCATGACACGAGCCAGCACTGCCGTGTAATTGTCGCGCCGCGTATTTCCCGTCGAGGGTGCCAGGTATATTTGCGAGAATGAATGGATATCCATATGCAGCCGCCATCGGGTTCCCGGCACCAGCGCGGCCGCATTATGCAGCGCTTGTGTTTCGGGTTCGGAAGACGACGTGGGGCCACGATAGATCAGACTTGTAACAGATCCGGACGATCCGCCGTTCATGCCCCAGCCTTCCGGATTGTTACGGTTGAGATCAACTCCCCAGAAATTATCGCCGGTTGTGGCAATGGTGTTATCGATTGGCTGATTGGTATTGGGATTGCGCAGATTGCGTCGACGCATTCTACCTTCGCGCGGTTGCGACGGATCTGCACTGGTGCGGTCCGGATGTGCCTGCGTCTGCAGAAATCCGTCGACGTTGAGAACCGGAATCAGGACGACGTTAAGATTGTCGCGAAGGTAGGAGCCCAGCCAGTTGTCGTCCGAATTTCCCGACAAGGTCTCGATCAATGAGGACACCGCCTCGGGCGGCTGCCATTCCCGGGCATGGGTACCGCCTACCGCGATCACCGCGGGCTCGTCCAGGCCATCAACGGTCAGGTCATCGGCATCCCCGAGCGAATAGGCCCAGATGTCGCGGCCGGATAGTGTGTTGCCGATCCGGTCCGCCCGAACATTGGCATCCGTTAGCGCAAGATCCTGATGAAGTGCGAGCAGGCTGTCGTATGTTCTGAACCCGTCGACGGGTGTAAGTGAACTCACGGGAACCGGAACCGGAAATCCCAGAGGAATCAGCCCCGTTCCACTTGTGGCCTCAGTGTAAGTGAACATGCGACCGGCGCAGGCCGGATCCGTAGAATTTATGATGTCCGCGTTGCCAAGCTGGCATTGCGCAGTTGCATCGGCCCAGACGAGAACCACCGTGAGCAGCGTAGCTTTAAGGCCTTTCATTGCAATGCCCCGCGCAATTGTTCACTCAAAAGCGATTCGGACTGTAATTCCAGGCGAAGAGAATGCGCCGATGGCAGCTCGCTCATCCGGAGGACCAGTGCCGCTCGCAGCTTTGTCAGCTCTGACTGGTTGCCAAGAATAATGATGCGAAGATCAGTAAGAATTTCGTTGTTTAGCTCGCGGGCAAGCGCGAGTGCCGCCGATGCGCCATCAGATGGATGTGCCAGGCGCCGCAGTAACCAGCGATAAATATCGGGGTCCATCGAGGCTTTTGCACCGAGCTCAAGAATCGCCGACGACGCGAGTTCCTCTCTGTCAGTGGCGGCGATCAGTATTTCCGAATAGCTTTGCGGCCCGTTCTCGCCGACCGTGGCAATCGCCGCGCGCGCATCGTTCAGGTTGCCGTTTAAAATGACCGCACGATACAGATCGGCATCGCCGGTCCGACGTGCCGCAACGTGAATAAGGGGATCAATCTGACTGGAAAGTTTCTGCGATTCCAGTAGCGCAGACTTTTGCGCAGCTAGCGACGTGATTTCAGCTGTCTCAAGCGCAAATATCGTACCGGCCTGCCAGGCGTCCGCGGGAATTTCATCTCGAGGATTCAGAGCGTTGACGGGTTGCCATTGCCCAGCCCGAATACGTCCCGCGACCACCGCTTTCGCAATTGCTGTATCCCACACGCGCAGGGTTAGTCTGGACGCTGCCGCCAGATCATACATCGGGACCACCGCCGAACCGTGCTCGTCGTCAAGCCGAACAAACGTTTCTACCGGTCGACCCAGAAACTGCTGAACGACCTGCCTCTCATCCGGTCCCGGCGTAGTCGCAGAAAGAGCGAGAATCGTTTCTTCCAGAAGATAATCGCGAATTGCGATGTCCAGGGTCGAATCCCGATTTACATCTTTCAATGTTTTGATCAAGCCGGCGGAATCCCCGCCATCCGCCTTGTTTTGAATTGCAGAAACTCGCCCTTCCAGCGCTGATATTTTTTGAGTATGTTCTGACCTGTCAACAACGACGCCAGCCGCAGCACTGGCTGCAGACACCAGAATGAATGTGGCTGTAATAAATCGAAAAATCATGATGCTTACTGGTCCCCGGCCAATCCGAGATTCTGTCTGCGTTCGGTTTCTTTTTCGCTGGCCTGCAGTATCTTTGAGTGGCCGCCCCGCCAATGGTTCCGCGTTGATTCCCTCGCAGTGCCGGCGCGCTAACGAATTTACGTCACATGAAAATTAAACCAATGCCCGAGGTGTATCGACGCGATCAAAAACACGGTCGCCAGTGCGAATATCTTCAGTAACAATGGCCCGATAAATCTCACCCATGCACCGTAAGGGATCTTGCCCAGCGCAAGCGCCCCCATTACCAAGGCACTGGTTGGCACAATCATATTGGTAAATCCGTCTCCGAATTGAAACGCGAGTACGGCTGTTTGCTGAGGCACGTCCGTGAGTGTCGCGATTGGCGACATTATGGGCATCGTTACGTACGCCTGACCGCTTCCCGATGGAATAAAAAAGTTACAGATCGTCTGGACAACCAGCATGCCGAAAGCGGATGCCTCCGGGCCCAGGTTGGTAAGCAGGCTGGCTATCGAATAAATAACGGTGTCAATTACCTGTCCGTCGACCAGCACGACTTCAATTGTTCGAGCAAAACCAACCAGCAGCGCAGCGGCCGTCATCTCCGCGGCGCCACGGATGAATGTGCGGCTGGTGTCGCCCGGCGACATTCGAACGATAATGGCTGCCACCAATCCGATGGCCAGGAACACCGCGTTGAGTTCATCGATGTACCAGCCGAAACGCTTCACTCCATATACGAAACCGATTACACCAGCCATAAAAACGAGCAGGACGGCAGTTCGCGGACCAGTCAGTTTGGTGTCTTTCGGCAGCTCGAAACCCTGACTGTAGTCTATGTGCGCCACATAGCTTGCTGCCGGGTCCTTTCGCACTTTCACGGCGTAACGGTACAGGTGGTGGAATGCCAGTGCGAGAAAAACCACCATCATCAGGAGTCGCAACTCCCATCCCGAGGTGATGGGTACGTTCGCGATATTCTGCGCGATGACAACGCCGAACGGGTTGGTCCCGGCGCACGCCCATCCAATACCATAGGGGATCCAGACCATTCCCATTGCGACGATCGCATCCATACGCATCGCCAGACTCATGGTCACAATGATCGGTATCAGCGGAACATATTCTTCACCCATGCCAATGGTGAATGAGCCGATTCCGAACATTAGAAGACAGCCCGCGATGAGAATCCCCGGACTGCCGCCGAGTTTTACGACCGCCCGGTGCAACACGGCGTCTATGGCGCCGCTGGCCCGCAGTATCGCAATGACGCCACCGACGATAAAGATGAGGAATATGATGTCCTGGGCGGCGGCAAACCCTTTCGGCACAGCAAGCAGAAAATGCCAGGGGTCTATATCAACTGCTTGCTCGCCAGCTATCCGTTCGTAGGTATCGGCAACGACCATTGAACGATTGGGATTCTCGGGGTAAGGCTGGCGCTCAAACTGGCCCTGCGGAATCAGGTAAACCAGAACCTGAGCGAGAACGATTACCGAAAAAATCAGAACCAGAGAATCTATCGAAAAGGACCGCTTGGCGGTGTTGGTCATTCCGTGTTCCTTGCTGTTTGCTGCGTCGCGGGGCGGTTCTCGCGAATCGCAGTATAGGCAAAAGACGCAGTGTCTTGCGAAGTAGCATATCTTGCCTGCGCAATTTGTTTCTGCTAAAACATGCACCCGCCCCGTTGAGGGTAGCCTGTCCTGGCAGTGAGAC
>Ga0255056_10000515_pt1 | contig 11564 bp, 7 predicted proteins | sample Cases_109_1_MG_FD_183639 | JGI IMG/M metagenome (GOLD analysis project Ga0255056, IMG submission 183639) | Seawater microbial communities from Amundsen Gulf, Northwest Territories, Canada - Cases_109_1 | ecosystem: Environmental > Aquatic > Marine > Gulf | place: Canada: Northwest Territories... | reverse complement strand
CTTCCGTCGCAGCTTATCTATTACATGAACAAGGCTTCGATATTGAAGGTCTGTTTATGAAAAATTGGGAAGAAGACGATGATGAAGAATATTGTTCAGCATCCGTCGATCTTGCTGACGCACAAAGCATTTGTGACCAAATTAGTATCCCTTTGCACACTGTTAACTTCTCTAGCGAATATTGGGACCGTGTATTTGAATATTTTTTAACTGAATATAAAGCCGGTCGCACCCCTAACCCAGACATCATTTGTAATAAAGAAATTAAATTTCGTGCATTTCTTGAACATGCACTTACTTTAGACGCGGACTATATCGCAACTGGGCATTATGCTAACTGTGAAATCTCTGATTCTGAAGCATCATTATACAAAGGTTTAGACGCAAACAAAGATCAAAGTTATTTCTTACATACTTTAGATCAACAACAGTTATCAAAATCATTGTTTCCAATTGGCAAGATGGAAAAATCTGAAGTTCGTAAAATTGCTAAACAGAAAAGATTTGACACCTTTGATAAAAAAGATAGCACCGGTATTTGTTTTATCGGTGAACGTAAATTTCGAGACTTCTTAAAAAACTATATTCCTTCAAAACATGGTGAAATCAGAACGTTAGATGATAAAAAAATAGGTGAGCACGAAGGTGTTATGTTTTACACTATTGGACAACGACAAGGTTTAGGCATCGGCGGGCAACGTGATCAATCTGAAGAGCCTTGGTACGTGACAGATAAAAATATAGATTCAAACTGCCTTTATGTTGCGCAAGGTCGCGACCATCAATCTTTGTACCACTCCAAATTAGTAACACAAGATTTTCACTGGATTGCGGGCAAACCACCTACTTCTTTAGCGAATTTAAAAGCGAAAACTCGGTACCGACAAAGTGATCAAGCTTGTTCAATACTTTTAATAACAGATAAAATCTATGAAGTATCTTTTGTTAAACCACAATGGGCCATCACACCAGGCCAAAGCGTTGCACTTTATCAAGATGATAAATGTTTAGGTGGTGCTATTATTGAAGAACGTTTTAAATAAGTAGATTGGTTTTTAAAGACATGTTTAGAGTAACCTCAGATCAAACCATAGCACTCGCAGGCTTATATCAATCATTGGCACTGGTGCAAAATATTGCATGGAAAGGCGATGATAATCACTCCTGCATGATTCCAACTATTGCAAGCATATTAAAATTAGACGTCGATCATTTCATTGACGTATATGGCTCAATTGATAATCTGCAATTAGGTATGCAAACACTCAAAACCGCATTGCAAAATAAAAGCGAGAAGCGTGCAGTAGAACGCACTCGCTATGCAATCAATCTTATGTACCTCGCTTCTAAACTAGAAGAGGATAAAAAAGCACTCTCCTCATTAGGCAGCCAGATTGAGCGCATCAACAATCAATATGATTCAGTAACTGACTCTTTAGATGACATCACTCAAGACCTAGGTGGCCTTTACCAAGAATGCATTAGCCCTCTTGGACCGAAAATTATCATTCAAGGGGATCCTGTGTATTTAAAGACGAGCCAAAATGCTAGCAAAATCCGCGCGCTACTATTAGCCGGAATCCGAGCCATTATTCTTTGGAAACAGGCCAATGGTAAGCGGTTGACGCTATTACTAGGTAGAAAATCACTTTTGGATAATATTTTAGCCATAGAACAAGGCACTTAGGCTTGCTAAAAACTAATTCACACCCTCATTTACCACTTACAGGCAGTTACTCTTTAGCCGTAAATGTTTGATAATCACGTTCTTTTTTTGACCCCCAGCTTGGTCACAAGCTAAACAAGATTAAACGTATTGCTGAGGAGACTTCATGAGTAACAGTTTTGACACCAAATCCAACCTGGATGTTAATGGAAATTCCTATGAAATTTTTAATGTGGGTAAGTTACCTCAATCCGAGCGTCTACCCTATTCCATTAAAATCTTACTTGAAAATCTTCTTCGTTATGAAGATAACAAAACTGTCACTAAGCAAGATATCGAAGCGATTTTAAATTGGGACTCAAAAGCTGAACCAAGCAAAGAAATTGCTTTCCGTCCTGCCCGCGTTTTAATGCAAGACTTCACTGGTGTTCCATGTGTAGTAGATTTAGCAGCCATGCGCGATGCCATGAAAAAACTTGGTGGTAACCCTGAAATAATTAATCCATTACAACCTGCTGAAATGGTAATCGACCACTCCGTTCAAGTTGATAACTTTGGTTCCGACAGTGCGATGGATTTAAATGAAAAATTAGAATTCAGCCGTAACAAAGAACGTTACAGCTTTTTGAAGTGGGGACAAAATGTATTTTCAAACTTTAAAGTTGTTCCTCCTGGCACAGGCATTGTTCACCAAGTGAATTTGGAATACTTAGCACGTGTAATTTTTTCAAAAGACCAAGACGGAAACACTAAAGCATATCCTGACTCAGTAGTAGGCACTGACTCACACACTACAATGATTAACGGCGTAGGTGTATTAGGGTGGGGTGTAGGCGGAATTGAAGCAGAAGCTTCAATGTTAGGTCAGCCAATTTCTATGCTTATTCCAAAAGTAGTTGGCTTTAAACTTACTGGTAATCTTCCTGAAGGCGCAACCGCAACCGATCTAGTTTTAATTATCGTAGAAATGCTTCGCAAGCATGGTGTGGTAGGAAAGTTTGTAGAATTTTATGGTGAAGGCTTAGATGTATTACCACTTGCTGACCGTGCAACCATTGCAAACATGGCACCAGAATATGGTGCGACCTGTGGCATCTTCCCTATTGATGCTGAAACCATTCGTTATCTAGAACAAACTGGTCGTAATGCACAAGCTGTAGCGCTTGTAGAAGCCTATGCAAAAGAAACAGGTATGTGGCGTGAAGGTGTTCGTGAAGATATAGACTTCAGTGAACATATTGAATTAAACCTTAGTGATGTTGTACCAAGCATCTCAGGCCCCAAGCGCCCACAAGATCGAATTTCACTTTCAGAATCCAAGTCTGCATTTGCAAGAGATATTGCTGCGTTAAAAGAAGAGCGTGACATTCAAAGCAAAGGTAATGTTGAGATTGAAATTAACGGTAAAAAAGAAACTCTCTCAGATGGTGCAGTTGTTTTAGCAGCCATTACCTCATGCACTAACACATCAAACCCAAGTGTAATGCTTGGCGCTGGTTTAGTTGCACGTAAAGCTGCAGCATTGGGAGTAAAAGTGAAACCATGGGTGAAAACCTCACTTGCTCAAGGATCTCGTGTAGTAACTGAGTATCTAGAAAATGCTGGTGTAATGGATGACCTGAAACAACTAGGTTTCCATGTGGTTGGTTATGGCTGCACAACCTGTATTGGAAACTCAGGACCATTACCAGAGCCAGTAACTAATGCAATTACTGAAAATAATTTAGTCACCACTTCAGTACTCTCTGGCAATCGTAATTTTGAAGGCCGTGTACATGCCCTGATTCGCATGAACTACCTTGCCTCTCCTCCTCTTGTAGTGGCTTATGCAATTGCAGGTCGTATGGATATCGATGTATATAACGAACCATTAGCCGAAGACAAAGAAGGTAATCCAGTATTCTTAAAAGATATATGGCCAACTCAGCAAGAAGTCAGCGATGTTGTATCTAACTTCTTAACCACAGAACAATATGTGAAGTCATATCAAGATGTATTCCATGGCAAGAGCAACTGGAACAGCTTGAAAGCGGCAGATAGCAATTTGTATGCATGGGATGATTCGACTTACATCAATAACCCTCCATATTTTGAAGACATGTCTAAAGACATCAGCGATGTTTCAGACATCCATGGTGCACGCGTATTGGCTTACTTAGGTGATTCAGTAACGACCGACCACATCTCGCCCGCTGGAGCCATTGCGCCAGACAGCCCTGCTGCCAAATACTTGCAAGAGAAAGGCGTAAGCCCATCTGATTTTAACTCATATGGTTCACGCCGTGGTAACCACGAAATTATGATGCGCGGCACCTTTGCCAACATTCGCTTACGTAACAAAATGGCTCCAGGAACTGAAGGTGGCGTAACGCTTCATCAACCAAGTGGTGATCTAATGACTATCTTTGATGCGGCGATGAAGTATAAAGAAGAAAAAGTACCAACAATTATTCTTTCAGGTAAAGAATATGGCTCAGGCTCATCACGTGACTGGGCCGCAAAAGGTCCTAGCTTACAAGGTGTTAGAGCTGTTATCGCTGAAAGCTACGAGCGTATTCACCGTTCTAATTTAGTAGGCATGGGAATTCTTCCATTGCAGTACAATGATGGTGACAACGCTGAAAGCTTAGGATTAACAGGAAAAGAAATATTCAATATCACGGGTTTGAAAAATGGCACAGCGAAATCTGTTACGGTAACGGCAACAGCTGAAAACGGCAGTGAGAAGTCATTTGATGCGAAAGTGCGCATCGATACACCACAAGAAGTGGAGTACTATCAAAATGGTGGAATTCTGCATTACGTGTTAAGGCAGTTAGCTGCTTAATTACTTGCTAAAACTTTAACACAAGCCTCTGCAATATTTAATTGCAGAGGCTTTTTTATGCGCATGAACATACTGTATACAGATTTTTCTGGGAGTAAAAACTGGTAATGCGTACTCATAACTTAATTCTCGGATGTGTCTTTGCAATGTTTGCAGAACTATGTTTTGTAGGTATGGGCTCATTAGTAAAACTACTTTCCGAAAACTTACCCAGCCAAAATGTTCTGTTTTTTAGAAATCTATTTGGCTTACTCATTCTCTTACCTCTAATTTTTAAACTTGGGATAAAAACTCTTAAATCTGATAATCTTAAATGGCATTTCTTACGTTCGTTGTCTGGCGTTTCGGCAATGTACTGCTTTTTTTATGCATTATCTGAATTGCCACTAGCCGATGCGATGCTACTCAAAATAAGCGCACCACTGTTTATTCCCGTCATTGCATTAATTTGGTTAAGCGAGCATATTTCATTACGTGCAATCACTGCAATTATGATTGGTTTTCTTGGTGTAATTTTAGTCATTAAACCAACCGGAACTATGCATATCGCATCACTTGCAGGTTTAATGGGTGGCGCACTCGCCGCTCTTGCAAAAGTCACTATACGACGAATGTCAGCATCGGAACCAACGAGTCGTATTGTCTTCTATTTTGGATTAATCAGTCTTACCATTTCTACCATTCCAATGTTTTGGTATTGGGTAAACCCAAATAGCAATGAATGGATGTTACTTATCTTGCTAGGTGGTTGTGGTACGTTAGGTCAACTATTTTTAACTAAAGCATATCTACTTGCACCAGCAAGCCGTATAGCGCCCTTCACGTATTCCTCTATTTTGTTCGCGGCTATTATTGGTTTGGTTTTTTGGGGAGAAATCATCACACTGCTAACTGTTACAGGCGCATTATTAATTATCGTAGCAGGAATTATCATTCTTCGAGAAAAAACAAATTAAAGAACCACCAGAAGAGACGTTAACAGAGACCGTTCCTTAAGAACCGATCGGAAAGAAGGTTATGCCACCGCACTAAAAATGGGTATCGTCATATAACATTTTGACCTAATTATTTTGTTACCATATAGACTTGTCACTGAGAATATACTCGAACACCAAACTGAGATCATTTATAATTTGATTCTAACTTCTCTTTATCTATTGCAGAACTAAAATAATAACCCTGACCATTATTAATTTTGTACTCTTTTGCTATTTCCAATACCTCTTCACTCTCAATACCTTCCGCAGTAGTTGTTAATTTCATTTGCTGAGCTATTTCTTTAACATGCTGAATGATTACTCTACTATCTTCATCGGTAGCGGCATTCACCATAAAAGATTGATCGATTTTCAGCTCATCAAAGGGTAGCCTTTTTAAATACTCTAATGACGCATGTTTGGTACCGTAGTCATCTAGGCTAAAAGATAGCCCATCTTTTTTATACTTTGTCATTGCCGCACGAATAGCGTCGACATTATCAATTCTAGAAGTCTCGGTTAACTCTATCTTGAGCATTCTAGCGATCCATGATTTATTTTTTATTAAGGTGTTTAATTCCTGTTGAAATTCTTTATTTAAAAATCCATGTGCAGTGATATTCATCGCTATGGGTAAATAAATATTTTTTTCTTTCCATTCAATTAGTAAATTTGATACATTTTTTAGCAGCCAGAGGTTAATTTCGTAGATCAGACCAGCTTTTTCTGCATAAGGAATAAATCTTCCTGGGTCGAGTAATCCATAAATCGGATGCTGCCAGCGAATTAAGGCTTCCGCAGAGATAACTTTTTCATCACTTAAGCGAACTTGAGGTTGATATAAAATGGTTAACTGTTCTTCTTGTGTCGCTCGCTGCAACATGCCAATGATTTGAATGTCTTCTATATGACTATCTGTTGCATCAGCGTCGTAAATTAATACCTTATCGCCCTGCTTTTCTGCTGTGATCATTGCGCTTCTTGCTTTCTCAAACAATGTAAAACTATTTGATGCATGCTTTGGAAAAGTAGCCACACCAATTGACACGCCCACATCAGTTGGCTTACCTTGAGTGGCTAATGGCTCTTGCACAGATTCAGCAATATTCATTGAAATGGTATGAATATGCCCGTGTGCCACAACAGGATTAATTAACACTGCAAATTCATCTCCACCTATGCGTGCAATTAAATCAGTTTTTCGTAGTGCAGTGCGAATACGATTTGCAATTTTTTCTAACATTGCATCACCAGCTAAATGACCTAATGTTTCATTAATTAGTTTGAATCTATTTAAGTCGATTAATAACAATGCAACTTCAATATCATCTTGCTTGGCCTTATCTAAAATGTGTTCTAATTGTTCATTGAAAAATGTGAGATTAGGTAAACCCGTTAGATCATCATGCGTGGCATAGTAATGCTCCAATGCTTCTGATTTAGTTAGATTAACTGCAAGATCATGGTTAGCTTTTGCAGCTAATCTTACAAATATAGCTGTAATTAATGAGCTTAATGCTAAAAAATAATGAACTGGCTCAAGTGAGCTTGTGAAAATCAGAACCAGAAAATAAGCAAAGCTAATAATTAAAATGAAGGCTACAGCAATAAGCCCGCTCAGTGTTTTATTATTTTCTTGAATATCTCGAGCACACAAAAAAAGTTTTTGCACGCCACAGATGATTAAGTAGAGTGCTGTACACATAGCAATTGACAAAGCATAGTTTTGCCAGTTTTGCATAACATTCACTGTATGCGTCTTTTAGGTTTCGTGGATTCCACCTTTTGTTAATGCGGCAGGGTCTAAAAGTTTCTTAATTTGATCATCGCTTAAATCCGTCATTTCTTTTGCGACATCGAATATTGGTTTACCTGATACATAGGCCGCTTTAGCAATAGCCGCACCCTTTTCATAGCCAATCACGCGGTTCATTGCCGTAACTAAAATAGGATTCTTTGCCAATGCTTCTTGAAGATTCTCTTCATTCACAGTAAAACCTTTAATGGCTTTATCAGCCAACACTTTACAAGAATTTGCTAATAGCTGAATACTTTGCAGTAAGTTAAATGCAATAACAGGCAGCATAACATTTAATTGAAAAATACCTGACTGCCCCGCCATAGTAATTGTTGTGTCGTTACCAATAACTTGTGTGCTAACCATTGCTACTGCTTCTGGAATAACCGGGTTTACTTTACCTGGCATGATGCTGCTTCCTGGTTGCAATACAGGCAATGCAATTTCACCCAAGCCTGCTAGTGGACCTGAGTTCATCCAACGAAGATCGTTAGAGATTTTCATTAAGCTCACTGCTAACGCTTTTAGCTGGCCGCTCATTTCTACTGCAGAATCTTGCGTGGCTAAGCCTTCGAATTTATTTGCTTTAGATTTAAATTTAACACTGGTGAGCTCACTCAGTTGTTTTGCGACTAACTCACCAAAGCGCTCATCAGCATTAATACCGCTGCCCACTGCGGTGCCACCTTGCGCGAGTTGGCGCAAACGATTTAATGAATCATCAATACGATCAATAGCATATTGTATTTGTTGTGCCCAGGCTTCAATTTCTTGCCCTACGGTTACTGGCATGGCATCCATCAAATGAGTGCGACCAGTTTTAACAAACTTTTTGCACTCATGTGCTTTATTTTTTAACGTGTTGTATAAATGACCTAGCGCAGGTTTTAACTCTTCTTCAATTTGCAGACACGAACTGACGTGAATAGCAGTAGGAATAACATCATTTGAGCTTTGACTCATGTTGACGTGGTCGTTAGGATGAATTTCTACATCGCCTACTGAATTTGCAAGATGCGCGATCACCTCATTAGCATTCATATTAGTGCTGGTTCCAGAACCCGTTTGAAAAATATCAACAGGAAAGTGCTCATCATAGTCGCCGCTTGCAACACTCATAGAAGCTTTTTTAACGCTAACTTCTATTTCTTTAGTCATCAGTCCCAACTCAGCGTTAGCTCCTGCACATGCGGTCTTAATTAAACCTAATGCGCGTATAAATTGTCTTGGCATCACTAAGCCGCTAATGGGGAAGTTCTCTACTGCCCTTTGTGTTTGTGCGCCATAAAGTGCATCTGCAGGGACTTTAAGTTCACCCATACTGTCTTTTTCGGTACGAAAATTCGAATCACTCATTTCTTGATCTCTTTATTAATCTATGTGTTGCTAATTTATGCCCACAAATTGTGCGCTGTAGTATAATGTCTAATTGGACTGCTTACTATTGCCTATTATCAACAAGAAAAACCGAATGAATTCCAGCCCACTTACTAATATATCTCCCGTTGATGGACGATATGCAAAGAAAACGGAAAATCTAAAGAATATCGCCAGTGAATATGGCCTTATAAAATATCGCGTTATTGTAGAAATTGCATGGCTCAAGCACTTAGCTGAGTGTCCAGACATTGCTGAGCTGCCGATTCTTTCAATAGAAGCCAATGAATTTTTGGATGAAATTGTAGTAAATTTTTCGCCAGAAGAAGCGACGCTTGTAAAAGAAATTGAAGCTACTACTAATCATGATGTGAAAGCAGTGGAATATTATTTAAAAGAAAAAGTTTCACGCCAAGCAGAATTAGCAGAAGTATTAGAATTTATTCATTTTGCATGCACATCAGAAGACATTAATAACTTGGCATATGGCCTGATGTTAAGTGATATCCGAAGTGAAGTGCTCACTCCAAGTTTAAAGAAGATTTTAGAAGATATTAGCAGCCATGCAAAACAGTACGCTGACATTTCAATTCTTACGCGTACTCATGGACAACCAGCTTCTCCTTCGACAATGGGGAAAGAATTTGCAAATTTCTATGCGCGTATCAACAGCCAGTTTAGAACATTTAGAGCTGTCACTATTTTAGGAAAAATTAATGGTGCTGTTGGTAACTACAATGCACATATGATTGCCTACCCTTTAGTGGATTGGGAAGCGCTCTCAGCAAAAATGATTGCGTCATTAGACCTAACCTCAAACCCCTATACCACGCAAATTGAACCGCATGACTACATTGCTGAGTATGCAGATGCGCTATGTAGAATCAATACTATTCTTATCGATTTTAGTAGAGATGTTTGGTCATACATAGCAATTGAGTACTTCAAGCAAAAAGTGGTTAAAGATGAAGTCGGCTCATCGACCATGCCACATAAAGTTAACCCCATTGATTTTGAAAATGCAGAGGGTAATTTAGGAGTCGCCAATGCTATTTTAAACCATTTCTCTGCAAAGCTACCTATTTCGAGATGGCAACGAGACTTAAGTGACTCTACAGTGCTTCGCAACTTAGGTGTTGCTGCAGCGCATTGCGAAATCGCCTACCAATCTTTACTCAAAGGTTTATCCAAATTAGAAATTAATGTGGGCCAGCTAGATATCGATCTGAATAAAAATATTGAAGTCTTAGCAGAACCAATTCAAACAGTAATGCGTAAAAATAAAGTACCCGGCGCTTACGAAAAGCTTAAAGAACTTACACGTGGGCAAAAGCTAGATATTGAAAAACTAGCGACATTTATTAGCTCTTTAGATTTGCCTGAAGAAGATAAAAGTCAGTTACAAAAGTTAACCGCTTCTAACTATGTAGGCATTGCAAGCAAATTAGCTAAAAATGATTCTGACTAAGCATCTTCTTCAATAAAGAAATCTTCTAATTTCTTTGTTAGGGCATCTTGCGTGATAGTTGGCAATAAGTAAGCCCATCCGCTCAGTCTAACGTTAGACTTTAGAGCTAATTCTTCTGCTGCCTTAGGATCAGACTTAATCGCTGAATCCGATGTAGACTCAGCCTGATTTTCATCATTTACAATAGTTTGATCCACATCATCAGATGAAAACACAACATCAATTGTGAAGTAATTTTCATCTTCAATTGAATATGCTTTTAAAGTTACCGTTAAACCATCGAAGGTTTTAAACTCCGTTATTACTGGCGAGATTGTATCTGTATTCAGTTTTGAAAAAGAAATTACATCTTTAAGTTGCAAAAAGGATAAGGCATTAGCAACTTGATATATTTCTGATTCAAATAACTTCTTATCTTGTGGAATCGGCGCATCTAACTTATATTCGTATTCTTCCTCGCTATCGCTATCGCTAGTGATATTCACTTCACTACCATCCGGATGCTTAATTTGAACTGATTTTATTCTTTCTGGCGGTATGTCTAAAATATTTTTTCCCAGCCAATCGGTTACATCGCGATTTAGTTTGAGGTTTTTATTAATCAACCAGCTTTGTTTTTCACCTTTGCGGCGGATATATTGGGTATTTTTTCCACTGCTCCCAGCATTGCCGAAAATGATGTCCGTTGCTTCTTTCACTCCTTCTATCGAGAACAAAATACCTTGGGCCTTTTCATTATCAATATCTTCAACGCCTAGCTTAGTATAGTTCTCAGGATTCGAAGTTTTAGCCTCCGTTAGCTTTGCTTCTGACAAAGCATTAAACATGTTGCGAATTGCTGAAATATTTGCTTGATAACCATCTCTGTTATCAATTACCCATCCACTTTTTGCTTTACTCACTTCTGTTAGTACAGTATTTCCAGCTTCAGTGACAGTGAATTTACTAACGCTATTAATATTCTTAGCTAAATCTGGAACTAGGCTTGAATTAACATTAATGGAATGTTGATGTGAACTTCCGCTTAGATAGTATGTTAGAACACCGACAGCAAGAGCTGCTAACAATAAAAGTAGAGATTTTGATTTCATACTAGACTAATAATATTCAAAGACCTAAACACCAAAAGCACGTTTTCTTTTTCTAGCTCGGACTACTGAAAGAATCAACGCTAAAATGGAAATAATAACGGGCACTAAAGCAATATTAATAAACTTTAACTTTGAACCTAATTTTTCAATCTCCAAATCCAAGTTATGCCTAACCTGTCTAAGTTCTTTACGTACTTTGAATTTATCTTGTTGAAACTTTTCTATTTCTGCCTCTTGTTCAGGCGATAGCGTTAACTCATTACTGTCATCACGAAGCTTTTGAAGTTCTACAAGTTTTTGCTCTGTTTCTGTTAGTTTTGACTGTAATGCTTCTTCAGTAGAACGGAACTTTTGATCTGC
>Ga0255056_10000514_pt1 | contig 11565 bp, 12 predicted proteins | sample Cases_109_1_MG_FD_183639 | JGI IMG/M metagenome (GOLD analysis project Ga0255056, IMG submission 183639) | Seawater microbial communities from Amundsen Gulf, Northwest Territories, Canada - Cases_109_1 | ecosystem: Environmental > Aquatic > Marine > Gulf | place: Canada: Northwest Territories... | reverse complement strand
CGCCTGGCGACAGGGTCCAAGTCGAGACGCGGCGCGGCCAAATCGTACTGAAGGTGCGCCAGGACGGCGAGGTGCCCGAGGGCGTGGTGTTCATCCCGTTCTGCTTCGCCGAGGCGGCGGCCAACCTCCTGACCAATCCGCAGCTCGATCCCTATGGCAAGATCCCGGAGTTCAAGTTCTGTGCCGCGCGCGTGGCGCCGGCGCGGGCCGCCGCCGAGTAGCCCGACCTTTGCCGCCCCAGGCCGCCCCGGGCCGCCCCGGGCCGCGTTGCCAGGGCCGCGTCGCCAGGGCGCGGCATGACGACTTTTTCGGCGTTTTATGCCGCCCGCGGGCGCGGAACCGGCCAAATTCCTTGAAACGAAGGGCCTCAACCGTCATTAAGGGAACCGCGAACGCCCGCCTTGGCGTTTATGGAAACGTTGTCGTGGACCGGGCCCGCTGCGGCCCGGCCGCTATCATTAACGGGGTCATCACCAACGGGGTAAGCCAGAGATGAAGATCGCCATCCCGAGGGAGCGGCGCGCGCAGGAAACCCGTGTCGCGGCCTCGCCGGTTACCGTGAAAAAATTGATCGGGCTGGGCTGCGAGGTCGCGGTCGAGACCGGCGCCGGCGCGGAGGCCGCCTACCCCGACGAGGCCTACAAGGACGCCGGCGCCGCCATCGCCACGGACGCGGCCGCGGCCTGCCAGGACGCCCAAGTCGTGCTCAAGGTGCGCGGACCGGAGGCCGCGGAGCTGGCCGGCTTGGCCCCGGGCACGGTGCTCGTGGCGATGCTCGATCCCTATCGCGCCGGCGACGAAGTGACGGCCATTGCGGCCGCCGGGCTGACCGCCTTCGCCATGGATCTGATGCCCCGGATTACCCGGGCCCAGTCCATGGACGTGCTGTCGTCCCAGGCCAACCTGGCCGGCTACAAGGCAGTGCTCGACGCGGCCGGCGAATACGGCCGCGCCTATCCCATGCTGATGACCGCGGCCGGCCGCATCAACCCGGCCAACGTCCTGGTCATGGGCGCGGGCGTGGCGGGCTTGCAGGCGATCGCCACGGCGCGGCGCCTGGGCGCCGTGGTCCACGCTACCGACGTGCGTCCGGCGGCCAAGGAGCAGGTCGAGAGTCTGGGCGCCAAGTTCGTCGCCGTCGAAGACGAGGAGTTCAAGCAAGCCGAGACCGCCGCCGGCTACGCCAAGGAGATGAGCGACGACTACAAGCGCAAGCAGGCCGAGCTCATCGCCGAGACCCTGCCCAAGATGGACGTGGTGATCACCACCGCGTTGATCCCGGGCCGGCCGGCGCCCAAGCTGATTTCCGCGGCGATGGTCGAATCCATGAAGCCGGGCGCGGTGATCGTGGATCTGGCGGTCGAGAATGGTGGCAACTGCGAACTGGCGGAGGCCGGCAAGGTAGTCGCGAAGCACGGGGTCAAGATCGTCGGACACCTAAACGTGCCCGGGCGCCTGGCCACGGACGCCTCGATGCTCTACGCCAACAACGTCTTCAACTTCGTCTCCCTGCTCTACGACAAGGAGAGCCAGGCACTCGCCATCGACTGGGACGACGAGATCGTGACCGGCACCCTGGTGACCAAGGACGGCGCGATCGTGCATCCGGCGCTGATCCCGGCCGGCGCGCCGCCGCCCGCGGCCGAGCCGGAACCGGACGCCGAAGAGGCCGGGCCAATAGAGGCTGGACCACAGGAGGCTGGGAACCATGACTAGCCACAGTTTCACCGAACAGGCGCAGGACCTGGCCACGGACGCCGCCGAGCTGTCCCAGGGCCTGGGCGAACTGGCGCGCGAGGCTAGCATCCTGGCCGGGATGAGCGGCGAGGCCGCCGGCGGCACCTCGCCGCTGGTCATGGGGATCACGGTCTTCGTGCTTGCGGTCTTCGTCGGCTACCACGTGGTTTGGCGGGTGACCCCCGCGCTGCACTCGCCGCTGATGTCGGTGACCAACGCGATTTCCTCGGTGATTATCGTCGGCGGCCTGATCGCGGCGGGCACCGGAGGCACCGGTTTCAGTGAGGTCATGGGCTTCCTGGCGGTGACGCTGGCCTCGATCAACATCTTCGGCGGCTTCATCGTGACCCACCGCATGCTCTCCATGTTCAAGCGCAAGCAGAAGTAGGGCGGGGAATGACCATGGACCAGAACCTCGCCTCCTTGCTTTACCTCGTCGCCTCGGTCTGCTTCATCCTGGCGCTGCGTGGGCTGTCCCACCCGGAGACCAGCCGTGGCGGCAACCGCTTCGGCATGATCGGGATGGCGATCGCGGTCGCGATCACCCTCGGTATGTTGCCGGAAATCGATTTCGTGACGATCCTGGCCGGGGTCTTGATCGGCGGCGCTATCGGCACGGTGATCGCGCTCAAGATCCAGATGACCGCGCTGCCGCAATTGGTCGCGGCCTTCCACTCGCTAGTTGGACTGGCCGCGGTTTTCGTGGCCGCGGCCGCGTTCACCAACCCGGCCGCCTACGGCCTCGGCATGCCCGGGAACATCCCGGCCGCCAGCTTAGTCGAAATGTCGATCGGCGCCGCGATCGGTGCCATCACCTTCACCGGCTCGATCATCGCCTTCGCCAAGTTGCAGGCGCTGATGAGCGGCAAGCCCATCACCTTCCCCATGCAGCACTGGCTGAATCTGGGCCTCGGCATCGTGCTCGTGCTCTTGGTGGTGTGGCTGAGCACGGCGGATTCCAGTGTCGCATTCTGGGCCATCGTGGCGATCTCGCTGGCGCTCGGCGTGCTGATCATCATCCCGATCGGCGGCGCCGACATGCCGGTGGTGATCTCCATGCTCAACTCCTATTCCGGCTGGGCCGCCTGCGGCATCGGATTCACTTTGCAGAACAATCTCTTGATCGTGGCTGGCGCGCTGGTCGGCTCCTCGGGCGCGATCCTCAGCTACGTCATGTGCAAGGGCATGAATCGCTCTTTCGTCTCGGTGATCCTGGGTGGTTTCGGCGGCGAGACCGCGGGTCCTGCGGCGGGGGAGGAGGGCGCGAAGACCTACCATCAAGGCGCCGCCCCCGATGCCGCCTTCATGATGCGCAACGCCGAGAAGGTGATCATCGTGCCGGGATACGGCTTCGCGGTCGCCCAGGCCCAGCATGCGCTGCGCGAGATGGCCGATCTGCTCAAGGCCGAGGGCGTCGAGGTCAAGTACGCGATCCATCCCGTCGCCGGGCGCATGCCCGGGCACATGAACGTTCTGCTCGCCGAGGCCAACGTGCCCTACGACGAGGTCTTCGAGTTGGACGAGATCAACCGCGAGTTCGCCGAGGCCGACGTCGCTTTCGTGATCGGCGCCAACGACGTGACCAACCCCTCGGCGCGCAGCGATCAGAGCTCGCCGATTTACGGCATGCCAATCCTGAACGCCGACAAGGCGCGCCAGGTCATGGTGGTCAAGCGCTCGATGGCGTCCGGCTACGCCGGAGTCGACAACCCGCTGTTCTACATGGACCACAACATGATGCTGCTGTCCGACGCCAAGAAAATGTGCGAAGACATCGTCAAGGCGCTCGATCAGTAGGGCCGGCAAAATCTCCTTGTTTTTCGAAGGGCTCAATATCATATAGCCGATCCATGAATCGCCGTTCTTCCCAACGGATTGTCGCACTGCTGCTTGGGGTCTTCCTGGCCCTGGGTATGAATTGGTCTGCCGTTCAAGCCAACGACATGGCGATCGATATGGTCATGTGCTCCGACATGGATGGCTGTAACGACTGCGGCAACGGAAGCGATTGTGACGGGAACGGCGGCGCTTGCCTATCGGTCTGTACGACGCCCACGCCGGCGGTTCTCGATCCGGCGGTTACCGTAAAAACCGCGGTGGCATCCAATTTTCCTCTGCCCGATAGCCAGTCGACGTACGAACGCGCATCCTCTCCCGACCCACACCCCCCTAGACCTCACGATCAAGGCTGACGCGGCGGCGGTCTCTTTTAGGGACTGAAGCGCGTTTGGCTGTGTCTCCGCGGACATAATATCCGCGCAGGCCCTAACGGAATAATGAGATCGCCGAGGGAAAATACGATGACTGCCGATCTCGGATTCTCAGTCTCGCGCCGGGACGACCAGCATGTCTGACCGGCTCTCCCCGTCACGCAACCGCGCCTCGCCGAAGCGGCGAAAGCTGGTTGCGATGGTGCTTGTTGGAGGCGCGGCCGCCATCGGCCCTGCCGGCACCCCCGCACGACGAAAATGGGCACACCTGGCATCACCCGGACGAACAACTGTTCCGGATTACCAAGTTGGGGGTCAAACCGCCGCTGGCCCCGGAAGGCTACGAGAGCGACATGCCCGCGTTTGGAGACTCGCTTACCGACGCGCAAATTTGGGCTGTGCTGGCTTTCATCAAGAAATCCTGGTCACCGGAAATCAGGCGGCGTCAGGATCGGCGGAGCCAAAGCGCCAAGCAATGACGGGGAGCGCGTGATGGGATGAGAGATTCGTTCCCCGTTTCGTCACTTAACACGCTACTTTGGAAAAAGGAATCGATATGAAAACCAATTTTCAAACACTGGTGGCCACGGCTGCTTTGATCGCCGGAATCGGTGCCGCGTCAGCGGTTTATGCCCATGAAGACCAAGCATCATCAGGATCGATGATGGGTCAGATGAGCACGATGATGGAGACCTGCAACAAGATGATGTAGGGGATGATAGAGAAGCATGAGCCGAGTCCTGAAGCACATCCCCAGCAGCAGGATTAAGTAAGGGATCGCGGTCGGCGGTCCGTCGAGAACGGGCCGCCGGCCGCTCCGCCATTCATACGATCGGTGGGGCGATGGAGGAGCAATGATGAAAATAATTACGGCATTTGGACTGGGCCTGTTGGTTTTCTTTGCCGGTTCATACGAGGTATCGGCCCATTCGCTGGAGAGTTTGGAAAACCAGCTGCACGACAAGGAAAAATACTTCCAGCCCCTCGACAAGGAAGCGCCCGACTTCACACTTCAGGACGCCGATGGCCGAACGATCGGCTCGACCGACCTGTTGGGCAAAGTCGTCGTCCTGCATTTTGTCTATACCAACTGCCCGGACGTCTGCCCGCTCCACGCGGAGCGCATTGCCGAAATTCAGGAGATGATAAATCAGACGCCGATGCGTGATCTGGTACGGTTCGTCACCATCACCACCGATCCGAAGAACGATACTCCCGAGGTCATGCGAAGCTACGGTCGGGACCGCGGCTTGGACCCTGTGAACTGGATTTTTCTCACCAGCGGACCCGAGCGAGTTACGGCGACCCGGGAGCTTGTCGAGCGGTTCGGTCATAAATTCGAGAAGGTAGAGGACGGTTATCAAATCCATGGTGTCGTCACCCATGTGATCGACATGAACGGGCGCTGGCGGGCAAACTTTCACGGCCTCAAGTTTCAACCAACGAACCTGGTTCTGTTCATCAACGCCCTAACAAACGACGGACTCGAGACGCGGGATCACCACCCGCGCAGCTTCTGGGATAAGGTCCGGGAGCTTTTCTAGGGCTGCTCCGTCCCTCATTGTCACATCCTCAACCTATCGAGAGTCGCTCATGAAAAAACGATCTTTTGCTTATGCCCTATTGGGCCTTGCCACCGTGGCAACTGTCAGCGCGTTTTTCGCCAACCGTTCGTTCTCCGCGGGTGAGATCGGGATTCCGGCACTCGCCAAGGAGACGCACTTCCACGGGATCGCAGTGGATGGGAATGATCCCACGCGCCTCCATCTTGCAACGCACCATGGGTTTTACGTCGTCGGGCCCGACGGCAAGGCGCGCCGATTCTCCAAGAATCGCGACGACTTCATGGGATTCACGCCGCATCCATCGGACCCCTCGGTCCTCTACGCGAGCGGCCACCCGGCCGGTGGCGGCAACCTCGGATTCATTGCCTCGATGGATGGCGGTAAGTCGTGGGCGAAGTTGGCGGAGGGCGTCGGCGGGCCGGTCGATTTTCACCAGATGGACGTAAGCAAGGCCGACCCGAACGTCATTTACGGTGTGCACCGCGGCCTACAGCGAAGCGCCGACGGGGGCCGAACCTGGTCGAAGGTGGGACCGGTGCCAGACGGCCTCATCGACTTCGCGGCTTCGGGCAAGGACGCCGACACGCTCTATGCAGCCACCAAAACCGGCCTTTTAAAGAGCGTTGACGCGGGCCGCAGTTGGCAGCTCGCGCACATCGTCAAACGGCCGGCGACCATGATCCAGGTATCGGCGCGCGGCGATGTTTACGCGTTTATTATCGGGACCGGGTTGGTCCGGGCGGATGACGGCGGTGCGAACTGGCGGTTGGTGAGCAACGCGTTCGGCGGGGCTTATGTGTTGCATATGGCGGTGGACCAGACCGACGATCGCAAACTTTACGCCGTTACTTTGAGCCCGGAGACGCGTGCCCAGGCCGTGCTCGTGAGCGAAGACGGGGGCGCCACCTGGAATTCGCTTGCAGATAATTGACCCTGGCGGCGGGTTTGTTCTGAGGACACGACACTTAATTGCCGGGGTTCCGCGAGCGCACCTTCCCCGGACGCGAGGGCCGCCTGCGCACGGCGCTTCCGGTCGATGAGGACGCCGCGGAATATGCCTCCGGTCAGGAGCAGGCGCCCGGCTCGCGCTCAATGATATCCCCGACACGACCGCCCTCGTCGGTGCGGTCGTCGATGTCGAGGATCAGTCGACGGCGTTGTTCGTCGAGGCGGAGCGCCGGCTCGGGGATTCGTGGAAGCTCGAGCTCGAAAGCCGCCTGTTTCTCGGCGTCAGCGACTCGAATCCGCTCAACGCCATTAAAGACGACGATTTCGTGCTCCTGCGCCTGTCCTATTTTTTCTAGATAGTGCGGCTGGCGCGCAACGATGCCCGCGCGGCGTGGGCACCGGCGGGCCATTTCGGTGGTCTGTGCTTAGGGTCGCTCGGGGCGCCCACGGGTCGGCCGGGGCGCCTGCGTGAGGTCGGGCCTAGAAGCCTTCGCGGTCCATGCGCTTGCGCAGCAGCTTGCGGTGTCGGCGCACCGCCTCGGCCCGCTCCCGCTTCTTGCGCGCGGAGGGTTTCTCGAAGCTTCGGCGCAGCTTCATCTCACGAAAAACGCCCTCGCGCTGCAGCTTCTTTTTGAGCACGCGGAGGGCCTGATCGACGTTGTTGTCGCGAACCTGTACTTGCACTTTGGCTTCAACGCTCCTTTCCATACCGGCCGCCCCGCCCTAGGGGCGTGGGGAGGATATGAGATCAACAGCAGGCGCCGCCCCGGCTAGTGGCCGGCGCGAACCGGTCTTGGTAACACAGCCAGGGGGCCCTGTGAAGCGCAAACTGGGTTGCCCTTAAGGCTTTGGAAACCATGCTCCGGATTGCATGCCTGACCGCTTTACCGGTCCTCGTCCAAGCCCCATATTAAGGCCATGGCCATACTCAAGATCGCCCGCATGGGGCATCCGGTGCTTGGACAGGTCGCGGCGCCGATCGAGGATCCGGGCTCGCCGGAGGTGCGCCGGTTGGTTGCGGACATGCTCGACACCATGGAGGATGCGGGCGGCACCGGGCTGGCGGCGAACCAGGTCTATGTGCCCCGCCGGCTGGTGATTTTCTACGTTTCCGTCGACCGCGCCGAACGGGAGGCCCAGGCGGAAGACGGCGAAGCCGGCGATGAACTGGCCGGTGACGGGGCCGGTGACGGGGCCGAGGCGACCGAAGAGGTCCCGCTCACGATCCTGATAAATCCGATAATCGAGCCCATCGCCGGCCCCGGTGCGGTGCTGGGGGAGGACAGGGTGCTGGGCTGGGAGTCCTGTCTGTCGGCGCCAGGTTTGGCTGGCTGGGTCCCGCGCCACCGCGCCGTCCGCTATCGCGGGATCGGCCTGAACGGCGAGGCGATCGCACGCGAGGCGCACGGCTTCCACGCCCGGGTGGTCCAGCACGAATGCGACCATCTGGACGGCGTGCTCTACCCCCAGCGCATGACCGATCTGTCGACCCTCAGTTTCACCTCGGAGCTCGGCGCCCGTTCCCGGGCCGAGACTGCGGCGCGGGACGAGACTGCGGCGCGGGACGAGGCGGCGGCGCGGGACGAGGCGGGCGAAGCCTAGGCTTTTCCCCCAAGGCAATCAGGAGGACGCCATGACCATCGAAGAGACCCGCGACAAGCTGCTCGCCGCCGCGCTCGCCCACGTGCCCTTCGACGGTTGGAGCGGGCGCGCGCTTCAGGCCGGCGCCGCCGATCTCGGCCTCGATCCGGCGCTCGCCGCCAACGCCTTTCCGGGTGGACCGGCCGAGCTGCTCGAGGCCTTCAGCGCCGAAATCGACCGGCGCATGCTGGTGGAGCTGGAGGGACGCGACCTCAAATCCTTGAAACACCGTCACCGCATCGGCACCGCGGTGCGCGCGCGGCTCGAACTGCTCGCCCCGCGGCGCGAGGCGGTGCGCCGCGGCCTGAGTTTCCTGGCCCTGCCGAGGCATGCCGCGCTCGGCGTCCGGTGCCTCTACCGAACCGTGGATGCGATCTGGCACGCCGCCGGCGACACCTCGACCGACTACAATTTCTATACCAAGCGCATGCTGCTCGCCGGGGTTTATTCCGCGACGCTATTGTTCTGGCTGAACGACGAATCGGACGGCTTCGCCGCAACCTGGGCGTTCCTGGACCGGCGCCTCGCCGAGGTGGTCAAGATCGGCGGCGGCCTGGGCCGCGCCCTCGGCGGCCTGCTCGACCTGCCCGACCGAATCTTGCGCAGCCGCCCGCGGAACCGGATGCGCGCCGGCCTGTAGAGGGATTTCGGGAGCCACAGGTCATGCACGAATAAGTCGGCGTCGCGAATGGCGGTGTCCGCTTCAGTCTCGGCCCCGGACCTACCTCGAAGGCGTTGCGATCCGAGGCGAAGCTGCGGGGCCGCGCCGCCGCCAGACGAACTTTTGTGGTCGGTGCTCGACCTAATCCTCGTCCTTGGGCACTTCCGGAACCCGCTCGGTCTGACGTCTGCGCCAGTCGTCGAGGCGTTGCGCGATTCCCGGGTCCGAGAGCGCCAGGATCGCCGCGGCGAGGAGCGCCGCATTGATCGCGCCCGGCTTGCCGATGGCGAGCGTGCCGACCGGAATGCCGCCGGGCATCTGGACGATCGAGAGCAGGCTGTCCATGCCCTTGAGCGCGGCGCTCTCCATGGGCACGCCGAGCACCGGCAGCGGCGTCAGGCCCGCGAATACCCCGGCCAGGTGGGCCGCGCCGCCGGCGCCGGCGATGATCACCTTGAGGCCGCGGTCACGCGCGCCGCTGGCGTAGGTTTCGGCGCGCTTGGGCGTCCGATGGGCCGAGATGATGCGCGCCTCCTGGGTTATTCCGAGGGAGTCAAGGGTCGCGGCGACGTGACGCATGACCGGCCAGTCGGACTGGCTTCCCATGACAATCCCGACCAACGGAGTTTCTTCGGCCATGTCGTGTCTCGCCTTGCTGTTGAGTTGTTTCCTGGGGCGGCAGTATTATTGGTGCCCGGCCTTGGTGGCGCAAGCGCCACCCGGCATATGTGAACGATCCGTTAACCATAAGCCCGCTAGTTTGGTGGATCCGGGGCGCGAACCGGACGTCACGGAGCATTAAAGCCCTAGGGAGGGCGTGCCATGCGAGTTCAAGACGAGATCGAAATTCCTGCGCCGGCGGCGGTGCGAGCGACCGGACTTGCCCACGCAGTTCAGACCGCCCCGGTCGCGCGGCCGCCGCTCGACGTCGTGACCATCATGGGCGTGCTCGAGGCCGACCTCACCCCCAAGGCGCGCGTCGCCCTCGATAAGTTGTTGACCGAGGGCCAGACCCTGCGCGGGAACCTGGAGCGGGCGCGCCGCCGGATCGAATTTCTGGAGCAGCTCGCCGACCGCGACCCGCTCGCCCCGGTGTTGAACCGTCGCGCCTTCGTGCGCGAACTGACCCGCGCGATCGCCTTCGCCGAGCGCTACGGCGTGCTGGGCAGCTTGATCTACGTGGACATCAACGGCATGAAACGAATCAACGACCGCCACGGCCACGGCGCCGGCGACGCGGCGCTCAGGCACGTCGCCGAAGTGCTGCTGCGCGACGTGCGCGCCTCCGACGTCGTCGGGCGCCTGGGCGGTGACGAGTTCGGCATCATCCTGGCCCAAGCCAGCGGTCACGCCGCGGCCGCCAAGGCTGCCGCCCTGGCCAGGGCAATCGAAGGCGCGCCGATGACCTGGCAGGACACCACGCTCGAGCTGAGGGTGTCTTACGGCGCCTATACCTTCGCCGGCGGCGAAGGTGTCGACGAGGCGCTAAGCGCCGCCGACCGTGCCATGTACGCGCACAAGCAGGGCGCGGCGTAATACCAAAAAGGGGGCCACCGGGCCGCTCAGGCGATGATGTCCGGCAGCAGCCTGCTCTCGATTCGGATGATCTGGTCCTTCAGCAGCAATTTGCGCTTCTTCAGGCGCTTGATCTGAATCTGGTCGAAGGGCGCGGTCTCGCCGATTTGGGCGATCACGTCGTCAAGATCCCGATGCTCGCTTTTCAACGCGGCGAGCTTTTGCCGCAGGGCCTCGATATTGTCGTCGTTGTCGTGGTCCATGCTTCCCGAAATTTCACCCAACCTGAAATCGTACGCGGTGCAGCGGCCCAGGAAGGGACTCGCAATCCCGGATATTATAGCAAATCGACGGCGTTCGGGGGAGTCCGTTGCGGATCGCCCCGCCGCCCGCACGATCTCTATGGGTCATGATCAACGAGATTTGGTATAAATCACCCGGCGCGGGTGCGCCCAAGGGAGAATGCGCGATGGCGAAAATTCAGCGGATTGGAATCCTGACCAGCGGCGGCGACTGCGCCGGGCTCAACGCGGTGATCCGCGCCGCGGCGTTCCGGGCGATCGAGGGCTACGGCTGGGAAGTGATCGGAATTCGCCAGGGCACCCGGGGCCTGCTGGCCCGCCCGGTCGAGGCCGACGCGCTCGATCTTTCGCAGTTTTCCGGCGCGCTGTTGCGCACCGGCGGGACCATTCTCGGTACCACCAACAAGGGCGATCCCTTCGACTATCCGCTGACCGGCGGCGGCCGCGCCGACCGTTCCGAGGAAATCATCGAGGGCTACCGGCTGCTGGGTCTGGACGCGCTCATCGGCATCGGCGGCGACGGCTCGCTCGCGATTCTGCGGCGCCTGGCCACCCAGGGCGGGCTCAAGCTGGTCGGTATTCCCAAGACCATCGACAACGATCTCGCCCACACCGAGGTCTCGATCGGCTATGCCTCGGCGGTGGAGGTGGTGACCGACGCGCTCGACCACTTGCAGCCGACAGCGGCCAGCCACTCGCGGGTCATGGTGCTCGAGGTCATGGGCCGCGACGCCGGCCACATCGCCCTGAACGCAGGCATCGCCGGCGGCGCCGACGTGATCCTGGTCCCGGAGATTTCCTACCGGATCGAGGCGGTGGCGGCCAAGATCGAAGCGCTCAAAGCTCAGGGCCGAAACTTTGCGCTGGTCGTGGTCGCCGAGGCGGTCCGCACCGAAGCCGGCGAGCCGGTGACCCGGCGCCAGGGCGGCGGTGCGGTCACCTATGGCGGCATTGGCGACTATATTGGCGGCCGCATCGCCGAGGCG
>Ga0255056_10000513_pt1 | contig 11565 bp, 9 predicted proteins | sample Cases_109_1_MG_FD_183639 | JGI IMG/M metagenome (GOLD analysis project Ga0255056, IMG submission 183639) | Seawater microbial communities from Amundsen Gulf, Northwest Territories, Canada - Cases_109_1 | ecosystem: Environmental > Aquatic > Marine > Gulf | place: Canada: Northwest Territories... | reverse complement strand
AGAGATCAACCTGCTCGAACGGGCGGTCGAGGCCGCGCGCCGGCGCGCCACGGTCGGCGAGATCACCACGGCGCTGGAAAAGGTCTACACCCGCCACCGCGCCGAGGTGCGCACCATCGCCGGAGTTTACGGCGCCGCCTACGATGGCGACGAGAGCTTCGCGCGGATCCAGGGCGAGGTCGATGCTTTCGCCGAGGAAACCGGCCGGCGGCCGCGCATGCTGGTGGTCAAGCTGGGCCAGGACGGCCACGACCGCGGCGCCAAGGTGATCGCCACCGGCTTCGCCGACATCGGCTTCGAAGTTGACATCGGCGCGCTGTTCCAGACCCCGGAGGAGGCCGCGCGCCAGGCGGTCGAGAACGACGTCCACGTGATCGGCGTCTCCAGCCAGGCGGCCGGCCACAAGACCCTGGTGCCGCAGATGATTGCGGCTTTGGAGCGCGAGGGCGCGGGCGAGGTCATCGTGGTCTGCGGCGGCGTCATTCCGCCCCAGGACTACGAATTTATGAAGGCCAAGGGGGTTTCCGCGATCTACGGGCCGGGCACCAACATTCCCTTTGCGGCCCGCGAGATCATTCAGCTGGTGCGGCGGCGGCGCGCGGCAGCTTGACAAAACTGGCAACGGATCGGATGGCGGCATGACGAAATCGCGGCGCGCGAGTTGGATCGCCCTGGCGATCGGATTCTTGGTCACGGTGTTTTGGTTGGCCGCCAGCGCCGGCTACGTGGAAAGCACCTTCGGCTGGGGTGCCCTCAGGGAAGTGCGGCTGCACGAACTCGGCCTTCTGGTGGCCGGCGCGACCGCGCCGCTGGCTTTCGTGTGGCTGCTGTTGCTCTATTTGGTGCGTGGCTTTACCGCCGGTGAGGATGTGCGCGCGCTGCGCGCCCGCATCGAGGCGCTGACCTATCCGGCCGAGGGCAGCGCCGAGCGGGTCCGGGAGATCACCAAATCCCTCAAGGAGCAGTCGACGGATCTCTCGGCGGCCTCGAACGAAATCCTCGGCCGGCTCGAGTCTCAGGGTGACGCCTTCCGGCAGCATTCTCAGGAACTGATCGGCGCCAGCCTGCGCGCTTCCTCCCAAACCGAGCAAATTCGGGATGCCCTCTCCACGCAGCTCGATCACATCGCCATGGCCGGCGAAAAGGTCGAGGCGTTGATGGAAAGCTCGCGCGCCGCCATCGAGCGACAGACCGAGGCCTTGGAGGCGGCCGCGGAAAAAGTGACGGCCGCGTCGGCCGCGTCGCTCGGCAGCTTGGCTCAGCCGGTCCAGGATTTGCGCGAGGCGGCGGAGGAGGCCTTCGCCACCAACGAAGAGCTGGGCGACACCCTCCGGGCGCGCACCGAGGAGATGGTCTGGACCGCCGAGCAGGCCCGGGAAACCACCGCCGGCCTGCGCATGGAGGCGCGAGAACTCGACGAGGTCGCCGAGAATATCACCGGACAAGCGCGCGAGTTCCAGGGGGTCATGCGCGCGCAGTTCGAAACCCTGCGCGGCGCCTATGACCAGGCCGAAGGGCTCAAGGCTGCGCTCGACGGGCAGCGCGCCGAGCTGGGCGTCATCGCCGGTGGGGTCGGGGAGGCGGCGCGCGCCGTCACCGCCGTGCTCGACGGCAAGGCCGCTATGCTGGACGAGGCCGGCGGGCGCGCGGTCGCGCAGGCGCGGGCCGCCGGCGCCGCCCTGACCGGACAAGCCGCCGAGCTCGAACAGACCGCCGAACGTGCCGTCGCCAAGGTCGGCGAGGCCCGCGAAGAGATCGGGGTCGCGTCCGCCGAAATCGCCGCGGCGGCGCAGGCGGCGATCGACGGGGGCGCGGTGGTCGCGGAGTCTTACGAGGCCCAGGCCGGGCGGCTTACCGCCAGCGCCGAAGCCGCGCAGGAAACCGCGGCGCGGCTCGGCGAGGCGTTCCGCGCGGAGATCGAGCGACTGGGTGGCCTGGCCCAAGCGCTGCGGGCGGTCACCGGCGAGCTCGGCGAGGCGGTTGGCGGACAGGCTTCGGCGCTGGCCCTGGCCCACGAGGAATCGCGCCAGATCACCGAGGATATCCGCAAGACGCTGAGCTCCCAAGGCGATCAGTTGCTCGCCTCGGAACGCGCGGTGATCGAGCGCCTGACCGGGATCGGCCAAAAGGTCGAGACCATCATCGGGGGCCTGGCGCGGGCCGCGGAGGGCGCGCGCGGCCAGGTCGACGGGCTCGGCACCGCCTTCCACGTCCAGGCCGGCGCGCTCGGCAAAACGGTCGACGAGGCCTATCTCCGGATCGAGGGCTACGGGCAGGCGTTCCGGGATCAGGCGGCGAAGCTGGTCGATGCCTCCGAGGCCGTCGAGGCCCGGGCCCAGGCGCTGCAAGATCGCGGGGTCGAACAACGCCGCGACGTCTTCCTGCGCTCGGCTACTCACATGATCGAGGACCTGAACGCATCCGGCATCGACCTCAACCGGATCCTCGCCGACGATATTCCCGACAGCCTCTGGAAGCGCTACCAGAAGGGCGATCGCTCGATTTTCGCGCGCCGCCTGTTGCGCGGCAAGGACCGGCTCGCCCTGCCCGATATCAAGGCCCGATTCGAGGCCGACGAGCGCTTTCGCATCGAGGCCAACCGATACATCAAGCAGTTCGAGACCCTGCTCGAGCAGGCCACGGACTGCGATCCGGAGAACCTGCTCAGTACCACCTTCCTGACCGCCGATGTCGGCAAGCTCTACATCATCCTGTCGCGCTCTTTGGAGCGCACCCAGTAGAATCCGGCGCCCAGCGACCCAATATTCATTCCTGTCGGCCCGCGCCGGGCCGGCGATACTGGTATCCATAGCTTTGGTCTGACCCGACGCCATGCGCCCGACCACCATAGAACCCGGCCAGTTTCACGCCGACAGGCAAGTTAAAACCCTGCGCCATTTGCTGCCCTACCTCTGGCCCCGGGGGCGGGCGGATCTCAAGCTACGGGTGTTGCTGGCGCTGGTGTTTCTGGTCGTCGCCAAGGCCGCCAACGTCACCGTTCCGGTGCTGCTGCGCGAGGCGGTCGACAGCCTCGGCGTGGCGGATGCCAGCTTCGTGGTGGTGCCGCTTGCGGTGCTCATCGCCTACGGTTTGGCGCGGGTCATGGCGCTCGGCTTCGGCGAGCTGCGCGACGCGCTCTTCGCCAAGGTCGCTCAGCACGCGATTCGGCGGATCGCGCTCGCTACCTTCCGCCACCTGCACGCCCTGTCGCTGCGCTTCCACCTGGATCGTCAGACCGGCGCGCTTAGCCGCGCCATCGACCGTGGCGTGAAGGGCGTCGAATTCCTGCTGTTCTTCGTGTTGTTCTCGGTTCTGCCGACATTGATCGAAATCGGCCTGGTGTCCGGCATCCTCTGGTTCATGTTCGATTGGCGCTTCGCCGCCGTGACCTTCGTCATGATCCTGGGTTTCGTCGGACTTACCTTCTCGATCACCGAGTGGCGCATCCGCCTGCGCCGGGCCATGAACGCGGCCGACAACGACGCCGGCACCAAGGTCGTCGACAGCCTGATCAACTACGAGACCGTCAAGTATTTCGGCAACGAGGAGCATGAGGCCCAGCGTTTCGACGGCGCCATGCGCGACTACGAGCGCGCCGCGGTCAAGAGCCGTACCAGCCTGTCGCTTCTGAATACCAGCCAAGCCGCGGTCGTGGCGTTCGGCATCACGGCGATCATGGTCATGGCCGCCCAAGGTATCGCCGCGGGCACCATGACCCTGGGCGACTTCGTCATGGTCAACGCTTATCTCATTCAAATCGCCATGCCGCTAAACTTCCTCGGCACGGTGTACCGCGAGATCAAGCAATCCCTAATCGACCTCGAGATCATGTTCGACTTGTTGCATTCCGAAGCCGACGTGGTCGACCGGGCCGGCGCTGGGCCGCTCGAGGTTGCCGGCGGTGAGATCGTGTTCGACCACGTGGATTTCGGTTACGATCCGCGGCGGCCGATCCTCAAGGACGTGAGCTTCACCGTGCCCGCCGGCAAGACGGTCGCCATCGTCGGCCCGAGCGGTGCCGGCAAGTCGACGGTCAGCCGCATCTTGTTCCGGTTCTACGACGTGACCAGCGGCCGCGTGCTCATCGACGGCGAAGACATCCGCGACGTCACCCAGGACTCCCTGCGCGCGGCGATCGGCATCGTTCCCCAGGACACCGTGCTGTTCAACGACACGATCTTCTACAATCTTGCCTACGGCGATCCCGGGGCGTCCCGGGACCAGGTCGAGAGTGCCGCCCGGATGGCGCGCATTCACGATTTCGTCCAGGCGTTGCCCGACGGCTACGATACCGCGGTCGGCGAGCGCGGGCTCAAGCTCTCGGGCGGCGAGAAGCAGCGCGTCGCCATCGGCCGGGCTATTCTCAAAGGTCCGGCGATCCTGATGTTCGACGAGGCGACCTCGGCGCTCGACACCAAGACCGAGCGCGAAATCCAGGAGAGCTTGGACGAGGTCTCCAAGGACCGCACGACCCTGGTCATCGCCCACCGGCTGTCCACCGTGGTCGGCGCCGACGAGATTCTGGTGCTCGAAGAGGGCCGCATCGTCGAACGTGGCCGCCATGACGAGCTGCTGGCCCGCGCCGGCAGCTACGCCGCCATGTGGCAACGCCAGCAGAGCGCGGCGACGGAGCAGGCCGCCCCCGAGCCCGAGCCCGAGCCCGAGCCCGAGCCCGAGCCCGAGCCGGAGCCCGAGCCCGAGCCCGAGCCCGAGCCCGAGCCCGAGCCACATGAGGCCGCCGAGGCCTTGGTTCCGCGATAATCTTGAGCGGCGCGGCACCCTCGATAGTCGAATATCCGGCCGCCAAGCATAAACGAGTGCAAAAGGGGACAGTCGTGACCGATTTTACGCTGTCACCCCACTTACGTCGGCTCCGGAGGGCTTGACGGGCCGGGCCGGCTAACGTACAAACCGGCCCGCGACCGGGCGCCCGTTGGCTAGCCCGGTCTTGGATATTTGGGCCGCCCGGCGGCATGCTGGAATCATTCTAAGCTTGGAGGCGATCATGGCGCGGCGCTGCGAATTCACCGGCCGGGGCGTGCAGGCGGGCAACAACGTCAGCCACGCCAACAACAGGACCCGGCGCCGGTTCCTGCCCAATTTGCAGCACGTTTCGCTGCTCAGCGATGTCCTCGGCGAGACCATTCAGGTCCGGCTCAGCACCCAGGCGATCCGCACCGTCGAGAAGCGCGGCGGGCTCGACGCCTTCCTGCTTTCGACCTCCGATACGGACCTCGGCAAGAAGGCTCGTGTCCTCAAGCGCCGCATCAAGAAAGCCCAGGCTAGCCAGGCCGCCTGAGCTTAACCGCGCGCCAGCGCGACCGGCAGTGAGGCCCGCTTCGGCGGGCCTTTTGGCGTTTCAGGGGCTGGCCGCCGCCTAATCCTCCAGTACGAAGACCAGCAGCAGGGTCTGCTGCAGCAGGCTGAAGTTGTCGTCCGAGATCAGGTAGATGAGCGTCTCGCCACTCTCGCCTCGGCGCGCGGCGACGCCTTCCATGTTGTCCAGCGTGAGCGGCCGCCGCAGCACCGCGAGCGTGGTGCCCTGCAAGGTGGCGCCAGCCCGACATTGCGATGCGGCGATGCGCTGGAGCCGGATCGCGACCCCATCGAACAGGTTGAAGCTGCGCTCGACCACCAGCAGATCGCCGCCGGGCAGGGTGGTGGCGCCGGTTGGCCGGAAGCCGGGCGCGCGCGGATAGACGAGCTCGGACCAGGCGCCGCCGCGCCACAGGAAGGCCGCGCTCGTGGCCGCTTGCTCGCGGCCCTCGGCGATCGCCAGCAACGCGCCGTCGGCCAGCACCGCCAGCGCCTCGATGCCGCTGTTGCTGCGCAGACTTCTCAGCGCGGCCGGGACCGGGATCGCTGCCGGCCGTTCCGCCAAGGGATTCGGCGCGGTGGGATAGCGCCACAGCCGGTGGTCGCGTTCGAAGCCGACCACCAACTCGCCGTCGGCCAAACGGGCGAGACTTTCGGAATCGGCCTCGCGCTTGCCGCGCAGATGGCGGCCGCCGGGGCCGTGCAGCTCGCCGATCTCGGCCTCGGCCAGGCCGAGTGGCGCGCCCGCCGAATCGGTGAGCAACCGCGCGGTTATCCAATGGCCCTTGTCGGTGACCGCGGTCAGGCGTGTGCCATCCTCGGACAGCAGCAAGGCCGAGAGGCCGCCGAAACGCGGATCGGGCGAAGTCAGATGCAATCCGCCGCGAAAGCGAAGCGGGCCGACGCGCCTTCGTTCCGGATCCTCGGCCTGCAGCGACACCACGCTTGCCGCGATCTCCAGGGGCGCGGCCAAGGCCGGTGCCCCCGGCGCCAAGGCCAGCAGGACCGGCAGCAAAACCAGGCCACGAAAAGACGAAATGATCTGGCGCTCCCGGCCTAATTTAGGGGATCTACTGGCGCTCGAGGTCGCGGTAGATTTGGTGCGCGATGCGCAGCAGGGGTTCCCGTTCGAGCGGCGCGACCAGGGCGTAGGCGTAATCCTCGTCGATCCAGTAGAAGGCCGAGACACCGGCTTCCTCGACGAAGCGGAACGCGGTCTGTTCGGCGCCCTCGATGGCGCGCAGGTAGACCGTGAGGCGGCGTCCGCCGGCGTCCTCGTACATCATCTGCGCGGCCGGCCGCGCGCCCTCGGCCAGGAGCCGTCCGCCGACCAGCTCGAAGCCGGCAGCAGCCAACTCCGGCGCGCGCAGCTTGGTCCCCAGGCGCTTGGACAGCCAGGCCACCAAGTGGGCCTCCTGCTCGGCGCCGACCTCGACCGGGTGGCGAACCTCGGAGACGAACACGCGGTGGGCGCCCAGGGCTTGTTCGGCGAAGCTGCCGCCGTTGCCGCCCGGCGTGCCCGACCAGCCGTGTAGCAGCCAGCCGCCGGCGCCGCCGGCCAGCAACAGCATCACCGACGCCGCCGCCCAACTAAGCCGAGCCGGACCGAACCGGAAGCTCGGCGCGGGCTTGGGGCGGGTTGCGGTTCCAGCCGCGATCGCGGCTTGCAGGTTCGGCGGCAGCGGCTCATCGAGCACTGGGGCGAAAGTTTCGCGCAGCTCGCTGTTCTGCAAGCGGTAGGCATGCACCGCCGCCGCGTCTTCGGGATGCTGGGCCAGCCGGCCCTCGACGCGAAGCTGCGCCTCGAGCGCCAGCCGGCCGTCCACGTAGGCGTGGAGGTCGTCCCGGTCGATGGGCTCCGGTCCGGTCATTTGACCCTCCTGATGGCCGGGGCGGCGTCCGCCCCCATGAGCTCCCGCAACCGCTGGCGGCCCCGGTTGAGCCGCGACATGACGGTGCCCAGCGGCACGTCGAGCACCTCGGCGGCCTCGGTGTAGGCCAGGCCCTCCAGTCCGACCAGCAGCACCGCCTGGCGCTGGTCCTCGGAGAGCTGGTCGAGGGCACGGCCCAGGTCGCGCAGGCCGGGTCCGGCATCCTGTTCGGGCGGGGCGGCGTGCAAGCCGTCGTGGGCGGGTTCCAGGCCGACTCGATCGGGGCGTCGGGCGCGGCGCCGAGCCGCGTTGACGTGTTGGTTGTGCAAGATCGAGAACAGCCAGGCCCGCATGTTGGTCCCCGGCCGCCACAGGTGCAGGCGGTCCATGGCCCGGGTCAGGCTGTCCTGGACCAGATCGTCCGCCGCATCGGGATCGCCCAGAAGCGCGCGGGCATAGCGCCGCAGATGCGGAATCTGGTCGACGATCAGCCGCCGCGTTTCGTCCACCTGGCACGAGCCTCCTTGCCTCGATTGCGCGCGCGCCGCCACCCGGCACCCCGCGGCGCTACTGGGGGAATAGTCTAGCGCCAGGGCCGGGCGGCGGGAAGGCGTCCCGAGGTTACATGCCGAGGATTGCCATGGCCTTGTTCAGCGAGTCGACCGAGTCCGCGTGACTGCCGGCCTTATGCTGGACCTCGCCCTCGGCGCGCAGCTTGGTGACCTCAGTCATCTGCTCCGAGGTCAGTTGCGGGCTGGCGGCCAGTGCCGCGTCGACCTTCTTCATGATCTTGGGGCAGGTGCCGGCCAGGGCGGGGGCGCTCGCAACCGCGATCAGTGCGGCGACGGCGGCGGCGGAAAGGAGAGTTTTCATGAGGGTGCCTCCCTAAAGGGTGATGCCGGCAGACGCCGGCGGACATCTCTACAAACAAACGGCGTTCCAAATTATTCCCTGCGGCCTCCAAAAAAACCCCCATCGGCGACTCTTGCCTAGGCGCCCGCCGGCTCGAACCTTGCGGCCAGCCGTCGCGGCGTTAGGATTGACGTTGGTCATAATTAAGGACCATTGGTATTAGGAGGTGGACGATGAAGGCGGTGTTGTTCGACGACTACGGCGGGCCCGAGGCGCTGTACCTGGGCGTGGCGGTCGACCCGGTGGCCGGGCCGGGCGAGGTCGTGGTCGATATCCATGCCGCCAGCGTGAACGCGGCCGACTGGAAGGTGCGCGCGGGCCCGCGGGCGGGCGAGCCGGGGCTCGACCTGCCCCACATTCTGGGCCGCGATTTCTCCGGCGTGGTGCGGACCGTGGGCGAAAGCGTCACCGACCTGGCGCCCGGCGATGCGGTCTTCGCGGTCACCGAGCGTGGTATCGAGGGTTGTTACGCCGAAGCGATTTCGATCTCCGCCGCGCTCGCCGCCAAAAAGCCGGACTCGCTCAGCCACGCCGAGGCCGCGGCGCTGGCGCTGACCGGCTTGACCGCCCTGGTCGCGCTCGAGGACGAAGCCAAGCTCGCGGCCGGGCAGCGGGTGCTGATTCACGGCGCCGCCGGCGGGGTCGGCAGCTTCGCGGTGCAGGTCGCGCGCCACGTCGGCGCCCATGTGATCGTTACCGGCCGGGCGGTCAACCACGCCTACCTGCGCGACCTCGGCGCGGACGAAACCATCGACTACACCAAGCAGGACTTCGCCCAGGCGGTCGAAAACTGCGATGTCGTGTTCGACACCATCGGCGGCGAGGTGCACGCGCGTTCTTTCGCCGTGCTCAAGCCCGGTGGGCGGCTCATCCATATCGCGCCGCCGCCCAAGGACTTCACCAGCCCGCGCGACGACGTGACCGTGACCCGCCCCCACGTCGGCCGCGACCGGGTGCACCTGGAGCGGGTCCTCGAGCTGGTGGCGGACGGCGCGGTCAAGCCGCCGGAGACCAAGACCCTGCCGCTATCCGAGGCGCGCCAAGCCCACGAGCTCAGCCAAGCCGGCCACGTCCGCGGCAAGATCGTCTTTCAAGTGCGGGTGTAGGGGGCGGGGCCTAGCGAGCTCCGCCGGCGGCCCGGCGGCGGGCTGCGCCGCGGCGCCGGGCCGTGGGGCGTGCCGTTGGGACGTCCTCGTCGAACAGCGCGGCGAGCTGATCCATGACCGCGCCGCCCAGTTGCTCGGCGTCGACGACGGTGACCGCGCGGCGGTAATAGCGGGTCACGTCGTGGCCGATGCCGATGGCGATCAGCTCGACCGGCGAGCGGGTCTCGATATAGCGGATCACCTCGCGCAGATGGCGCTCCAGATAGTTGCCCGGATTGACCGACAGGGTCGAATCGTCGACCGGCGCGCCGTCGGAAACGACCATCAGGATGCGCCGCTGCTCGGTGCGGCCAATCAGCCGGCCGTGGGCCCAGAGCAGCGCCTCGCCGTCGATGTTTTCTTTGAGGATGCCCTCGCGCAGCATCAGGCCCAGGCTCTTGCGGGCACGCCGCCAGGGTGAGTCGGCCGGCTTGTAAATGATGTGGCGCAGATCGTTGAGGCGGCCCGGGTTGGGTGGCTTGCCGGCCGCGATCCAGCGCTCGCGCGACTGCCCGCCCTTCCACATGCGGGTCGTGAAGCCGAGGATTTCGACCTTGACGCCGCAGCGCTCCAGCGTGCGTGCCAGGATGTCGGCGCACATGGCGGCCACCGTGATCGGCCGGCCGCGCATCGAGCCCGAGTTGTCGATGAGCAGCGTCACCACGGTGTCGCGGAACTCCATCTCCTTCTCCTGTTTGAAGGAGAGCGAGTGGCCCGGGTTGGTGACGACGCGCGCGAGGCGCGCCGAATCCAGGAGCCCTTCCTCGAGATTGAAGTCCCAGCTCCGGGTCTGCTTGGCCAGCAGGCGCCGCTGCAGCCGGTTGGCCAGGCGCCCGATCACCCCTTGGAGCGCGGCCAATTGCTGGTCGAGCATCTGGCGCAGCCGGGTCAACTCGTCGGCGTCGCAGAGATCGGCGGCCTCCACTATATCGTCGAAATCCAAGCTGAAGGCCCGGTAGGCTTCGGCGTCGAGCGCGTTGCGGCGCGGATCGAAGTTAGGCGGATGGCTGGGACGGCCGGGCTCGTCGTCGCCGGACCCGGGCATCATCTCGCCGTCGGCGTCGGCCTCCTGATCGTCGGCGCCCTCGGCATCGCTGGCCTCGCCGAGCTGGCCCTCGAGGGTGGCGGCGGCATCGGCGGCGTCCTGCTCGCCGCCCTCGCCGCGCGCCTCGGAAGCGTCGTCGTCCTCGCCCTCGCCTTGGTTTTCGTTCTCGTCCTCGCTGCCCGATTCGTCATCGGGTCCGAGGTCGAAGTCGAGGTGGACGAGCATGTCGCGCACCGCGTCGGCGAAGTCCTGCTGGTCCGCGATCCGTCCGCGCAGTTCCGATAGATCCTGCAGCACCCGGGCATCGAGGCTCGGACGCCAAAGATCGACCATGGCCTTGGCGGCGGGCGGTGGCGCCATGCCGGTGATCGCCTGGCGCGCCAGCACCCGCAGCACCTCGCTAAGCGGCACGTCTTCCTGGGTCGCGGCGCGGGCATAACCGCGGTTGCGGTAGTGCTCCTCGAGCGCGGCATCGAGATTGGCCGCGACGCCCGCCATGCGCTGCATGCCGAGCGCCTCGCAGCGGGTCTGTTCGACGCTGTCGAATATCTGGCGCGCCATCTCGGCGCCGGGGCGCGCCCGCCGATGCACCTTGTCGTCGTGGTGGCGCAGGCGCAGCGCGATGGCGTCGGCCTCGCCGCGCACCGTGGCCGCATCCTCGGGCGGCAAATCGCGCGCCGGCAGCGGCAACCGCGCCTCGGTGCCGACCAGACCCTGTCCGCTCGGGGTGAAGCTCGCCGTGATGTCGTCGCGCTCGCAAATGGCGCGAATCGCCGCGCCGGTGGTGCGGCGGAAACGCTCGATTGGATTTTCGATCTCGGACACGGGGGCTAGCGCGCTAAACCAACGTCGCCTTGACGCCGCTTTCGGGGAGTTCGGTGCCGAAGCAGCGCTGGTAGTACTCGGCCACCACCGGGCGCTCGATCTCGTCGCACTTGTTGAGGAAGGTGACCCGGAAGGCGAAGCCGATGTCGTTGAAGATTTTGGCGTTCTCGGCCCAGGTGATCACCGTGCGCGGGCTCATCACGGTGGAGATGTCGCCGTTGATGAAGCCGGAGCGGGTCAGGTCCGCCAGCGCCACCATGGCGGTGATCCTCTCGCGTTCCTCCTTGGTATCGTACTGCGGGCACTTGGCGAGGACGATTTTCTCCTCCTCCTCGTGAGGCAGGTAGTTCAGCGTCGCGACGATATTCCAGCGGTCCATCTGGCCCTGGTTGATCTGCTGGGTGCCGTGATAGAGCCCGGTGGTGTCGCCGAGCCCGACGGTGTTGGTCGT
>Ga0255056_10000512_pt1 | contig 11573 bp, 8 predicted proteins | sample Cases_109_1_MG_FD_183639 | JGI IMG/M metagenome (GOLD analysis project Ga0255056, IMG submission 183639) | Seawater microbial communities from Amundsen Gulf, Northwest Territories, Canada - Cases_109_1 | ecosystem: Environmental > Aquatic > Marine > Gulf | place: Canada: Northwest Territories... | reverse complement strand
GCAGTCCTGGACCTGACCCAGCACACGGAACGCGGCTACGATCTTTAGAGTTTCGGTGGGTTGACAGCAGCTGGCCGGCATCTAGCCTCGCGCCATGGCCTCCGGCTCCAAGAAAGCGATCGTCGCCGCGCTGCTGGCGAACCTCGGCATCGCGATCGCCAAGTCCGTCGGGTACGTGTTCACCGGTTCTTCATCGATGCTTGCCGAGGCAATTCACTCGGTAGCCGATACGTCGAATCAGGCGCTACTCCTGCTTGGTGGCAAGCAAGCCGAACGGGAGGCCACGGCGGAGCATCCGTTTGGCTTCGGACGTGAGCGGTACTTCTGGTCGTTCATCGTCGCGCTCGTACTCTTCACTCTCGGCGGGCTCTTCGCGATCTACGAGGGCTGGCACAAGCTGGGCGAGGGTAGCCACGAGATCGCCAACGTGCAGTGGGCCATCGGGATCTTGGTCCTGGGCATGTTTCTCGAAGGGTCGTCTTTTCGCACCGCTGTGAAGGAGTCGCGACCTCTCAAAGGGCGCGCTTCGTGGTGGTCGTTCATTCGGCACTCTCGTACGCCGGAGCTGCCCGTGGTGCTGCTCGAAGACTTCGGGGCGCTCACGGGCCTGGCGCTCGCTCTCATCGGCGTGTCGGTCTCCGCCATCACGGGCAATTCGCGTTGGGACGCACTTGCGACCATCTCGATCGGCGTCTTGTTGGTGGTCATCGCCGGGGTTTTGGTCTTCGAAATGAAGAGCCTCCTCATCGGAGAGTCGGCGCGGAAACCAATGCGCAGAAAGATCGTCGCCGCCATCGAAGGAACCGACGGTGTGACGAGGGTCATCCACATGCGTACCCAACACATCGGGCCAGACGAGCTTCTGGTAGCCGCGAAGATCCAACTCGACCCGTCACTGGACACAGCGGGAGTCGCAGCGACGATCAACGAGGCGGAAGCTGCGGCACGAGCGGCAGTCACGATCGAGCAGCTGATCTACTTGGAGCCTGACGTGCTCGACCCCAACCATCCTGACCTAGCCGCAGACTAAGAACCGGATGCGGCCCCAAGTCATGAGGCGCTGGCGGTGACGCTGACACTAACGCTGGAGAACCCCTTCGTCAGCCACCTCAGAACTCCACCACGCTACGAATCGACTTGCCGTCGTGTATGAGGTCAAAGGCCGTGTTGATTTCCGCAAGTGGCATCTTGTGGGTGATCAAATCGTCGATATTGATCTTCCCGTCCATGTACCAGTCGACGATCTTCGGCACGTCCGTGCGGCCCCGAGCGCCACCGAAAGCCGTGCCACGCCAAACGCGGCCGGTCACCAACTGGAACGGCCGCGTCGAGATCTCCTCGCCGGACCCCGCCACGCCAATGATGACGCTTTCACCCCACCCTTTGTGGCAGCACTCGAGTGCCTGGCGCATCAAGTCGACGTTGCCAATGCACTCGAACGTGTAGTCCGCGCCCCCGTCGGTGAGGTCGACCAAATACGCGACCAAGTCGCCTGCCACTTCCTTGGGGTTGACGAAGTGGGTCATCCCGAACTTTTCGGCGAGCTCGCGACGCGCGGGATTGATGTCGATGCCGATGATTTTGTCGGCACCGACCATCTTGCAGCCCTGAAGAACGTTGAGCCCGATCCCGCCGAGGCCGAATACGACGACATTGGCCCCGGGCTCGACCTTGGCCGTGTTGATCACCGCTCCGATGCCCGTCGTGACACCGCACCCGATGTAGCAGACCTTGTCGAAAGGTGCGTCTTCACGGATCTTCGCGAGCGCGATCTCGGGCACCACCGTGTATTGAGAGAACGTCGATGTGCCCATGTAGTGATAGATGGTTTCGGCCCCTAGCGAGAAGCGACTCGACTCGTCGGGCATCAAGCCCCGCCCCTGCGTGTCGCGGACCGCCTGACACAGGTTGGTTTTGCCCGACAGGCAGTATTCGCAGGCGCGACACTCCGGGACGTATAGAGGAATCACATGGTCGCCAGCCTGCAGAGACTTCACCTCGGATCCGACCTCGACGACAACGCCCGCACCCTCGTGACCGAGCACGGAGGGGAAGATCCCTTCGGGGTCCGCTCCCGAGAGTGTGTACGCGTCGGTATGACAGATGCCCGTCGCCTTGATCTCGACGAGGACTTCCCCAGCGCGGGGCCCCTCGAGCTGTAGGGTTTCAATCGAGAGCGGTTTCCCGGCTTCATGAGCCACCGCGGCGCGAACTTCCATCATCATCCCTCCGTTGGAAGGAGTTAGGTACGCTCCGCGCTGGTGGATTTCAATAGAAACCTGCGCAACGGGCGTTCAGCTCAGGCCCGAGCAAGCCGCCGCTGGCGCGGCCCTTTGAGTGACTCTACGCTAGAAGCGTGCCACGGCTCTTCCCAGCGCTCGCACTCGTGCTCGCTTATGCGATAACGCCCGGTGCCGGCGAGCTCATCGAGAACGCTGTGCATCTGGTGATGACAGGGCACACCGCCCATGCTGCGCACCAAGACGGTCACGAGCCACAAGGTGATGAGCACGGCTGCTCTGGCCCATTCCACGTGTGCCCTTGCCACGGGACAGCGGCGTTCGTTGCCGAGAGAGCGCCCATCGAAGTGCAGGCTGTGAGGCCGGCATCCGAAAGCGTCACGCGGGTCGTCGGGGACCTCGAGTCCGACGGTGTCCTGGCCGGCATCTTTCGACCTCCAATCACCTAGCTCTGTAGTTCCTAGGAGTAGTGCGCCTCGAGATCGCTGGATTGGAGTCCAGCCGCGTCCGAGCGCGCCCGACCGAACCCTCAACCTCAGAGCCACGCCCCGAGAGGGCGCAACAAAGGAGAATGAAAATGAGTTTCGCAGCCCGGCTGCAAGCTGGCACGACCGTGCTGGCAGTAATTCTGGTAAGCGCTACGGCGCAAGCCGAACCCGACCCAGAAACGACACGGATATCTCTTCAAGCGATGCTCGACTTCGCCGACGAGCACGCGCCGCGAATCCTGGTCAGTCGCGCACACGTGGCGCGCGGTGAGGCAGCGATGGAAGGGGCGTCAGTGGTCCTCCAAGCCAACCCGTTGCTCGGCGCCGCGGCGGGCCCACGCTTCGCGGGCGGCCAGAGGGGAGTCGACTTCCAGGTTCGACTCCAACAGCGCATCGAGATCGCAGGCGAGCGAAAACAACGAAAGAAGACGGCGGAGAAATTCCACGAGCGCATCCTGCAAGAGTTACTGGAGACCCGGTGGATCGTTCACCAAGAGGTGCATGCGGCCTTTCATGCCGCACTCGTCGCGCGCGAAAGGTGGGACGTCGCCAAGAAGCTCTTGGTATCGACCGAAGAGCTAGTCTCGGTGGCGGAAGGCAGGCTGCGGGCCGGAGATATTTCGCCACTCCAGGTGAAGCTTGCGAAGGGAGAACTCGCGCAAGCGCGACAAGCAACTATCAGCGCGCAGCGTGGCTATCGGACGGCGCAGGTGACCCTTGCCGAGTTGTCGGGTTGGTCACTCGATTCGCTTCCGTCCCCGGCTGGAGGCTTGGACGATCCAAGGCGGGCGCCGTCCACCAAACATCTCCTAGCGCTCGCACTCGAACAACACCCGGGCGTCGCGGCGCGCGCAAGTGCAGTCGAGGAAGCCAACGCCAGGGTTCGCCTCGAGAACCGGGAGGCCTGGCCTGAGCCTTGGCTGGGAGTCACCTATGCGCGCGAGGCCGACCCACGCATCAACTCCGAGGAGCACATCGTGCTGGGCACACTGTTGCTACCGATTCCGTTCTCGCAACGCAATCAAGTCGAGCGGGCTCGCGCGCGAGCCGAGCTCTCCGTCAGGGAGGCGGAAGAGGACGCGTTTCGACGGAACCTGAGAGCGCGCTTGACGCGGGCAGCAACCGCCGTCGATGCAGACGCGGATCGCATCGCGGCGTATGGGACTGAGATCCTGCCGGCGTTCGAGAGCAACCTTTCGCTGCTTAGGCGCGCGTTCGAGCTTGGCGAAGTCGACCTGCTAGAGGTTCTGGTCGCACGCGAACGGCTCCTCAGGATTCAGCAAGACGCGCTCACGGCCTATCAGGACTACTACGGCGACGTCGCTGCCCTCGAGGCGCAAGTCGGCTTAGAAATCTGGCCAGATGAGCACCACGATCACGATTCCGAAGAAGGAAGGGCCCCATGAGAAACGCGAGCACCCGATGGATGGCCATCGCACTCCTGTTGCTCTCCGGCTGCCGCGACGAGCAACAGGACCAGCACGCTGACCACCAAGACAAGCACATTGACCACGCCGATCATGAAGATCCAAGCGAGCCCGGTCGAGCGATCCGCATCTCCCCAAGTGCGGTCGAAAGGAGTGGCATTCGCGTGGAAGCCGTCATACGCGAACGCTTGGTCGGTGGAATCGACGTCCTCGCCGAAGTGCAGCTCAATCCCGACCGCACCGCGCACATCGCGCCCATGGTGCCGGGGCAGATCGAGGAGGTGAGGGTCGCCCTTGGAGACCAGGTCAAGGCCGGCGAAACGCTCGCCACCATGCGTAGCGTGGCGCTTGGAGAGGCTCGCTCCTCGTTGGCCAATACGCGCGCTGCGGTGACGGTCGCGCGAGCGAACTTCCGAAGGCAGGAGGAGCTCCAGCGCGAGGGCATTGGATCGCAACGCGCGTATCTCGAGGCACAAGGCGCGCTGCGGAGCGCAGAAGCCAATTTTGCTGCGGCCGGCGATCGACTTCACGTGTATGGTGGGCGCAGGGGATCCGGAAGCACGACCACGATTCGTAGCCCACTCGACGGCACCGTCATCGAGCGGCACGCGTCGCCGGGAGAAGTGGTCTCCGGCGAGAGCGAGCTCTTTGTCATCGCGAATCTCTCTCGAGTGTGGGTCGTCGGCAGAGTCTATGAGCAAGACGTATCCGCGGCCCGGGTGGGAGCCCCGGTGGTGGTTTCGTTACAGGCCTATCCTGGGCGCGCGTGGGAAGGCGAGGTCGACTACGTGGCGAGCACACTCGATGCCGACACACGCACACTTCCGATCCGAGTCGAGCTCGACAATCCGGAGGGCATCCTTCGTCCTGGTCTGTTCGGAAGGATCTCGCTGAGCCCGCCCGGGGACGACGGCGGCGCGGTCCTCGCGATTCCGCAAAGCGCAGTCCAACGATTCGACGGGCACGCTCTGGTGTTCGTACCCGGTGAAGATGAAGGAGTATTCCGCCCGGTTTTCGTGATCTTGGGCGCTCGCGCTAGGGGCAAGGTGGAAGTTCGCGACGGCCTCGCACAGGGAGACCAAGTCGTAACCTCCGGCGCGTTCACTCTCAAATCGGAGTTGTTGCGCGGCCAACTGTCCGAAGGCGACCACAAGCATTGAGGGGGCGTCCATGATCGATCGTTTCATCAACTTCTCCGTGCGGAACAGAGCACTCGTCATCTTCGTCGTGTTGCTCGTGGGCGGGCTCGGACTTCGGGCGGCGCAGCAACTGCCCATCGATGCTGTTCCCGACGTCACCAACGTACAGGTTCAGGTGCTCACCAAGGCACCTGCACTTGGCCCTTTGGAGGTGGAGCAGTTCATCACCTTCCCCATCGAGACCGTGATGAGCGGCCTCCCACGGCTCGAAGAGGTACGAAGCGTTTCGAAATTCGGGTTGTCGTCCGTGACGATCGTCTTCGAAGAAGACACTGACATCTATTTCGCACGACAGCTCGTCGAAGAACGTCTCGCCGAGGCAAGAGACAGGATCCCCGCGGGTTACGGCACGCCCACGATGGGCCCGATTTCGACCGGTCTAGGTGAGATCTACCAGTTCACGGTTCAAGGCGAGCCTACGTGCGACGCAGGTATCACCGAAGCGGACGATTGTTACACGCTGATGAAGCTTCGCACGATCTTGGACTGGTATATCGCGTATCAGCTCCGATCGGTACCAGGTGTAGTCGAAGTCAACACCTTCGGTGGCGAGCTAAAGACCTATGAGGTTCAACTCGACCCAGCGCGGCTCACGGCACTCGCCATTCCGCTAGCCGATGTTTTCGAAGCCATCGAGCGAAACAACGCGAACGCCGGCGGCGCCTACATCGCACGAGAAGGCGAACAGCTACTGATCCGCGGAGAGGGTTTGATCACGACGCTCGACGACATCCGTCGTGTCGTCGTGGCGAGTCGCGACGAGGGCACCCCCATCACGATAGGTGATCTGGGCTCCGTCGCGAACGCACCCATGGTACGCCAAGGCGCCGCGACCCAAGACGGTGGGGGCGAGACAGTCGTCGGCATCGCGATGATGCTGATGGGCGCAAATGCGCGGGAGGTTGCACGCGATGTCGAAACAAAGCTCGACCAAATCCGGCCGACCCTCCCTGAAGGCGTAACGGTCGATGTGTTCTACGACCGCACGGAGCTCATCGCCCGAACCATCCGCACGGTGGCGACCAACCTCGTCGAAGGCGGCGTGCTCGTCGTAGTCGTCCTTCTTCTGCTTCTCGGCAATGTGAGGGGAGGACTTCTTGTCGCTTCGGTAATCCCACTATCGATGTTGGGTGCGTTTATTGCGATGCGCGCCGCGGGGGTTTCGGGAAACCTGATGAGCCTCGGAGCGATCGACTTCGGTCTGATCGTGGATGGCTCGGTCGTGATCGTCGAGAATGTCGTCAGAGTCTTGAGCGATCGGCAATCGAAGGGCCGCGCAGTTGCGTCCGACGTCCGCGCGGCGGCGATCGAGGTGGGTAGACCGGTCGCTTTCGCAGTCGCGATCATCATCTTGGTGTACGTCCCGGTGCTTTCACTGCGTGGCGTGGAAGGCAAGATGTTTCAGCCAATGGCGCTTACTGTCGTCTTTGCGCTGGCCGCTTCGCTTGTGTTGGCGGTGACTTGGGTGCCCGCGATGTGTACGTTCGTATTCCGACGCGGCGCGATAGAGCATGAAACGTGGCTGTTTCGAACCCTCAAGACGCGCTACGAGCCGCTGCTCGAGCGATCGCTTTCGAATCCGAAACGAACGGCGGCAGTGGCCGCGAGTCTGTTCGCGATATCTCTCGGCGCCGTGCCCCTCCTAGGTGCGGAGTTCGTCCCGACCTTGGATGAAGGTGCGATCGCCATGCACGCCATTCGCCTGCCGTCGGTTTCATTGGAGGAATCGGTGCGGGCCACTACGCGAATCGAACGTGTGCTTCTGGAAAAGTTTCCCGACGAAATCAAGACCGTCGTTTCAAAGACAGGACGCCCGGAAGTCGCCACGGACCCGATGGGCGTGGAGCTCTCCGACGTGATCATCATGCTCGAGCCGAAAGATGAGTGGACCAGGGCGGAGACCAAGGAGGGCCTGGTCGACGCCATCGAGGAGACCCTGCTCGCCGAAGTGCCGGGTCAACGGTTTTCGTTTTCCCAACCGGTTGAAATGCGGATGAACGAGCTCATCAGCGGTGTGCGTTCCGATGTCGCCGTAAGCATATACGGTGAGGACTTGGACACCCTCGAACGCGTAGGCAACGGCCTGGTGCGCGTGCTTGCGTCGGTTCCCGGGGCTGCCGACGTAAAGGCCGAACAAACCGCGGGGCTTCCTGTTCTTCGGGTTCAGATCGATCGTGAACGCATTGCCCGGTATGGGATCAATGCAAGCGACGTGTTGGACGCGGTGGCGGCCATGGGTGGTCGTCGAGTTGGAGAGGTCTTCGAGGGGCAGCGGCGGTTCGCATTGCAAGTTCGCTATCGCCAGGATGCCCGATCGAGTCTCGACTCGATCCGGCAGATCCCGGTCGCGGCTCCAAGCGGTGCACTGATTCCGTTGGGACAGCTTGCCGATTTGAGCGTGGAGGAAGGTCCTGCACAGATCAGCCGAGACCGCGTGCAGCGACGGCTCACCGTAGAAGGAAACGTGCGCGGACGCGATCTCGCGGGTTTCGTCTCCGAAGCACGACGACGAATCGACGAAGCCGGCGTCGTGCCAAAGGGTTACTTCCTCGAATGGGGCGGGCAGTTCAAGAACCTCGAGGAGGCGATCGAACGACTCGCCGTCGCCGTCCCGGTCGCCCTGACGTTGATCTTTCTCCTTCTGTACATGATTTATGGAGCGGCCTTGCCGGCGCTAATCGTCTATCTCAACGTGCCGTTCGCTGCGACGGGCGGAATCCTCGCGCTCTTGATGCGTGGTATGCCGTTTTCGATCTCGGCGGGCGTGGGCTTCATCGCGCTGTTCGGCATCGCCGTCCTGAATGGCGTCGTGTTGATCTCCTGCATCCGCCAACTGCAAGACGAGGGCGTGCCGTTGAAGCAGGCCGTGCAGCGAGGCACCCTCACGCGCTTGAGGCCGGTCTTGATGACCGCCGCCGTAGCGGCTTTCGGTTTCGTACCGATGGCACTGGCGACGAGCGCGGGGGCAGAAGTCCAGCGGCCGGTCGCGACGGTGGTGATCGGGGGCCTCCTGACGTCCACGCTTCTCACACTGCTCGTGCTCCCGGCGGTGTATCGATGGCTCGGCGAGACACGGCCTTGACACTCTTTGTCCGACATCGTCGCCTGCGGTGGCGATGGGGCAAAGCGGCTCTTATAACCGAGCGAAGCCCAGGCGCGGAGACAGGAGCAGCAACATGATTTTCCGACCGTTCTACTACGACACAGGCTGTGCGGCGTATGTGTTCGGATGCGGCAGTGAGGGCATCGGCGCTGTGGTCGATCCGCAGGACCACGACATCGACGCGTACATCAACTTCGCCGAGTCCAAGGGGCTGAAGATCACTCAGGTGATCGACACGCACCTGCATGCCGATCACGCTTCGGGCGCCCGCACCCTATCTGAGCGAACTGGAGCCTCCTATCGACTTCATCGGGATGCAGACGTTTCGTTTCCCTTCGAGCCGATCGACGATAACGACGAGGTCGTCCTCGGTAACACGCGGCTCCGAGTGCTTCACACGCCGGGGCACACGCCGGAGTCGGTTTGTCTTCTGGTGACCGACCTCCGCCGGGGCCCCGAGCCGTGGTTTCTGCTCACGGGCGACACCCTGTTCGTTGGGGCCGTCGGCCGCCCGGACCTTCCCGGCCAAGTAGAAAAGAGCGCGGGTGATCTCTACGACAGCCTCAACGAAAAGGTTCTGTCATTGCCCGACGCGATCGAGATCTATCCCGGGCACTTCGCTGGCTCGGCGTGCGGCGCCGGCATGAGTGGCAAGCCGTCGACGACGATCGGCTTCGAGAAGCGCTTCAACGTCGTGCTATCACTCGACCGCAACGCCTTCATCGAAGCGGTTTCGGTGGTCCCGGAGAAGCCTGCCGACATGGTGGAGCTCATGAAGATCAACCGGGGGCTCGCCTGATCTCGAAAGCACCGCGTCCGATCGTCCTCGGGCTTCGCGAAAACCTCGGTCAGTTTTCACTGCTCGTCCTGGTCAACGCTTTCGTCGGCGCGATGGTCGGGACGGAGAGGAGCATCCTGCCCGCATTTGCCGAAGAGGAGTTCGGCCTCGTCGCACGCACGGCGATCTTTTCGTTCATCATGGTGTTCGGGGTCACAAAGGCCTCGGCGAACTACTTTGCCGGTCGGTGGTCTGACGCCTGGGGCCGGAAACCCATCTTGGTCGCGGGTTGGTTGGTCGCCACCCCGGTGCCCTTCCTGCTGATCTGGGCGCCCACCTGGAACTGGGTTCTCTTCGCAAACGTGTTGCTTGGAGCGAGCCAGGGGCTCACCTGGTCGACGACCGTGATCATGAAAATCGACCTGGTCGGCCCCGAGCGTCGAGGGCTCGCGATGGGAATCAACGAGTTCGCGGGATACTTCGCGCTGGGGGCCGCGGCGCTCGGCACGGGCTGGCTCGCCGCACGCTACGGCTTGCGCCCCCAGCCTTTCTATCTCGGGATCGGATTTGTCGTCGCAGGGCTACTGCTCTCGGTTTTTGCAGTTCGGGAGACCAAGCATCACGTCGAGCACGAGTCGACCATGTGGGAAGCGCCACCCGAGGGGCTCCCGACACAGCGCGAAGTTTTCTGGCAGACGTCCCTCTTCAACAAGGATCTCTCGTCGGTGTCCCAAGCGGGCCTCGTGAACAACTTGAACGATGGCATGGCATGGGGAGCCTTCCCGTTGTTCTTCGCGGCCGCTGGCATGTCCCTCCGCGAGATCGGGACGCTCACCGCGATTTACCCTGCCGTGTGGGGCATTGGCCAACTCTTCACCGGTGCGCTCTCCGATCGCGTCGGGCGCAAGTGGCTCATCGTCACAGGGATGTGGATTCAAGCGGTCGGCATCGCCGCAATGGCTCTCTCGAGCAGCTTCACGGGATTCGCCGGCGCATCCGCGCTCCTCGGCACCGGCACCGCAATGGTCTACCCGACCCTCCTCGCAGCCATCGGAGACGTCGCCCACCCGCAATGGAGGGCCTCGGCCGTTGGTGTCTATCGACTCTGGCGCGATTTGGGATACGCTGTAGGCGCTCTCCTCGCAGGCCTGATCGCCGACCGCTTCAGCCTAGCCGCCGCAATCTGGACCGTCGCCGCACTAACCTTCGCATCAGGCGTCCTCGCCGCCCTCCGCATGACCGAAACGCGGGGACACGCTCCACTTCGAAAAACCCTTTGATCTCAGCCTGTTATAACCCACACCGCGCAAACTCGGCCGAGCTCGGGCTGTCGCCGCGTACACACCGTCCGGCATGGGTTATCGCGGTGTGGGTCGTAACTGCTTGAAAAGATGGGTGTTTGGGGGGGCTAGCGTGTCCCCGATGGGGGGTTGAAGCGGGCCTTCATTTTGGACATCCATAGGGTCATTAGGGGGGGTTTGGGGAGGCCTAGGGAGCGGAGGTCGTCGGCGATGGGGTGGGCGCCGAGCTTGATTTCTGCGCCGCGGAGGTGGATGCCGAGGTTTTCTGCGCTGGAGGCGAACTCGGTTTTATGAAGGGCGCCGTCGATGTAGCTGTAGGTGCAGAGGGTTTGCTCGGGGAAGCTTCGCTTGCCGCCGATCGGCATGCTTACTCGGAGCACGTTGTGCCCGTCCTTGTTCCAGCTGCAGAGCGCGCGCTCTCCGCTCGTGTCGAAGTCGATTTCGTCGACAGTCTTCGGAAAACCCCAGATCATTTGGCCGGCTTCGCAAGTAAAAGACTGATTGACCGGCAGGTGGATGATGTGGGTCGGGAGGCGTCCACGCATCATGTCGATCGCAGTGCCCGCGTATGGAAGGCCACGCGGCGCGCTACGCTCGCGGACGAAAAACGCGATCGACACTTCGTTGTAGTCTCCGAGGTCGTTGTCACGGTAGTCGATGCACGAAATGCTCAAGAGCCCGCGGCCTGGCATGACCTCGGCGATCTCGAGCTCGGGACCAGGCAGTAACAGTTGCGCCGCCCGCGAGCTGACCAGCCACGTGGCCGTCGCGGAGCAGGCATCCCGGACGATGCATGGCATGGTGACGACTCGACCTTGAATGAGGTAACTATTCGGAGGATCGGCCTCGGTCGGGGCGGATTCCATGGCAGCGCAGTATAGCCCGAGACGTGCTAGAAGCCTCACCGAATGGCCCACCAGGATGGAAGAGTCGCCGTCGTCACGGGTGCCAGCCGTGGCGTCGGCAAGGGAATCGCGTTGGCGCTGGGCGCCCAAGGGACGACTGTCTACGTCACGGGCCGAAGCACCGACGAGGGT
>Ga0255056_10000510_pt1 | contig 11599 bp, 8 predicted proteins | sample Cases_109_1_MG_FD_183639 | JGI IMG/M metagenome (GOLD analysis project Ga0255056, IMG submission 183639) | Seawater microbial communities from Amundsen Gulf, Northwest Territories, Canada - Cases_109_1 | ecosystem: Environmental > Aquatic > Marine > Gulf | place: Canada: Northwest Territories... | reverse complement strand
CGAGCTGCTGGATAACCAGCAATTTGTCGAGCTGCTGGATAACCAGCAATTTGTCGAGCTGCTGGATAACCAGCAATTTGTCGAGCTGCTGGATAACCAGCAATTTGTCGAGCTGCTGGATAACCAGCAATTTGTCGAGCTGCTGGATAACCAGCAATTTGCCGAGCTGCTGGATAACCAGCAATTTGTCGAGCTGCTGGATAACCAGCAATTCGTTAATTCGATGCAAATGGCGGTAGACGCGAGAGAGCGATAGCCCGCTAGCGAACATAGCCGAGCCCCTGCTATTTGCGGGCTCAACCATAGAGGATATTGCGGAGGAATTCCGTAGTATCCTCTTGAACAATTACCGCGCCAAATTAAAGAATAACGATGCGCAATCCAAAGATCTGGCTTTACCTGATGGTCACTGCACTTTGCGGTTGCGAGGGCGTTTTCGCTCAGGGCTTGGCTTCCCTGGAGACCGCTGACGTTCGGCTGCTGTATTTCGACCCGATACAAACGTATCTCGCACCACACGCTGCGCGGTGCTATCAAAACTCACTGGCCGGACATAAATCGATCCTAGATTTCGATCCGGATGAACAGACTACAATCTTCCTGAAAGATTTCAAAGACTACGGGAACGCATCGGCCGGTCCTGTTCCCAGAAACATTGTGCTAATCGACATAGCACCGATAAGCTTTGCGTTCGAAACGATTACATCAAGTGAACGCCTGTGCATGCTGATGAACCACGAGATGGTTCATGTGGCGACCATGGACCAGGCAACACTAGGAGACAAACGCGCGCGTAGCTTCTTCGGCGGGAAGGTGCTGCCCAGAGCCGAACACCCCGAGTCTATTTTTTATTCCTATTTGACCAATCCACGCGCAGCATCGCCGCGATGGTACCTCGAGGGAATTGCCGTATTTATGGAAACCTGGATGTCCGGCGGATATGGCCGGGCGCAGGGCGCGTACGACGAAATGGTGTTTCGTTCCATGGTTCGGGACAACGCGCATTTCTATGATCCGCTTGGCCTGGAATCCGAGGGAAGCAAGATCGATTTTCAAGTCGGCGTCAACAACTACCTATATGGGACCCGGTTCATGAACTACCTGGCCTACACGTATTCTCCGGAGAAGCTCGTCTCATGGGTAACGCGCAAAGAGGGCAGCAAAGGCCACTATGCAGCTCATTTTAAACAGGTATTCGGCATCCCGTTGGAGCAGGCCTGGCAGGCCTGGATCAGTTTTGAACATCAATTCCAGACAAGGAATCTCGAGGGCGTAAGGCAATATCCGATTACGCCCTATGCCGATATTTCGGATCGCGGCCTCGGGTCGGTGTCTCGAACGTATTTTGATCCTGAGACACGCAAGCTGCATTGGGCGCTGCGCTACCCCGGTGTCGTCGCCCACCTGTCGACGATGTCAATCGACGATGGGACAACAGACAAGCTTGTCGACATCAAAGGACCGATGCTTTACAAGGTTACGTCTCTGGCGTTCGATCAGGAATCGAAAACACTTTTCTATTCGACCGACAATAAATCATATCGTGACCTGATCTCACTCGACACCGAGACCGGTGAGTCCAGAATGCTCCTGAAGGATGCCCGCATAGGCGAGATAGTGCTTAACAAAGCTGATCGCTCGCTCTGGGGCGTGCGGCACCTGAACGGTATTGCGACCCTGGTACGCATTCCCTATCCGTACGATGAATGGAATCAGATTCGTTCCCTGCCATACGGCGAAGTATTGTATGACCTGGATATCTCCCCGGATGGAAAGCTTTTGTCAACGTCGTTCGGTGAAGTCAACGGTGATCAGTCGTCGCGGATTTTCAGGATCGAAGAATTATTGGACGGTAGCTTCGAACCGATTCATCAATTCGATTTCGGGCTGGCGATTCCCGAGGGGTTTGTGTTTTCGGCAGATGGCAAGTTTCTGTACGGCAGCTCCTACTACACCGGCATCTCAAATATCTTCCGTTACGAATTAGCCACCGGGGAAATAGAGGCAGTCAGCAATGCAGAGTCCGGTTTCTTCAAGCCGTTGCCTCTGGACGACGGGTCACTGCTGGTTTTTCGTTATACCGGGCAGGGTTTTGTACCCACGATCATCGACCCGCAGCCGCTTGAGGACGTCAGTGCGGTCAGCTTTCTTGGCACGGAAGTCGTGCGAAAGTACCCGGGACTGAAGGATTGGCAGGTGGGATCGCCCGCCGATATTCCTCTCGATGAAATGATTACACATGAAGGCGCGTATTCGGGAATGGGAAATCTTGGCTTGGAATCGATCTATCCGATCATTGAGGGATACAAGGATGAGGTCGCACTGGGCCTCAACACAACATTTTCCGACCCGCTTTTACTTGATACGATCGGTTTCTCGCTCTCTCACAGCATCGACAGCAGTTTGCCGAGTGAAGAGGACCTTCACGCCACGCTTGAGTGGCGCCATGTCGTAACCAGTGCGACGCCGCTAGCGGGTACGTGGCGTTTCGGCGCACGACTGAATTACGCGGATTTCTATGACTTGTTCGGGCCGACGAAGGTGAGCCGCAAAGGTAACCGGTTCCTTGTCGGATATGAAAAAACCTTGCTCTACGATGAACCGCGACGGCTCGAATTCAAGACCGAACTCAATCACTACAGCGACATGGATGCACTGCCGCGCTATCAAAATATCGACGCGACCTTCGACACCTTGACCGCATTCGGGGCGCTTCTCGAATACACGCACGTAAGAGAGTCGCTGGGCGCCGTTGATGATGAAAAGGGATTCACATGGACGCTCGGCGCGATCGCGGATTACGTCGATGGCGACACGATTCCCAAAGTTCTGGCTGAATTCGATTTCGGCTTCGCGCTGCCCTGGAAGCATTCTTCGATCTGGCTTAGAAATTCTGCCGGCGCGGCCTTTGGTGACCCACTCGACGAATTTGCCAATTTCTTTTTTGGTGGCTTTGGCAACAACTACGTTGATCATGGAGAGGTCAAACGTTACAGGGAGTTTTACGCAATGCCTGGTTTTGAGCTAAACGCGATACCGGGCCGTAACTTTCACCGCGCGATGCTTGAATGGAACCTTCCGCCGATACGCTTCAGGAATGTCGGTGGATCGAGATTCTATTTGTCCTGGGCACGCACCGCCTTGTTCGCAAGTCACCTGACAACCAATCTGGACAACGACCTGATCAAGCTGGAGGCCCAGAGCTACGGCATTCAGATCGACTTTCGGTTTACCGTGATGTCGCGCCTCAACATGACCTTGTCCACGGGTTATGCGAAAGGCTATGGTTCAGGCTCCTTCACGGATGACGAGTGGATGGTGTCGCTCAAGATACTGTGACCGCAGACTTTATTACCCATGCCCTGCTCGGGCTACTGCCCGTGTGCTGTTTCCTCGCGGCATTGATGTATCTCGACAGCTACAAGCTCGTCCCCATTCGCTTGATCATTGCGACGATATTGTTGGGCTCCGGCACGGCTGTCGCCAGCTATCCGTTAAACGTTGCCGGACTCGAATGGTTCGACATTGAATTCATCGCCTACACACGATACGTGGCGCCTTTTGTCGAGGAAACGCTCAAGGCATTAATTATCATTGTGTTGATTCGTCGTAATCGAATTGGCTTCCTCGTCGACGCCGCAATCCTCGGTTTCGCCGTTGGCGCCGGCTTCGCGATTCTTGAAAATATGTACTTCCTGCAGATACTCCCGGACATGCAGCTGGGCTCGTGGATAGTGCGAGGCTTTGGCACGGCCATCATGCACGGCGGTGCGACGGCCATTTTTGCGATCATCGCACACACGATGATTGGCCAATACCCGACACATGGTTCAGCCGCGATGATTCCTGCCTACCTCGTAGCAACGATCGTCCACTCGGTATTCAATCACTTCTTCCTGACACCCGTCCTGAATACCCTTGTCGTGCTGGTCTGTTTGCCGTTGTTGCTTGTTGTTATCTTTGACCGCAGCGAAAGATCCGTATCGGATTGGCTTGGCATGGGCTTCGACGCGGATACGGAATTGATGGAGCTGATCAATTCGGGCGAACTGTCTGAGTCGAAAGTCGGGCTGTATCTAAGCTCACTAAAGGAGAAATTTGAGGGACCGATCGTCGTCGACCTTTTGTGCTACCTGCGGCTGCACACTGAGTTGTCGATTCGGGCCAAGGGGCTTCTCATGATGCGCGAGTCGGGCTTCGTGAATAAGACCGGCGAGGAAACCAAGGCCAAGCTCAAAGAGCTCAGGTTCCTGGAGAAGAGTATTGGTACAACCGGCAAGCTAGCTATCAAGCCTTTCATGCGTATGAGCCAGAAAGACCTCTGGCAGTTCTATATGTTGGGAAATTAATACTCCAACGACAGTGACAGCGTGTAACTGCGACCCAACAGGTCATGCATGGCCGAATCGGTATTTCCAGAACCGCCGGCATCAGCCATGAACCCCGGACTAGTCTCGATCAGGTTTTCGACGGACAGGCGCGCCGCCACGAAATCAACGGCTTGCTTACAACTTTGCTCGCCGGACATTGTAATGACCGCGGTAAAAAATCAGCGGGTCGGTCGCATGATCGTCGAATGCAATTACGCGGCCGACGATAATCGTGTGATCGCCACCTTCGTGCTGAAACTCGGTTTCACATTCGAAGCAGGCCGCGTAGTCGGGCAATCTCGGTATTCCGCCTGTTCCTGTCATATATTTCAGTCCGGCAAACCTGTCGATACCACGCGTCGCGAAGCGCACAGACATGTCTTCCTGATGTTCGGCAAGAATGTTAACGGCGAAATACTTTGCATTGACGAACTGTTCAATTCGAGTGGAGTCGTTCGCGATACTCCACAATACCAGTGGCGGGTCAAGTGAAACCGAGTTGAAACTGTTGACGGTCATGCCGATTGGCGCGCCGTCCTCGTCCACCGACGTAACCACGGCGATTCCGGTCGCAAAACACCCCAGCGCCTTGCGAAACTTTTCGGAATCAAACTCCGAACTACTGTCGTCCGTGGTGTTCATCTCATGTGCATCCAATGTCCGGTCTGGAAAGCTTATCACGCGAATTGTAGCCACTGGTTATCTGCAAACCCTCTCGGTATCATGCGCGGCACATGGCGGCCCAACATAGAGTCCTGTAATCGATGGCGTTCAATTCGCTCATCTTTCTAATATTTTTCGCGGTCGTTCTTGGACTGCACTCGCTGCCGCTGCGGTGGCAGATCAAGAAAACCAACCTGCTGCTTGCGAGCTACGTCTTTTATGCGGCGTGGAATCCGCCGTTCGTTCTGTTGCTGTGGATCTCTACACTAACTGATTGGTTTGCGGCCCGGCGCATGGCCGAATCCGAGGGCGGCAGGAAGCTCGTGTTCCTGATCATGAGCATCGCGGTCAATCTCGGCCTGCTCGGGTATTTCAAGTACGGTCATTTCATCGAAGAAAATTTTTTGGTGTTGATGTCGATGCTGGGGGTGGAGTACGAAATCTCGCCAGGCAACATCATTCTGCCGCTAGGTATTTCCTTTTATACTTTCCAGTCGATGTCTTACAGCTTCGATGTGTACCGTAAGCAGATTCGACCCGCGGACTCGATGCTCGATTTCGCTCTTTACGTTTCGTTCTTTCCACAACTGGTTGCCGGCCCGATCCTGCGCGCCGGATTCTTTCTGCAGCAACTTGCCGAGGACAATCGCGAGCGCGTAGCCGACCTGGGCTGGGGAATCGCGCTGATTGTTGTTGGAATGTTCGAAAAAGTGGTGCTTGCCGATGGCTTGCTCGCGCCCGTTGTCGAAACCGTTTACGGCGCCACCGCAGCCTCGTCGAGTACGGACGCCTGGATTGGTACGCTCGCATTTGCGGGCCAGATCTTTTTCGATTTTAACGGCTACTCGGTCATCGCCGTCGGGCTTGCCTTGTGCCTGGGCTTCAAACTGCCATGGAATTTTCTTTCGCCATATGCCGCCGTTGGATTCTCCGATTTCTGGCGGCGCTGGCATGTCACTCTGTCTTCCTGGCTGCGTGATTACCTGTATATTTCCCTTGGCGGTAACCGCCGCGGCAAAATTCGAACTTACGGCAACCTGTTGCTAACGATGTTGCTTGGCGGTCTCTGGCACGGCGCGTCATGGTTGTTTGTGCTCTGGGGCGGAGCGCACGGATTGTTGCTCGTCCTTGAGCGGCTTGCCCTTCACCTTTTCGGTGGCGTTGGTTTTTTTAAATCCTCGCTCGCAAAATTTTTCATCGGCATCCTGACGTTCCTGCTGGTCTGCCTGACCTGGGTGTTGTTCCGCGCTGAGAACCTCGATGCAGCAAGACAATTATTCGCGGTAATGCTGCAGCCTTCAGTCGGCCTGGCGGTCACAAACCTGAGCCAGGTGCTGACCGTTCTCGGGATTACAGCCTCCCTTCTGGGAACTCACTGGTTCATGCGTAATCGTGAATTCAGCGTGACCTTAAGGAATTTGCCCTGGCCCGCGATCGGCCTCATTCTCGCAAGCATGATCGTCGCCATCCTGCTATCGCCTGGAGAAGAGCGTGACTTTATCTACTTCGAGTTCTGATTCCGCTCAGCCGCCGTGGCACAAGGTGTGGGCCGTGGCGTTGATTTTGTCGCTTGTCGTTGTCGGCAGCTGGGAAACGCTGGTGCGGCAGGCGAATCTCGGTCCCGAATACAACGACAACCGCTCTCTTTGGGCGAATGCACGACACACGCTTAACGACCACGGCGACAACGCAATTGCTTTGCTCGGAGCATCGCGTTTGCAATACGCCGTCGACGTGCAGACCATGAGCGACGCTTTCGAGCGTCCCGTCATTCAGTTATCCGTGGAGGGCACTTCGGCGCTGGCGCTTCTTGAAAACCTGGCGGCCGACCCCCGCTTTCGCGGCACCTTGATTTATTCCATCGCACCTGCGTTTTCCTTCAGCAGCATCCATCCTCGCATCGAAACCGGCAAACAACGGGAATGGGTTCAGCATTATCTCGGCCAGTCGCGCTCGCGACGAATGGAGCAGAGCATGCGTCTGTATTTGCAGGGATTGCTCGCCTTTCGCTCGCCGGACGCACAACTCACACGAGTTCTTCCATCCGTCCTGAATACCGGCAGCCTGCCGGACCGGGACCAGAAAACGACTTTCGCGAATCGCGTTTTACACAAGGACTACAGCAAGTTATCCGCTGACGTGGATGAACTCGGCATGGCGCAGTTCTATCTCGAAAACTCCGTGCCTTATATACAGCCAGAGTTCGCAGTCGTCCTCAACTACATGAATACACTCGTGCAGCTCCTGCGAAACAAGGGCGTTGACGTTTACTTTGTGCGCCTGCCCTCGTCCGCCGAGGTGAAGTTAATTGAATCGGTGTTATTCCCTCGCCCCACATTTTGGGGTCTGATGGAACAACGCCTCGATGCGCGCTTCATACACGCCGATGACTACCCGGAGATGGCCGGCTTCATGAGCCAGGACGGTTCTCATGTCGATTCGCAACACATCGTCGAGTTCACGACCTTACTCATCGGCGCATTGCGTGAGAACCAGCTCTAATGCTCTGTGCTCAGATGGGACGCTTACGGCTGGCAGACGCCTGGCACATACTTCAGCGGGATATCGGGACTCATACAGGTCCAGAAAATGCTCCCCTCCTTAGGCGTCGGCCGCAGGATCAGTGATCCTCCGTAGACATCGCTATTTGCATCGTTGCCGTAGCTTATGAAGATTTCACCGTTTTCAACTCGTACGCTCGACACATACCTGCCCTGAATCTCATTTGCGGGGACCAGGCCGGCTGTCGCGTTGTCAGCGGGTAGCTCTCCCCTATCCATGTAGTACTCTTTAACTGCGGCCTTCGCTCCGCCCGACAGGTTCAAGCCCTCTGAGACCTGCGCGCGTGCTCCGTAGTCGTTATAGGCAGGAATTGAAATCGCTGCGATGATTCCGCCGACGGTCGGAACCACAATGATCAACACGCCGACGACGATACCGACAACACTGGTGCCTCCAGCGCGCGCGACTTCGAGTTGCTGTTCTTCTGGTGAATTCGTTCCCAGCTTGATGCTGCCGATCTTGCTGCGCGCATGGGCATAGTAGAGGCGCGTGGCGAACAAGGGCGTTAGTACGAAAAAGACAATGAAGGACAGCAAGAACTGGCTTGACGGGCTGACCCCGCCGAACAGGAATACGAACTGCATCAATACATGCAGCCCAATAATGTAACCGAGCGCAAACAACCACATCTTGCGATACAACATCCACGGGAACGTGATGAAAAGCGCCGGCCAGTTCCATTTGACGTTTTCACCCCTCGCGAATGCGTGAAACGCGCCGGAATAGTAGTGAGCGTTCTTGGGTCCTGTGAATGCTGCCAGGAGTTCATCGTCGCCGGCGTGATTGCCGGCGTTTGCAAACTGGCCCGTATTGCCGTGCTCATCCATTTACTCGTCTCCGTCGTCGTTATTGCTTTCCATTTGTTTCGGCGGCGCCGGCGCAAAGTAGCCGACAACCAGTAACATGGATCCTACGCCCAGGAACGAGATGATCCGTGCAAGCGTTCCCGAGTTACCCATATCAACAAGCAGTAGTTTGACGACGACCACCAGCATCAGCCCCGCTCCGATCATCCATTGACGCCGTTTTACGCGGCGAACGCCGACAATCATGCTGCTCAGTCCGAGGGTGGCCCAGTAGATCGTGAGCGATGACTGCACGGCCACGGAATTGGACAGCGCATACTGATTCCATGGGACCCCGCCAAAGTGGTGAACACCTCGAACAACGGCAATCGTTGTGAGAACAAATGCGGCGGCCTCCCAGCCATATCTCGCAAGCCGGAGCTGTTCATCTGATAACCAGCGCGACATCAGTTTGCCGGGCTGTAATCCATAGAGCGCAACAGCAAGACCGAATACGGTCAGAAAATCGTATGGATTTAGCAGCGGCATATACGCCATAGGTGCCGGATCCCCTGAATGATCGAGGCCAGCCATCGTCAGTATCGTCAATTGCAAAACGACGAGCGTAATCGCGACCGAGGCATAGGCGGTCCCATGTTGCTGCAGTGGCCAGACAACGAACTTACGAGAGTATGAAATGGCAAGCGCCAAAGCAGTCATCATGAACATCACGCCGCTGCCAGCCCATACATCGTCCGGCGTGTGGATCGCATGACCGATGCGCCAGCCGACCTCCTGGGCTAGCGCAAGTGCGATTAACATGCCGCCGGCGTAGTGCCAGACATGCGTGACGTCAAAGCGCGCTTTGACTTCTCCGAATGTCCGCATGACCAGGAAATGCGATGCAATGAGCACAAGCCAGACGAGCGCCCCTGTTCCCTCGAACAAATGACGAAATTCGACAAAGTATCCGAGTGCCATCGCGAACATTGCGGGCAAATATGCGGCCGTGGTCGACTGCGCCTCTTTCCATCGCAGGCTGGCCGCAATAAAAGCGAGAATAACCGAGGAAATCGCGACAAACACGGCCGTCGCATGCAATTCGTTAGCGCCCACCAGGCGATCCTGTATTTCGCCGGCCCCGACACCGAACCACCACGCAAGACCCCAGAGCAGTAGTGCAAGCGACGCTATTGGCTGCCAGCTTTGTTGTTTCGGATCCGCTGCGAGGCGACGTGCCGAAAGCAGTGACAAAACAGCGATCAAAACGCCTGACATGACATTGCCGTTAAGAACTGGCATGCCGAGGCCACTGCTCCAGCCCGCGTCGAAGTAGTGATATCCGCTGGCGAATAACAAAACCGTGCCGGAGGCCTTCGACAAGAAGCGTGACTGCCGGACACCGACCCAAACCAAAGCCGCGCCTTCAAGCGCCCAGGCGACGGATGTGAACCGTTCATCGAGCGCCAACGGAAGGGCAATCGTGGCGAAAGCGACTGCAATTGAGAAATACGACTCGACCAGCAGGCGCATTTGTTCAATCTTGAGACGATGAACAAAGAACGCCGTGGCCGCATACAGAACCGCCGCCGCCGCACAGCTGTAAGCGAGCCCGTACTCGGTATCCGCTACCAGCTGCGATTGCAACGCGAACACCACGCCGGGCGTACCAAATATTAGCGTGCCATCAACAAGTCCACGTAAGTCGGGTGGCTGCCGGAACGCAAAAAGGATGGCGATCGCGTGGTAGAAGAGGAAGAACGCGATCAGGAATGGTTCGGTGCTGCCGAAAAATTCCGGTCGGTAGTACTGCCCGCCCCACATGGTTCCAACACCGAACGTGAACAGGAAACCGAGAATGTTGAGCCACCGCCATGACTTGTGCCATGCGATGTAGAGAACCGCACAGTTCAGGACAAGGTAATAGCCGAATAGTGCGACGTGATTACCGCTGCCCGTCGAAATCAGAATAGGCGCAAGAAAACCGCCGACGGTTCCGAGTACCGCGAGCGCGACAGCATCCTGTCTTACAGCCAGGACTCCGATAGCGGCCGTCAAAACAATAAGCAACAGAAACGCCATTTGCGCGGGCAGGACTTCCTGCAATCGAAACGCGGCAAATATCGTCAGATAAATTATACCGATGCCGCCGCCTTGCATGCTCAAGGCATACACACGCATCTGGGTTCGCAAACGCCAGCCGAAAACGAATATCGCAGCGCCAACGAGCGCGACCAGCATGTAACGCATCGCTATGGGCACATAGAGCACGCCGATGTCGACGAAGTACTTTAAGAGGAAGGAAATTCCAAAGAAGGAAACGATCACGCCGACCTTGACCGGTACATTGCCGCTCGTAAGCCAGTTCTTGCCCGCGTCGACGAGCTTCTCTGCGATATCCGGTTGAGCCGGGATGCTCGATTTTGGCATCACGGGTTTCGCCAGTTGTTCTACCGCCGTGTCTCGCGCGTCGAAGCGCTCGGCCGGCGGCGGAATTTCCTTTGCGGCGCGCACGCGCGGCGAACTGGGTTCCGGGCTTGGCTCGAATGTCGGCGCAGGTGTTGTTGCAGGCGTTGGCTCGTCAGTAGGAACAACAGTTTCTGGCGCCGGTGGCGTTGCACGCGACACATCGATTTTCGTAGACAATCGTGCTGCGGCCTCGAGTCGCTCGATGCGCTCGATGAGCCGGAAGTTAGCCTGGGTAAACGCAGTCTGTCGCGTCAGAAGAATGCCGACGACTACACCCAGAACCAATCCAAGAGAAGCGCCACTTGCAGAGCCCAGAATGGCGCCAACGATGCCACCAACAATTGCGAACAGTATCGGCATAATGTTCTTTCCCAACATTAAACGAAAAAATTTCGCGACAGAACCGTATATTGGAGCAATCGCTCTGATAATCAAATGAATTTCGATTATCGCGAGTTGGCCGCTGCAACTTAGCTGAACCGAACGAGTCGCCCGGGCCGTTCGTTCGTCACCGCGTCATCTCGAACGACCTCTGCGCCGGCGACCAGGGTTGATCGGAAGCCGCTCGCCTTCTGCAATAAGCGCTGCCCGCCTGCAGGTAAATCCTGCACCATTTCCGGCGCGCGCAGTGACAGACCCTCATAGTCGATCACATTGATGTCCGCTCGCTGTCCGATTTGAATTCGTCCACGGTCGTTTAAGCCGAGATAGTCGGCCGCATCCGCGCTTAACATTTGTACGGCGCGTGAC
>Ga0255056_10000505_pt1 | contig 11615 bp, 9 predicted proteins | sample Cases_109_1_MG_FD_183639 | JGI IMG/M metagenome (GOLD analysis project Ga0255056, IMG submission 183639) | Seawater microbial communities from Amundsen Gulf, Northwest Territories, Canada - Cases_109_1 | ecosystem: Environmental > Aquatic > Marine > Gulf | place: Canada: Northwest Territories... | reverse complement strand
GACCTCGAGTACGCGCTCGACGGAAGCGAGCTCATCGTTTGTGTCGTCCCGACTCACGGCTTGAGGGAGGTTCTGAAAGAAGCAGCACCCTCTTTGCGAGATCGCGTCCCCATCGTCAGTGCGACCAAAGGCATCGAAAACGAGACGCTGATGCTCGTCTCCGAAATGTTCGAAGACGTTCTGCCGGAATCCCAGCACTCCCAGCTCACGTTTCTCGGTGGACCGAGCTTCGCGAAGGAAGTCGCTGCAGGGATTCCAACCGCTGTCTGTGTCGCGGGCCGCGACGAAGACATGGTCTCCCAGGCACAAAAGGCGTTCACGACCGAGCGTTTCCGTGTCTACAGCACCGAAGACGTCGTTGGCGTCGAGCTCGGTGGCGCATTGAAGAACGTGGTCGCCATCGCCGCGGGTATCGGGGACGGGCTCGGCTTTGGCCACAACACCCGGGCGGGGTTGATCACACGCGGCCTCGCGGAAATTTCACGCCTCGCTCTTGCCAAGGGCGCCAACCCACTGACGCTCGCCGGACTCTCCGGGATGGGGGACCTGGTGCTGACGTGCACCGGCGACCTATCTCGCAACCGCAACGTAGGGCTGCAGATCGGCCAGGGGAAGTCCCTCGAGGAGATCCTCGGCAGCATGCAGATGGTGGCGGAGGGCGTGCGCACCACAAAGAGCGCGAGGGCCCTATCGGAGACGGTCGGAGTCGATATGCCGATCACACAAGAGGTCTACGCGATGCTCTACGAAGGCAAGCCAGCGCTCAAGGCGGTAGGGGATCTGATGAGGCGGCCGCTCCGAGCCGAGCGCGGGTGATGGAAGGGAGTCCCTTTCGCGCCGTGTCCCTGTTCCTAGTGCCTGCAATTCTGATCGCGGCCGCGATCCTCGGGTACTACACCTTTTCCTCGGCGCGCGAGTATGCGCAGCTCGGGGAGAGCGCCATCGTCCAATCGCTGCTGTCGGTAGCACAGCAACGGGTCGAACGGATCGAGAACTACATCATCGCCGCGGACGACACAGTCCTCCGCTTGGTCAACCCGAACGACTCGAGCACGATCGACGCGCTGTGGCTGCCGCAGGCGGAGGCACAAACGCCGAGTGTGAAAGCGGTTCTTTTAGTGAACCTCGAGGGCGACGTTCTGCAATGGGCGAGCACACAGGATCGTAAGACGAGGCGCGGTTTTCTGCGTGCTTTTAGGCAGCATTTGGTCCATTCCATGGACCTCAGAGATCTGGAGAGCAACGAGCTTCGGCACCTCCACGAACGCGTCGAAGACGTGAGCTACCTGCTTTCCTACAAGGCCTATGCGACCCAAGACGGCCAGGTCACCTACGTGGTCGCCTACCACGATACGGAATACCTCGTGAGCGACGTATTTTCGACGATGTTCATTTCCGACCGGAGCACCCCGCTCTACAACATCGTAAACGAGAGCAATCAACGCGTCTTCGGACCGAACCTGAGCGAAGCAGGAGTGTACACGGTCGACCATCGATTCCCGACCACGCTTTATCGTTGGCGCCTTCAGGTCGCCCCTCGCCAGGCTGCGTTACTTCAAGCACAAGGTCGTTCACGGATGCGCGGGGAGGTTGCGCTTCCCCTCGTGTCGTTTGCGATCATCCTGCTGAGCGCGATCTTCTTCATCTACGCGGCCGAAAAGGAGCGTCGCCTCAACGAATTGAAAAGCGAGTTGATGGCGAACGTGTCGCATGAGCTGAAGACACCCCTTTCAGTGGTGAGAATGTTCGCCGATATGTTGAGGTCTGGCCGCGTACCCAGTGACGAACGACGAATCGAGTACTTGGACATCATCTGCCGCGAGTCCGAGAGGCTGACTTCGTTGATCGACAACGTTCTCGACTTCTCGGCGGTCGAAGGGGGCAAAGGCCCCTATCGGCTCAAACACGGGGATCTCAGTGAGGCCATCGAGCGCGCGCTCGCTGCCTTTCGCTATCGCGGCGAGCAGGACGGTGTGGAAGTCCGACTCCTGACCCCGGGCGAGCTGCCGCCCGTTCTGATCGACCAGGAGGCCATTGCCTTGGCCGTCATCAACCTGCTCGACAATGCCGTGAAGTACGGCGGGCAGACTCCGGTGGAGCTGGAGGTGACTCCTCGGCGCTCGACCATCGAGGTGGCCGTTAGGGACCACGGCCCCGGCATCCCCAAAGATGCGCTTCGGCACGTCTTCGATAGGTTCTATCGCGGAACGCATGAGACCCCTACTCGCGGCTCGGGTATCGGCCTATCCCTGGTCAAGAACATCGCGCAGGCCCACGGTGGCCGGGCCTGGGCCCGCAACGCCCAAGGCGGAGGCGCCGTAGTGGGTTTTTCCGTGCCCATCGAGGGCCCTGGTGCTGCGCGCGCGTAGGCTAGCGGGCAGCTTCGCCCCTTAGATAGTGTTATGGTGCCTCCGATGTCGGACGATGGACGCGGCATTTTGCTGGTCGAAGACGACCCCGCGCTGGCGCTCGGCCTCTCGGATTCGCTCCGGTTCGAGGGATACCGAGTGGTGCATACGGCGAAGGGCGAAAAGGCTGTCGAGCTGGCGGCGTCGGAGGACATCGACTGCATCATTTTGGATCTCATGCTGCCAGACATGAACGGCTATCAGGTGTGCAGAACGATCCGCCAAAGCGATCCCCTGGTACCTATTCTCATGCTGACCTCCCGAAGCCAGGAGTCCGACAAGATCCGAGGCCTCGAAGCAGGCGCCGATGACTACGTCACAAAGCCTTTCTCGATCGGTGAGCTGGTCGCCCGCATCCGTGCTCTCTTCCGTCGCGCCGGACGCACGATTCGGCCTTCGCAAAGCGAGATACGGATTGGCGATGTCAATATCGAAACGGGGTCACAAACGCTAACGAGCGGAAACGACACCATGCATCTATCGTTCTACGAGGTCGAGCTCTTGAAGTTCTTGTGGGAGCGAGAGGGTGAGCCGGTGTCGCGCGACGAGATCCTCGAGAAGATCTGGGGCCTCGAAGCCGGCCCTAACAATCGCACGGTCGACAACTTCGTCGTCAAGTTGCGACGAAAGATCGAACCCAAGCCCGACCGTCCGGTTCACATCCTCACGGTGTACGGGGTCGGGTACAAGCTCGTCTGCTGAGTAAATGGGCACCGGCGTCACCTATCTGCTTTGGTATGTCATGTGCGGCGGGGTCGTCGCCCTCACCATCGGCGTAGGGGCCGGCCTGTTCTTCTGGGGAAAGCGACGCGAGAAGCGGGAACGGAGCCAAGACCCGCCGTCTTGACCGATGCGGGGGGGGTCTGTACAAACAAACCGCTTTTGCGCGAGTTCGGGTGCATGAGGAGATTTTTTGCGACGAAGAGAGCAACGAGGCCGTTTCGGCCGCAGATTGGTGATAGGCATCTACGCGGTCGCCCTTTCCTATCTGGTGATCGTCGCTTTCGCCTCCGTCATTCCGCAGGTCTTCTGGCCTGAAAGCGACGAAAGTTTCGACGCGGACTGCGCTGAAGGGCTACGAATGCTCTACGACGAGCTCGACACAGTGCGCCTCGGGTACCTTTCGAGTAATGTCATCGCCCCGGGCGCGCTCCGGGAAAAGCTCGAGTCCTGGGACCTCCGCCTGAATGCGCTGCGCAATCGATGCGATGAAGACAAAGTGCACCTTCTCAACAAGTACCGCCACAGGGTCGAGCTGAACATTCAACGATACATGCGCGAGGACGCGCCGCTTGCGAACCAGACCAGACGCCAACTAAACCAACGGAACCCACTCCATGAATGAGGCGCCCGCCGCGAGTGACCCCCAGACATTCGAAGACCTTGGCTTGCACGATGACGTGCTCAAAGCTGTGACAGAGCTTGGCTGGGAGACGCCGACTCCAGTCCAACGTGATTCCTATCCGATGATCGTCGAAGGAAACGACATGATCGTCCAAGCCCGCACTGGGACGGGAAAGACCGGCGCATTCGGTATCCCGCTCGTCAATGGGCTCCTTTCGAGCGACGGGAACGAGCAGGCACTCGTTCTTGCCCCGACGCGAGAGCTGGCACTCCAAAGCGCGCGCGAGATCGCGAAACTCGGAGCGCACCGTGACATCGATACCGTCGCGGTCTACGGGGGCGACTCGATGGAGCGCCAGATCCGCGCACTCAACAAAGGCGCCCGTGTGATCAGCGGAACTCCTGGGCGCGTCTTGGATCATCTCAATCGTGGGACCATCGACGCCTCCCGCCTTCGCGTGCTCGTGCTCGACGAAGCCGATGAAATGCTGTCGATGGGCTTCGCCAAGGAGCTCCACGCAATCATCGAAAAGCTCCCGAAAGATCGCCAAACGTTGCTCTTTTCGGCCACGGTCGACCGTGCGGTCAAGCGAGTAGCCGAAAAGCACATGCGCGACCCGGTGTTCCTAGGACTCTCGGGCGACCACATCGGGGCGCTCGGGATCGACCATTTCGTCTACATGCTGAGCGGGATGGGACGCGTCGGAAACCTGATCTCGATCCTCGAGATCGAAAACCCGGAGAGCGCGCTGATCTTCTGCAACACGAAGGCCGAGACGGAGGAGGTTTCCGCGGCGTTGAAGCGTGCGGGCTTCAATACCGAATGGTTGAACGGCGACCGCCCGCAACGAGAGAGAGAGCACGTGCTCGCACAGACCCGGCGAAACGAGGTCCGATTCCTGGTCGCCACCGATGTGGCTGCGCGCGGCATCGATGTCTCGCACCTCACCCATGTGATCAACTTTCACTTGCCCGAGAACGTCGAGCAGTACGTCCATCGGACCGGCCGCACGGGGCGTGCTGGCCGCACCGGTACCGCGATCTCGCTGGTTGGCCCGAACGAGCTCGGGATCCTCTACTACCTGCGCCTCCAATACGGAATCTTCCCGGTCGAGCGCACGCTGCCGAGCGAGGGTGAGGCGAAGACACGACGCGAAGCCGATCGAATCGCTCTGATCGACCTCGCCTATCCGAATCCTCCCGACGAGCACGGGCTCGCCCTGGCGCGTCGTCTCATGACGCATCCCGACGCGGAACGAATGCTTGCCGGACTCCTGGAGGCGTTTTTCGATACCGGCACCGACGACGTGGACGAACTCGCGGCCAAGCAACGGCGACGTGGCAGGCCGGCGACAATTTTGGAAACCACCAAACCCGAGCGTGAGGCACCTCCGACGGCGACGCTGTATGTCAACGTAGGTAGGAACGACGACTTGAAGGCCTCCGAGCTAGGGCGCCTCCTGCGAGAACGTACAGGCCTGAAACGCAGAGAAATCGGGCGCATACGAGTGCGTGACAAGCACTCTTTGGTCGACGTGCCCGAAGAGCGCGCCCAGGACGTCATCAACTCGATGGCGGGCGCGGTTTTCGGCGAGCAGAAGCTGAACGTCGAGCTCGCTGAAAACGAGCAAAAAGCCCGCTGAGGTTGAATCTCGGCCCGCGCGTCGTCTATCTTGGAACAGTAGATGTCGGAGGGGATCGCGTCCACAGCGCCCGAGCTTTCGGGATTGCACCCGGGAGCCGTGGTAGGGGGAAGGTTCGAGGTCGTCGATCGGATCGATGAAGACCCTCAGGCCGTGGTGTGGTCAGCGACGGATCGCCAGACCAAGCGGGCGATCCTCGTCCACGTGCTCAGGCCCGACCTGGTGCCGCCTCAAGCCACCTCGGAATTTCGGGAGGCATGCCGCATGGCGGCCACCTTGTCACATCGCAACATCGCGAAAATGTTCGGCGTTGGTCGCACTGACAAGGGAGAGCATTTCATCGCGGGCGAATGGATCGACGGCACCCGGCTATCCGAGTTCATCCAGGAGCGCGACAGCGACGGCGAGCCTCTTTCGTTGCGGGGGATCTATAACGTCATCGCACACCTGTGCAGCGCGCTGAGCTACGCTCACGAGAAAGGGCCACACGGGACGCTTCGACCGAGCGTTGTATGGATCACGCGCGGCGGTCGAGTAAAGATACGCGACTTCGGCGTCGGACAGGTTCTGTTGGGGGCGGTAGGTCCGAGCGTGTTCCGCGACAGCGACCACGCGTGCCTCGCCCCCGAGGTCAAGAACGGCGAGCGGCCTACTACGCGCAGCGATGTCTTCGGCATCGGCGCGATTCTCTACGAGCTGCTAACGACGCGTTCGCCGGACAAGGGTTTCGTCGCGCCGTCGCACGTGCGACAAGACATCCCACCGGAGCTCGATGGGATCCTGTTTCGGTGCCTCGCGCCTGATCCAAAGGACCGCTTCGAGTCGCCGGAGGCCGTTCGCAACGCGCTGACGCCATTCGTCCAAGCCGCCAACTCGGTGCCTCCGCCGCCTGTCGAAAACGGGGCGGCCGTCGAAATCGACCTCGGCTCGGTGCTGCCACCACCGGACATGGAGATCCCTGGGATTCCGCAGGCCATGCTGGCTCCACTCGCTCCGCCACCGCCGCCCAAACGAAACCTCAAGCTCGTATTGGAAGAGCTCTCATCGGATACCAGGCAACGTTGGATGGTAGCGAGAGACAAGATGGACCACGGGCCGTTCAACGCACGCGAGCTCATCGAGCGATTGAACATCGCTGGATTCTCGGGCGACGACTCGACGTTCAACACGGACACGGGCGAACGAAAGCCACTTCGCGACTGGCCCGAGTTCCGTGAGTTCATTCTGCAGCGGGAGCATCAAGACACGGTCGCCGCGGAACGCGCGGCACGGGCCAACGCTCAGAGATCGGAGAAGCTCTCGTCGGCCGCCAAGTGGCTGATCGCTGTTTCTCTAGTCGGGGTCATCGCGGTTTCGGTCGGTGGCTTCCTGTTGTCGCGTTCGAGTGATATCCGGGAAGCGTCGTCGACCGCGCTCGACGACCTTTTCAAGCTAGGAGACATCCCCACCGGCGAAGCGGGCCTGCTTCCGGACCCGCCAGTCCGCCGGCGCAAGAGGGGCTCCAGCCCCGCCCCCGCGCGAAGCAAGGGTGAGTTCGCGAGCTATGATGAAGCAATGAGCCGGGCCGTCGAGATCGGAGACGCCTCACGGGGCGGCGGCGAAGGTCGACTCACCGGCGCACAGGTCGCCGGCGTGATGAACCGCAACCTGAACCGCTTCTATGGCAAATGCGTGATTCCCGAGCTCAAGGGCGGCACTCAGCTCGGCAACGTGAAGGTCGATCTCGCCATCGCGAGCAACGGCTCGGTCCTGGGCGCCACCGTGCGCGGAGGCAGCCCGGGCTTTCAGACCTGCATGGGCCAACAGATCGCCAGCGTCCGCTTCCCGACATTCGGCGCCCCAAGAATGGGCGCGCGATACAACTTCGACGTGAAGTAACGGCCACGGCGACAGTGCCAGTGTCAGTGCCAGTGCCAGTGTCAGTGCCAGTGTCAGTGCCAGTGTTGAGGAGATCTTGACTGGGCCGGGGTCTCCTCAATACAGTTGCGGGCACTCACCCTGTCGCTGCTGCACCTGGAGGGCTTCTGCTACGGCTGGGATCTTCGCGAAGCCGTCTTTGTCGGCGGCCTTCTCGATGGCGTCTCGCGCTGTCACCTTGCCCTCGGTGACCAACTTCGCGAGGACCGCATCAATGCTTTGCATTCCGTAGCTTCCGCCGCTTTGGATCAAGCTCTGAAGCATGGTCGTCTTCGCCTCGCGAATGGCGGAGGACACCCCCGACGTGCCGATCAGGATCTCTTGCGCTGCGACACGGCCGCTTCCGTCTGCCTTCTTGAGCAGTTGTTGTGCGATGATCCCCGCCAGGGATTCCGCGAGCATGCCCCGAATCTGCGGTTGTTGACTTGCCGGGAACGCGTTGACGAAACGGTCGATGGTCGCCGGCGCCGAGTTGGTATGGACCGTCGCGAAGATGAGCACCCCAAAGCTAGCCAACTGAAGGGCCATCTTCATCGTCTCTCGCCCTCGCAGCTCCCCCACGAGGATTACGTCCGCGTTCTCTCGGCCGGCGCTTCGAATCGCGTCGGCGAAGCTGGGCGTATGCACCCCGACCTCGCGGTGGGTGATCTGGCACTTGCGCGGTCGATGCACGAACTCGACCGGGTCTTCAATTGTGAGGATGTGCCCTTCACGCGTGCGGTTGATGTAGTCGAGCATGGCGGCAAGCGTCGTGCTCTTGCCGCTTCCAGTCGGTCCAGTGACCAGCACCAGACCCGCTCTTCGATCCGCGAGGCCCACGACGGCCTCGGGCAGTCCCAATTGCTCGGTCGTCAGAATCTCGCTCGGAATCGTTCGAAACACGGCGCCCGGTCCGGTCGTCTTGTAGAGGTAATTCGCTCGAAAGCGCGCTTTGTCCTGGTAGCCGTAGGCAAAATCGAGATCGTGATACGCGTGAAAGTAGTCGCGCCGTTCCTGGTTCAGGAGCTCGTCCATCAGCCGAGTGATGGTCGGGCGATCTAGTGGCCCGCGCTCGATTGCGACCAGCTCTCCCTTGACGCGAATCGTGGGCGGATAGCCCACCGAGAGGTGAAGGTCTGACCCGTCGCGGTCGAGAAGCACATCAAAGTATTGGTCGAGCGCCGGCATGAATCACTTGTCCTTCTTGGAAAACAGGTTGCGTCGCGTGCCTTTGCGGGCCCGTTCCCGGTCCTGCGGTTTCGGCTCGTCTACCCCCGTTGCGTCTCCGATGACGCGGGGGTCGTCGGCATAGGCCTTTGCTACTTCCTCGGTGATGACACCCTTGGTGAGCAGCTCGTTGAGCGAATCTTCGATTCGGATCATCCCGAAGGCTCGGCCGCGCTGAAGAAGGCTTGGCAACTGAAATAGCTTGTCGTCGCGGATGAGGGACCACAAAGCCATGTTCCCGGTCAAGAGTTCCACCGCAGCGACCCGTCCCTGACCGTCCTTCCTCGGGATCAGACGCTGGCTAACGACGAACTTGAGCGCACCTGCCAGTGTTGCGCGCACCTGGGATTGATCGTCGGGCGGAAACATGTCGATCAAGCGGTCGATGGTGGTCGCGCCTGAAGGTGTGCTCATCGTGGCAAACACCAGGTGGCCCGTCTCAGACGCTTCGAGCGCCTTCTCAACGGTCTCACGGTCCCGGAGCTCACCAATTGCGATCACATCGGGATCCTCGCGTAGGGATCCCTTCAGCGCAGAGTGAAAGCTCTTCGTATGCGCGCCGACCTCCCGCTGACTGATGATCGCCTTCTTGACCGGATGAATGATCTCGACAGGGTCCTCGACCGTAATGACGTGAACTGGACGCTCCGCGTTGAACAGATCGACGAGTGCAGCGAGAGTGGTCGTTTTGCCCGCGCCGCTCGGTCCGGACACGACGACCAGCCCCTGATGGTAGTCCAGCATTTGCCGCAGCTCCTGCGGCAAGCCGAGGGACTCGATCGTCGGCGGCTCGTCCATGATGAGTCGGAAGCAGCCCTTGATTCCGCCGCGCTGTTTGTTGGCGTTTACCCGAAAGCGGCCGGCGCCCTCGATCTGGCACGCGAAGTCCGCATAGCCTAGCTCCTCGAGCTGTTGGGCATTGCGCTCATTGAGCAAAGGCACCAGGAGCGAGCGCGCTTGATCGTCTTCCAAGACGTCGCCTCGCGGAGCCAGAAAACCGTTACAGCGAAACCGTACCGGTTCCCCGGACATGATGTGGACGTCGCTCGCGGATTCGGCGCGAGCATCCAGCAATAACTTGCGCAGCTCGGCGGGCGCCGGCACCGACACGTCGGCCGGCACGAACTCGGCCAACGGCGAGGCCTCGGGCGGCGGGTGATACGAGTGTCGAGGTATCACCTTCCGAGCGTTCGGATATTGGATCGCAACGGGTGGCGGTCGATGAGAAGCGACGCGCTGGGGCTGGGCCGGCGCCCACTGACGATTGGCCGGGCGGATTGCCGCGATGGGCGCCTTCCTCGACTCGGGTTCGAGCGGTTCGGGTTCGGGTTCGGGCGGGTCCACCTCAGGGGGCTCCGACACGCTGTCGGGAAGCCAGACCCGCAGAAGGAGCATCTGCCCAGAGCGGGCGACGGTCACGACGTACTTACTCCCGTTGATCTGCGCAGCTGTCGGCGCACATGCGCCGTCTTCATCCGGGACCAGGTCTTGCAAAGGCGTCCGCTCGACGAGCTTGAGAATGTGCTGTGCGGTCAACGGCTCGCGGGTGACCGGCTGCAGCTGGCCCTTTCGCTTGGCCGCGGCCGTCGCACCGCTCTGGAAGACGATTTCGCTAACATCCCTCTTTTCGAGGTAGTGAAGAAACTTTTCAAGGCCTGCCACGATTTCAATACTAACGGTAAAATCTGCTGTGATCCAAGTCACACTCGACTCGGCGTGCTCGGCTTGCGCTCAACATTCCGATCAGAGCGGAAACCGCGGTAAACCGTTCGTTTGACAGACAGCCACACCCATTGCTAGCGTTTTCATCTCGAAAAGAGGGCCCATCCCCTTGTCCGCATACAACGGAAAAGTGTAATATAAGTATCATCATGTCCGAGGAAAAAGAGTCTTCCCTTCTCGTCAATCTTCGCGAGCTCATGAGCATCGAAGAAGACCGTGTTCGTGACGAGGAAGAAGAGCGACTTCGACAAGAGGCGGCCGAGCGCGAGCGCATTGCCGAAGAAGCTGGCCGAAAACACGAAGATGAAGAGGCGCGACGTCGCTCCGAGGAAGAGGCTCGCCTCGCGGAAGAGCAGAAGACTCGCGACGAAGAGGAGCGGGCGCTTCGCGAACGCAAAGAAGCCGAGCTCCGAGTCCGTCTCGAACAAGAGGCTCGAGAGAAGGCCGATGAGCACCAGCGCATGCTCGCTCACGAAAAGGAGATCGCGACCATCAGCGCGCAACAACGCAAGGGGGTACATCCTGGGTTGTTGGCGGCGGCCGCCGTGCTCGTCATCGCTCTCGGCGCCGGGTCGTACTTTGGGATCTACAGGCCCGCGATCGAGCAGCAAGAAGCGGAAGCCCTCGCAGCCAAGATGGACGCCGAGCGCGCCGCTCGCGAAGCCGAAGAGGCTCGTAACGCAGCCGAGCTAGAAGCTCAAAAGCGCGCAGAGGCGGAAGCGGAAAAGGCGAAACTCGCCGAGAAGGCGCAGCGCGACGCCCAGGCTGCCACGGCTGCGCGAAGAGCCGCTGCGCCAAGCAAGCCCGCAGGAGCACGACGGGGCCGGTCGAAGCAGCGCAAAGCGGATACCGACGATCCACTCGCTGGGCTGGACAGCCTCTAGTCCGCACCGTAGCGTAGCTGCGGTAAACGATGGATGAACACGACCCAGGGTCGCGCATCGCCCTTGCGCTCGATGTGGGGGACCTCGATACCGCAAGGCGCCTCGTCGAGCAGACGCGCGAACACATCGGCGTTTTCAAGGTAGGCCTCGAGCTCTTCACCGCGGTCGGTCCACCCGCCGTCGAGATCGTGCTAAACGCGGGAGCCAAGTGCTTCCTCGACCTGAAAATCCACGACATCCCGGCAACGATGGGCCGGTCAGTCGCCAGGGCCCGGGCGCTGGGCATCGACTACCTCACGGTTCATAGCGCCGCAGGGAGGGAAGCCCTGGCAGAGGCGAATCGATCGGCTGGGTCGATGCGGCTGCTCGCAGTGACCATTCTTACCAGCCTGGACGAAGCGTCCCTCGGCGAAATCGGTTTCGTCGACGGCCCGAAGCCATTGGTGACGAGACTCGCACAACTCGCCTGGGAGGCAGGTCTCCGTGGGTTC
>Ga0255056_10000504_pt1 | contig 11644 bp, 15 predicted proteins | sample Cases_109_1_MG_FD_183639 | JGI IMG/M metagenome (GOLD analysis project Ga0255056, IMG submission 183639) | Seawater microbial communities from Amundsen Gulf, Northwest Territories, Canada - Cases_109_1 | ecosystem: Environmental > Aquatic > Marine > Gulf | place: Canada: Northwest Territories... | reverse complement strand
CCGGTCACGATTCATCGAAGATCTCTCCTGCTGAGGATTCAAACAGGCTGCGCGGCCACACGAGGGACCCACGCGCACTCCATGACGCCATCCAGATAGCTAGCGCATATTGGCACATATGCGCTAGCTGAAGTGTCAGTCGTCGGGCGGCCCATATTGCTTGCTATGCACAACATGGTGCGGAGTTCGGAGTGACAGCCTCCGTGGGCCCCTGCAGAGACTCGGCGAGGTACAAACGTTCACTTCACGACCTCAGCCTGCAGTCTGGTCTCGGGGTCCTCGGCTTCTCTGTCGCAAGCTTCCACCAGCCACGGCCAGGGGTTGACGAACTCGCCCTGCTCAGTCTGTGAGAAGTGAAGATGCGGGGAGCAGCATTGGGCGTTCCCCGAGTTTCCGACATAGCCGACAATTCCGCTCGCGGCGACCTCGGCCCCATCTACCAGCCACTCTGGGAAGCGATCGAGGTGAGCGTAACTGAAGACTCGCCCCTCCTCTGTGGTGAGCTTCACCCTGTTGCCGCTCTTCGGGTGGGTGTTGAATTCGACGCGCCCTGCCTCAACCGCGACGACGGGGTACCCGCGCTCCGCATAAAGGTCTTGGCCCTGGTGGATGCGGTCCTTCGTCTCCAGACCGAAAGTGTCTGTGAACTCAACCGGCCCGACGACGGGGCAATCCTTGGGGGAGCCGAGGAGTAGCGCGACGATGAGGAGAATCAGCACCACGATTGCCCCCTGCTCCGTTCCGCGCCGTAGCCCGCAGCAACCCCAGGGACAAAGAACATTCCCACAACCATCATGGCGACCTCTCCTGGCTTCAACTCGCGCCTGCTCGCCCGTCGCCCAGGCTCACATACAGCAGGGACAGTCTCTGCAGCGAAACCACAACCCCCGCCCCGATGCCAGAGGCGAGCGCGGCGATCATAGACGCACCACAAGCCTGAACGCCTCAGTCCACCCTCTCAGGTAGCGCATATGTGCCGATATGGGCGGGCAGGTGGGGGCGCTCCCTGATGGCGCTGCGACTAGTGGTCCGCCATGATGCTGAGATGAGGCGGGGACCATTGTGAGGCGACCTTCGATGACGGGCAGCAAATCCTTCCAACACGTTCAGTTGGACTACGAACGGCTCCGCGCTACTTACCCCGATCTCTCTCACAAGGAGCTGTGGCGTCGAGCGAACCAGGCCGCGGTCGATTATCCCGACGACTTCGATGAGGACGCGTGGCTTCGCGAGGTAGAACTGGCCCACCACGCCGAGAGTCCAGTCGTGGATATGAAGTTTGTGTCGTCCGGTGGATTGAGCCTCCGTGCCGTTGGCGGCGTGGTATTGGTGTGTATTGCAATGGGCCTCGCCACTGCGGTTATCGTTTGGTTCGACCATATTCCGATCGGCTTCCGCCCCGCTTCGGCGGTGCTGGTGTGGTTGTCGGTATTTGTGCTCGGACCGGGTGTAGCCCGACCGACTACGGGGGCCGCCCCCGTCACGAGCGATGTCTCGGGAGCGACCGCGCTAGGTGCGGTCACCGGCACGGTCTCCGCACTGGTTTCGGTTCCGACGACAGCCACATTCGCGATGTCCTTGAGCCGGTGGCCGCAGTAGCCACACACGTTGGCTTCATCGGGCACCTCTCGGCCGCAGTTCGTACAGGTCATCACCGCTCCCATCGTCTCACGCCGCGGCGAGGCTACCTGCACTGAAAGGCCAGGGCCATTGACTCGGGCTCAATCGCGTGCCGAGACGACGCAGCCTTCGAAGCCGATGTCGAACATGCGCTCGTTCGACTAAGGCGATCAGAAGGGGGCCGTAGGCATCGAGGAAGGCGTCCTCGTTTTCAGTGTTCCCGATGCTGATCACCGCGGCGGTGACCGCAGCGCCAACTCGGCGTTGTATGAGTGGTTCACGAGTCTCGCTGCTACGCCGACCCCTCCGAAGACAGCCCAACGCGGAGCCAGGTAGAACCGTTCACCGCAAAGGCGTAGAGGTAGTTGCCGAAGAACGCGGCAGCAACGAAGGGCGCCGCTGCTGGGACCAGCCAGGCGGCAGCAAGCGCAACGTTGACCAACAGAATCGCGACCACTGACTCTGCCCTGGCGCGGATGAGTTGCGGCATCGCAAAGGGAACGAGCATTGACACTGAATTGAACAGGTATACCGCCACCAGGGCCACGGTGATGTCGAACCCGAACGCGTTTTGCAGCACAATCAGCAGCAGCAATTGACGCATCAATTCGTTGGTCGGCGATCCAATTCCATAGGCCGGCGAAGGGCCCAGTCGCTGAACAACACGGACAAGAATGGCAACAGCCGCTACGGCGCTGAATCCGAGAACGACTCCGCCGTAATGAGCGCCAACCACCAACGCAATCAGAATATGAGACACAGCGTCGGCCACATTGTCCAGCCGGGCACCAAAGTCACTTGATAGGTGCAGTTTCCTGGCGAGAATCCCGTCCAGATCGTCCATGAAATTGTTGTAGACGATGAGTGCGGGAACATATGAGAATCCATCTTCCAGGAGGAGGATGGCCAGCGGCACCACGCCGAGAATCGAAACGATGTTCGGGAGATTGCGGTAGATCTCCTTGAACCATCTTCGGTTCTCTTTCGGGGTCACGCTCCGTTCATCCGCGGCGGATCAAGAAAGAGGTGCTGGGCAGTGACAAGGTCGTCGGGGCTGTCGATTTCACTCCAGCGTCCATCGTCAAAGTTGACCGCCTCGAGCGGCAGCAGCCCCTCGATCGCCATTTCGGCGAAAACAGATTCGTAGTAGCTGTGCACCCTCCCGGCGGCGATGTGTCGGTCGAGTCGTCGGGTCACTTCCCTCCAAATCGACATCGACAAGCTGTAGATGTTGACCGTCTTGTATGGCAGATGGAGACCGTCGAGCGCCCCGACACGGAACGCGTCGACTCGTCCGGACGCATCGATCGACACCGTGGTCCCATCCATATGCGGACGGAGCCTTGCGACGGCGATGCGATCGCTTATACGCATCAGTCCCAGGAGGCGAGAGTCGAATACGAGATCGGACTCGATGAGAACGAACGGCTCTTTCATCGAATCACGAGCCAGCCAAAGCGAATAGATGTTGTTTGTCGTCGCATGGTGGCGACTATCGATGAATTGAATCTCTAACCCGGAAGCATTCACGTCCAGGAAATCGCGAACCTCGTCACCGCGATATCCCACGACCACAACCATCCGCTCAAAGCCCTGCTCGATCAAGGACGAAACAAGACGTCCGAGAATCGGAACACCCGACACCCGAGCCAGGCACTTTGGAGAGCCGTTCCCAAGACGCGAACCCGACCCCGCGGCCAAAAGGAGGGCCGTCGTGATATGTCGGGAGCCTGCATCCAGTCGATTCGAATGCGCCGGAGCCGCTTGCAGTGGATGACTCTCCTCGATGTCGACGATCTCCGCGGCACCTGCGGGGTGTGCCAAAGCCTGAGACAGATCTTCCACACTCACGAGAGGTTTCAATTGACGCATAGCTCCTTACAAACACCCGGATCGAAAGTGATCTCGTTGCCCGCGAATTGCCAGGAGGTGCAGACGGCAAACCGGACGAGGGACGGTTTCACACAAAACACACACCCTGGACGAAGCTACCCGAGCCCGGCCGGTTCCGTGTTCCGCTGCTTCACCGTACCACGGCTCCGGAGCGAGACGAGGTGAGCGCCACCAGCCGAACCTCAGCCAACTCCAATCAGGTAGCGCATGCCATGTGCCGCCTCAAGGCGTGAACACGTCACCTCGGCGAGAGTCGTGGTGTCTCGTTGGCAGAAGTGGCGATCGCCTAGGTAGCGAAGGAAGGACGGCACTTGCGGGAGCCGGGCGGGGTGTCGCATCGAGTTACTCCAGGGCCCATTGGCCGGGACACCCGTCGCAATCTCGCCAAATCTGCTCGGGTCGTTCCCCGATGAGGAGCCGCTCTGCTTCTTCGCGCAACAAGATGCCGATGAGAAAGCCCTGCGGCGTGGTGACGACGACCATTTTGGTTGGTCGTTTGGACATCCGATCAACCAGGTCCTTCAGGAGACCATTGGGGCGCACCGAAGTCGGTCCGGACTCCATCAACTCGCCGACAGTGGTGGTGTCGTCTACATCCCAGGCCGGACCGCGAAGCCGACCAACCACGATGCCGTCTTCGGTGACGACGATGCACTCGTCCCATCCGGCATCGAAGGTGTGGGTCCGGACCGTTCCGATCTCGTCGTCGACTGCGCATGTGGGCACGTCGGGGCGGGTGGCATCCGAAACCCGCTGCACCACCGGGGCGTCGCCTTCAACGGGGAGCCCTGCGGCCTTCCAGTCGGCGATTCCGAGCACGTAGTCGTAGACCTTCGTGAATCCGATTTGCTCGAGCCGACCCGCGGCTCGTGGAGACATGTCTCACAAGCCATCGTGTCAGTAGACCACCACGGGCTTGTCGCGGTTCAGGACGGTCGCCGATTGGGCATCGAGGCGCTTCAACGGGATGCTGATGGCGGCGGGGATGTGCGATTCCTCGTATTCCCACGCAGGCAACACGTCGATGATCTGGGCGTCCTCCTCGTCGACCAGCCGAAGCAGCTCCTTTCGGTCGATGTTTGTCACCATGCGTCAGCCCTCGCGACCGCTACCTGCCTTTCGTCTCACCCTAGGCCTCGGACTCCGTTGAAAGTCAAGGCACCAGGATCGGTTTCGGCACAAGCGCTAACCCGACCATCCTCGCGAACGATCTGCCGGTCGACCAGCCTGGCGCTAGGAACGTCCTGCCGTCCACAATGCCACACGACAGGATCCGACGCGGCGTCAGCCATAGGGGGCCTCGATGTCAGACGAAAAGGAACGGGCAAGGCTTCCCCCGCGGTGGTTCGTTCGCCTCGCCTGGGTCACGCACCGGTTCCTATACCGCGCAACCGGTGGGCGGCTCGGATTGTGGCGCCCAAAGGCCAGCCGCTGGGGCACATTGCGTCTCACGACCATCGGGCGTCGCACAAACCAGGAACGGAGTGTGATCCTCGGCTACCTCGAGGATGGGCCAAACCTGGTCATCATGGCGATGAACGGATGGGCCGACGACGAGCCTGCGTGGTGGCTCAACCTCCAGGCGCATCCCAATGCCAGCGTCGATGTCGCCGACGGTCTGCGCACGGTCACGGGGCGCGCTGCACAGGGGGAGGAACGGTCGCGGCTGTGGGCGCGGTGGGGAGAACTGGACGCAGACCTGGATGCCTACGCGGCGCCCCGGTCCGGTGAGACTGCCATTGTGATCCTGGAGCCCGCGGAGCCGACCTAGCGGGCGCCTTTGGGAAGCGGGTCCATGCATCAGAGCGTATCAGCGAGTTCCGGGCGGGAGCGGGCACAGATCCGGCTGCCGTGACGTTTGGTCTTCTATGAATGTTGGCAGCCGATTGGTATTGATGCTGGCGGTGCTGGGTCTGGTTGCGGGCGCCTGTTCGGGGGCGGGGACGGTCGACGAGGCGATCGCGGCCGACGAGCTGGTGGCGCTTGGCGGGGTCGAGGACCTGCAGGCGCAGTTCAACGTCGATGCCGGCACCCCGCGGCTGATCCTGCTCGTTTCACCTACCTGACCGATCTGCATCGCAGGTGCCAGTTGGGTACAAGATGAGATCCTCGCCAAGAACCCCGATGAGCCGATCGCCGTCTACGCCGTCTGGTTCAACGTGCTCCCAACTGACTCGGTGGGGCAGTGGGATCCGGAGATCATGACCGACCATCGGGTCACCGAGTTCTGGGATGCCGAAGGCGCCTTGGGTGACTGGTTTGGACTGCACCGCGACGAGATGGCGCTCGATTTCTTCGGCGGAGCTGTGGTGTGGGACGCCAGCCTCTTGTTCGGGCCCGGGGCAGTCTGGGAGGACGTTCCGCAACCCCTCGAAGCCTTCGGTTACACGATCATCGCCGACCGCGACACCTTGCAGCAGAGCCTCGAGGCGATCTGGGCGGGTTAGGGGTCTATCCAGCCGCGTTCTCGGGTTCCCGGGATCGGTATACCGTGTCAGACGACGCATAAAGGGAGGGATGCCCGTGAAGCCGATCAGGATCGCCGCCCAGCTCCACCCCCAGCAAGGCGCTTACGAGGGCCTGCGAAACGCCGTCACCACCGCCGAGGACCTGGGGTTCGACATCGCCTACAACTGGGACCATTTCTTCCCCCTGTACGGCGATGCCGACGGGCAGCACTTCGAATGCTGGTCGATGCTCGGCGCCTGGGCCGAGCAGACTTCACGCATTGAGATCGGTGCGCTCGTCACGTGCAATTCGTACCGCAACCCGGACCTGCTCGCCGACATGGCCCGCACCGTCGACCACATTTCGGGTGGGCGGCTCGTCTTCGGCATCGGTTCGGGGTGGAACCAGCGCGACTACGACGAGTACGGATATGAGTACGGGACCGCCGGTTCCCGGCTCGATGATCTGGCCCAGACCCTCCCGCGCATCAAGGCGCGCTGGGATGTGATGAACCCGCCTCCGGTGCGTCGACCGCCGATCGTCATCGGCGGATGGGGTGAGCGCAAGACGCTGCGCATGGTCGCCGAGCACGCCGACGGCTGGCACGCCCTCTTCCCGGACCATCCAGGCCAGCTCGAGCCAAAGGTGGCGGCGCTGCTCCGATGGTGTGACGAGGTCGGGCGCGATCCAGCAGACATCGAGTGGGGGCTCGGTCTGGAGCCATCGGTCGCCGAGCAGGCCGAAGCTCTCGACAAGTACGCCGACACCTACGTCGAGATGGGCTTCACCCAGTTCACGCTGGGATACAACGGCCCGGACTGGGACGTGACAACGGCGACCGATTGGCTGTCATGGGGGGACGAGAAGAACGGTTGACGTGCGTCCTCAGCGGCCGGTGTACGAGAAATGCATCCAGTCTTTCAGCGTGTTCCAGTTCCCTCCCCAGCTCCACCCGATGTCGCCGAACGCCTCGGTGACGACGTCATCGCGCAGGATCATGCCGGGGCGGATGTCGTCGCGGTCGGTGTAGGCCGAGGCCAGCTCCGGAATGACCAGATCGCCTCGGAGATACGGATTGTGGAACGGGTTGATGTCGACGGCCCGCCCGTAGGCGTGCTGGGACCAGTTGGTCGATTGGGTGGCGGCACGGCAGACGAACGACGTCGTGTTGTTCCAGTCCCCGGTCGGGGGAGCATCGATCGCCCCGGCCGTCGTCACGCGCATGGACTCGACGGGGAAGCGCGCCTCGTGGAGCGCCCGGAACACGTCGACCATGCCCTCGCCAAAGTCGGCGTCGACGATCATCTCACCCGTGTGGAAGCGGCCGTCGAACCCCAGGTGTGAGACGGTCAGATAGGAAAGGTCGTCGACGGCGACCGGACAGGCCGGCTCCCAGCTCGAGCGGGCCAGCAAGTCGTCGGGGATGGGACTCAGCGTCCACTCGAACTGGTCGCCTTCCGGGGCCGGCAGGCGGTCGATCGTTTTGAGCTGGCGGTCGATGAGCTCGGGGGGAGTGGGCTGAACCTCGCCGAACCCGTCGGGTCGCAGCGGGAGCTGACGCGTCCCCAGCCACGTCGGGCGCGCATACGGCGAGACGGTCGTGGTCGTCACCGGTGCGTCCGTGGTGGTCGTCGTCGTGGTCGGCGGTGCCGTCGTGGTGCTGGTGGTCGCCGCTAGCGCCGGGGGCGGTGGTTGAGTAGTCGTCACCGCGGTCGACGAGCAGGCGGCTGCCACCACGAGGACGCCGATCAGCGGGACGGATCGGACCGGTCTCACCACCGGCACGCTACCGGCGAATCGGGCGTGTGCACGCTGCGGAGTCGCCCAGATCCTGGAACTTCATTCGCCGGCCGTTCCGCGCCAACAGGATGTGACGTCACGCCACGGAGCGTAGCAACGCGCTAGGTGGCGGCGTGACCACCCGATTTGGTGCGCCAGACCCATGGAGATCCCGGGAGGCGCTTCTTACACTTCACTGCCATGGGGATGATGGTGGCGAGACGGTGGGCAATTCATATCCGGGTCAGGGTCATCGACGCTCGGGGAGCGAGCCTCGTCGAGTACGCCCTACTCATCGGTCTTATCGCACTCGTGGTGATCGCCGGCGCCGTTCTTCTCGGTGACGCGCTGGTCACCAAGTACTCCGACTTCGGCAGCGAGGTTCAGAACGCGCCGTAGACCTAGGCGTCGAGACCGATCGAGCAGGCCACGCCGGTGCCCTCGAGCCCGCAATACCCGTTCGGGTTCTTGGCCAGGTACTGCTGGTGCGCCTCTTCGGCGTAATAGAACGTCCCGGCCTCGGCGATCTCGGTCGTGATCGCACCGAACCCCGCCGTTGCCAAGCGCCCTGCGTAGTCGTCGCGAGACTCCCGGACCTCTGCGGCCTGTTCGGGCGTCGCGGTGTAGACCGCCGAGCGGTACTGGGTGCCGCGGTCGTTGCCCTGCCGGTTGCCCTGGGTCGGGTCGTGCTCCTCCCAGAATGCGGCGAGCAGCTTCTCGTACTCGACCGCCTCGGGGTCATAGACCACGAGGACGATCTCGGCGTGGCCGGTGTTGCCGGTGCACACGTCGCTGTATGTGGCGTTTGCGGTGAACCCGCCGGCGTACCCCACCGCTGTGGTGTACACCCCGGGGATGGTCCAGAACTCACGCTCGGCCCCCCAGAAGCACCCCATCCCGAAGTAGGCGACCTCGTGCCCCTCCGGGAATGGCGCGACCATCGATGACCCGTTCACGAAATGCGAGCCGGAGACCTGGATCGGCTCGCTGCGATCGGGGAGGGCGGATTCTTCGGTTGGCATGGTCGACTTGTTGAACAGCATGGTTTCCTGAACGCTACTAGTGCCCTGTTCGTTCCACACAAAACAGGAGCCGCCCGGTAGGGGGGCAGCTCCTGTTCGTGGGGTCGGGAAGCGTTGGCTCAGTGCTCTTCTTCTCCGCCGCCTTCTTCTCCGCCGCCTTCTTCTCCGCCACCGGTGTAGGTGAATCCGAAGACCTTGCGGTTGCCATTGCTGGACTCGACGACCACCTCGAAGGACTTGCCTGCGGGCACCTCGTAGAAGTGCACCTTGGCTTCCCAGTGCCCGTCGTCGTTGGCCGTGACCGTCTTGCCGCCGTAGGGCGACTCGATCCAGATCTTGGTACCGGGCGTCGCCGTGCCGTAGAAGACGTCATACGGTGGGCTCTCATCGCATGAGCCGTACTTTTGGTGTGCCGACCAGGCCACCTCGTCCTGCTCTTCCTTTGGCTCATCCTTGGGCTCGTCCTTGGCGGGCGCCTCGTAGTACACGGTCACCGCAGCGTCCGAGACGTTGCCGGCGGCATCGGTTGCTATGAATCCGACCACGTTCTTGCCGGGTGACAGCACGAGGGTCATCGACCAGTGCTCACCCTCCTGGTTTGCAGTCCATTGGGCGCGAGTTACCTTCGAGCCGGGCTCGACGAAGCCCTTGAAGGTGAAGACCTCATCGTCGGTGTGTGCACCGTTCTCCGGCGTCGTGATTCCGAAGTCGGGGGGATTCGTGTCGGCCTCGAGGGGCTTGTCCTTGGGCTCCTCTTTCGGCTCGTCCTTGGGCTCGTCCTTGGGCTCGTCCTTGGGCTCGTCCTTGGGCTGATCCTTCGGCTCCTCGCCGTGGTCGCCCTCTTCCTCGCCCGAGCCTTCTTCTTTGTGGTCGCCTTCTTGCTCTGGCTCTTCAGCCTCGGTCGTCGTCGTCTTCGGCTCTTCGTAGGGCTCCTCGGAGGCAACGTCGTCGCCCAGGGGGGCCAACGAGCCGACCGCGGCAAGGGCCATGCCCCCACCAATCACCAATCCAAAGGCGATACCGAAGATCGCCAGCTGCCGTTTCCAGATCATCGTGCTCTCCTTCTACCACTCTAAGTGGTCGATGACTACTTCTAGCGGTTACACGCAGAATGGCCCCTTGAGGTTTATCCGCCTTGTGGTTCCGTCCCAAGACAGGTCGATCGACCTATGCGCGGGCTCGGGGAACTAGTCATACCGAGACCGCCGACCTCCGTACACTCCAACGGGCATGACCGAGAACCTCGATCCCGCCGACGCCGCCCGTCCCGAGGGCTACCCGAGCCACCTGGAAGCCGTAGCGATCCTGGGCGATGGGGAGACGATCACGATCCGTCCGATCGTCCCCGCCGACGTCGCCGAGATCGAGCGCGCCTACCAGGCTGCGGATTCCGACACCCTGTTCCACCGCTTCTTCACGGCTGCCCCCGCCCTCAGCGACAAGCAGATCCATTACCTCGCCGAGGTCGACTACGACCGACGTCTCGCCCTGGTGGCCTTTGGCGAGGACGGACACGGTGTCGGCATTGCCCGCTACGAGGGGCTCACCGACCCCGCTCGCGCCGAGGTTGCCGTGGTCGTGCATCCCGATCGGCGCCGCCTCGGCATCGCAACCGAGCTGCTCGGCCGGCTCGAGCAGCCAGCCCGGGAGCGCGGCATCACCGAGCTGATTGCCGTCTACCTGCCCACCAACCGCGCCGTGGCCGAGGTCTTCGAGCTGCTCGGCTACGGCCAGCCGAAGATCGTCGACGGGCTGGCCCAGGTAGAGAAGCAGATCGGCTGACTCACCCCGGTACCATCGCGACCGATGTCTGTCACCGTTGCCGAAGTCGCCGCCCAGATCGATGTCTTCGCTCCGAGCGATTTAGCTGCGAGTTGGGATCCGGTTGGCCTCCAGATCGGCGACCCCGACACCACCGTCGAGACGATGGCGATGTGCCACGAGGTCACCGACGAGGTCGTAGGCGCCATCGAGACCGCACCCGTCGACCTGCTGGTGACCTACCACCCGCTCCTGTTCCACCCCACCCGCAGCTTCATCGCCGGCCCGAGCGCGACTGGCCGCGCCTACAGGCTCGCCCACGCCGGGACCAGCCTCATCGTCGTCCACACGGCGTTCGACACCGCCCGGCGCGGCACCGCCGACGCGCTCGCCGACCTGATCGGGCTGACCGACCGCACCGGGTTCTTCCCGGCGTGGGGGCCCGACACGGTCAAGGTAGTGACGTTCGTGCCCGCCGATAGGGTCGATGCCATTGCTGCGGCGATGACCGCAACCGGGGCTGGCACGATCGGCAACTACACCGCCAGCTCTTTCCGCACCCCGGGCATGGGCACCTTTGTGCCCGGGGAGGGCGCCGAGCCGGTGGCCGGCGAATCGGGCAAATTCAACGAGGTGCCGGAGGTCAGGATCGAGATGATCGCCGATGCCGGGCGTCGCGATGCGGTGATTGCGGCCCTGCTCGACGCCCACTCCTACGAGACCCCGGCCTTCGACGTGTATGCCGTCGAGTCCAATGCGGCGATGATCGGCCGGATCGGCACCCTCGAGTCGCACAGCGTCCAGTCCCTTGCCGGGGCCATCGGCGACGCCCTCGACGTCGTGGTCAAGGTTGCCGGCTCGGCAGAAGAGGTGCACCGGGTGGCGGTGCTCCCAGGCTCGGGCGGCACCGCAATCGACGCCGCAGCCGCTGCGGGCGCCGATGTGCTCGTCACCGGGGACGTCGACCACCACCAGGCGCACCGGGCCCTCGACCGGGGTGTGGCGATCATCGATGCGGGCCACGCGGCGACTGAAAAACCAGGGATCAGGAGGTTGTACAGTCTCGTCTCCGGGATCGGACCCGAGACGGTGGATCTCACTTTTATCGATCCCAGCCCGTG
>Ga0255056_10000503_pt1 | contig 11648 bp, 9 predicted proteins | sample Cases_109_1_MG_FD_183639 | JGI IMG/M metagenome (GOLD analysis project Ga0255056, IMG submission 183639) | Seawater microbial communities from Amundsen Gulf, Northwest Territories, Canada - Cases_109_1 | ecosystem: Environmental > Aquatic > Marine > Gulf | place: Canada: Northwest Territories... | reverse complement strand
GGGGCCTCGCCGGTGGTGAACCCGGGGCAGTTGGCGAAGATTGGCTGGTTCGCAAAACCGGCGGCAAAGAGGGGCTACCCGGCAAAACCACGATTGAAGTCGAACCCGGTGACCGGCTCATAGTTCTGACGCCCGGTGGAGGTGGCTGGGGTCAGTAGTCTCCCGCCAATGGGATACGTCGACGATCTCCGCCAGGCCCTCGGCGACGACAACGTCCTTGAAGAGCCGATTGAGCTCCACATCTACAGCAAGGACGCCTCCTTGATGCGGGGCCACGCCAATGCCGTGGTCTTCCCCAAGAATGCCGACGACGTCGCCCGGATCGTGAGGATTGCCGAAGCCAACAAGGTACCGATTGTGGCCAGGGGAGCCGGCACGGGGCTCGCCGCAGGGGCAAGTCCCACCGAGGGTGGCATCGTCGTTGTCACCACAGCAATGAACTCAATGGAGATTGACGTCGAGAATCGGACCGCCTGGGTTGGTGCCGGTGTCATCAACCTTGATCTCAGCGATGCGGCCTCCCCATACGGACTCCAGTTCGCACCCGACCCGTCATCCCAATCTGCATGCACGATCGGTGGGAACGTCGCCAACAATTCCGGTGGTCCCCACTGTCTCTCGGAAGGAAGTACGACAAGCCATGTCCTGGGTCTCGAAGTGGTTCTCGCCGGTGGTGACGTGGTGATCCTTGGAGGGCAGGCCCCCGACCCACCAGGTCTTGATCTCAAGGGTCTGATAGTCGGCTCGGAGGGAACCATGGGAATTGTCACCCGGGCCCTGGTGCGCCTTATCCCTCTCGATCCGGACGTTCGCACCATGTTGATTGGCTTCTCTTCAGTCGAGGGTGCCGCCGCCGCGGTCTCACAGGTGATTGCGGCCGGGATGGTTCCGGCGGCCCTGGAACTCATGGATCAGCGGATGGTTGAGGCCGTTGAGAATTGGCTCCACGCTGGTTTGCCCACCGATGCTGCGGCTGTCCTTTTGGCCGAGGTCGTCGGCGAGACTGAGGGTGTCGAGGCGGAAGCGGAATTGATCACCGAGATCGCCGTTTCTAACGGTGCCACCAGCGTTGAAGTTGCCGAGACCCAGGAGCATCGCGCACTGTTGTGGAAGGGACGGAAGTCGGCCTTTGGCGCTATCGCCCAGTTGGCACCCGATTACTACCTCCACGACGCAGTTGTGCCTAGAACCAAGCTCGTTGAAACCATGAAAGCGGTGTACGAAATCGCCGACCGCTATGACCTCACCATGCTCAATGTCTTTCACGCCGGGGACGGCAACCTGCATCCACTGATCGCCTTTGATGCTTCGGAGCCTGACATCAACAAGAAGGTTCACGACGCAGGTGACGAGATAGTTGCCATCTGTCTCAAGAACGGTGGCGCCCTTTCTGGCGAGCACGGAATCGGTCTGGAGAAGCGTGACATGATGCGGGCCAACTTCACCGAGCTCGACCTTGATGCCCAGGCGCGTCTGAAGGAGGCTGTCGACCCTGAGGGTGTTTTCAACCCCAACAAGATTCTTCCTGCCGGCTCACGATGTTTCGATTTCGGTGGCGTGCGTCGCCAGGAGTTGCCGGAAGGTGTCTGGGTGTGACCGCACCGCCGGTTCATCTCGCTCGACTCGAATCGGAAGTGCCGGCCGCTCCCGACGCCTCGCTCAAGCTGTTGCCTCGGAACCCCCAAGACGTGGCTTCGATCCTCCGGTATGCGTCGGAAAAGAGGATGAACGTCCAGGTGTGGGGTGGGGGCACCCGCTCGGGATATGGCGCACCACCCGACCCGGACATCGTGATGTCGATGCAAGATCTTGGAAAGGTGGAGAAATGGGAGCCCGACGATCTCACTCTCGTCGTCGGAGCAGGTGCATCGGTTGAGGAGGTCGAGTTGATGCTCTCTGAAGGCAATCAGACCGCCGTCCTGCCCGAGGTGCCGGGGGCTTCCACCATCGGGGGGGTGATCGCGACTGGTGCCTCCGGGTTTCGACGTACCCGTCTCTACGGAACACGTGAGCGGATTCTGGAGGCCACAGTTGTCACCGGGGACGGCCGCATCGTTCGTGGCGGTGGTCGTGTGGTGAAGAACGTCACCGGCTACGACCTGCCCCGCCTGATGGTTGGTGCCTTTGGGAGTCTCGGCGTGCTGGTGTCGGTTTGCCTAAAGCTTTGGCCCGCTCCCCCTCACCGGGCGACTGTCACAGTCGCCACGGCGGATGATGCTCAGCGAGTCGTCCGACCTCTGGCGGTCTTGGAGGATCGCGAGTCCATTCGTGTCTTCGTCTGGGGCACACCGGCCGAGGTTGCGGCGAAGGCAGCGAAGTTGGATGGCGAGGTTGACGAAGGCCACCTTTGGCCAAGTGATCCGGAAGGTGCGTTTGGCTGGTCGCTGCGGGTGCCTCCCGCCCTCACCAAGGAAGCAGTGGGCCGTCTACCCGACGGGTGGGATTTCGTTGCATTGCACGGGGTCGGCGAATTGCGAGCCGCCTCTGGAGACCTCGACGGAGCTTGGGACATTCGTGAGTGGATCGAGTCCGTGGGCGGTCATCTGGTCGTGACCCAAGCGCCTGCTGACGGTCTCGACGGGTTCGACCCCTGGGGAGCGCCACCGTCGGCTCTCGATGTGCAGAGAAGACTCATCGCAGAGTTTGACCCTGCCCGCGTGATCAATCCGGGTCGTCTTCCAGGGGGTCTCTAATCGGTTGGGTCACCGCCGAGCACCCGACTCGCCAGGAGTTGGACTCCTGCGTCCAATGTGGGCTTTGTCTGCCTGTTTGTCCCACCTTCAGGCTGACTGGGCGGGAGACAGCGTCGCCTAGGGGCCGTCTGATGGCGATGTCGGCGGTGGACCAAGGCATCGTGGAGGTGGACCAGGCGTTTGCCGACATCATCGATTTCTGTCTGGGTTGCAGGGCGTGTGAGCCGGTGTGCCCCGGTCTCGTTCCATATGGCCGGGCACTGGAGGGGGCACGTGCCGAGATATCGGCGCAGCTTCCGGTGCGAGGCAAGGAACGTCGTTGGCAACTCGGGTCAGCATTGGGTTCGCGATTCCTGTTGCGCACGGGGACCTTCTTGCTTTCCATTTCTCAAATTGTTGGGGCGACAGCATTGGCACCCAAGAAGTACCAGCGAGTCACATCCGGGCTTCGCCGGCTATCTGGCCGACCACAGGCGTCCGTCGGGCACAGTGGAGGGTCAGGCGACGCCGGGACGGTGGGCCTGCTCACCGGGTGTATCCAGGATCAGTGGTTCCGACCAGTCAATGAGGCAGCGGTTCGCCTTCTCGAGATGGCGGGTCACCGAGTGGATGCTCCCAAAGCTCAAACATGTTGCGGAGCCCTTGCCGCTCATGATGGGAAGACTGAGGCGGCGCATTCTTTTGCCGACACAAATAGCAAGGTTTTCGCCGGCTACGAGAGGGTCGTGGCCACCGCCGCCGGATGTTCGGCCCACTTGAGCGGTTACGACCACTGGGCTGATGGTGGTGAGCAGGTGGCCGCGGCCGCTCTCGATATCACAGTCGCCATAGCGAGAGCCATCGAGGATGGGCGACTACCCAAAAGCCAGGTCTCTCGCGGGCGCATTGCTATCCAAGATCCTTGCCATTTGCGTCATGCCCAGCGTGTTACCGAGGAGCCAAGACTGATTCTGGCCGCGGCCGGATATGAAGTAGTGGAGACGGACCCCCAGGGGATGTGCTGCGGAGCGGCAGGTATCTACACCATCACACAGCCCGAGGCATCGGAGCAACTCGGAAACCAAAAGGCCGAACAAGTGCGTTTAACAGGCGTAGATCGGGTCGCTTCGGCCAATCCGGGATGCGAAATGCAACTGAGAAGCTATCTCGATGACAACCATGAGGTAGCCCATCCGATCGAGTGGTACCTGAGGGCGATAGAGGAGGACGTGACGGGATGACTGCCAGCTCATGACGGAGAACACCATTTCTCAAGGTGCGTTCGCCACACTCAAGCGTTACGCAATCCTTGCCTACGGGGCGCTGGGAACGATGCTCGACGTCGGCTTGATGGTTCTCGGGAGTCTCCTCGTCGGTCTGTCGATTGCGGTTCTTCTCGCAGGTTTCGGTCTCGTCGATGTGGCAGTCGAGGTGGAAACCGCCCCGCTACTGATCTCAGCGATCGTCCTCGCAGTGAGTGGTCTTTTCTGTCTTGGTGTTGCCTCGGAAGGCCCCCTGGGCCGTGGTCGTCGTCTTGTCGGCTTCCGGCTTTGGGAGCTGGGAATCGGTCGAACCATCGCTGTATTTGGAGTGGGTTTCGGCGCCTTGCTGGCCTACGGGCTCATCACGGGGCTCCTTGACGGTCTTCCCGATCCGCTCCACAAAGGGACCGAGGGGATTAGGGCTGTTGGTGTCGCTGGGATGACTGTGATGCCTTTGATCGGAGTTCCGCTCTCCTTGTTGGCCCGAGGCCTTCCCGTCGAGGCCGAATGGGTGCATCAAGCCGACGTGCCCGTGATGTTCGTGGTTTGGACAATCGGCGCGATGATGATCCTGATTTAGTTGTCTGTCACTAGATCGACTTCGAGAAAATCAGAATTTCACTTGGTTCGCCGCCGGCTCGTCTCATTGCCTCGGTCATCCAGGGAAGACTTGGAGTCTTCACCTTCACACTGTCGGTGCTCAAGTCTGCTGCCAGACCGAGGACGCCTTTGAGAAACTCTGGCGCATCCTCAGGTGCGGTGGACAGCCATAGCGAATGCATGACCTTCGTGTCGACTTGATCGGCCAGCAACCAGCCCTGAGGTGATTGGAAGAACCGACCCTCATCAACTCCTTCGACGAGATCCTGTGGTCTTGCCGTTCGCCATTGCCACCCAAGTGCAATTAGCCCGCGTGCAGCGCGATGCAGGTCGCTCGTCGACCACGACATCCACGCAGCGTCGACGTCAGCTGTTGTGCCGGGCCTGACCCCGGTGTCTGGTGTTGGCGCCGGTGCTAACTCGCAATACGCCCACACCGAGGTTTGTCGGTAACCCAACGCAAGGACCTGGGTTATTGCCGGTTGGTTCCCGTCGACAACCGCGAGCCTCACAACTCGGGCTCCCTGCTTCGCCGCCCACTCGACGCCTGCTGTGTTGAGCGCGTTTCCTAGGCCGATTCGGCGGTGATCCGGATGCACCCGTGCGGCCTCGAGCCAAGCCTCGGTAGAGGTCAGCATCAGTCCGTGGACCAACCCCACAGGTTGGTCCTCCATCGTGGTGACGAGCACAGTCGCGTTGTGATCATCAAGCCAAACCGGTAGTCGCTCGGGAACGTAGTCACCCCAATCGAACGTGTCAGATGTCCAGGGAACGATCTGTTCGATGTCTTCGGTTCGCGCCGGCCTGATATCGAAGACCATGATTACATCCGATCCGGAACCTCGATGCCGAGCAAGTCGAGGAGTCGGGTGAGTGCTTCCAGCGTCCACTCGGCAAGAGCTAGCCAAGAACCCTGTCTGATGGGATCTTCCTCGGAAAGTATGTGGCAAGTGTCGTAGAACCGATTGAACTTGCCTGCCAAACCGTGGGTGTATTCGGCGACGTGATTGGGGGCGCGGAGATCGATAGCTCGTCCGATCACCTCCGGAAGATGGAGCAGTTCTACCATCAACTCCCGTTCCGAATCCTGGGTGGGAGGTCGAATCTCCCCCGGTGAGAGGTCCCGTTCGCTCGCCTTTCGAAGGATCGACTTGATTCGTACCGCCGCGTATTGGAGGTAGGGCCCAGTTTTCCCTTCAAACGACCCGAACCGGTCGAGATCAAAGACATAATCGGTAGAACGATTGTTGATCAGGTCTCCGAACTTGAGGGCAGCCACCCCGACCTGTGTGGCGATTTGGTCTCTTTCGCTGTCGGAGTATTCCTCGGCAAGCTCGGCCTCGTCGAGTCGAGTACGTGCGGTGTTCTTGATCATTTCGATCACGTCACTAAGACGGACAACGCCACCTTCCCTTGTCTTGAACGGTTTCCCGTCAGGGCCGTTCATGGTGCCAAACCCGATGTGCTCCAGATGCACCGAATCCGGTGCGATGCCACTTTTGCGTGCTGCCCGGAACACTTGGGTGAAGTGGTCGCCTTGACGGTGGTCGACGACATAGAGCACCAGGTCGGCGTGAAGTTCATCGACCCGGAGCTGAACGGTGGCGAGATCAGTCGTTGAGTAGAGAAACCCGCCAGCCTTAGTTCGCAGGATCAGCGGTGGCCACTCCCGATTGTCCTCGGGTGTCTCGACGGGGACGACAAGCGCACCGTCCGAGACGACCGCCACTTCGCTGGTCTCGAGCCTGTCGACCAAAGGACTGAGGCGGTCGTGGACGTCGGATTCCCCATACCAGAGGTCGAAATTGACTCCGAGGGCGGCAAAGTCTTCCCGCTGCGATGCCTCAGAAACCGCCTTCATCTGACGCCAGACCTCGAGGCTTTGCGGGTCTTCTGCCTGGAGTCGGACGGTGGCTTCCCGCGCCTTGTCGGAGAAAGTCTCGTCTTTCGTTGCTCGGGCCGCCGCCTCTGGATAGATTCGTTGCAGATCCTGAAGGGTTATCGATCCTGGATCGATCCTCTCTTCATCAATGACGGTGATGAGTAGCCCCATCTGGAAGCCCCAGTCACCAAAGTGGGGATCCCGGATCACTTTGTGCCCGGCAAAAGAGAAGAGACGAGCGAGCGAGTCACCGATGATCGTGGCCCGAAGATGGCCGACATGCATTGCCTTGGCGACGTTGGGTCCGGCGTAGTCAACGACAACCGTTAACGGGTCGACGGCTGTCTCGAAATCGAGATGTTCGTCAGCCGCTGCCCTTCCGCCCCAATGGGCGAGGGTGTCGTCGGTGACGGTGATGTTGATGAAACCGGGGCCGGCGACCCCGGTCGAGGCCACTTCTGCCGCCAGCTCCAGAATGGCTGCAACGGCTTCGGCGATCTCTCTGGGTGGTTTGCCGGCTTGTTTGGCCGCAGCCATTGCACCGTTGCACTGAAACTGAGCTAACTCAGGACGCTGGGAAGGCAACACTTCGCCAAACTCCGCGGGCAGGCCAAAGTCGGCAAAGGCCTGACCGGCCAGATCGGAGAGAAAGGTCTGCAACGACATCGCCGGGAGGTTAGGTGGGGGGTGTCGTCAAGCAATCGCGGCTAATACTTGGCCAGTTCCTGAGCCCGCTCGACGATGGTCTCAGGAGTCGGGTAGAGGGCATGTTCGAGAGAACCGGCGTAGGGCATGAGGGGCACGTCGGGAAGGCCATACCGCTTCACCGGTGCGTCCAACCATTCGAAGGTCTTGTCGGCGATCTGGGCAGCGATCTCGGCACCGTATCCGCCGAATTCATTGTCTTCATGGACGATTAGGGCCCGGGATGTCTTCTTTACCGATGCCTCGATTGTCGGCCAGTCCAGTGGTTTGAGACTTCGCAGGTCGATCACTTCGGTGCTGATACCCAACTCCTCGAGCACGGGAACGGCTTCCATTGCGAAGTGGGCCATCGCTCCATAGGCAATGATCGTGAGGTCCGTCCCGAGGTGACGGACAGCGGCTTTGCCGAGTGGAATCCGGTAATCACCTTCAGGGAACGGACCCTTGGCCAGGCGGTAGAGCTTCTTGGGCTCGATGAACAAAACCGGGTCGGGGTCCTCTACCGCGGTGTGCAGAAGGCCTTTTACATCAGCCGGGGTTGATGGAATAACCACCTTCAGCCCGGGGACATGTGCGTAGAACGCTTCTATCGATTGCGAGTGATATTGCGCTCCATGGATGCCGGCCCCGTAAGGCGTCCTAATCACGATGGGGCAGTTCCAACGGCCGTCAGAGCGGTAGCTGATTCGAGCGGCTTCTGAAACGATTTGGTCAAACGCAGGATGGATGTAATCGGCGAACTGGATCTCGGGGATCACCTTGTAGCCACTGGCAGCCATCCCGATGGCACAGCCGATTATCGATGACTCAGAAATAGGTGTGTTGAAGCATCGCGCGGGGCCGAATTGTTCGGTCAGATCTTGGGTCGCCTTGAAGACGCCACCTTTCTTTCTGGCAACATCCTCACCGAAAACCACTGCGTCATCATGAAGCTCCATGACCTCGTGAAGGGTTCGGTTGATCGCCGTGATCATGTTGACCCGATCTCCGCCAGGGATCGGTTCGGGCTCGGTGGAGGCTTCACCGATCTCGATGACTTTCGCATAGACCCGACTGGTCGGCTCATCGGGATCTGCTGAAGTCTCCGCGAACTCGACAGCCTTGGCCAGTCGGGTGACGACCTGTTCGTCGATCTCGGTCTCTTGTGCCTCGGTAAGCAGACGCTCCTCGATCAAGTATTGGCGAAGCTTGGCCACTGGGTCGCGCTTCCTCCAGGTCTCTACTTCTTCCTGGGTGCGATAGAGCGTGTCGTTGTCGTCGGATGTATGCGCGTAGTAGCGGTAGGTCTCGGCCTCGATCAACGTCGGTCCTTCACCAGCGCGGGCCCTGGCAACGGCTTTTTGCATCGTCTCGAGAACCTGGAACGGGTCGTTGCCATCTATGAAATACCCGGGGAACCCGTAGCCCTGGGCGCGGTCGGAGATGCGACCGGCAACTCCCTCAGTGGTGGGCACCGAAATGGCGTAGCCATTGTTCTCGATGACGAAGATCAAAGGCAGGTCGTGAATCCCGGCCCAGTTCATAGCTTCGTGCCAATCGCCCTCGGATGTGGCCCCCTCACCTCCGTAGACAACGGCAACTGCGTCGGTGCCGCCAAGCTTGAGTCCATGGGCGATCCCAGCGGCATGAGGGAATTGGGTGCCAATCACGGACGATTGGGTGAGCACTCTGCGCTCAGGATCTGACCAATGACTTGGAAGTTGACGACCACCAGACATCGGGTCGGCTTTCTTTGCAAATACGCCCAGGAAGATCTCTTTGGGATCGAATCCCCAAGCAAGGGCAACCCCCATGTCCCGGTAATAGGGCAAGAGCCAATCCTTGAACTTGTCTAGTGCGAAGACTGAGGCCACTTGGATCGCCTCGTGTCCGGAAGCACCCAGCACAAAAGCCGCCCGGCCCTGACGTTGCAGGGCCCACATCCGGTCATCCACTCGACGCGCCATCAACATCAACCGGTACATCTCAACGATCTGATCGTCGCTCAGACCTAGCGCTCGATGGTCCTGCGTAGTGTGTGGTGGTGTCATCTGCTCAGTTGCGGTCGTGTCCGCTGCGGCGGAAGCGGCGAAGATCTCCGATGGAGTGGATCCGGTCCTCTGCGACCTTGACAGCCGCCTCGTGGGGGTTGATTCCATGCTCCTCGGCAGCGTTGAGGATGGTCATAGTGGCCTCATAGATAGCGTCAACGCGATGCAGGACCCTCGTCTTCGAGTAGCCGTGTAGCTCGTCATAAACGTTGATCAGGCCCCCAGCATTGACCACAAAGTCGGGGCCGTAGAGGATCCCCCGGTCGGCAAGCCGTTCGGCGTCTTTGTCGGTGGCGAGCTGGTTGTTTGCACTTCCCACAATCGCCGTGCAGTTGAGGCCGGAGATGGTGTCTTCGTTGAGTCCGGCACCCATTGCGCACGGGGAGAATATGTCGCAGTCAACCGTGAAAATCTCTTCGCCAGCAACAGCTTGAACCCCGTAATTCTCCACGGCAGCGGCGATCGCTGGCTCGTAGGCGTCGGTCACCACAACTTCTGCCCGGTTCTCGACGAGGAGTCGGACAAAAGCGGAGCCGACTTTGCCGACACCCTGCACTGCGAATTTGCGATTCGCGATATCGGGGCTGCCCCAGAGTTTCTTGGCGACCGCTCGCGTTGCGGCGTACAACCCTCGTGCCGTGACAGGTGAAGGGTCACCAGCACCGCCGAGTGCGACGGAGTTGCCCAATGCCCAATTGGTCTCGCGGCGCACCAGATCGAGGTCGGTGGTTGTTGTCCCAACGTCTTCGGCAGTGATGTATCGACCTTGCAAAGAATCGACGATGCGTCCATATGCTCTAAACAGTCGTTCGGACTTGTCCTGACGAGGGTCGCCGATGATTACCGCTTTTCCCCCGCCGAGGTCGAGCCCCGCGGCGGCAGCTTTCAAACTCATCCCTTTGGAGAGTCTCAACACATCTTCGAGCGCGGCGTTTTCTGATTCATATGGATAAAAACGAGTCCCGCCTAAGGCGGGACCGAGAGCCGTGCTGTGTATGGCAATGATTGTCTTGAGGCCAGATACCTTGTCGAAGCCGTAGAGGATTTGTTCGTGCCCTTCTTTGGCTACTTCATCGAAAACGAACAAGGGTCGAGTCTCCTTCGGCCGTGGTTCAAAGACGGCCCGATCTTACCTTCAGCGGAGCACCTTGCGTCCCGGTGAGCCGGGCCGCATATGTGCCAGGATAAGACGATGACTAAGGCCGCCTATCTGAAGGTCTATGCGCCAGAGGTTGAAGAGTCGAGTGACCCGGTGCCGGGTTTTGTACGCACATACGGGCTCCTGTCCGAGGAGGAAGGCGACACCAACTGGTCGGTGGAGTGGGACGGCAAGCGTCTGGTGTGCCCCCGCAACCTGCGTCTTCGCGTACTCGAGTCCACTGTTGCGTTCGCCAACGCCTTCCACGGTCTCGGTGCCGGTTTGATCCCGGAGGACGCGGCGAGGGCTGCCGATCACGAGTTGCGTGCCTATCACCGTGCCCACCCCGAGCACCGGTCGCATGTGCTCACATCGGCTTGGCACGTCCCGGTCCGGTGGTTCACTGCCTTTGACCCATCTCAGAAACAGATCTATGAGGCGCCGACCGGGATGCGTCTTCGGTTTCGCTCCGATATCGACGAAAGCCGGCGGCGAGTGAACCGGGCGTACGAGATCATCAACAAGCTCGACGTATTTCCAGGCCCTGCCGAAGAACTCGGGCAATTAGGCGAGTGGTTGGATCCATTCGCCTCAGGATCCATGGTCGAGCTCGACTATGGCGATGTCGCCGACCTGTTTGAGTCGGAAGACCTTGTGTTCGACAACTCGTGCGAATTGATTCAAGAATCGCTAGATGCGCTCGAGGAGGGCGACATGATGCGTGCCGGCGAGAACTACGGACGGGTCGTCTCACGGTGGGCGCCCGCTTTCAGCGTCACCTTCAGTAACTGACCGTTCCAAACCTCAGGTAGTACGGCCCGTATCCGGTCAGGATCCGCTCATCTTCGTCGGTGACTGGCAATTCAGGAACCGTTTGAGGGTCGTCAGCGTCCAAACTTTGTGAACAGACGCACAAGCAATGAGGCTCACTCTTCGAGTGAGTTTCCAACGCACAAGCGTTGAGGTTCACATTTCTTACAGGCTTGCGATGCTGATGACTTCTTCAAGAAGTCATGAGCGGTGACAGCCACTTCCCCGAGTGGCATCCCCTTCTCCTCCTCTCACTCGCTCAGCATCGCAATTTGTCGAGGGGCCTCGGATCCCACCAGTCCCCGGTCTCTCGACCCAGAGCGAAGAGCCACTGAAGTCCCCGGTGGCTCTTTCGCTATTCATGGGGCTTCCCCTCGGTGCTCTCTGATGCCACCATCGTTGATCTGATGTTTGAGTTGCCCCGCCATCTGTTGCCCGACAATTCCGAAATCGGATCGGACGGACGACTCTTCATTGGCGGGTGCGATCTCGCGGATCTCTCCAGTGACCACGGCACTCCGCTGTTTGTATATGACGAAGAACATCTGA
>Ga0255056_10000502_pt1 | contig 11658 bp, 9 predicted proteins | sample Cases_109_1_MG_FD_183639 | JGI IMG/M metagenome (GOLD analysis project Ga0255056, IMG submission 183639) | Seawater microbial communities from Amundsen Gulf, Northwest Territories, Canada - Cases_109_1 | ecosystem: Environmental > Aquatic > Marine > Gulf | place: Canada: Northwest Territories... | reverse complement strand
CGCGCCACGCAAATTAAGCCGTCGAGAAACGAGCTATCCAGGCATTCGGCAAGTTTTCCCGAGACGAAGGGCCAGGGCCCCATGTTCTTCGGTTCCTCCTGCACCCATGTAATGCGTTTGGCTTGAGGAAACCGCGACAGCATCGCCGTCAGCGCCTGGTCCGGAAACGGATAGAGCTGCTCGAGGCTGATGATTGCAACGTCGTTTCGATCGAGATTAGACCTCTCCTTGAGAAGGTCGTGAGTGATCCGGCCACTGCACAAAAGAATTGCGATCACTTGCGCCGCATCCATGTCGTTTGGATTGTCTATGACCGGTCGAAATCCGCCCGCCGATAGCTGATTTAAAGGGACCGCGGCGTTCGGATGTTGCAACAGACTCTTTGGCGAGAACACGATCAAAGGTTTCCTGAGCCTCTGCAGCATTTGCCGCCGCAGGCCATGAAAAATCTGTGCCGCAGTGGTCAAGTTGAGAATTTGGAGGTTGTCCTTGGCCGCCAATTGGAGAAATCGTTCGATCCTCGCGCTCGAATGCTCGGGCCCGGCACCCTCGTAACCGTGCGGAAGCAGCAAGCAGAGCCCGGTTAATTGCCGCCACTTGTCCTCCGAGGCGGCAACGAACTGATCGATGATCACTTGAGCGGCATTGGCGAAATCGCCGAACTGCGCCTCCCAAATGACCAAACTATTCGGATCCTCCACGCTGTAACCATACTCAAAACCCAGAACCGCCAGCTCGCTCAGCGGACTGTTGATGACGGTGAACGGCGCCTGCTCCGCCGTCACGTTGGCGAGCGGCAGATAACGCGCGCCGTTATCGACATCGTGCAGCACGGCATGACGGTGGCCAAAGGTGCCTCGTTCGCTGTCTTGCCCGGACAGCCGAATGGCGTAGCCCTCGGCCACCAGGCTCGCAAATGCCAGCGCCTCGGCCGCCCCCCAATCGATCGGCCGCTTGCCATCGGCCATGGCCCGACGCCCCGATAGTTGACGCGCCACGCGCGGGTGCGGCGTGAACTCCTCCGGCACCTGGGCGAGGGTCCGCAGCAGATCTTGCAGCCGGTCGGTCGGCAGCGCGGTGTCCAAATCGTCGCCGTATGCGATTGGGCCACCGTGAAAGCCCCGCCACACGGCATCGGGTTGCTCCGTCAGCGCCTCCATCCCGGCATCCGAACGCGCGAAATCGAGCTCCTCTTTCAGCTGTTTCATGGACCGTGCGTGTATGGCTTCGGCGTCCTCTTTCGTGATCCTGCCCAATTCCGAAAGATTCGCGATATAGCCGTCCCGGACGGAAGCGCGCTCGGCAATGTGCTTGTATAGAACCGGTTGGGTAAAAGTGGGGTCATCCTGCTCGTTGTGACCACGGCGGCGGTAGCAGTACATATCGATGATAACATCCATGTGAAACGCCGCTCGAAACTCCAATGCCAATTGGGCGGCGCGATGCACCGCCTCGGGTTGCTCGCCGCTGACATGAAAGATCGGGATCTGAAGCATACGCGCGACATCCGTTGCATAGCGTGACGAGCGGCTTTCCCGCGGCAGGGTGGTAAAGCCGATTTGATTGTTGAGGATGATGTGAACCGCGCCGCCGGTCGCGTACCCCGGCAGGTCGCTGAAATTGAACAGCTCCTGGACGACACCCTGGCCGGCGAAGGCGGCATCGCCGTGTATCACGACGGGTAGCGTATGGGCACCCGGCCCGTCCGATCCGAGATCTTGACGCGCCCGGCAGCGCCCCAGCACGACCGGGCCGACGAATTCGAGGTGGCTCGGATTGAAGCACAATGAAAGCCGAACCTCATTGCCGTTATCGGGCACGTGTGTGCCGGTAAAACCCATGTGATATTTGACGTCGCCGCTGCCGTAGCCGTGGTCGGTTTCGGCATCGTCGAACTCGCGAAAGATTTGCGCCGCGGGCTTGCCCAAGATATTGGCAAGCACGTTGAGACGGCCGCGGTGGGGCATGCCGATGATGATCTCCGCAACGTCATGCCTGACAGCCTCTTCGACCACCTGTTCCAGGAGCGGAATCAAGGTCTCCGCGCCCTCCAGGGAAAACCTTTTGGCGCTGACAAAGGTCTTTTGCAAAAAGCTTTCGAAGACTTCCGCGTCCGTCAATTTGGCCAGGATGCGGACCTGCTCATCGCGGCCGGGGGAGCGCCAGTGATCGGGATCCTCAATTCGTTCACGCAGCCAATTTTGAATGTGCAGGTCGTCGATATGGGTGTACTGCCACCCTATGGTGCCGCAATAGGTCCGGCGCAGGGTGCCGATGATCTCGTCCAGGCTGGCCGAAACGGCGGTTCGACCGAGCATCGCGGCGTAGGTCGCGTTCAGGTCCTCCCGTCCGAGGCCGTTGAACTCCAACGTAAGCTCGGGCGGGTCAACCAACGTACGCAAGCCAAGGGGATCGATCTCGGCGATCGTGTGTCCGCGCTCCCGGTAGGCGCGGACCAGGTGATCGACACGTTCCTGCTTGGCGCTGGCATTGCGGACACGGCCGGCCATGACGCGCAGCATGTGCCGCGCAAGGGTGCCGTTTGCCTCCAGCAGCGCCGAAAACTCGGAGCCGCGTATTTCCAAAAGACGCGTCTCTTCCACGGCGATCACATCCGCCGAGCGCGGCTGATCGTCCAGAACCGCGAGCTCGCCCACGACGTCGCCGGCGCCCAGCTTGGCAAGAACCCGGCTGCCCTGCTGAACCAGCACCGACCCGGATTCCAGGATATAAAGGTCCCGCCCGGCATCGCCCTGACGGCAGACCACATCCCCAGCCTTAAGGGCGACGAATCGGGCGGTTGCCGAGATGCTCGAAATATCGCCGTCGGATAGCCCCTGAAACAGAGGCAGTTTCCGCAAAACTTTCGCCTTGTCTCGCATTTTCTGCCTGAGATGCTCTGCCCGTCGTCGTCCCGCGGTGGTCTAACGTAGCATTCACGGCACCAAAGCAGAAACGCTCGAAAAAAAGATTGCCCCGGCGGATCCGTAGCGAATACGGTCCCCCTAGCGGGCCCCCATCAATTCGGTCGGGGAGCCGCGGAATCGCACCCGATTCAGCTCCCCAACATCCAATTGCCTGACGATTGGGGCGATTTTAGACCCGATCCGGCCCCATCCTTCAGCCTTATGGCATCCCTGCCCCAAGCGGCCGGAATTTCCGCGACCTCAGCTGGATTTGTCGTATTTGAGTGAACGAATCATTACCGCCGTCCCAGCCCCGGCATGAACGGACAGGTGCCGCGGGCGCCAATCAGCGCAAAATTCTCTCTTGGGTCGATCTGTTTACGGTTTGGTTATCTTGGCTTGGTAGAGCAACACACCGGCTCTGTTTGGGCCTCAGAAATAGGGCTGCCCAGTGTCAATCGTTGCTCTCGACCGCGCGGGTCTTAACGCGACCGACGTTTCCGTCCTGACTGCGCTTAGCTACAGGCTAAGCTCGGAAGGCCTCGCCGGGGCATGCGTTCCGGCCACGATGGACGATGGCCAGTGCTTGGTCGCCATTCTAAATCCCGGCAATAACGATATTCTTTTTGGATTCGGTAGGGATTTGAACGGCTATTACGTCTTCGATTGGGATGGAAGGCCGATGGCCGAGGGGTGCACGCACATAGCCCAGATATTGACCGTGTTCAAATAATCTTGCGCCCTCAATGGCACCAAAATTAATTGATGCTACCTAAGATCAACTTGGTTGCGATTTTTCGAAATATCTATTAATAATAGCCCAAAGGATTTTGGACAGGGAGAATAATCATGTCAAAGAGCGAGAATGATACTTCGACGATTGTGATGGTTTCGGAAATAGTGTCCGCCTACGTATCTAAGAATAGCCTGCCGCCGAGCGAGCTTCCTCATCTCATCAAGACAGTGCATGACGCACTGAGCTCGCCAGAGCAGGGGGCGTCATCCGCGCCCGAGCCGGCGGTGCCGATCAAAAAATCCATTAGGCCCGATTACGTCATCTGTCTCGAAGACGGCAAAAAGCTGAAAATGCTCAAGCGCCATCTCAGGACCGCTTACGACATGTCACCGGACGAATATAGGCAGAAGTGGGGGTTAGCTTCGGATTATCCGATGGTGGCACCGAAATACGCCGCCAGGCGCAGCGAACTTGCCAAGAAAATTGGGCTTGGTCGAAAGCCCGGGCAGAAAGTCAAATCCAGGAAAGTCGTGAAATAGACGACCCAGACATTTAGGTGGTTTCGAAAGCGATTGTGGAAGCAACCGGCTATTCGGTTGCGATGGCAGGTTGAGCGACGGAGCGGGGTGGCAGGCCGCGTGGTTTGTTTGCGCTGGCCTCTAGGAAGGCACCCAAATCTAGTTCCGAGACCCGCCACTCCTTGCCGATCTTGAATCCTCGCAGATGGCCGTTCCGCAGCCACTGCGTCACCGTACGCTCGTTCATTTGAAGGCGCTTGGCGACGTCGAAGGGGGTTAGATACCTTTGTTCGACCATGAGATCACGCTTTGGCAGTTTCACACAGATTGCATCGATTTCATGCAATATGGAGCATAATGCCTTAAAGAATTCTTGCCCCTCGATAAAACAGGGAGATCGACCGAGGCTTTGCGGGACCTTTGGTATTAGGATCGAGGAATGTTGGCCCTTGCTTCAAGAAACTCTTCGAGCTGGCGGGGCGTAATGTACCAGCGGCGACCGGTCACCAGGCCTCCCATATCCCCGTTTTTCAACCATTCTAAAACCGTTGTCTCGCTCACCTGCAATGTGCGCGCGACCTGCGCGGAGGTTCGAAACTTGGCATTATTCCAATTGAGATCGGATTGACCGATCCGTCGTAGTGTTTGTTCGCGGTAAAATCTCTGAGTGGCCATAGCGCTCTCCTTTTATTGGAAGCTGCCATGCCTGTGTCCTGCAAGGTCGTTTGTCTTGATTTCTCGCTGATCCATTGAAGGGATCGAGTCGAGGAATGGCAAACTCTGTCGCCCGGTTAAATAATTCGGACCGCTATTGCAAGAATCTTTTGTTCCCGACCCTGAAATGGAAGCACCACGACCGACCTGCTCCGCGTATCATGAGGTTACCGGCGAACCGCCCAGCGCGGCGCCGAGCCGGGCCTTCGGCTGAGCGGCGCCCGTCAATTACGGAGCTATAAACCGTGGTGCGGGTCAAGATTTGCTGCATTTCCTCGGTCGAAGAGGCGGCCTACCGGGCCCTGCGCCGGGCCGTGCCAGGGGTGAAGATCGTCCAGGTGATCCACGTCACCGGCCCCAAATCGCTTGACCAGGCGAAGGCCTGGGCGCCCGCGGTCGACGCCCTCTTGTTCGATTCCGGCCGGCCGCAGGCGCGGATCAAGGAACTCGGCGGCACCGGGCGCGTGCACAACTGGTCGCTGAGCCAGAGGATCGTGGCCGAGGTATCGCGCCCGGTGTTCCTGGCCGGCGGAATCCGGCCCGAGAACGCCGCCGAGGCCTATCGCCAGGTGCGGCCGTTCGGGACCGACCTCTGCACCGGTGTGCGCCGCGACGGCCGTCTCGATCCCGAGCGCCTCGGCGGCCTGTTTGCCGCCCTGGCCCCGCCGGCGCCCTGAGTCGGCGCCTCCCGATCGAACCCGTGCTATTTGGTCCGGATTCGCCCCTCGACCACCGGGGCCACCGGGGCATGGGCGGCGATATAGTCCATCACCCCGGTCGCCATGAACTTGGCGCCAGCGGCATCGATAAGCGCCCTGCCCTTCTTGAGCGCGGCATAGCCGTCGCCGCCGCCTTGCATGTAATCGTTGGTCGCCACCGTGTAGAGACGCCCCGGCTCCAGTGACTTGCCGTCCGCCATCGCCTCGGTTACCCGGCTGCCCTTGGGCGCCGCCGGATCGTAGACGAAGCTCAGGCCCGATACATGCGGGAAGCGCCCGGCCTTGTTTTCGACATCCGAGACGCCGTTTTCCAGGGCCGCCAACAGGTCGGCGCCGGAAAGTTCGATCAAGACCGTGACGTTGCCGAAGGGCAATTCGGTGACCACGTCCTTGCGGGTCAAGGTAACCCCGGCCTCGTAGGTGCGGTCGCCGCGAATGCCGCCGCCGTTGGTGATCGCAACCTCGGCACCGACGGCTTCGCGCATCGCGTCGGCGATCAGGTTGCCAAAGTTGGTCTCCTCGCTGCGCACAGAGGCGCGGCGGGAATCCAGCATCACCTTGGTGGCGCCGACGGCGACGTCGAGCTCCGCATCCAGTTTGGCGTTGTGCTTGTCGACGATCGCCTTGATCTCCGGGTCCGGAGTGACCCCGGCGTTCGAGATCAGGCGCCAGGCCGGGATGATCTGGAGCTTTTTCTTGCCGCGGCTCTCGACCCATTCGACCGAGAGCTCCACGGCGCCGAGATAACGGGCGTCGTAGCCGGCCTGGAGCACGGGAACGCCGCGCTCCAACCAGGCGATCGGCTCGTGACCGTGACCGCCGAGGATGAGGTTAATACCACGCACCTCGCGCGCCAGCGCGACATCCGCGGCGAAGCCGAGATGGGTCAGTGCAACGATGACCTCGGCACCCCTCTCCTTCAGCTCTTTGACCGCGGCGGCGGCGGTGTCGGTGACCGAGGCGAAGGTAATTTCGGGGCCAGGCGAGGAAATTACCTCGGTCGCCGAGGTGAGTAGCCCGAAGAAGCCGACCGTGAAGTCGCCGGCCTTGACGGTATGCAGATCGGTCATGCCGACCGCCGGCTTGCCGTCCGGGCCAAGCACGTTGGTGCCCAGCCAAGGAAAGCTCGACTCGCCGATGCGCTGCCCTGCGATTTCCGGTCCGAAGTCGAACTCGTGGTTGCCGGGCACCGCGACGTCCATACCGATGGCGTTCATCAACTCGATCATCTGAGTGCCCTTGGTCAGGCCCGACATGATCGAGGGCGATATCAGATCGCCGCCGAAGGTCGTGATGCTGTTCGCCGCCGCCGCGCGCTCCTGGCGCAGCAAAGTCATCAACTCGGCCAAGCCGCCCTGACCGCGTTTGGGCGAAATCTCGTAGACGTCGTTGACATGCAGGAAGGTGATCTTGGTGGGCTCGGCCACCGCGGCGAATGGCAGCACGAGCACCAGGCCGATCGCGGCCGTCCAGGTCGCGATTCGTCTCACGATGCGAAGCATGGTTCCTCCCCCTGTGGTTCTTTTCGACAATTTCCGGGGCTACGAGCGCAGCCTCCCAGGCCACGGCGTCGTTCCCCTTTTGGTCCATTAGCGCCCGTTGAATCTACGCATGCTAACAGAATATTGCCGCCGGGGGAGCCGCCATGTTGTTTGCAGTCGTCGTTTCGGGCGCAATGTGGCTATGATGGCCGAGGCAACAAATGGGCTGTCCGGCGACGTGCGCCGGCGGGGCCTGATGACAGGGAGGGAGCGACGATGAAGCGCATGTTGATCGCGGCCGGTTTGGCCATCGTGATGGCGAGCGGCGCGGCTGGCGCGGCGGAAATCAAGCCCGCCGTGGTCTTCGATATGGGTGGCAAGTTCGACAAATCGTTCAACGAAGGCATCTACAACGGCGTCGAGAAGTTTCGCACCGAAACCGGCATCGCCTATCGCGAGTTCGAGGTTACCAACGAAACCCAACGCGAGCAGGCGCTTCGGCGCATGGCGCAGCGCGGCTCGGACCCGGTAATCGCGGTCGGCTTCGCCCAGGCGCCGGCGCTCGAAAAGGTCGCGCGCGAGTTTCCCGATACCCGCTTCACCATCATCGACATGGTTGTCGATCTGCCGAACGTGCAGTCCGTGGTGTTCAAGGAGCACGAGGGCTCGTTCCTGGTCGGCGTCGCCGCCGCCATCGCGTCGAAGACCAACAAGGTTGGCTTCATCGGCGGCATGGATATTCCGCTGATCCGCAAGTTCGCCTGCGGTTACGAACAAGGGGTCAAGTACGCCAATCCGGACGCCGAGATTTTCCAGAACATGACCGGGACGACACCAGCCGCGTGGAACAATCCGACCAAGGGCGGCGAGCTTGCGCGGAGCCAGTTCGATCGCGGCGCCGACGTGGTCTACGCCGCGGCTGGCGGCACCGGAATTGGCGTTTACCAGGCGGCCAAGGACAGCGGCAAGCTGGCCATCGGCGTCGATTCCAATCAGAACTATCTGCACCCGGGCACCATGCTGACCTCCATGCTCAAGCGAGTCGACGTGGCCGCCTACAACACCTTCAAGGGTGCGCTCGACAACACCTGGAAGCCCGGCATCCAGGTTCTCGGCTTGGCCGAGGACGGTGTCGGCTGGGCGCTGGACGAACATAACAGCGGCCTCGTCTCGGCGGAGATGAAGGGCAAGGTGGAGCAGGCACGCGCGGACATTCTGGCCAACAAGATTACGGTCCATGACTACATGGCCGACAGTACCTGCGCCTACTGATCCGCGGCCCATAGAGCGGTTTTTGGATGCGAGCCGAAGACACCGCCGCTTCGGCTGACGGTGCCGTCGCGGCCGCGCCACCAGCGATCGAGTTGCGTGGCGTCAACAAGCATTTCGGGCCGGTCCACGCTAACAGCGACATCTCGCTCGAGGTCGCTGGCGGGACGATTCACGGGATTATCGGCGAGAACGGCGCCGGCAAGTCGACCCTGATGAGCATCCTCTACGGCTTCTACCGGGCCGACAGCGGCGAGGTCCGCGTCTTCGGCGATCCTTTGCATCTGAGCTCGACCGCCGATGCCATCGGTGCCGGCATCGGCATGGTATTCCAGCACTTCATGTTGGTCGATCCGTTCACGGTTCTGGAGAACGTGGTGCTCGGCGCGGAGGGCGGTCCGCTGCTCGGCCGTGGCCTGGCGGCGGCCCGCCGCGAGCTGCAGCAGCTCGAGGCCGATTTCGGTATCGAGGTCGACCTGGATGCCGTGGTCGGCGAACTTCCGGTCGGGGTCCAACAGCGGGTCGAGATACTCAAGGCGCTCTATCGGGGCGCGCGTATCCTGATCCTCGACGAGCCGACCGGTGTCCTGACCCCGCAGGAAACCGAGCGCCTGTTTCGCGTGTTCCGGGCCCTGCGCGATCAGGGCGTGACCATCGTCCTGATCACCCACAAGCTGCGCGAGATCATGGCGGTGACCGAGGCGGTTTCGGTCATGCGCCACGGCAAGATGGTGGCGCATCTGAAGACCGCGGAGACCTCGCCCGAGGAGCTGGCCGAGCTGATGGTCGGCCGCAAGGTCCTGCTGCGCGTCGAGAAACCCGAAGCCACGCCCGGCAAGAAGGCGCTTGAGGTCACGGACCTGACCCTGGTCGACGAACGCGGCGTGACCCGGGTCGACGGCGTCAGCTTCTCGGTTCGCGCGGGCGAGATCGTCGGCTTCGCCGGCGTCGCCGGCAACGGCCAGAGCGAACTGCTCGCGGCGCTGGCCGGAATTAATCCGATCCAACATGGACGGATCGTGGTCGGCGGCCGCGAGGCGACACCCGGGAAGCCGCTCGGCGCGCACGAAATGCGCGGTTCCGGGCTCGCCCACGTACCGGAGGACCGCCTGCGCATGGGGTTGGTGGCCGACTTCGAGGCCAGCGAATCGGCCATCCTCGGGTATCACGCCGATCCCGCCTACAATGGCGCGATCCTGACCAAACGCCCGGAGATCGTCGCCGACTGCCGCAGGAAAATGTCCGATTATGACGTTCGGCCGCGGGAGCCCAACCTGCCGACCGGAAATTTCTCCGGCGGCAACCAGCAGAAGATCGTCCTGGCCCGGGAGATGGAGCGGCGCCCCGACCTGCTCCTGGTCGGGCAACCGACCCGCGGCGTGGACATCGGCGCCATCGAGTTCATCCACAAGAGCTTGATCGCCATGCGCGACGCCGGCTGCGCGGTGCTGCTCGTCTCCGTCGAGCTGGACGAAATCCTCACGCTCAGCGACCGGATTCTAGTGATGTTCGAAGGCCGTCTCGTCGGCGAGGTCGCGGGCGCAGACGCTACCGAGCAAATCCTTGGCCTGATGATGGCCAACGTCGTCCCGGAGGACGCGGCCGTGCGGACGCCGGCATGAGCGACGCTCTGTCCCGACCGCCGCGCTGGGTCGGCATCGTGCTGATTCCGCTGGTCAATCTTTTCCTCGCCCTGGCGATCGCCGGTCTCATTGTGCTTAGCATGGGCGAAAACCCGCTGACCGCCTTGCGCTTCCTGGTGTTCGGCGCCTTCGGTTACGTCGAGGGCCTCGGTTACACGCTCTACTACACGACCAACTTCGTGTTCACCGGGCTGGCCGTCGCCGTCGCCTTCCACGCCAGGCTGTTCAACATCGGCGGCGAAGGCCAGGCCTATATCGGCGGGCTCGGGGTCGGACTGGTCTGCCTGGCTTTCGACGACACGCTGCCACTCCTTCTCATCGTGCCGCTGTCGATCGCCGCCGCCGCGGTCTTCGGCGCCGCCTGGGCCTATATACCGGCCTACCTTCAGGCCAGGCGCGGCAGCCACATCGTAATCACGACCATCATGTTCAACTTCATCGCCGCCGCGCTGATGGTCTACCTGATGGTCAACCTGCTGATAAAACCGGGCCAGATGTCGCCCGAGAGCCGCGAATTCGCACCCGGCGCCTGGTTGCCGTTCCTGCACGAGACGATGGGCTGGATCGGCATCGAGATGGCGCGTTCGCCGCTCAACCTGTCGTTCGTCTGGGCGCTGGTTTGTTGCGTCCTGGTCTGGGTGTTCATCTGGCACACGCGCTGGGGCTACGAGATTCGCGCCGTCGGCGGCAACGAAACCGCCGCCGTTTACGCCGGCATCCGGCCGACCCGTATTATCGTTCTGGCGATGTGCATCTCCGGCGCCTTGGCCGGTTTCGTCGGCGTCAACGAGATCCTCGGCGTCCATCACCGGCTGCTGCTCAACTTCACCGCCGGCTACGGCTTCACCGGCATCGCGGTTGCGCTGATGGGCCGCAACCATCCGGTCGGCATCCTGTTGGCCAGCCTGCTGTTCGGCGCGCTATACCAGGGCGGGGCGGAGCTGGCCTTCGAGATTCCGACCATCACGCGCGAGCTGGTGGTGGTGATCCAGGGCCTGGTCATCCTGTTCTCCGGCGCGCTCGAGCACATGTTCCGGCCGCAGCTGGAACGGCTGTTCCAGCGCCGCGGCGCGGACCTGCCGGCGGAAGCGGAGGCCTAATTCCAATGGCGGAATTGTTCCTGCTGTCGGTGCTGGCCCTGGACGCCACGCTTCGGGTCGCCACGCCCTTGGTCTTGGCGGCGCTCGCCGGTTTGTTCGCGGAGCGCTCCGGGATCGTCGATATCGGCCTCGAGGGAAAGATGCTGGGCGCCGCCTTCGCGGCCGCCGCGGCCGCGTCGGTCACCGGCTCGGTCTGGCTGGGGCTGCTGGCGGGGATTGGCACCTCGGTCGCGCTCGCGCTGCTGCACGGCTTCGCCTGCATTACCCACCGGGGCAATCACGTGGTCAGCGGCGTCGCCATCAACATCCTGACCGCGGGTCTCACGGTGACGTTGGCGATCTCGTGGTTCCATCAGGGCGGGCAGACGCCGCCGCTGCCCGATGGCGCGCGCTTCACCGCGATCGTCTGGCCCGGCGCCCAGGCCTTGTCCGGGATCCCGGTGCTTGGCACGATCTACCGCGAGCTCCTGAGCGGCCACAACCTCCTGGTTTACGTTGCCTTCCTGGCCGTGCCGCTGACATGGTGGGTGGTCTATCGCACCCGCTTCGGCCTGCGCCTGCGCGCGGTCGGC
>Ga0255056_10000500_pt1 | contig 11690 bp, 10 predicted proteins | sample Cases_109_1_MG_FD_183639 | JGI IMG/M metagenome (GOLD analysis project Ga0255056, IMG submission 183639) | Seawater microbial communities from Amundsen Gulf, Northwest Territories, Canada - Cases_109_1 | ecosystem: Environmental > Aquatic > Marine > Gulf | place: Canada: Northwest Territories... | reverse complement strand
CGATTGTTGCGATCCAAGGGCCCTCGTCGGTCGGGACTCCCCACTGAGGGGGGAGCAAAGAACGGGTCCGCCACTACGGCTAGACCCCCCCTCTGTGATCGGTGCTCACGGCTCGCTCCCGTGATCGGTGCTCGCGACTCGCGACTCGCGACTCGCGACTAACTTCTCGGCCCATGGCACTGCAACAAACATTTGTGATGGTGAAACCCGACGGGGTCCGGCGGATGCTCGTCGGTGAGGTGATCGGCAGGCTCGAGAGCAAGGGTCTCCGCCTGGAAGCGATGCGCATGCTGACGATCGACGACGAGTTGGCCGAAACCCACTATGCCGAACATGCCGAGCGCCCATTCTTTGCCGACCTGGTCGAGTTCATCACCAGCGGCCCCGTGGTCGCCATGCGGTGGGGCGGCGAGAGTGCGATCATGGTCGCTCGCACGCTCATGGGCGACACGAACCCGGTGGACGCTGCACCCGGGACCATCCGCGGCGACTTCGGCCTCGAGATTACGCACAACATCGTCCACGGCTCGGACTCGCCGGCCAGCGCCGAACGTGAGCTTGCGCTGTTCTTCGGATGAAGCAGGGCTCAAAAACCGAACGTTGGGTACACTCTCAGAACGCTCCCAGGTGACTTCATGAACAACCTTCTGGCCCTCGCCGGTCGGGACATGGCCATCGACCTCGGAACCGCAAACACCCTGGTGTTCGTGCGCGGTCAGGGCATCGTCCTCAACGAGCCGTCGGTGGTGGCGATCAACACCCAAGACAACCGCCCGCTCGAGGTTGGGATGGCCGCCAAGCGGATGATCGGCCGTACCCCATCACACATCCAGGCCATTCGCCCGCTGCGCGACGGGGTGATCGCCGATTTCGACATCACCGAGAAGATGCTGCGGTATTTCATCGACAAGGTGCACACCGGCCGTTTCGCTGCTCGCCCCAGAATCGTGATCTGCGTCCCGTCGGGGATCACCGCCGTCGAGCGGAGAGCGGTCGAGGAGGCTGCCTATCACGCCGGCGCGCGCAGGGCGTACACAATCGAGGAGCCGATGGCGGCTGCGATCGGCGTTGGTCTTCCGGTCCACGAGCCTACCGGCTCGATGGTCGTCGACATCGGCGGTGGCACCACCGAAGTTGCGGTGATTTCCCTGGGCGGCATCGTCGTGTCCCGCAGCATTCGGATCGGCGGGGACGAGATGGATGACGCAATCATCCAATGGGTCAAGAAGGAATACAGCCTGATGCTCGGCGAGCGAACCGCAGAGCAGGTGAAGCTGGCCATCGGTTCGGCCTGGCCGTACCCCGACGAGCCTGCTGCCGAGCTGCGGGGCCGGGATCTGGTCACCGGCCTGCCCAAGACGATCGTCCTGTCCAGCCAGGACATACGAGAAGCCATGGAAGAGCCGGTCCAGGCCGTCGTCGACGCCATCAAGTACACACTGGACAAGACGCCGCCGGAGCTTGCGGCCGACATCATGGAACGCGGGATCATCCTCGCCGGCGGGGGAGCGCTGCTGCGTGGGATCGATCACCGTCTGGTACACGAGACCGGGATGCCGATCGTGACCGCCGAGCGCCCCCTGCAAAGCGTGGTCATCGGATCGGGTGCGGTTCTGGAGGAATTTGATGTGCTGGGCAGCGTGCTCCATTCCACCGGCCGCTCCTAGGAGGGTGCTGAACAATGACGAGTGCTACGGGCCGCCGCTCCCTCGCGTGCTGTGGTGACTCGGTTTCTCCGGGACGCGACGGCTCGCCGGAGTATTGCTCGCCACCCTCCTAACCCGGTCGGCTGATGCTCCCTACCGGCAGACGGTTCGATCGCGTCACCGCGCTGTTCCTCTCGCTGCTCGCCGCCGGGTTCGTCATTGCGACCTTCGATGTGCGCACGACCGAGTCCGGGGTCGCCGAAACCCTGCGCGGTGGTACGCAGAGCCTGCTGGCGCCGATGCAGCGCGGGGCGGATCTGGTGATCTCGCCGGTGGTCGGGTTCTTCGAGGGGGTCTCCAACCTCGCCGGTCTACGCGAGCAGAACGACCGGCTCGAATCCCAGGTCCGTGAGCTCGAGCTGAAGCTCCGCCAAACCGAGGCCCTGGAGCGCCAGGTCGAGGAGCTCGAGGCAATCAACGGGCTCACGCCGCCACTCGAGCTCGCGACAGTGTCGGCGAGGGTCTATTCGTCGGGCGCCTCTTCGTACGATCATGTCCGCTACATCCTCAAGGGCTCCGACGATGGCATCGTGATCGGTCAGGCGGTCGTCGACGAGAGCGGGCTCATTGGCAGGGTGGACGCCATCACCGCGACGACTGCCCGGGTCAGGTTGCTGACCGATCCCGTTGTCGCTGTTGGTGTCCGGGTCCAGGAGACCAACGAGACCGGGGTGGTGACCGGCATCGGCGCCGGAACGCTTCGCCTCGACATGTTCGACGCAACCACCGCGGTGACGGAGGGGTCCGTCGTCATCACCGACGGCAGTCGCTTTCCGCCCGGCATCGTCGTTGGCTATGTCGCGAGGTCGGCGGACGCCCAGGTCGACTTCGTGCTGCGGACCGACGTCGAGCCCGCGGCGCGGTTCTCTCAGCTCGACTATGTGAAAGTCGTCGTTGGATGGTCGCCGCTCGACGCCGAGGTCGAACCGGACTCGCCGCTGATCTCACCGCCCGAATTCGTCGACCCCACCTCGGGCCAGCGGTGAGGCGCTATCGCAACACCCTGATCGCCCTCGGATTGGTGTTGGTCTCGCTCGTGCTCCAGACCACATTGTTCAATCAAGTGCGCCCGTTCGCGGTGGCTCCAAGCATCGTGCTGCTCACCGTCATTGCCTGTGCCCGCTACCTCGAGCCCGAGTCTGCGCTGATGGTGGGATTCACCGCCGGTTTCCTCACCGACCTCGTCGGCGGCTCTTCGCTCGGGCTGTGGGCCATCACGATGACGGTCGTCGCCTATGCGACCGTGAAGCTGCGCCACCGCGAGGTCGACGGGATCCTCATCGTCGCCGCTGGCATCTTTGGCCTCACCGTGGCCGGCCAGTTGCTCTTTGCCATCGTCAGCACGCTGTTCGGCCACAGCACGATCAACCAACCAGACCTGTGGAAGCACTTGCTGATCCCCGCAGTGTGGAACGTGCTATTGGCAGCACCGATCTTCTGGCTTTCCTCGGTGACCATGCGACGCGGTGAGCGGGGGTGGGCGACATGAACGCCTCGTGGCGCATCGTGATGGTCGGGGGGATCCTGGCCGCAATGCTCGGCCTGCTCGGGCTCAAGCTGTGGACGCTACAAATCACCGGAGTGGCCGAATATCAAGCGAAGGCCGAAAGCAATCAGGTCCGCCTGGTCAACACACCGGCGCCGCGGGGCGACATCTACGACCGCAACGGCGTCCTGCTCGCCGGAACCCGCCCTTCGCTCGCGGTGGTCGTCGACATGGCGCTGGTGACCGATGACAGCGTCGACCTGCTGGCGACGAACCTCGCGGCGTTCCTCGACGAGCCGGCCACCTCACTGCTCGATACCTTCGCCACCGCCAACAGCGGCGCCCAGCTCATCCTGGCAACGGACCTGTCCGAGCAGCGGGCGCTGGTGCTGATGGAACACCGTGAGGACTTCCCGGGGGTCGCGGTGATTCCGCAGCCGGTCCGCGAGTACCCCGGGGACGATCTTGCCGCACATGTGCTCGGATACATCGGGCGGCCCTCGGCAGAAGATCTCGAGCGCTCGGACGTGAAGGGCAATGACGTCGTTGGCAAGGCCGGCGTCGAGCGGTACTACGACGAGAAACTCCGCGGCACCGAGGGAGTGGTGAAGTACCGGGTGGACGCCGACCGGACCGTGCTGAGCAAGGCAGGTGAACAGGCACCCCAACCGGGAAGCAATCTTTATCTGACGATCGATGCCGATGTTCAGGCCCAGGTCCAGGCGTCGCTGCGCGAGGGCCTGGAGTTGGCACGCCGGCTCGAGATGGAGGAACGCGTCAAGGGGCTCGAACTGCAGGATGCCCCGAGCAGGATGGCCCTCGCCAGGGAGGAAGCGATCGCCGATATTCGCGAGACCGCCGCCCGGGTGGCGGAGGTCGCCGATGACGAGGAGGCGCCGCCCGGGTCGGAGGCCGCGGCACTCGCCGAGTTGGAGTCGCTTCCCAATCCCGACGAGCTCGAAGAGGGCGACGTGCTCGGGGCGCTCTACGACGGGTTACCCCTCGACTCCAGCGGCGTGTGCGTCCCGGTGCAGCGTGTCACGCTTCTAATAGGCGAGCGCTCTCAGCTGAGCGGGAGAATGGGGCGCTCGACCCGGGTAGTCAGTGTGAACGAAGGCAGAGCCGACGAGCGCTCCGTGGTCCTGGTCGTCGACGGGGAGCGCTTTGTCGCAGGCGAGGGTGACCGTTTCGCTACGACGCTTCGCGTCGTCAGCCTCGAACCGGACCGTGTGGTTCTGAACCATTCGGACCGGTACTGCCCGGTTCGGGCGGTGTCGGTGGTCCAGGATCCCCGCGATGGCTCGATTCTCGCGATGGCGTCCTACCCCACGTACGACCCGACGGCTTTTGTCAGCGGGCTGACCTCGGAGGAGTGGCAGACGCTCGGCACGGCAAACGCATTCACCAACTTCGCCGTCCAGGGACTCTATGCCCCGGCGTCGACGTTCAAGGTCGTCGCCTACATGCTGGCCATGGAGGAGGGGATTTACCCCCTTGACCGTCCGACCGGTGACCGGGTTCTCGGGGAAGACCAGCCGGTTGACGAAGAGGGCATCGAGTTTGGAGGAGAGCAACCGCCGATCGAAACGCTGAGCCCGCTGGTGAGCGACACCGACCTGTACGCCTGTACGGGCTCGCTTCGCTTCGAGTTCAACGACGGTTCGTCTCAGGTATATCGGGACTGGAAGCGGGCAGGACACGGTCGGCTCGACCTCCACGGCGCCCTGCAGGCCTCATGCGACCTGTACTTCTGGGAGATCGCCCTTCGCGTTTGGAACGAGCGGGCAGACGACACCGGCATCAACGACGAGAATCTCTGGCAAGAGTGGGCGCGCAGCTTCGGATTCGGGACGGCGAGCGGTGTTGACCTTCCATTCGAACAGCAGGGGCTGATTCCCGACCGTGCCTGGTTCCGTGAGGAGCAGCGGGCCGGGACCGGTCGTGTCCGCTCCACCGGCCCCTGGGTGGGCGGCGATCTCATGAACGCGGTCGTCGGACAGGGAGCGGTGCTGGTGACACCACTGCAGCTGGCAAACGGCTTCTCGACGATGGTGAACGGCGGCACCTTGTGGCAGCCGCGAGTCGTCGATCGCATCACCGACCAGAACGGGACGGTCATCGAGGGTGGCGAGCCGATCCCCCTCGGCTCCGTCGAACTGGATTCGGCGACCATTACCGCGTTCCGCAGCGATCTTCAGCAGGTGGTCAGCGGGCCGCGAGGGACCGCCCGTGGTGCCTTCGCCGAGTTCGGTGAAGGTTTGAATCTCGTCGGCGGAAAGACCGGGACCGCCGAGATCATCAAGAGCGACAACGAGTTCAGCGAGGTAGACACCGCCTGGTTCGTCGGGGTGGCGCCCGTGTTCAATCCGAACTACGTGGTCTCGGTCGTGGTCGAGCGGGGGGGCTCCGGGGGGAGGATCGCAGCACCGATCGCCAGGCAGATTCTTCAGCATCTCCTTGGTGAAACAGTTACGGCACTGAGTGAAGGAGAAGAGGCGGATTGAGCATTCTCGACGAACCTTCTAAGCCCGTCACCTTGCTCCAACGCGAGCGGGCGATGCGCCCCGACCTGGCCCTGGTGGCCTCCTATATCGCGCTTTCCATCCTCGGGCTCCTCATGGTGTACACGGCTTCGATCTCGCGGCTCGAGGAAGCAGGCATCAGCCCCACCCGCGACCTCGAGCGGCAGGGGGCCTTCGTCGTTGCCGGATTTATCGCTTTTGGTTTGATGTCGGCAGTCGACCTTCGATTCCTGCAACGGTGGGTGCCGGCGATCTACGGGGCGAACCTGGTTGCCTTGGTTGCCGTGCTCACACCGCTTGGGGACAAGGTGCGCGGCGTGCAACGATGGATCGATATCGGGCCGCTGCAGTTTCAACCGGCCGAGCTGGCCAAGGTCGCGGTCATCCTGGCCGTTGCCGCCTTGCTGGCGGTCGCCCCGCGGCCCATCACGTGGATCAGCGTCGCCAGGGTCGTGCTGGTGGTTTCGGTTCCGGCGATGCTCATTTTCCTCCAGCCCGACCTCGGCACGATGCTCGCGTTTGGTGTCATCGCGATGGTGGTGATGTTCGTCGCCGGCTCTTCGTGGCGGCAGATGGCGGCGCTGATCATCACCGCTGCGGTCGTAGCAGTGGCGCTGTTCCAGGTCGGTGCCATCAAGGAGTACCAGATCTCACGCTTGACGGCTTTCCTCGACGCCGGCAGCGTTGACGCCAACGCCCAGTACAACCTGCAGCAGAGCGAGATCGCCATCGGCACCGGTGGATTCCTCGGCAAGGGTCTCTTCAACGGGACGCAGACGAACCTCGGCTTCGTGCCGGAGCAATCAAGCGACTTCATATTTACCGCGGTGGGGGAGCAGCTCGGCTTCTTCGGCGCCATGGTTGTGCTGGTGTTGTTTGCGGTGTTGCTGTGGAGAGTCCTCAACGCATCGCTCAACGCCCGGGATCGCTTCGGACAGCTCGTCGCCGTCGGCGCGGCAGCATTGATCACCTTCCATGTCTTCGTCAACGTCGGCATGACGGTCGGGGTCATGCCGATCACCGGACTGCCGCTTCCGTTCATGTCGGCGGGAGGCACCGCGTTCGTCGCGATGAGCATCGCCCTCGGCATGGCACACTCCGTCTGGCTGCGGCGCTCACCGGTGCCCGGGGAACGCACCGTCGACTGAGGTCGGCGAGCCGGATTCTCTGCAGTGGCGGCGGATTCGCCTGGCAGCGCGTTGCGAAGGGGGGTTCAAAGGGGTCGCGATCCGCCACAACCCCGCACCTGGCCATCGGCCCATCGCGCCCACGGCGCCGCATGGTGTGGGTGGCTCCGGGGCGCTTTAGTTCGAGGGTTACATTTGGGGCCGACCGGTCTTATGAGCTCGGAGCCATGTGGCTCGCCAACGGGAGGGTGTTATGCCTGAGCAGGTGGATGTTGTGGTGTTGGGCGTTGGTACGGGAGGCGAGGATTTGGCGTTGTGCCTGGCCGACGCAGGACTGAACGTCGTCGGCATCGAAGGATCCCTTCTCGGTGGTGAGTGTCCGTATTGGGCTTGCATCCCGTCCAAGATGATGATCCGAGCCGCAAATATGCTTCAGGAGGCTCGTCGCATCGACGGTGTGGCCGGCCATGCCGAGGTGACGCCGGATTGGGCGCCGATCGCTGCCCGGATTCGGGCGGAGGCCACCGGCGACTGGGATGACAGCATCGCCGTGGCCCGATTCGAGGGAAAGGGCGGCCGGTTCGTGCACGGTCGTGGGAGGCTCGTCGATCCCAGGACGGTGGCCGTGGGCGATGAGACCTTCACCGCAACCCGGGGTATCGTGATTGCAACCGGGTCCAGACCGTTCATCCCGCCGATCCCGGGCCTTGCCGACGTCGACTATTGGACCACCCACGACGCCATCGCGGTCGAGCGGTTGCCCGAGTCGCTGATCATTCTCGGTGGGGGAGCGGTTGGCTGTGAATTGGGCCAGGTGTTCTCCCGATTCGGTGTCGCCGTCTCCATCGTCGAAGGGCGCGATCGCTTGCTGGGGCTGGAGGAGCCGGAAGCGTCCGCGGTCATCGAATCGGTGTTCGAAGCCGAGGGCATCTCGCTGCATCTCGGGAGCCGCGTCGAACGCGTCGAGACTCGCGACGAAGGGGTGCTGGTGACGATGGACGACGGGACGGAAGTCACCGCCAACCGGCTGCTGATAGCCACCGGCCGGGTCGTTGACCTCAGTGACCTCGGCCTCGAAGCCGCGGGGCTCGACCCCTCGTCCCGGTTCATCGAGGTCGACGATCGCCTGCGCGCGGCGGACGGCATCTGGGCGATCGGTGACGTGACGGGAAAGGCGATGTTCACCCATGTCGCCCTGTACCAAGGCTCGATCGTGGCCGCAGATGTTCTCGGCCTCGAGCCCGCTCCGGCCGACTACTCGGCGCTGCCGCGGGTGACGTTCACCGATCCCGAGCTCGGCTCGGTCGGCATGACCGAACAGGAGGCGCGAGAGGCCGGCATCGACGTGGCGGTCAGCGTCAAACAAGTACCGGCGACATTCCGTGGCTGGATCCATGGCCCCGGCGCCGAAGGCATCATCAAACTGATCGCAGATAGAAGTGACGGCACACTCGTCGGAGCCACCTCTATGGGGCCTCACGGCGGAGAGGTGCTGAGCATGTTGACCACGGCCATCCACGCCAAGGTGCCGCTGGCGACGCTGCAGCGCATGATCTACCCCTATCCAACATTCTCCGGAGGAGTGGGCGAGACCTTGGGCGCGTACGCCAGGGGGATCGGCACGGTCATCGACCCCGATGCCGCACGCGAGGTCTTCGATCTGGCGGGCTAGACCCGATACCGATCACCCAAAGCTCGCCCCAAAGCCGGCCGTCTCGGCGACCATGGGCTCGCGCAGTGGATCGTCTTCGTTACTGTTCCGATCTGTGTTCACCGATGAGGAGCTCGAGCTGATCGACCGCACCATGGAGGTGTCGATCGAGACGCGCTCGGGTGATCGCGTTTATCGCACCGTGATCTGGGTCGTGGTCGACGGCGAGATCGTCTATGTGCGGTCGGTCAGAGGTGATTCGGGTCGCTGGTACCAACGGACCCTGGCCGACCCCGACGTGACGCTCGATCTGGGAGACGTGCGAATCGCCGCCCGAACGATTCCTGCCGTCGATGACGAGTCGGTGGCGGCCGCCTCCGACGGATTCCGTCGTAAGTACCCCAAGAGTGGCTCGCTCGACGCGATGGTCCTCCCCGAAGTGCTCGACACGACCCTGCGGCTCGCGCCGATCCGCTGACCCGGTGCGATCGTCATTCGGGCGAATCGGAGACTTCGTTCTACTACGCTCGCATTCCATGCATCGACGCACGGAAGAGGGCTGGCTGGAGGTCATCGCTGGCCCTATGTTCTCGGGGAAGAGCGAGGAGCTGATCCGCCGGGTCACCCGGTACGAACTCGCCAGAATCCCCGTCCAAACCTTCAAACCGGCGATCGACGACCGCTACGCCGACACCGAGGTGGTCTCGCACTCCCAGCTCCGGACCGCCGCCATCCCCGTCGCCGACTCCGATGAACTGCTCCGTACCGTCCAGGATCGAACCGTGGTCATCGGCATCGACGAGGGGCAATTCTTCGACGATGGCCTGGTGGACGTGGCCACGATGCTCGCCGGCGCCGGCAAACAGCTGATCGTTGCCGGGCTCGACACCGACTACCTCGGCCGCCCGTTCGAGCCGATCCCGTCGCTGATGCTGGTTGCCGAATACGTCACCAAGACCCTGGCGGTTTGCCATCGGTGCGGAGGCCCCGGGATGTTTACCCAGCGGGTGATCAACTCCGACGAGCTGGTCGTGCTCGGCGCCACCGACGCGTATGAGGCCCGCTGTCGCCGTTGTTACGACCCGACCGAAGCCGAGCAGCCCAAGCTCGAGGCAGTAGCAGAGTAGGCCGCAGTCTTGGTCTCCCCGCGAAGCGGGGCTGTCTTGGTCTCCCCCGCGAAGCGGGGGAGACGCGTTGCGTCGACAGACGCAACGCAGAGGGGGTTGGTTGCGGTAGCCCCTTTCATGGTTCATAGATCGAGTCCTTGTTTGCAGGCAGTTCCGTCTCGATCCATGAACCATGACACGTTCGGCGACTGCGCCTTCCCGCGGCGCTGCCGTTAGCGGGAGCGGCGACGCAGGGATCCTCGGCCTAAGGCCGAGTGCTTGCTACCCTCAGCGCAACCCGACCGCAATCCGCGGTCAACCGTTTCCGAGAACGGGACGAATTCGTGGCCGAAAGCTTCATCCATCACCGGCGCCATCGAGGGATAATTGGCGCCCCCCTCTTGGATGCCAGCCCGGCCGCATCGCTCCCGATCTACCTCGAAGGAGTTCATTCATGGGTCTATTCAAGAAGAAGAGCGCACAGGTGGTGCGCCGCGGCTCTTCGATCGAAGAGCGCACCGTTCGCGACGTCGACGGCGAGCAGGTAGTAGTCCGGCGCTTCACTGACGCCGATTCGCCGAAGCAGAAGACGGCGGGAAAGAGCCGCAAGCAGCGCCAGGAGCCCTCGAGGCGCCCTGCTGAGAAGCGCACCCGGCGCCCCCGGCACGTCGAGGTCGCTCCACCACCCGACACTGCGCGAAAGCAGATGCTGGTCCGCACCCTCCCGCACCAGACACAAATCGTGGTCATGGAAGGCCCGGTGCTCGTCGAGCACTATGTCGCAAGCTCAGACAAGAAGTCGCTCGTGGGCAATGTCTATCTCGGCAAGGTCAGGAACGTGCTTCCGGGCATGGAGGCCGCGTTCATCGACTTCGGTGAGGGCAAGAATGGCGTGCTCTACGCAGGGGACGTCAACTTTCCCTCCTTCGAGCTCAACGGCAAGCCCAAGCGAATCGAGTCGGTGCTCCAGCCGGGCGACCCGGTTCTCGTACAGGTGGTCAAGGACGCCATGGGGCACAAGGGCGCCAGGCTGACCAACCAGGTCAGCCTCGCCGGTCGCTATCTGGTCCTTGCGCCCGACGCCAGCGTGCGGGGGATCTCGCGCCGGTTGCCCGACGAGGAGCGGCGCCGTCTGCGCGACCTCATCGCAGAGCACCGTCCCGAGGGCATGGGAGTCATCGTGCGCACCGCAGCGGACGGCGCAAGCGCCGATGACATCAAGGGGGACATCGGTCGTCTTCAGGAGGTGTGGCGGACCATCGAATCCAAACACAAGACTGCCTCCGCACCCCAGTTGCTGTACGAGGAGCCGCCGCTCGTGCTGCGAGTGATTCGCGAACACTTCACCAGAGACTTCAAGCGGCTGGTGATCGACGATCAGCGTACCTATGACCGGGTTGTCCAGTACCTGAAGGGCACCGAAGCCGACTTGCTCGAGCAAGTTTCGTACTACACCGACGAAATGGCACTCTTTGAACGATTCCACGTCGAAGACCAGCTGCGCAAGGCGTTGGATCGCAAGGTCTGGTTGCCCTCCGGCGGTCATGTCGTGGTCGACCGGACCGAGGCCCTCACGGTGATCGACGTGAACACAGGTCGGTTTGTCGGCACGTCGAACCTCGAAGACACGGTGTTGGCCAACAACCTCGAAGCCGCCGAAGAGATCGCCCGCCAGCTTCGGCTGCGCGACATCGGCGGCATCATCGTGATCGACTTCATCGACATGGAGACGATGAAGAACCAGGAAGCGGTGCTGCTGCGGCTTCGCGAGCATCTGGCAAAGGACAAGACGCGCACCCAGGTGTTTGACGTGTCCAACCTCGGCCTGGTCGAGATGACCCGCAAGAACGTGTCCGCAGGCTTGCTCGAGTCATTCTCCGAGCTGTGCCCGAGGTGCAGCGGCCGTGGGGTTCTCCTGCATGAGGAGGCGGCAACGATCGGGGTCCGGGTCGGGTTGGAAACCGAAGAGGCAGACTAGAGAGAGTCTTCAGCAAGAGAAAGTCTTCAGTCGTCAGCCGGACGATCTTCGGACTGAAGACTGTTGACTGAGGACTTTTTACTGATGACTGTTGACTGAAGACTGAAGACTTTT
>Ga0255056_10000499_pt1 | contig 11698 bp, 8 predicted proteins | sample Cases_109_1_MG_FD_183639 | JGI IMG/M metagenome (GOLD analysis project Ga0255056, IMG submission 183639) | Seawater microbial communities from Amundsen Gulf, Northwest Territories, Canada - Cases_109_1 | ecosystem: Environmental > Aquatic > Marine > Gulf | place: Canada: Northwest Territories... | reverse complement strand
GCCACCGAGAAACGGCGGCAGCGCAAGCGTGGCACACTGGCCGATCCCGATCGGGTTGTGGTTATCAACGACCTGGTGTGTGAAGGCTGCGGCGATTGTTCTGTGGAATCGAACTGCCTGTCCGTAGTTCCGAAGGAAACTCCCTTCGGCCGAAAACGGCAGATCGACCAGAATACCTGCAACAAGGATTTCTCCTGTCTGAATGGTTTTTGTCCCAGCTTCGTTACCGTTGAAGGCGCACAGAAGGCGTCAGACCAGACTGCGTCGGGCATCGAATTGCCCGCGGCGCTGTATGCCGGTTTGCCGCAACCGGATTTTCCACAGATCAACGAGGCCTATGATCTGCTGGTCACCGGCGTCGGCGGCACCGGTGTGGTAACGGTCGGCGCATTGATCACGATGGCGGCACACCTCGAGGGCAAGGGTGCGAGCGTGCTCGACTTCATGGGCTTCGCACAGAAATTCGGTCCTGTATTGAGCTACATCCGTATCGGCCAGACACCGTCCGATCTGAATCAGGTGCGCATCGATAACCAGCAGGCCGACGCGCTGATCGGCTGCGATCTCGTCGTGAGTTCATCGCCGAAGGCGTCCGGCACCTATCGTGCCAATCACACAAAAGCCGTCCTGAACACCACCGAAATGTCGACGGCCGATTTCATCCGGTTTCGCGACGCAACATTGCGTGCCGGTGAACGTGTCTCGGCAATCGAGGACGTTGTCGGCAGCGATAATCTGTCGACTGTCCCAGCGAACCAGCTTGCAGAGAAACTTCTCGGCAATACGATTTACTCAAACGTGTTCCTGCTCGGATACGCGTGGCAGAAAGGCTTGTTGCCGGTCTCCCTGGATGCATTGCTTCGGGCCGTCGAAATCAACGCTGTCGCCATCGACAAAAACAAGGCGGCAATCGCCTGGGGCCGGATCGCCGCTGCGGATATGGCCGGTATTGAAAAACTGATTGAACCGGTCGTTTCATTGCCGGCGAAAGACGAGCCATTGGCAGACGCCGTGCATCGACGCGCTGATTTTCTTGTCGATTACCAGGACCGGGCGCTGTCGGACAAGTACCAGGCCCTGATCGATCGTGTACGCGATGCAGAAAACGAAGTGGCCGGCGCGGCATCGGAAATACTGACGCGGGCGGTTTGCAAAGCCTACTTCAAGACCCTGGCTTACAAAGATGAATACGAAGTGGCGCGCCTGCACGCCGACACCGGGTTTGTCGAAAAACTCCGTAAGCGCTACGGCAACGCGGTGAAGCTTCGTTATCATCTTGCGCCACCGATCCTCAACAGCGGTATCGATGCGAGAGGACGTCCGCGCAAACGAGAATTCGGTGCATGGATGCTGCCTGCTTTTCGCATACTCGCAAAACTGAAGGGCTTGCGCGGTGGTGCATTCGATTTGTTCGGCCGAAGCGAAGAACGAAGAATGGAACGTGCGCTCATTGCCGAATTCGAGCATACCGTCGATCAGTTGCTTGACGGGCTGTCGTCCGAAAATATCGGGAACGCCGCCGAGATCGTGGGCCTGTATCTCGACATTCGCGGCTACGGACCGGTAAAAATGCAGGCTGCGGAGGAAGTACGAGCAACGATCAGCCGCCGCCTTGCCGGGATCGACGACCCCTCGCGCAAAGCTGCATAGGACACGCATCGCCCAATTATCCGGACACAATTCAGGCAGGCATGCGATCATGCATTGATGTCTGACCGCAAGCGAAACAGCGTAGTTCGCTACGAGTTCGAGCAGCGACCCGATGCCGGAAGCACCATGCAGGTAGCGCCCGGCGTTCACTGGCTTCGCATGCCGTTGCCATTTGCGCTCGGTCACATCAACCTGTGGCTGCTGGAAGACGGCGATCGTTGGGCAATCGTCGACACCGGCGTCTATGTCGGCGAGTCCGAGATAATCTGGAACGACACGTTCAAAGCGTTAATGGGTGGTGGAAAGGTTGATCGCGTCATCGTTACTCACCTGCATCCCGACCACGCGGGTTGTTCAGGATGGCTCTGCGAACAGACGGGCGCCGATTTGCTGATGACGCGCGAAGAATATTTCCTTTGCCGCATACTGGTCGCCGACACCGGGCGGCTGGCGCCGGATGCCGGAAAGAACTTTTACACAGGCGCAGGCTTCGCCCCTGACGCGCTGCATCACTACGAGAAGATGTTCGGATTTTTTGGCAAGTATGTGTCGCCGTTGCCGGAGTCGTATCACCGCTTGCGGGACGGCGACGAGCTCAGCATCGGCGACAACAAATGGAAAATCATCATTGGCCGCGGCCATTCGCCTGAGCACGCCTGCCTGTATTGCGAAGAACAGAACCTGCTCATATCAGGCGACCAACTGCTGCCGACGATCTCCTCCAATGTCAGTGTTTACCCAACGGAGCCGTTGGCAAATCCGTTACATGAATGGATTACCTCGCTCGGCGAATTGAAAGAAGCAGTTGCGGAAGACGTGCTGACCCTGCCCGCGCATGGCAAGCCTTTTCGGGGCGCACACGAACGGCTCGACGCCCTGATCGCCGAACACGAAGACGGTTTGCAGGCGCTCGAATCGTGGTGTGACGAACCAAAGCGTGCGATAGACGCATTTCCACCGTTGTTTAAGCGAGAAATCAATGACGGAAACCTGATCATGGCGACCGGCGAGGCTATCGCGCACCTGAACTGGCTGGTGGAACAGGATCGACTTTCGGTGGAAGCGGACGATAACGGCGTCAATTGGTACGAAAGAAAATGACTCGTCTGATTGCTGCTGCAATTGTCGGCGCAGGAATCGGTGCTGCCGCAACATGGTTTTATCTTTCTGCCCCGGTGCCAACTGTCATTCCCGAGCTTCCGGCAATCGTCCGCGATATCCGTGACGTGCCGGCGATGTCAACGGACGAAGCGGCGTCGCACCGCGAGCAGCGCTTCGCGTCAATGACGACAATTGCAGAAATGCTCAGGCTACCCTCCGACTTTGATCAGACTGAAGCGCTGTACGTGATCGCCGGACGATCCGATTCGGCGGGGATTCAGGATCTGATCGACCAGGCAAACAGAATTTCGGACCTTTCGGACCGGCGCGGCGCGTTGTCAATTCTGTTCGCACGCCTGACCGATATCGACCCGCAGTCCGCCGTCGCGATCGCCGGACAAGCGTTTGGCGGCGATAGAACGGTGGAGGCGTCCGTATGGCGCTCCTGGGCGCGGAATGACCTGGATGGCGTATTGCAGGCAGCCAGCGAACTCAGGCCGGAGACACGCAAGATTGAGGCTGCACAATGGATTTATGGCGCGCACGGGTTCCATGGGAACGACATTACCGAGCATATAGAGGAAGTGCTCGGTGTCCCGCCAGGTCGATGGGTCAAAACGCAATATATGCAATCACTCGCCGCCGACTCGCCGCCGAATGCCATTCAATACATTAATGAATTACGGCTGCTCAGAGAACAGGTGGATGCCGCACAAATTCTCGGTTCGTATCTGGGCCGCACGCAACCATTGCAGGCGGAAGCGTATTCGCGGTTGTTCACGAACAGCCAGGCACGCTCGCAATACGATTCTGCGATGTTGCAGGCACTCGCCATGGTTGACCCTGCTCTCGTACTGGACCGCTTGGGAAGCAATCCGAACCTGCAGAAATACGCGAGTTCCATGGCCGGCGCTTTGTCGCAGCTGGCTGCCACCGATCTCGAACGCGCAATTGCCTATTTCAACAGCTTGCAGAACCCCCAATTCAGGCAGATAGCAGTCAAAAGCATCGTCAGCGCTCTGGCACGCGATGATCCGAAGCAAGCGCTGGCATGGGCACGTGACAATGACACGAGCAGCGGACAATCAACCTATCAGCAAGCAATCTTGCTGGTCGCCGGTATTGACGCTGACGCCGCAATGGAAGCCATCAACGATATTCCGAACGCCTCGCAACGCGAAATGTTGACCGCGTCGGTGGTCGCTTCGATGGCGCAATCTGATCCGGCTCTTGCCGTCGCAACGCTTGAACAAATGGCAGACGGAAGAGGAAAGCAACAGGCAGCACGGCAACTGATGATGACCTGGGTGCAGACGAATCCGCAGGCGGCGATGACCTGGGCGATCGAAAACACCGATCAGTATGGCCCACAGATTTTGCGGGACGCGTCGCGCATGTTCATCGCGCGCGATCCGGAATCTGCGATGCGCATGTTGCCCGGTCTTGACCAACAAACGGCAGATGAATGGTCGATACAAATCGTGCAGGCGCTGGCGGATCAGCGCTCACCAGCCGAGGCTGAAGCGTTCATGCAGCAATACAAAAACGCGCCGGCCTACGGCAGAATGCAGGCTATCCTGATTCCGCGTGTCGCACAGACCGACGTGGCAATGGCAAAACGAATGGCAGACGCAATGACGCCCGGCGATGAACAGGACCAGGTGTACATGCAGCTGATCGCTCAATCGTCATCGCGAAACCCTCAACAAGCGGTCGCCTGGCTCGATTCACTCACCAACGATCAATACAGGGCAAGCGCCATCTCTTCGCTGGTCGCAAACTGGGGCGCAACAGACCCGGACGGCGCCTATCGATGGGTGGCTAATCTTCCGGTCGGCGCGTCCCGGGACCAGGCGATCATGTCACTTGTCGGCAATTCGCGGGACCCCGGTAGTTCACAACTGGCGTTGATCAATAGCATTGGCAACAAAAACACGCGGTCACAAGCCAGGGTCTACCATGTGGTGAGAATCGCCAGCTTCGACCGGCAACGCGCGCTCAAGTTAATCGAGAGTCTGAATTTTGACGCGGCGGAGCGTGCCCAGGCAGAGCAATATATGAATCGTGGCAATTCCGGCGTGATCTACGACTGACTCCAGTGAATGACCGTCACGCAGCGTGAAAATTCAGCAGCTGCCCAATGTGAATTGTCGCAATCAGGAACACTATCGCCAACGCAAAAAGCTTCAACAGCAACGGTCCAATGAACCGTACCCAGGCGCCGTAGGGAATCTTGCCAAGCGCCAGCGCGCCCATCACCAGCGCGCTGGTGGGCACGATCATGTTGGTAAATCCATCGCCGAACTGAAACGCCAGCACTGCGGTTTGTTGCGGCACATCGGTCAGTGTCGCTAACGGCGACATGATCGGCATGGTCACGAATGCCTGGCCGCTGCCGGACGGAATAAAGAAGTTACAGATTGTTTGTACGATCAGCATGCCCACAGCCGATAATTCCGGGCCCAGGGTCGTCAGCACGCCCGCGATCGCGTCGATGATCGTGTCGATCACCATGCCGTCCGACAGCACAACTTCGATCGTCCGCGCAAAACCAACCAGCAGTGCAGCGGCGGTCATATCTGCCGCGCCGCTGATGAACGTCCGGCTCGTGTCTCCCGCCGACATTCGCGAAATTATGGCGGCCAGCAATCCAATGCCTAAGAAAACGGCATTCAATTCGCCGATGTACCAGCCGAACTCACTGACGCCATAGACGAAGCCCACAACACCTGTGAGGAAAATCAACAATATCGCTACACGCGGGCGAGTCAGTTTGATGTCCTTCGGCAACTCGAAACCCGCACTGTAGTCAATATGTGCTACCAGGCTGGCGGACGGATCCCGCCGAACCCTGATTGCATAACGATAGAGGTGGTGGAAAGCGAGCGCCAGGAACGCAGTCATCATCAGCAGGCGCAACTCCCAGCCGGATGTAATCGGAACGCCGGCAATATTCTGCGCAATGATGACGCCAAACGGATTCGTGCCCGCACACGCCCAGCCGATGCCGTAGGGAATCCACACCATGCCCATCGCCACAATGGCGTCCATGCGCATTGCAAGACTCATCGTTACCAGGATCGGTATCAGTGGAACGTATTCTTCGCCCATACCGACGGTAAACGAGCCCAGCCCGAAAATTAGCAGGCAACCGGCGATCAGAATCCCCGGTGTGTGACCCAATCTGGCAACGGCTTTATGCAATACCGCATCAATAGCGCCGCTGGCGCGCAGAACCGCAATTACGCCGCCGACAATGAATATCAGAAAAATAATGTCTTGTGCCGCTGCAAACCCCTTCGGAATCGCCTGCAGGAAATACCAGGGCCGGACAGCGACCGAGGTCTCCGCTGTCGCTGTCTCGAACGTGCCGGCCACGACCATCGAGCGATTCGGGTTCTCAGGATACGGCTGCCTCTCGAAGCTGCCCTGCGGGACGATAAAGACCAGCAGCTGCGCCAGCAGAATGACTGAGAAAATAAGTACAAGAGAATCGATCGAAAAAGACCGTTTGGTCATCCTGGCTGCCTTTCTTGTGTGCGTCTTTTCGCGTTGTTGTGGCATCAGAGTATATGGGATCGCGCGCAGGATAAACGTCCGGTAATCCTTGCCCGCGCAGGCGCTTTTTGTTACAAGATGCACCCGCGCCCGACGGGCCCTGCCAATTCCGGCATCAGAGACTGAATTTATGATAAAAATCGAAGGCCTGACAAAGACTTATGGCCAGCATACGGTTGTAGACAACCTGAGCTTCAAATGTTCATCCGGCGAGGTTCTGGGGTTTCTTGGCCCCAACGGCGCCGGCAAGTCCACCACCATGAAAATGATCACGGGCTTTGTCACGCCGACCTCGGGTCGTATCAGCGTGTGTGACTTTGACGTTGCCGGGCAGTCGGTTGAAGTCCGAAGACGCCTGGGCTACCTGCCGGAAGGTGCGCCGTGTTATCCGGAAATGACGCCCGCGACATTTCTGAAATTCATTGCCGATATTCGGGAATTGAGTGACGCTGAGCGGAAAAGCCGGTTGGATGAAGTCATCTCCCGCCTGCATCTCGGCCCGGTGCTGAATCAAAGCATCGAAACTTTATCGAAAGGTTTCAAACGGCGTGTCGGGCTCGCGCAGGCGATCCTGCACGATCCGGAGGTGTTGATCCTGGATGAACCGACCGATGGACTGGACCCCAATCAGAAGCACGAAGTTCGCGAATTGATCCGCTCGATGGCGATGGACAAACTCATCGTCATATCCACGCACATACTCGAAGAAGTCGAGGCGGTTTGCAGCCGGGCAATCATCATTGCCGACGGCGCAATTCTCGCTGATGACACGCCTCAAGCGCTTGCGGCGACGTCGCGGCATCACAACGCAGTGCGGATCGTGCTGGATGACGACAGCAATTTTGACGAAGTTGAGAGCGCGATTGGCGAGATTACTTCGGTCGCTGCAACGGAGTCCGACCGCGAACGCAAAACACTTGTTGCGCTTGCGAAGACAGGCGACGACAACCACGCCACCTGGCGCGATGTTTCGGAGCTGGTCGCAGCAAGGCAATGGGATATTTCCAGCTTGCAACTGGAGGCCGGGCGTCTCGATGAAGTGTTTAGACAAATTACCGGAGGTGCCCAGGCATGAACCTGATAAAGGCGCTGTTCCTGCGTGAACTCAGGAGCTATTTCGCAACGCCAGTCGCGTATGTATTCATAGTCATCTTTCTGTTGCTGATGGGAACCTTCACGTTCTATCTGGGCGGATTTTATGAGCGCGGCCAGGCAGACCTTTCCGGGTTCTTTAATTATCACCCCTGGCTTTACCTGTTCCTTGTTCCCGCGATTTCAATGCGCTTGTGGGCCGAAGAACGCAAGTCCGGCAGCGTGGAACTGCTAATGACCCTGCCAATAACCGCATGGCAGGCCGTTCTCGGCAAATTTCTCGCCGCCTGGGCGTTTACCGGTATCGCCCTGTTTCTGACCTTTCCGATCTGGATCACGGTGAATTACCTCGGTGATCCCGACAATGGCGCGATCTTCGCCGCCTACATCGGCAGCTTCCTGATGGCGGGGAGTTTCCTGGCGATAGGTTCGTGCTTGTCCGCCGTGACTCGCAACCAGGTCGTAGCGTTCGTTATCACGGTCGTCGTCTGCTTCGGTTTCCTGCTCGCAGGCTTTCCGATGGTGCTCGACATGTTCACTGGCTGGGCTCCTCAGGCAGTAATCGACGGCGTGGCGTCGCTGAGTTTCCTGACGCATTTTGCGAGCATCAAGAAAGGCGTTATCGACTTTCGCGACCTTGTGTATTTCGCGCTGGTGACCGGCGCTTTTTTGTATGCGAACACCATAATCCTGCAGTGGAAACAGGCGGACTAATTGATGAATATGAAAACACAACGCCGCCTCAATGCGAGTAGCCTGTTGTTGCTTGCCCTGGCATTTCTCGCCGCGGTCATCGTTTCGAATCAACTGTTCAGAGGCTGGCATCTGGACCTGACCGAGAACAAGCTTTACACATTGTCGGACGGCACCAGGAGAATTCTCGGGAACATCGATGAGCCAATAAATCTGTACTTTTATTTCTCCGATAAAGCAACCGCCAACGTCGCTTCGCTGCGCGACTATGCAAATCGTGTCCGGGAACTGCTTGAGGAATTCGAAAATGCCGCGGACGGTAACATTTTGCTAACGGTAATCGATCCGTTGCCTTTCTCGGAAGAAGAGGACCGCGCAACACAGTTCGGATTACAGGGCGTCGGCATACCGGGGGGAATTGACCCTGTCTATATGGGACTGGCCGGCACGGACAGCGTCGACAATGTCGAGGTCATTACGTTTTTTCAGCCGGACAAGGAAGAATTTCTCGAGTACGACATTGCCAAGCTTGTCAGCACCCTCGCAACGCCGGAAAAGACAATAGTCGGTTTCGTATCCGCCATGCCGATGACCGGCAATTTCGATCCGCAAACGCAGCAGATGTCGCAGCCGTGGGTTGTGTATCAGCAGGCAAGTCAGCTATTCGAAATCCGTGAGCTCGGCACCGGTTTCGAAGCGGTCGACGACGATATAAGCCTGCTGTGGGTCGTTCAGCCAAGAAATCTCTCGAACGCAACGCAGTACGCGATCGATCAGTTCGTAATGCGCGGCGGCAAGGCGCTGATTTTTGTTGACCCGCTCGCCGAATCGGATCCGGCGCCCCCGATACAGGGGATGCCGCCCGGTATGCCGCCGATGGGCCAGGGTTCCGATTTGCCCGCGTTGTTCGAAGCATGGGGAATTGGATTCACTGCCGATGACGTCGTGGCGGACGCGGAGCTTGCGTTGCAGATCTCCGGCGGCCGCGCTGGCCAGTCGGTTCGGCATTTTGGTTACATCGGGCTTGCTGATGGGCAGTTCAGTGACGACGACATCGTCACAGCTGACCTGAACAGCGTCAATATGGGCACCGCCGGTCATTTCACGCTTGAAGCGGGGGAGAATCTCGCATTCGAGCCATTGATGACATCGAGCACAACTGCACAAACCATCTCGACAACGCGCTTTGCCTTCCTCCCTGACCCGACGATTTTGCAGGATGGTTTCGAGCCGACCGGCACCGAATACGTCATCGCCGCACGCATTCACGGGTCGTTGAACAGCGCATTCCCGAATGGCCCGACCGGGATAAGCGTTGATTCGGGGGACGGAGATAGCGGCGGCGCGCCGGAAGGACACATTGCACAGACTACTGAGCCTGCCAACATGATCATCGTCGCGGACGTGGACATGCTCGGCGACATGATGTGGGTGCAGGTACAGAACTTTTTCGGTCAACAAATTGCCAACGCGTTTGCAAGCAACGGGGCATTTGTTGTAAATGCCCTGGAGAGCCTGTCGGGCAGTTCGGATCTGATTGGCGTTCGGAGCCGCGCTAGTTATACGCGACCTTTCACGCGCGTCGAGGAGCTGCGCGTTGAAGCCGAATCGCAATTCAGGCAGACAGAGCAGCGGCTGCAAAGTGAACTGGCCGACACGGAAACCCGCCTTGGAGAACTGCAAACAGCCCGTGAAGATACGGGCAGCTTGTTGATGACACCCGAGCAACAAGCCGAGATCGATCGCTTTATCGATCAACGTGCCGATATTCGCAAGGAATTGCGTGCAGTGCAGCGCGACCTCGATAAGAACATCGAAAAACTGGGCACGGTTCTCAAAGTGATGAACATCGCGCTGGTGCCGGTCTTGCTCACCTTGTTCGCCCTGTTTGCCGTCTGGCGGCGCGGCCGGGAGCAGGCGAAATGAATGCGAAAAACCTGAAGATACTGGCGGCGGTATTCGTTGTTCTCGTTGTCGCGTTCCTGCTTCTCAAGCAAGGCGACAGCGGCACTGCTGCAAATACTGTGCTACTGCCGGATCTCAAATCGCAAATCAATGACGTGAGCGTCTTGCGCATACGTAATGGAAACGACACCGTCAGCGTGGAAAAGGCAGGTGAAACCTGGGCAATTCGCGAACGAAGCGACTACCCCGCCAATGTCGGCACGCTCCGAGATCTGTTGCTCGCGCTTGCCGATGCAAAAGTCATCGAGTACAAGACCAGTCGCCCCGACAAGTACCATCTCATCGGCGTTAACGACCCGTCGGACGAAGGTAGTGAGGCTCACGAAATTGCGATCAATGGCGACGGTTTTGAATACGTCGTAATTCTCGGAAAACCGGCGCAAGACAGCTATCGCTATGCAAGGGTAGGCGGGCAATCGCAAAGCCTGTTGATCGATCAGGACCCCGACATTTCCGCTGCAGCCGGAAGTTGGCTCGCTCCGGGGCTTGTCGACATCAGTGCCGAACGGATACAACGGGTGAGCATCACACACGCAGACGGCGAAGAGATTGTCATCGAAAAGGCATCGGAGGAAGCCGAAGGATTCGACGTTCTCGATATTCCGGACGGTCGTGAATTAAGTTACGCGGGTGTTGCAAATGGAATTGCCGATACGCTGGTTGAACTGTCGCTGGACGATGTGAGGCGAGCGCCGGCGGAGGAAGTGATTCCGGGCACGACGACGATTTTTCGGACCTTCGATGCACTTCGCATTGAAATCGGTATCGTCGAGGATGGCGACTCGTCCTGGATCTCAGTCCGTGCGAGCGCTGAAGACGGTGCCGACACCGATGTGCAGGATGAAGCAGCGGGCATTAACGACCGGGTAAGCGGCTGGAGCTACGCTATTCCGGACCACAAGCTGAATCTGCTGAAGCGACGCCTCGAAGAGTTGCTGAAAACGCCGGAAACGGAATAGCGGCGAGGTTTTGACCTGAATGCTGCGAGGGCGTGAAATTTGTCACGCCCATTACTCAGAGGCCGATCGCTCCGTGGCTCGCTCATTTTCGACATCTGGCATTACAGGCATAGCGGCTGTCGACCCTACCGAGATAAACTTTGGAGACAATCGTGTCGCCATTGTCTTTTTCGGGTGGTCCAGGAACCGCAACACGAGGATCGCCAGGCCGTAAGCACAACAGGCCCATCCAAGTAACATGTAACCAAAGGCCAGCGAATACTCGAAGCCCAGATACAGTCCGGTCGCATTGAAAAGCAGACCTAGCAAGAACCACACCATCGGCAGTCTTTCGAAGATAATGGTAAATAGCTGCATGACTTACCTCACCGGTTGAATATGATCTATCCAGTCGATGAATATGAATGCATATCCGTGCTATATATGTGGCGCGATTCACAAAAACGGGTTGCTCGCGCCTGGCCAGGGCATGAACTGAGAACCACTTCACATAGCAGGACGACTATGCTCAGGGCTGACTCTGGCCGTGGAATCATTCGATGAGTTGTTAAAAGTGTAAAGTTGGGCAATACAACCAGCTAAGGAAATCTGCATGGCCAACCAACAAGCTGTTTGTCTTGCGCTGATTCTGGCCCTCTTATCCGGGGGATGCAGCGATTCTCCCAACGACTCCAAAACCG
>Ga0255056_10000498_pt1 | contig 11698 bp, 8 predicted proteins | sample Cases_109_1_MG_FD_183639 | JGI IMG/M metagenome (GOLD analysis project Ga0255056, IMG submission 183639) | Seawater microbial communities from Amundsen Gulf, Northwest Territories, Canada - Cases_109_1 | ecosystem: Environmental > Aquatic > Marine > Gulf | place: Canada: Northwest Territories... | reverse complement strand
GGACGAGGACCGGATCCAGCTCTTTGACGTTCGTCCCGAAGAAGAGCGGCGAATTGCCTCCATCGCCGGGGCTCGCTCGCTCGACGCCGAGGGCCTGCAGTACCTGCAGTCGCTCGGGAAGGACACTGAGATCGTTTTCCACTGTCACCAGGGGATCCGCAGCATGGAAGCCGCTGAACACTTCCGGGTGGAAGGATTCACGCGCGTTTACAACCTACGGGGAGGCATCGATGCATGGTCCTGCGAAGTGGACGCGTCGGTGCCACGGTACTGACGGTGGAGACTCAAGAGCCGATGATCATCAGCCGGCGACGATGGGCGCGACATTGGCGGGTCCAGACTGGCGTGACCAACGCGGCGTGACGCGGCCGCAGGGAGCGATGTGCGACGTGGGGGCGTTTGAGTTGGAGCAGTAGCCGAGAAGTTGGGGCCATTCTGGGGCCACAGAGCCAGCCAACCACGCAAGAACGCCAAGATCACCAAGCCACAACCTCCACAAAACGTGGTAGAAACGGGCTACACAACATGAGCAAGGTCGTCAGCGCGTCCTCATAACCCGCGGCCCGTCGAGAAATGGAAACCGCGCTTATCCGGGCGACGGCTCGAATATCCACTCTGCGCGGTTTACACCTTCAGGGAGGGCTCTGACCGCATCAAAGGCGAGCGGATTTACTTCGATCGAGTGACGTTGCTCCAACAGCTGGGAGTCATGTCGGATCCGAATTCTGCTCCGGGCAAGCTGACCATGCTCCTTACGCACCCGGGTACATTCGCGCGGGCGGCTATCCGTTCCGTTTCAACGCGGATGCGCCTGAAACCGAACCCATAAATCTGTCAAGAGCCTCCCCGTCCAACCAGGCAAATGGCGGCTTGCGCTGCTTCGATCAAGTGCCATCCGCCGCCAATCAGCAGTTTTCTACGCCTCTTGCATGGCGGCCTTTACCCGCGCGGAGGTCATGGGCATGCGCCGCAGGCGGGCGCCGGTGGCGTCGTGGATCGCGTTGGCGACAACTGCGCCCATGACGATAATGGCCGGCTCTCCGCCGCCCTGCGGCGAAATGTCGTTGGCCTCGAGGATGACCGTCTCGATCTTCGGCAGGTTGGAGAAGCGCGGTATCTCGTAGCGGTCGAAATTCGTATCGAGAATCTGTCCGCCCCTGAAGTGAACCTCCTCGGAGAGGGCGTAACCGAGGCCCATTGTGATGCAGCCTTCTATCTGGATGGTCGCGCCCTGGGGGTTGATCACAACGCCCATCTCCTGCGCGCAGAGGACGCGCTTCACCTCGACATTTCCAGTGCGCGCATCGACGGCCACCTCAGCGATGGCGGCCACGTAGGTTCCGGCATCGATGCCGCAGGCCACGCCGAGGCCGCGCTTGCTCGGAGACCTGGTAGGCGTCCAACCGAAGTGTTCGGCCGCGGCCTTGAGCACGCGGATCATCCGCGGATCCTCCAGATTTTTGAGGCGGAACTCGATGGGGTCCGCGCCCGTCGCGACCGCCATCATATCGATCTGCGATTCGCGGGCGAAGGTGTTGGTGTTGTTCGCGGGTGCGCGCCAGGCCCCGGTAGCAAAGGGATGCGTTCCTGGACCCCCTCTCCAGCCGCGCGGTCGCACGGCCGTGCGATGGTGCGGGATTTTGTAGAATTGCTCCGAACCCCGCTGCCCGGCGAACATCACCTCGTAGTCCCACAACGTCATCCGGCCGGAGTCGTCGATGCCGGAGCGGATGGTGATGATCGCAGCCGGCCGGAACGTATCGTAAAAGAACTCTTCCTCCCGGGTGCGCATCACCTGCACGGGCCGGCCGACGGCCTTGGCAAGGCGTGCAGCCTCGACCGCCTGCATGTTACTCGTCTTGCCGCCAAATCCGCCGCCGACAAACGGCGTGATGACACGCACTCTCTCGGCGGGAAACCCGATCGCGCGCGCGATCTGGTCGCGTGCACCGAACGGATTCTGCGTCGAGGCCCACACGGTGCACTTGCGGTCTTCGATGTTGGCGAGCGCCGCGTGCGTCTCCATTGGCGCGTGCGCGACATAGCCATCGAAGAAGGTCGTCTCGACCGTGCGCGTCGCGAGCTTGCGTCCTTTCTTGAGGTCGCCTCCCCGGGCCGTAACGTCGCCTTTGGGGGCCACGCGGAGAAGATGCTCATGGATATTCTCGTCGGTCACCGTCGCCGGGGGCACGTCGAACTCTGCCTTGATCCGACCGGCCGCCTGCAGGGCCACGTCGGGCAGCTCATGGAGCACAGCGATGAAGTCGCCGTCCTCGACCACCCACGCGCCGGCCACTTTGCGGGCGCCCGACGTGTCGATGTTCTTCAACTTCGCCCCGTGGGCGGGCGGTCGCAGGATCTTCGCGTAGAGCATGTCCGGTAGACGGATGTCGGCAGCGTACTTCGCCTTGCCAGTCACCTTCTCGCGTGAGTCGCGGCGCAGCTTCGGTTGACCCATCACGCGAAACTGGGAAGCGTCCTTGAGCTCAGGCTTCACCGTCAGTTGTCGCGCGATCCGTTTTCCCTTGGCAAGCGCGCCGTAGGTAACGCGTTTTTTCTCGTTCTTGCGGTCGAAGATCACACCATCTTTGGCCTCGAGTCGCGAAATGGGCACGCTGAGCGTTTCAGATGCGAGCTCCAAGAGAACGCCGCGCGCCTCGGCCGCGGCGGCCCGTAGCACCGGGCCGAAGGAACGCGTGGTCAATGAACCCCAGGTGCCCCTGTCCCACGGGCAGAGATCGGTGTCGCCCATGAGCATGTCCACCATCTCGTAGGGTGTATCGAGCTCATCAGCCAGCATTTGGGCGAGCGAGGTGATCGGCCCCTGCCCCATCTCGATCTTCCCGGTCAAACAGGTGACGCGCCCATTCTCGGCGATTCTCAGAAACGCGTTGAAGTCGGTCGGCACACCGGGCCGGCCACGGCGCGGCCCCTGCGCCTCGGCCGCGGCCAGCTTCCCGCCAAACGTGACGAAGATGGCGATGCCACCGCCCAAACGCTTGAGAAACTCGCGGCGCGAGTGGAGGTGCGCATGCAGGGCCTGCGCGGGGTCGCTTTCCTGGAAGTCCAACGTCAGGTCATCGCTCGTGTTCATGTCGTCGGCCTCCTCTTACTCACTTCCGCTGCGGCGGACTGGATCGCGTCGATGATGCGCGTGTGGGCGCCACAGCGGCATAGGTTGCCGTCCATGCCGCGGATGATCTCCTCTCGCGAGGGCTCGCGGTTGGATCGGAGTAAGCCGTAGGCAGTGAGAATCATGCCTGGCGTGCAGAAGCCGCACTGCATGGCGTCGTTTTCCATGAACGCCTTTTGCAGCGGGTGCAGCTCACCGTCTTTTGCCAGACCCTCGATCGTAACGACTTCCTTGCCGCGGACACTGTCGACCGGTGCCATGCACGAGCTGACTGGTCGGTCGTTGACCAGGACCGTGCACGCGCCGCACAAACTGCGTCCGCAACCGTACTTCGTGCCGGTCTGTTCCAGCTCCGTCCGAAGCACCCAGAGCAGTTTGCGGCTTCCGTCTACCTGGAGTCGGACCCGTTTACCGTTGAGCCTGAAGGAAATCGTGTCGGGCATGGTATCCTCCTTGGGCTTGACGCTCCCTTAGCTCCCTGGATTTCGCAGAATGCGTTATGGCCTGATCAGTGTCACCTTATGCGTCCAGACGTTGCTGATGTTGCTTTCGTCACTCTCGTTTGAGCCCCACTGCAAGGCTGGTGAGATGTCTTCGCCTTCGCAGGTGTGCTTGGTCGGGATTACCTCTTCGTTGCCAAAGGCGGTCGAGGTGATGCGGAGCATGGCAGATTCCTTTTCGCTAGGCGACTGTATCCGGGGCTCAATCGCCCAAGGGATGGTGCTTTGACGGGGCGGGGTGCTCGACATCGAGCTCTCCTTCGAGGCATCGGAGCGAGTTGAGGATTTGCTGCAGCAAACTCCGGTTGGGTCCGGGCATCCCCTCCTCTTGCGCGACCTCGAGCTCTCTCGCGTCGTAGGCCCAGCTCTTGAGGATGGCGATTTTCTCTGCCTTCGTGAACGCTGGAGCATCGACGATGTCCTCGGGTCGTTCAAAGGCCGAAGGCGGATCGAGAATCGCTTTTTCTAGGTCGGTCTGGTTCATTCTCGCTCAAATTGATCAAAGGCCTGAAGTGCTTCGACGCTTGGTGCTCACAACGCTCCCCCCATACCCGTCCATCGTCAATGCCCGGATCCAGGACACGAATGAAGCGGGCCGACGCGCAAGCTTTGCGCGGGCGGTCACTTGTCCACAGCAGGAGCCAGAGGTAAGTTCGGTTTTCGAGGAGTCGTAGCCCGTTCATCAATATCGTGGAGTCCGAGGAGCGGCACATCGAAGCCCGGTCACTACCAAAGTGAGGAGCTGGGAAGAGTCTTAACGGGATGTTGAAACACTCGAATCCGATAGGGGGAAACCGTGGCTAGCATCCAGGAGCGCATGATTCGGGCCGCGAGGTTGGACGTTCAACTGTATGAGGAGGTAGAGGCCGATCAAGGTGCGATGGGTCAAGCCATGGGCGTGGTCATCCTCTCCGGAGTCGCGGCCGGAATAGGAAACTTCGCAAACGGGGGCCTACTTGGAACCGTCACGGGTACGATCGCGGCCCTCGTTGGGTGGTACGTCTGGGCCTTTCTGACCTACTTCATTGGAACGAGATTCTTGCCAGAGCCGCAGACGAGAGCGGATCATCGGGAATTGCTGCGAACGATCGGATTTTCGAGTGCCCCCGGATTGATTCGAGTCTTGGGAATCATCCCTGGCTTGACGGGCCTGGTCTTTTCTGTTGCAGGCATCTGGATGCTGGTGGCGATGGTGATCGCAGTCAGACAAGCGCTCGACTACAAGAGCACGTGGCGCGCAATCGGTGTCTGCGCGGTCGGATGGTTGATTCAGGCCCTGATTCTGGCAGTTGCGGTTTCGATGTTCGGTGGGCCGTAGGGAAGGGCGGAGATGCGGCCAGTGGCGAGCTACGTGGCGAAGCTGATCATCGAGGACCTGGCAGTACGGCGCTAGGGGGCGCATGCCCCAGCGTTCCGGAAATGTCGGCCCTGATTGTCTGCGGCTCGTTGACCTGACGTTGACGTGGCGATGTGAAATCAGATGATATGAAGTGACGAGCCGTGAAGACGGCGATGGGGGCAAGTCCCGGTCATGTTTGAGGTTTTTGTGTGATTCCGGTTTGTTGTGTCGAGCGCGAGAAACCGGCTCTTGTGAACTCATAACCCGAAGGTCGTCGGTTCAAATCCGGCCCCCGCAACCAATGATGACGCGCACTTCGGAAAGCCCTCGTGCGCGTTTGTTCCTGCTGGGGCCGTTTTGGGGCCATTCGGTCTTGGGCGGTTGGTTTCACGAACTTAGTGGCCGTCCCCCGAAGGTCGATAGACGACGCAGCCCTGCTGCCAAGCACCAGCGCCCTCGCGTCACGACGCCATCTTGTTGCGGAGCATACCGCGGACCCACGCCTCGGCCGTGGGAACGTCTCGGAAGATCTTCACCGGGATGGGGCTTGGTGTGACCCAAGAGATCGCTGTCCATAGGCCCTGCTGGAGCGCGTTCGCGAAAACCAGCGCTCCCCCCGCGCAGTTCGATCTCAGGTGTTGTCGGTCACGGACGATCCAGTCCATGATTCCGCGCCGCTGGGTTGCGGGAACGTGGCCAACCTCGCGCGCGTCGATCACGACGCCATAGTAGTCCCCACGGCGAGCCCATTCGCTCATCACCTCGATGTGACGCGTCCACTCTGCGTCGTCGCACAGCCCCTGATAGGTCATTCGCATCACGGGCTGGTCCGTCTCGTCGAAGATGACTCGACCCATCTGTTCCCCACTTCGAGTCTACTAGGTCCCTCTCTGCCTCCACAACCAACGATGACGCGCCAAAAGCTTTATGTTTGAGGTTTCTACGTGATTCCGGTGTGTTGTGATGGCGTGCGAAAACCGGGCTTCCTGAACTTCATAACCCGAAGGTCGTCTGTTCAAATCCGGCCCCCGCAACCAATGATGACGCGCACTTGGGAAAGCGCATGAAGGGTAGTTCCCGAATTGCGTGGAGTGTTTGATCGGTTTACTGTCGTCTTCTCCGAGGAAGGCGTTTGAATTGACTACGAGCTCCGCACCCTCACGTCATGCCTTGCCGGATCCTGGCGAGCCGGTCCCGGCGCTGGCGCTACCGACTGTGGGTCTTTTCCTCGCTGCGCTGGCGGTGTTCGTGTTCTCGACCTGGGCGGCGCTCGTGGAGCGCGTTCCGCCCCTGGTCACGATCGCGGTGAACGCTGCGGCCTGCTTCGCGATGTTCACGGTAGCGCACGACGCATCACACTATTCGATCAGCCGTGCACGATGGGTGAACCGGCTGTTCGGCCGCCTCGCGATGCCGTTCGTGTCTGCGGTAATCTCGTTCCCTTCGTTCGGCTACATTCACATCGAGCACCACAGGCACTCGAACGACGATGAAAACGATCCCGACACGTTCGCCAATCGCGGGCCCTGGTGGCAGCTTCCGTTTCGGTGGGCGGCGATGGATCTCTCATACGGGGTCTTTTACGCGCGCAATCTTTCGAACCGGCCGAAGACAGAGGTTGCTGAGACCGGCATGCTCCTGCTCGCCACCGTGACCGGCGTCATCGTGGCGATAGGGACCGGCTATTTCTGGATGCTCGCCGTGGTTTATCTGATCCCGGAGCGGATCGCATTGATGGTCCTCGCGTGGTGGTTCGACTGGCTGCCGCATCATGGGCTTCCATTCACTCAACGTGAGAATCGCTACCGGGCGACTCGCGCCCGCGTGGGCATGGAGTGGCTGTTTATGCCGATGATGCTCTCCCAGAACTACCACCTGGTGCACCACCTCCACCCGTCGATTCCGTTCTACCGGTACCTGGGCACGTGGCGGCGCAACGAACAAGTCTACCTCGAGCGTGGCGCCGAGATTTCGACCGTCTTCGGCCAGAGGCTCGAGCCCGAGCAGTATTTGGAGTGGAAAAAGCTCAACCGCAAACTCTTGCGCCTGCTGCCGGTCCGGATGCCAAAGGGGTCATCGGCGCCGTACGCCGTGTTCCACAAGCTCCCGGTGGCCGACGTGAAGCGTCTCACCGAGGACAGCGTGATGATCTCGTTCGACGTGCCGGGTGAGCTCAAGCAGGAATTTGCCTTCGACCACGGCCAGCATCTGACGGTGCGCACCGACCTCGGAGGCAAGGACGTGCGCCGCAACTACTCGATCTGCTCGCCCTCCACCGAGCCTCAACTCCGGATCGCGGTCAAGCACATCCCGGGCGGCGCCTTCTCTACCTTCGCGATGGAGCAGCTAAAGGCGGGCGACATCCTCGAGCTGATGACGCCGACCGGACAATTCGGGACGAAGCTCGACCCACTCGCCGAGAAGCACTACGTCGCCGTCGTTGCGGGTAGCGGCATCACCCCGGTCCTGTCGATCGTCGCAACGACGCTCGAGATCGAAACGGAGAGCCGCTTTACATTGATCTACGGAAACCGTACCCGGGAGTCGACAATGTTCCGCGCGGAGCTGGATGAGCTCGAGTCTCGGTTCGCCGACCGACTCGAGATCCTGCACGTGCTCTCGCGAGACCCCCTTCACACGCCGGCGCTGAGCGGTCGCGTCGACCGCCAGAAGCTCGAACGTTGGCTCTCCACGAAGCTCCGCCCCGAGAGCGTCGACGAATGGTTCCTGTGCGGCCCGTTCGAGCTCGTGACGATGACCCGCTGCCTGTTGCTTGAGCACGGTCTCGATCCCGGCCGCGTGCATCTCGAGCTCTTCTTCGGCTACAGCGACGGCGCCGCCTCCGCGCGGGAGCACACGCAGGCGGCCAGGGTGACCTTCAAGCTCTCGGGCCAAGAGCGGGTCGTCGACCTTGTGCCGGGCGACACGATCCTCGAAACCGCACTGCGCGTTTGCAACGATGCACCCTATGCGTGTATGGGTGGCGCCTGTGGCACCTGTCGGGCGAGGCTGCTCGACGGAACGGTGGAGATGGACCACAACTTTGCGCTGGGCAAGGACGAGCTCGACCGCGGTTACGTGCTGACGTGCCAGTCGCACCCCACGAGCGCTACCGTCACGGTCGACTATGACGCGGACTAGCCTTCGAGTTGATCACTGTCGGAGGCTCGGGGGAATAGGCGGTGCTACTGATGCTGCTACTTTCTCCCCGGTACCTCCCCCCGGAAGGATGCAAGCACCCCGAGGTTCATGACTACGCGTTCGGAGATGAGCTTGTCGGTCTTGTCGTTGCGGCCCGTGCTCTTTCTTGAGCGTCGTCCGCTTCACCTTCGTGAGGCGATACCGCATGTAGTTGCCGAGCCGTGCATCCGAGCAAAGCTCCTGCGCCGTTTCGATGCGCGCCATCACGTGCGCCGTTCTCGCGCATCGCGGCGATGAACGGATCGACGACGGCGTCAGGGACCGCTTCAACCCATTGCTCGGCGACGATGATCATCGCGGCGTGCCCGGAAAGCGACCCGCCACCTCCACGGTCATCGTTCCTGTGCCCAGTCCGGAGATGTTGTCGTCGCGTTCCGGCAGTCTCTTGAGGTCGGCACCGCAGCGTCGCCACCAGTCGCGCGCCCTCTCCGCATCCCACGAGTCGTCGTACGTCGTGGCGAGCTCTTCCGCGGCCTCTGCCGCGCTGCCCGGCCGGCTGTCCGGCGACTTCTCCAGGCAACGCATCACCCAGACCTCGAGGTCGGGCGGCAGATCGTGCCCGATCCGCTCCGAAGGTGAGACGGGCTGGGTGTGAAGGTGGTGGCCGCAGATCTCGACGACGCTCTGTCCCGTGAAGACGTGGCAGCCCGTCAGCAGGTAGTAGCCGACTGCACCGACGGCGTAGATGTCCGAACGGGGGTCGGCAGCTCCTGAACGGATCGACTCGGGAGCCATGTAGAGGGGCGTTCCCATGAGAGTGTCTTCTCGACTCAGGCCGTCGGCGGCGTCGAGCTCCTTGACCAGACCGAAGTCGACCACCTTGGCCACGTCCGGCACTCCGCCCCGCTCGCACAGGATGATGTTGCCCGGCTTGATGTCGCGATGGATCAGCCCGACACCGTGCGCTTCCCCGAGAGCGCCGAGCACCTGCCGCAGGATGTGGGCCACGCGCTCCGGCGGCTGGGCACCGTCCCCGTCGACCAAGTGCTGCAGGTCGATGCCGTCGAGGTACTCCATCGCGTAGTAGAAGACGCCCTCCGGGGTGCGACCGTAGTCGTAGATCGACACGGTGTTCGGATGGCTCAACTCCGCCGTCAGCTGAACCTCGCGCTCGAAGCGAAGCAGCGCCTGCTCCCCAGTCTTCTCCGGGCGTAGAAGCTTCACCGCCGTGGGACGCCGCAGCATCGCATGGCTGGCACGGTAGACGATGCCCATGCCACCTTCGCCGAGCCTCTGCTCGAGAGTGTACTGCCCCAGTCGCCGCGCTTGGAGAGCTTCGCGGCGCAGCCCGTAGATGACCCACGCGCCGAGCGTCGCGACGCTCACACCGCTCAGGCACCAGGGGATCGTCCAGATGGAGTAGCGCAGCGGAATGGTGGACAACGAGTAGACGATCAAGGGGAGCGACGCGGTCCCGCCGAGCAACGCCATCCGAGTGGCGGTGCTGGGTATGAAGAGCGACCGGACGAAGATCGCCAGGTTGAAGCCCAGCAGCATCACGTGGGTGCGGATGCCGGGCTCGAGCTGTATCGAGCTCACCCAGGCCGCCTGCAGCACGGCAAACGAGAGAGCGAGATCCAGGCGCCGCAGCGTGTCTAGCTGGCGCTGCGAGCCGCGGCAGTAGAGCCAGGTCCCAAGCCCGAGCGCTACCGCGAGCGCAAACGCGGCGTGCGCGACCAGCGGCCACTGCTGCTGGAAGCCGGCGTAGATCTCCGCCTGAGCGAAGACGTAGAAGAGTCCGAAGAGGCCGACGTTGATCTGGCCGAACAGGATCAGCCGCTGCTGAAGCAGCTCCCGTTGTTCTGCTGTGTCCGACACGACCCGTATCGAGCTGGGGCGCGCGGCTTCGAGCGCGGTTGGGGTGCGATTCCCCGGCCCGCTAGCGTCTATGCTGGCCACGACACAGCATGGTAGCGCCCGCCGCCCGCACGTGCCGCCCTCGCTCAACGCAGACCTTGATGTCGAGAGGGGAGCGTAGGAAAAACAAACGCCCTGTCCGCGTGGCGCCCCACCCGACATAACATCTAGTACCGCGCAATTCGGACCCCGAATGGGCTAAGAGAGCTTTCCTCTGGCTACTCTGATGCTCCTGCTGTCGACGCATCCGGCCCTCCATGCGTCGAATCCAGTTGCTTAGGCTTTCCAAGTTAGCCCCCGTTGTCCTTCACGCATGGATGCGCCTGCGCGGGTGTGAAGTTTGGCCGCGCAATGCACGATGCCCCCGCCGATCTCCATGACGTGTCTGCGCGCCTGCGCGTCCGGGTCGCAAAACTCTCAAAAAGCAGCGACCATCCTTGCCTCTCCGCCGCGCCCGCCACATGACCCCCTAGACTAGCCAAGAAGCAAAAATGCGCTCCGAGTGAGGATGCGACGCCGTCGCCTACAAGTCGAGGGGAACGCGGAGCGGGGCGTAGTCGGCGGTGAGGGCCCTGGGACCGACGAGGGGAAAGACCCACCGCTGCAGGACGTAAGGCAAAGCGCCCTTCTTCTCTCGACCGTGGTTCGCGGCGCGTGCGCTCCCCACCCGGTGCGACCGCGCGGAGGTGAGACGCTCGGCCGCGGTGGCCCACTCGCCCTCACCGAGCACGCGCGCGAGCACGAGGCCGTCTTCGAGGGCCAGCGATCCTCCCTGCGCCGTGAAGGGCGCCATGGCGTGTGCCGCATCTCCGATGAGGACCATGCGGCCCCGTCCCCAGGTGGGCAGAGGCGGAACCTCGTCGACGGGCGACCAATGGATCGCCCCCGGCTCGACCGCATCGATCGCGGCGGCCACCGGCCGTCCCAGTTGGCGGAAGGGATCGAGAAACTCGTGGTCGCTCAGCGGCTCGACGTCCTTGCCGCGCCGCTCGAGGTAGCAATAAACCGTGTCTTCTCGGACCGGGAGCTGCAGGGCGATTCCGCAGCGCCCGACGTACAAGGACCAGGCATCTTGATCGGCGCGGCGGTCCGTAGTGAAGCGAGCGACCCGAGAGCGGACACGGCGCAGCGGAACGTCGCCCAGCACGTGCTTGCGGACCGAAGATTGGATCCCGTCGGCCCCGACCACGAGGTCGAAGTCCTTCCGAGTGCCGTCGGTGAGGCGCACTCGGATCTTGTCCGCCACTTGCTCGAACGCCTCCACCGACGTCCCCAGCCGGACGTCCGCGTCGTCGAGTCCGGAGCGCAGAAGGTCGTGGAGATCGTGCCGGTGAAACGCGAAACACGGTTGGTCGGCCCCCCATGCGCGCGCCACCGGAACCTCGAACATGAAATGGTCCCCTTCCCGATAGGCGCGGCGGGCCTCGATGCGTACGCAGCGGGACCGATCCTCCAGACCGAGCCGGCAAAGAGCCGCGCCTCCGTTGCCGGGCAGGTACAGCCCCGTCCCGTCCGGCCTCCAATCGTCCGAGCGCTCGACCAGGACGGCGGACCAACCCCGATTCCGCAACGCCCGCAGCGCCCCGAGGCCCGCAATCCCCCCACCCACAATGAGAATCGACTCCTTCATGATCGCCGGTAAGCTTCCGCGACTCGACTGAGCCGGCA
>Ga0255056_10000495_pt1 | contig 11718 bp, 11 predicted proteins | sample Cases_109_1_MG_FD_183639 | JGI IMG/M metagenome (GOLD analysis project Ga0255056, IMG submission 183639) | Seawater microbial communities from Amundsen Gulf, Northwest Territories, Canada - Cases_109_1 | ecosystem: Environmental > Aquatic > Marine > Gulf | place: Canada: Northwest Territories... | reverse complement strand
CCGCCGTCGAAATCGACCCATCCCATCGGTCCGGGCTCTGGTGCGTCCCGATGTCCCCGCTCGACGTACGCGGGCCCGACTGCGGGATTCTGTGCGAGCAGGTGTTTGACGTCGATGAGCAACAGTTCCTGGTGCTGCTCCTCGTGGTGTGTACCGAGTTCGACGACCGCTGCGGTCTCGGCATGGACGCCACCGAGCAGCAACTCAACGATCTCCTTGTCGACCTGGTCGCGGTACGCGGCCACCTCCGACACGGCTGGCCGCGTGACCATTCCACGGTCGGGTCGTGGGTGGCGAGCCCCGACAGCCTCGTAGTAGCTGTTGTATAGGAAGCGGTGCTCTGGGCGATCCCATATGCGATCGCTTCGGCCGTCGCCGCCGAGCACGAACTCGCCGAAGAACCACGTCGTGTGCGCTCGGTGCCACTTGACCGGGCTCGCGTCCGGCATCGACTGCACGGCCTGGTCCTCTGCGGCGAGCGGCGCGGAGAGGCGCTCGGTGCGGGCGCGAACATCCTCGAACCGGGCCACGAGTTCCGATTGATCCATGTGAGATGGAACAGCGGCGGTCGCGAGAATCTTCCAGCGCAGCTGAATGTTTTCCGAAAGTCGGACGCCCTGCCGTCATCGCGCTGGTCAGGCCGCTGGTCAGGTCACGCGTGAGATCTCCGGCGATCAGGTGCCCGCGAGCGCCGCGACGATGGGGGCGAATCCCTCGGCGTCGCGCACGACGATGTGGCTGATGCCGAGCCGGTCGCGGAGTTCGCCGAGCTTGGCGACGACCTGATCGTGTGATCCGATCAGGGCGAACGGCGTGGCGTCGACGAGCGCCGTGTCGACGCCGAGGTTCGCCGCGAAGTCGGCCGCGACCGCGACCGCGTCGTCTCCGATGTGGGTGACCTGCGCCAACACCGAGAGTTCGATGTCGTCGAACCGTTCGCCGGCCGCCTCGCGCAGCCAGGCAAGGCGCCGCGCGACGTGCCCGACGGCAAATCCGCCACCACTCGGCGCACCCGTGATCGGGTCGTGGTGGAGCCCGGTGAACTGGAAGATGTCTGCAGACGCGGCGGCGACACCGACCACCCGTCGACCATGGCCACCGACGAGGATCGGCACGGTCTCGTGAGCCGGTCGCACCCCGAGTTCGTCGATTTCGAGCGAGATGTGACGTCCGTCGAATGCGGACGTTCCCGTGTCGAGCAACTCGCGGATTGCCGCCACCGACTCGGCGAAGCGGGTGACGCGTTCGCCGGGAGGTCGCAGCTCGATCGATGCGGCGTCGTGCTCGGCGCGCATGTATCCGGTGCCCAGGCCGAGCACGAGGCGGCCCCCGCTGAGCGCGTCGAACGTCGCCGCGGTGCGCGCGAGCAACGCGGGGTTGTGGAACTCGTTGTTGATGACCAGCGGCCCGAGGCGCAGCGTGCTCGTCGCCTCGGCGGCCACCATCAGCGGGAGGAAAGGGTCGACCGCGCCGAGGTGATCGGAGCTGAACAGCCCCACGTACCCGAGTTCCTCCACGCGGCGCGCATATGGGCGAAGCGCGTCAGGATCGTCGAAGGGGCCACCCTGGACGGCGAACCGGAACGGACGCGGCATAGCGGGCACGGTATACGGTTCGCCGACATGCACATCGGCGTCGAGATCTTCCCGACCGACCAGACGATCGGAGTCGTCGAACTCGCCCGCGAGGTCGAAGCCCGCGGCTTCGAGTCGTTGTGGTTTCCCGAGCACTCGCACATCCCCGTGCGCCGCGCCACCCCGTGGGCCGGTCGAGCCGATGCTCCGCCCTTGCCGGAGTTCTACTGGCGCACGCACGACCCGTTCGTCTCGCTCGGCGCCTGTGCCGCGGTCACGACCGACCTCAAGTTGGCGACCGGCATCTGCCTCGTCGCCCAACGCGACCCGATCCACACCGCGAAGGAAGTCGCCAGCATCGACTCGATCTCCGCAGGCCGGTTCATCTTCGGTGTCGGCTACGGCTGGAACAAGGAGGAGATGGCCCAGCACGGCACGGCCTACACCGAGCGGCGAGCCATCCTGCGCGAACGGATCCTGGCGATGAAGCAGCTCTGGACCCACGACGAGGCGTCGTTCGAGGGAGACCACGTCTCGATCGAGCCGAGCTGGGCCTGGCCGAAGCCCGTGCAGCGACCCGGCCCGCCGGTGGTACTCGGCGGCGACGCCGGCCCGAAGACGGCAGCCGCGATCGCCGAGTTCTGCGACGGATGGATGCCGATCGGGGGCCGCCACCCGCTCGAGAAATGGGACGAGGTGCGCCGCGCCTGCGAAGCGATCGGACGCGACCCTGCGACCGTCGAATTGGGCCTCTTCGTCGCCCCACCCGACTCGGGTGAACTCGCCGTACTCGCCGAGCAAGGCGTGAAGCGCGGGGTGCTTGCGCTCCCCCAGGGTGGCCGAGACGAGGTGCTGGCCGCGCTCGACACATTCGCCCCACTCGTCGACGAACTCGCCGACGCCTGAGCGCGGGCTCCCTACGGTCGGGGGGCGCGCCGCGCGCGTCAGGCCGCGTACGAGCGGAGCAGATCGATCGTGCGCGCCGGGCCATCGCGATCGGGAATGACAACCGCAGTGAAGTCGGTGGCACCAGCCTCACCGATCGCGCCGAGGCCGGCCTGCACCGTCGCCTCATCGCCGATCAGGCTGATGTCCTCCACGCCGTGTACGCCCTCGATGTCGAGCATCGCCCGATACGACGGCAAGGTGGCGTAGCCGGCGAGGATCTGCCCGACGAACTCGCGCGTCGGGTCGGGGTCGTCGGTGACGCACACGGGCAGACTGCACACGACCCGAGGCGCCGGGCGGCCCGCGTTCGAGGCCGCCTCGTCGATGACCGGCACAATCTGCCGTTCGAGTGTCTTCGGGCCGACGCACCACAGGATCGTGCCGTCGGTGCGGCTGCCCGCCAGCCTCAGCATCTGTTCGCCGAGCGCCGCGACCATGACGAGCGGCGCACGGTCGCCGACCGGTGACGCTTCGCTCTCGAGCCGCCAGATCTCCCCGCGGAAACTCGCCGCGCCGGTGTTGAGCAACGAGTCGAGGATCGCCAGGTACTCGGACATGTGCTTCACCGGACGCTCCCACGTCATCCCCCAACGATCATCGACCGTTGGCTGGTGGGCGAGCCCGATACCGAGTACCAGGCGACCTTCGGACGCGGCCTGCGCGGTGAGCGCGCCGGCGGCCATCACCTCGGGGTGCCGCGTCCAGGTGGGCACGACGGCGGTGCCGAGCTCGATCTCCGACGTGCTCCGTCCCGCGATCGCCAGCATCGCCAACGAGTCGGCGAGGGCGGTCTGGGCGAGCCAGTAGCTCGTGAATCCGTCGCGTTCGCTCCGCTCGACGTCGGCGACGATCTTGTCGATGTCCGGATTCGCGAGCTGCCCCGAGCCGTTGATGCCGATCCTCATGTGTGTCCTCTCCATTTCGCGGTTGACGTGCTGATTGCCGCGGCATGACCACCTGATCATCGCGATCTTCGTCAACCTACTTCCGGTGGGACGGCTACGTTCGTAGGACACGTCGCGAACGAGGAGGTCCCGATGGCCGTCAAGCTTCCGTATCGATCCGAGAGTCAGGTCGACCTACCACAGGTGGTTCGTTCGTACGGCAACGGGCAGATCCCGCGCGAACTTCTCGTCTCGTGCGGCATCCGCAACTTCAAAATGGTCGAGCCGGCGGCCCGAGCCTGCCGTGCGATGGTCACGGCTGCAGCGGCCGAGGGCGTGCTCCTCGACGCGACCGGCACCTACCGCAGCTACGAGCAACAGGAGTCGCTGTTCAAGCAGCGCTACACCAAGTCTCCGCAGTCCGGGCGTCGGACGAAGACCTGGAACGGCGTCACTTACTGGCAGAAACCCGGCGTGGCGATGGCGGCGACACCGGGCACCTCGAAGCACGGTCTCGGGGTGACACCCGATCTCGCCCAGCGGAGCGCCGCCGGGAAACTCGAGTCGGTCGGGACGAACACGCTGCAGTGGCTCGCGGCACACGGGCCGTCGTTCGGGTTCTGGAACTCGGTGAAGTCCGAGGCGTGGCATTGGCCGTACTTCCCCGGCGACGACATCCCCGGCGTGGTGCTCGGCATGGAGGGCAACGGCGTGATCCGCCTCCAGCCCGCCGTGCCACTCGACCCGAAACGGCGGGAGGCCTACTACAAGACGCTGCCGCTCGACGGCGTCCTGAGCAAGGGTTCGCGTGGCCCCGGCGTCGAAGCGGTGCAGTGGGCACTGACGCGAGCAGGCATTCCGGCCGGCATCGACGGCGACTTCGGGCCGGGCACCGAACGGGCGGTCAAGGAGTTCCAGGCCGCCAAGAAGCTCACCGTCGACGGGCTCGTCGGATCGATGACCTGGGCGAATCTCGGCCTTCTCTCCGACGACAAGCGTCCGCAGGAAGACGTGACACCGCCCGTGACGAAGAAGGCACCCGTCAAGAAAGCAGTCGCCAAGAAGGCACCCGTCGAGAAGGCCGCTGCGAAGAAGGCGCCCGTCAAGAAAGCTGCCGCGAAGAAGACATCCGCCAAGAAAGCTGTCGCCAAGAAGACGCCGGCAAAAAAGGCTGCGGCGAAGCAGCGCGGCGTCTACGTGGTGACCGCCGCCGACGCCGACGGGTTCATCGCCGTCGTCGCAAGGTGCGTCGGCATCACCGCGGCACCCTGGTCACTGCGCTCGAAGGCCGCCACCGCCGTGGCCCAACACAACGGCGTCGCGCTCGACAAGGTTTGGCAGCCGGGCAACTCGATCCGGTTCCCGGCGACGATCGACGGTGTCCGCACCTACAAGGTGGCCGCGGGCGACGGCATGATCGCCATCACCAAGGGCCTCGGACTCGGGCGCAGCGCCGCGGCGCAGGATCTTGTCGCCACGACGAACGCCTGGCACAGCGCCACTCCGCACGCCGGCGACACCTGGTACGGCGGGGCCTCCTGAGCCGCCCGGTCGACGCGTGGCCGCTCAGCGGTTCCGGGCGAAGAACGCCAACAGTCGCAGCAAGGTGATATAGAGCCAGATCAGGGTGACCATCAGGCTCCACGCGCTGTACCACTCCATCATCTTCGGGGCACCTGCGTTGCGGCCGGCCTCGATACGACCGAAGTCGAGGGTCAGGCTCAGCGCGGCGAGCGCCACGGCGATCAGGCTGACGACGACGCCGATCATCTGGAACTGGTCGGAGTACAACCATCCCCAGTTGAACAAGCTCATCACGCCGACGAACAGATAGAGCAGGCACAGGCCACCGATTCCGGCGGCGACACCGAACGCCATCTTGCGGGTCGGCTTGATGATGCCGGTCAGGTAGAAGAAGAGTGCCGCGACGAACACCGCAACGGTCGCGATGATCGCCGCGCCGACGATGCCTTCGGTCTGTGCGTCGAACATCGCCGAGATCGCTCCGAGGCAATAACCCTGGAGTACCGCGTAGATCGTTCCGAGTACCGCGACGAGCCGCGGGTTGAGGGCTGCGAAGATGCCGACGAAGAGCGCTCCGAACGACGCCAGCCAGAAGCCGCCCGGAATCGTGACCGTCGTGTTCGCGTAGCCCGATCCGGCGTCGGCGGCGACCGGTGTGGTAGCCGACGCCCAGCCCCACGCACCGCCGGCGATCAGCACGGCGAGCAGAAACGCCGTCTTCAATGAAGTGCCGATGACGGTCATCGTCCTCGGCGCTGATACCACGGCGGCGGCGCCGGGTGTCATGTACTCGTCGACGATGTTCTGGTTCAGTGCGGGGTTGCCCGAGCTGAGTCCCTGCGAATCCACCGTCTGCGTCGTCATCTGATCGGTCTCCTCGAGTCGTCCCTCCGGGCGCCGCCCATGCTGCCACGCAGACCGCGGTGCGAATACCATCGCCGAGATGACATGGGAGCAGGTCATCGACGGCATCGACTTCGGCGAGGGGCCGCGCTGGCGCGACGGACGGCTGTGGTTCAGCGACTTCTACCAACACACGATCTCGTCGATCGGTGACGATGGCGCTCGCCGCATCGAACTCGAACACGACGGGCAACCGTCCGGCCTCGGGTGGCTTCCCGACGGTCGGTTGCTGTTCGTATCGATGCTCGACCGTCTCGTCATGCGGCGCGAGCTGTCGGGCGACATCGTGACCCACGCCGACCTTTCGTCGATCGCGGGCGGAGACTGCAACGACATGGTCGTCGATCGGCGGGGCAACGCCTATGTCGGCAACTTCGGCTTCGACCTCGTGGGCGGCGAGCGGCCTCGCACGACCTCGCTGGCGCTCGTACGACCGGATGGCGCGGTCGAGGAGGCTGCGCACGACGTCATGTTCCCGAACGGATCGGTGATCACCGACGACGGATCGACCCTGATCGTCGGTGAGACGTTCGGCGCGCGCTACACCGCCTACGACATCGGCGACGACGCGAGACTCTCATCCGGTCGCCTCTGGGCGAGCGTCGAGGGCATGGCGCCGGACGGGTGCACGATCGACGCCGAGAACGGTATCTGGTTCTCCGACGCGGCGGGTGGACAGGTGGTGCACGTGCTGGAGGGTGGTGAGATCACCCACCAGGTCTCGACGCCGGACAACACGTACGCGTGCATGCTCGGTGGCGCCGACGGCCACACGCTGTTCGCGCTCACGTGCAACGATGCCCGGCCCGAGGTCGCCGACGGCACCGCCACCGGAGCGATCCACACGATGCGCGTCGACGTGCCGCGCGGGGCGACGTCACGGCCCTGAGCCGAGCCTCGCCGACACGACGTTTTCGACCCGACGGTCGAGTCAGAGAACGTCGGAGCCGTACATTTCTCCGAGCGGATCGGCGATCAGTTCGAGGCGTTCACCGTCCGGGCCGGCGAAGTAGAGGGAAGTCTCGCCGACCGGATGGACCGGCACACCGGCGGACTCGAGCTTGCCGCGCAGCCGCACCCAGGCGTCGCGGGGCACCGAAATCGCAAGGTGATGGTGACCACCGTGCACCTCGGCGTACTCGTCGAGCCCGAGTCCCGGGAAGTCGAAGAACGCGAGTGCGTTGCCGTTGCCGATGTCGAAGAAGAAGTGGGTCGAACCCTCGTAGTCACGGTTCTCGAACAGTTGCGTGAGTGGGAACTCGAGGACGTCCTGGTAGAAGCCGATCGTCCGCTCGACGTCGGATGAAATCAGCGCCTGATGATGGACACCGCGGGCGCTCGAGGGCGGTCGATCGGACCGTGGCCGAAGATGTCGACGGCGCAGTTCGTCCCACTCGTCGCCTCGGTCCGGGTGTGCGCCATCGCGATCGGTTCCGAATCGCTGCGCGTCGTTCGTCATCGCGCCAGTATCGCGCCACTCCGGCACGACTGCATCCGCGGCGCTCTGGGTCTGGCAGGATCGCGAGGCCGAGCGAGCACGACCGGGGAGACACCGATGACCACGACCGAGAGCAGCACCGAGAGCAGGACAGCGACGAGCACAGCAGAACGGCTCGTCGATCAGGCCGACATCAGGATCATCCCGCAGACTCCGACGATCGGCGCCATCGTGACGGGGATCTCGCTGCGCGATGAGCTTGGCGACGACGCCCTCGGCGTGCTCCGGCAGGCGCTGCTCGACTGGAAGGTGCTCTTCTTCCGCGATCAGGACATCACGACCGAACATCATCTCGCGTTCGCCGACCGCTTCGGTGACCTCGAGGTGCATCCGTTCGCGCCGCACAAGCCCGAGCATCCCGAGGTGCTCGCGATCACCCACGACGCCGATTCGCCGGGGTTCGAGAACCTGTGGCATTCCGATGTCACCTGGCGGCTCGAACCGTCTCTGGGATCCGTGCTCCGCGTGGTCGAAGCGCCCGCCGTCGGCGGCGACACGCTGTTCGCCGACATGTACGCCGCCTACGATGGGCTCCCCGTTCGGATCAAGGATCGTGTCGACGGACTCGTCGCCCGCCACGACTTCACGGGATTCCGAACCCGTCTGGCGCGGAACGGGGCGACCGACGACGAACTGGCCGATTTCCTCCGGCAGTATCCGAACCCCGAACATCCGGTGATCCGCACGCATCCCGAGACCGGCCGCAAAGCGATCTACGTCAACGCCGCGTTCACCCAGGAGATCCTCGGCGTCGACCCCGACGAGAGCACCGAACTGCTCGACATCCTGTACCGCCAGGCGAGTTACCCCGAGTATCAGGTCCGCTTCCGCTGGGAGCCGAACTCGATCGCGTTCTGGGACAACCGTTCGTGTCAGCACTACGCGGTGTCCGACTACTTCCCGCAGGTGCGGCGCGCCGAGCGCGTCACCATCGTCGGCGGCGCCCCGTACTACGACGCTGGGCAGGCCCCGACCGAGCTGCCCGAACGCCCGTATCGGGGTGTCCTGCGCCGCTGGACCAACAGCTGACCGACCCCGTCGCCCGACCGCGACCGGCCGTTGGACGAACGCAGCGGATCGAGGGGCCAGAGGGCCCGATCCGGATTGCCGCCTGATCGCGGCACTTCACAACTAATCTCGTCGGCATGTCCGACATGCCTCCGCCATCAGGTGAGCCGAGCGGCTCCAACCTCGGTGACCCGACGACGGCAGGCGCGGCCGGGGGCGCCGCAGCCGGTGCTCCATGGTGGCGGCGGGGCGGGTCGATGCCGATCCTGCTCATCACCGCCCTGATCCTGTTGATCCTCGTGCTGATCGCCAGTGCGCTGTGGGACCGCGACGGTGACGACGGAGGCGATGGCGACGGCGCGACGACCAGCCAGGAGTCGACCGACACCGATCCCGACTCGACAGATCCAGACTCGACCGATCAGGGAAACACCGACGGCGCCACGACGGTCGCCCCTGGCACCGAACCGCCATCGACCGATGCCCCCGGAACGACGACACCGGAGACGACGTCACCCGCAACCACGTCACCGGCAACGACTTCGGCCCCCACGACACCCGCCACGACCAGCCCGGCCGGTTCGGGTTCGTCGGGTGGTTCGGACAACGCCGGTGACGACAAAGGCGACGGTCGCGTGGTCGTGATCGAGGGGAGCACGGGCCCGTGCAGGTTCGGCGATCCGTGCCTCATCGCGGGGTTCCGCGTCATCGGTTTCCCGAGCGGCGACAAGGAGTACGTCTGCGAATTCCGCAACGGGAGCCGCTACACGTACAAGTTCGGCGCCACGACCGTCGACTACGCCTGTGCAACGGGCGCTCGCGCCGACAGCATCACGATCGAGGTCGACGGTGTCCGCTCGGCCACGCTCCGCACGGGCGACGCCGGCCTGTCGACGAAGTAGCGCCGGGCACGTGGGAACGCGGAAACGCCGAAGTGCGGCGGTTCAGCCGAGCAATGCGATGAGTCGGTCGGAGGTGGCTGCCAGGTCGCCCGGCGTCACGACGGCCGCCACGATCCGGTCGGGCCGCACCACGATCACCTGATCGGATTCGACGAAGGGGATCGCGGCGAGCGCGTCGGGAGCGACCACGATCCTGCCGTCGGTGCCCTCCCATCGCCGGCGCACTTCGGGCGCCAACACGGCCGGGTCGGCGCACACGACAGCGAATCCTGGCCCAAGGCGTTCATCGAATCGTGCGCCGTCGATGGTCGGCTGTGGTAGCTGCCTACCGACCATCGGATGCGCGCCGTCGAGCAAGCCGGTCGTGAGGTGCGGGAAAGGTCTCGCGCCGCCGTAGCCGGCGTCGGAGTCGACTTCATCGGCCACCCGTCCGGAGAGTTGGTCGATCAGCCGGCCGGTGTCGCAGGCGTGCTCGACCAGGCCGGTCACGTGCGGACGGCGCTCGAGATCGTAGGTGTCGAGCAGCGGGTCGGAGGCGCGTCCTTCCTTCACCGCTTGCAGCTTCCAGGCGAGATTGGCCACGTCGCGGAACCCGGAACACAGGCCCTGACCGAGGAACGGCGGCATCTGGTGGGCGGCGTCGCCGGCGAGGAAGATCGAGCCGACCCGCATCCTCGCCGCGACGGTGGCGTGGAACCGGTAGACGACGGTCCTGGTGATCACCGCATTGTGCGGGCCGATCCAGGGCGCGAGCAACTCCCAGGCGCGCGCCTCGGTGGCGATCTCGTCGCGATCGTCGTCGGGCTGCACCTGGAACTCCCAGCGACGGTTGCGGCCGTGGCCGGGCACGAACGTGGTCGGCCGCGCCGGGTCACAGATCTGCTGCGCGAGTCGCGAGAGCTCGACGTGCTCGGTGAGTTCGGTGTCGACGACGAGCCAGTCCTGGTCGAATCCGAGGTCGAGGAATTCGACGCCGAGCGCCTTGCGGACACCGCTCGAAGCGCCGTCGGCCGCGACCATCCACCGCGCCGACAGCACACGCTCGACCGGAACCGCCTCGGTCGCCGCAACGGTCTCGACCGTGACGTCGACACCGTCGGCGGTCTGCTCGAACCGGGTGACCTCGGCGCCGAGCAGCAACTCCACGCCGGCCTCGAGCGCGCGGCCGCGAAGCAGCGACTCGAGCTCCGGCTGGAAGTACATGTTCATCGGGGGATGGCCGAGTGGCGTCAGCGTGCCCGGCGGCAGCTCGATCCCGGTCAGACGGTTCCCTTCCGGGTCCACGAACTCGGCGCCGTGGATCGGGGTCGAGATCGCGAGGATCTCGTCCGCGAGGTCGACGGTCTGGAACGTGCGCACGATCTCGTCGTCCAGCCCGATGGCGCGGGCCTTGTTGTACACGGCAGGCACGCGTTCCACGACCGTGGCGGTGAGCCCGTGCCAGGCAGCGAAGAGACCCATTGCCACGCCGACCGGGCCACCGCCGACGACGATCAGGTCGCGGCGCACGGTGGTCGTCACTCGACGCAGTGGTTCGTCATCGTGCCGATCCCCTCGATCGTCGATGTAACCACGTCGCCTGGCTGCAGAAAGTTGCGCGACGTCGCACCGACGCCCTCGGGCGTGCCGGTGAAGATGAGGTCGCCCGTGCGAAGCGTCATGATCGACGAGAGGTACGACACCAGATGGGCGACCGAGAAGATGAGGTTAGACGTGCGGTCGCTCTGCCGCGGTTCGCCGTTGACGTCACAGCGCAGCGCGATGTCGCTCGGATCATCGAACAGATCGGTCGACACCAGCACCGGCCCGATCGGCCCATACGTGTCGCGCGACTTGCCGAGATCGAAGTGTGCCGGTTTGGCGGCGAACTGCAGGGCGCGATCGGAGATGTCCTGGCCGATCGTGACGCCGAGCACGTGATCCCAGGCCCGCTCCGCGGAGACGTCCCGGGTGTCGCCGCCGATCACCGCCACCAGTTCGACCTCGTAGTCGCCGGTGACCGACCGGAGCTCGACGTCGGCCGTCGGACCGACGATGCAGCTGGGGAACTTCGTGAAAACGACCGGCTTCTCGGGGAGTTCCACACCAGACTCGGCAGCATGGTTCGCGTAGTTGAGCCCGACTCCGAAGACGTTGCGAGGCACCGGCACAGGGGCCCTCACGTCGGCATCTGCCAGTGCGCCGTCGGCCGAGGCGTTGACGAGCAAGTTCGAGGCAGCGTGCAGCGCGTCGGCCGACTCGAGCGCGAGCATCGGGTCCGCCCCTACGGCGCCGCCGCTCGCGCGTTCGGCGTCGTGCCAACCCCCGTCGGCGTCGACGAGTGCCGACCGACCGGCGACGTTTGCGAACCTGAATCCCATCGATGTCTCCCTCTGTGCGACGCGCGGCACGCCGGAGGTCCGATGTTACGGGACGGCCCGCGCCTCGACCTCAGGCGCCGAGGTGGCGGAGCAGGCCATCGAGCGCAATGAGATAGC
>Ga0255056_10000493_pt1 | contig 11749 bp, 11 predicted proteins | sample Cases_109_1_MG_FD_183639 | JGI IMG/M metagenome (GOLD analysis project Ga0255056, IMG submission 183639) | Seawater microbial communities from Amundsen Gulf, Northwest Territories, Canada - Cases_109_1 | ecosystem: Environmental > Aquatic > Marine > Gulf | place: Canada: Northwest Territories... | reverse complement strand
ACCGTTCCGCTGAGCCCATGGATCGGAGATTAGGCGCGGGTTCGGCTTTCGATTGGCGCGTAGAGCGTCGAGCGCTGTTGCGGGATCCGGCCGATGGACGTGATGGCCGCCTCGAAGTCCTCGGGGGTCACCTCGGTTCCGTGAGAGGCCCCCGCTGCTGCGGAGATGAGCTCGCCCATCAGCGTTCCGCCGAGGTCGTTGCACCCGGCCTGGAGCAGCTTGGCGCCCCCGTCGAGACCGAGCTTCACCCACGATCCCTGGATGTTGTCGATGAGCCCGTCGACCGCGATGCGAGACACGGCATGGATGAGCACCACCTCGTCCCACGTCGGGCCGGGACGGGACCGGCCCCGCAGGTAGATCGGGGCCCCCATGTGCACGAACGGCAGGGGGACGATCTCGGTAAACCCGCCCGTCCGCTCCTGGATGGTGCGCAGCACATGGAGGTGGTTCGCCCACGAAGAAGGGTCGTCGATGTGGCCGAACATGATCGTGGAGGTCGACCGGAGGCCGAGCTCATGTGCGGTGAGCATCACCTCGGCCCACTGCGAGGTGCGGATCTTGTCCGGGCACAGGTGGGTGCGGACCCGATCGTCGAGGATTTCTGCGGCAGTGCCTGGAAGGGTTCCCAGCCCCGCGTCGCGCAGCATGATGAGGAAGTCGCGAACCGGCATGCCGAGCGTTTCGGCGCCTTGCCACACCTCGAGCGGGGTGAACCCGTGCACGTGCATGTCGGGGATCGCCGCCTTGATCGCCTCGACGACCGTGACGTAAAACTCGCCGGTGAACTCGGGGTGGATTCCGCCCTGAAGACACACCTCGGTCGCCCCACGCCCCCATGCTTCGACCGATCGCTCCACCACCTGCGGGATCGTCAGCAGATACGGGTCCTCGCGTAGGTTGAGCGAGCGCGGACCCTTGGAGAAGGCGCAGAATCCGCACTTGAAGTAGCACTGGTTGGTGTAGTTGATGTTGCGGTTCACGACGTAGGTGACGGTGTCCCCATTGGTCCGCTGGCGTAGCTCGTCGGCGACGGTGGCGACGGCGTCGACCTCGGTCCCGCGGGCGCGGAAGAGCCGCTCGAGCTCGTCGCGGGTGGGCCGGGTGCCCTCGAGCGAGCGCTCGAGGATGGCTCGTATCTCGCCGCCGGCGCCGTCGATCCCCGGGTTCGGGCCATTCATCCAGGCGTCGTCGGGCCACTGGGTCGAGAACCGGTGTGGTGAGTGCGGGCTTGGCAGGTCCTTGCCGGGCGCCCACTCGGTGCGGGGCCGCGCCGCCCCTGCGCCGTCGATCTGGTCGAGCCACGCCTTGAACAGCCCGGGTTCGAGACGGTCGCGCCCTTCATCGATGCCGACCGACGGGGGGAGCGCGACGCGCTCGACCAGTCGGTGCCCGTGGAGCACCCCGCGAAGCTCGGCCAGCGTCTCGGTGTCCCACCCTCTGAGCAGGAGGTCGCCGGCGCCGGCTGCAACGGCCGCTTCGGCGTCCTCGACGGTGTCGACGAACACCGACACGGTGGTGTCGATCCCCGGAAGGGCCGCCAGCTCGAGCGCCTCGCCGATGTGGCTCCTGCCGGCACGTAGATAGGAAGCCTCGGAGCGGGCCAGTGCATCCAGTGTGGCCTCGCGGTCGTCACCGGCAAGGACCGTCAGCTGCCAGCCCGGGGTGCCGTCATCGGAGAGGGCAAGCGCCGTCGCCGGGTCGACAACGTATGCGATGGGGGGGACTACGGGCGCCCCGCTCGATACGGGCAGGAGCCCGCCGGCGAGCGAAGCCTGCTTTGCATCGTCCGAGAGATCGATGACTTCGACGGCCGTCGACCCCTCTCGGTGCCGGGCGGCCGCCCACTTCTCCGATACCCGGTCGCCCGGCCGGAGTCTGAGGAAGGTGATGGTGTTCACGTGCTGGCCCTCTCGGGCGTGGAAGCGTACCCGTCACTGTCGATCGCCGAACGCACCTGGTCGATGAGGCCGGCGTCGATCCATTCCTCGCTGATGTACTCCGGGTACACCGGGAGTCGCTGCCGCAGCTCGTATCCGGCCTCCTCGGTCACGGCCTGAAGCTTGTCGAGGTGCGGCCACGGTGCCTCGGGGTTGACCCAGTCGATCGTCAGCGGCGACACGCCGCCCCAGTCGTTGATGCCGGCATCGAGGTAGACCCCAAAGCCCTGGGTGAGGTTTGGTGGTACTTGCAGGTTCATCCGTGGGCCGAAGATCCATCGGGTAATGGCTACGACGGTAGCGAAGTACTCGACGCTGGGGGGCGCCTCGCCACGCATCCGGGTGTCGGCCTTTGGCTGGAAGTTCTGGACGATGATCTCTTGGACGTGGCCCCATTCGGCGGCCAGATCGGCGAGGACGAAGAGGCTGTCGACCACCTCGGCCGATGTCTCACCGATCCCAACGAGGATCCCGGTGGTGAACGGCACCTTGGCCCTGCCGGCGGCCTCGATGGTTGCGATCCGGGCGAGCGGGTCCTTGTCGGGGCAGTTGTGATGCGGCATCCCCGGTTCCATCAGACGGGGCGACGAGTTCTCCAGCATCAGCCCCATCGAAGGGTTGGAGGCCCGGAGGGCGCGCAGGGTGGGCTCGTCCATGAGGCCGGGGTTGGCGTGGGGGAATACGGCGGTCTCAGCCGCGACGGCCTCCGTCATGGCCTGCACGTACTCGAGCGTGGTCTTGTGGCCCTGGGAGGCCAGGAATTCCCGCGCCGCCTCCCATCGCTCCTCGGGCTGATCGCCGAGCGTGAAGAGCGCCTCGGTGCATCCGTGCTCCTCCCCGGCGCGGACGATGGCGAGCACGTCGTCCGGGGTGAGGTACTCGCCTCCGGCGCCCGGCGGCTTGGCGAACGTGCAATAGGTGCAGGTGTCGCGGCAGAGCGTCGTCAGCGGGACAAAAACCTTCTTGGAAAAGGTGATCGTTGTGCCGCTTCCCTCGTCACGCAGCCTCGAGGCCTCGGCGAACAAGGGCTCGATGGGCAGCGTGCCGTCCAGATAGCGCAAGGCGAGCTCTGGATCCGGTGCCGGGAAACCTGGTGAGGCTGAAGACATCAGTTACTCGGCGCCTCCGAATGTGTCGCAATGCTCTTGCTGCCTCGGGCAAGCCCTCGACAGTGCTTGCTGCTGCCTCGGGCAAGCCCTCGACAGTGAGCGAAGGTATCACACCGCGGGTGAGTGGGTGACGTCCGCGTCGAGGTCGATCGCGAGCTCGTCAGTTTCCTTCTCAGTGGCAGTGCTTGCTGATGCGTCGGGCAAGCCCTCGGCAGTTTCATCCTCAGCAGTAAACACCTCGACATCCGGTATGTCCTTCTCCACATTGCGGAGGGGTTTGTACAGCCAGGCAAGGGCGGACATGACGACCACGACCACACCGAGCAGTGAGAAGAACAAGGCGTAGCCGCGGCCATCACCGGTGCCGATGATCGAGCCGATGCTGTCCGCCAGCCCGCCGCCGTCGGCCATCAGCGGCTCGAACACGTTGTCTGCGAGGGGTCCCACCAAGAGCAGCGCGATCGGCACCATCGACTGGGCCACCGTCAACCGCACCGAGGCCACCCTTCCCTGCAAGTCGGGCTCCACCTTTGACAGCCACACTGCCTGGCTGCTCGCAGTCATGAGCGGGATCATGCTCATCGCCAACCACACGATCGCAGCGATCCAAATGATCGAGGCGCGGCCACCGACAAGCACCATGGTGACGCCGAGGAGCCCACCGATGATCAGGATGCCAGCGATCTTGTGGCTGAATCCCTTCCAGGTGCTGGCCACAAGGCTCCCCGCCACCATCCCCGTCGCCGCCACCGCGAAGGCAGTTCCCAGCTCAGCGGCGCCGGCCACCGAGAGGCCCAGCGGGATGAACAGCGGCATGATGAACCCAAACGCCAGGTTGATCATGGCGAAGTAGATCATGAGGGCAAACAGGCCGTGGCGGTGCCACAAATAGGTGAACCCGTACTTGGTCTCCTCCCACAACGTGCCTTTGGATTCGGCACCGGCCTTGGACTCGGCGGGCCGGGGGAATCGAACCACGACCAGCGTACCGACTGCAAACAGGAAGGTGATGACGTCAACGGCGAAAATTAGCCCGATGCCGCCGGCGACGATGAGGAACCCGGCGATAACGGGGCCGCCGATGTTGCCCAGCGCCTCGGCCAGCTGCACCAGGCCCGAGCCTCGGCTGAACTGCTCCTTGGGGATCAGCACCTGCATCGCAGCTTGATAGGCCGGCCACTGGAACGCCTGGAAGACCCCGCTGAGACCCACCGCCAGCATGATGTTCCAGAGGGCGAGGTTGTCGGTGTAGTAGAGCCCGACGAGTGCAAGCGTCCCGACCCCGGCGCCGAGGTCGGAGAGCAGCATGGCGGAGCGGCGGTCCCAGCGGTCGACCAGGGCACCGGCGAACGGGCCCAGCACGAGCCGCGGCAGCAACCCGGCAAGGTTGATCATGGCCAGCTGGGTTACCGACCCGGTCTCCTGAAAGATGAAGATGCTGAGGCCGAAGGCGGTCAGGCTGGTCCCGACCAGCGAGACGAGCTGGCCGGCCCAGACGATCAAGAACGTGCGTAGGCCAGAGCGCTCTTTCGCAGTGTCGGTCGTCATCGACTTATTGTCGGCTTTTCTCGACAATAAGTCAAACTGGCTTGCCAGAGTGCTCATAGGCATGGTCAAACTGGCTTGCCAGATTGCTCATAGGCATAGTCAAACTGGCTCGCCAGTGTGCTCACAGGCATAGTCAAACTGGCGCGCCAGTGTGCTCACAGGCATTGTCAAACCGGCTCGCGCGACCGCGAAAACCCTTGCAGGGGTAGGCTCGCCGCCATGACCCGCCTCGCTGTGCTCACAATGGCTGCGCTGGCACTCACCGCCTGCACGCCGGCGGAAAGCGAGCCCGCCCCGACCACGACGGCGCCGGTCGAGACCTCGACCACGACCACGATCGCCGCTTCCACGACCACCGTTGCCGCCGTCGCCGCCGTCCCCGATTGCCTGGCCGGGAACCTCCCCTTTGCCGAGCAAGGCATCGTCGCGGCCCTCGACAGCCCACAGCACGACGCCGCCATCGTCGGCGGAATCCGCTGGCATGCAGAGGAAGGGTGCGAGCGCGTCATCATCGAGTTTCTTGCAGAGGGCGGCTCCCCCGCCACCCGCCTTGGTCCGCTCGGTGTCACCCTCGCCGCGGACACCGGCATCGTTCGCATCGCCCTGCCCGAGGAGGTCGAGACCACGGCCATAGGGGACAGCCTGATCGCCGGGAACCTCGTCGAGCGGATCTACGTCGTCGAGGGAATCGAAGACGGACTCGTGGTCGATATCCACCTGGCCGCCCGGGGAGCCGTCAGGGCGTTTACCACCAACTCACCGTCGCGGCTCGTGGTCGACGTCCGGCCGACGTCGGAGGATCCCGTCGCCAGCCCCGCATCGGCCAGCGGCAGCGTCGTCGTGTCGAGCCCACTCCCCGGCCCGAGCCTGTATCCCCTGCAAGTGGCGGGATACGCCGCACCCGGTGTCGAGGCGGTTCGGATCACGCTGAGCAGCGACGGCAGGACCACCTTGGAGCGGTCGGTATCGACGGTGAGCGACAATCACGTCTGGAGCTTCTTTGGGATCACGATCTCGGATGGGCCGTCCGACCTGGTGCTCGTCCAGGTCACCGGCGACACCGCTACCGATGACGGCGTGACCGTCGAGCTCGACCTCCCGTAGCCGTACACGGCCGGCGGTAACGTCCGCGGAGCCCATGCGATTCAACCCCGCCTTTGTCGACGGCAGCAAGGCCGTCTCACCGTTGCTCATCGGCGTCGTCCCGTTCGGGCTCGTGTTCGGGGTAGTCGCCGCCGACTCGGTGATCGGCGCGGGGCTCGCTTATGCGACGTCGCTGGTGATCTTTGCCGGGGCCGCTCAGCTGGCCACGGTCCAACTCCTCGACGAGGGGGTGGTCGGCGTCGTCATCATCACCACGGCGCTCATCATCAACTCGCGGCATCTGATGTACAGCGCGACCCTGGCGCCCCACTTTCAGCAGTTCCCGCGCTGGACCCGGTTCGCCCTCCCCTACGTGCTCACCGATCAGGCGTTTGCGGTGTCGATCGTCCGCTACGAGGACATGACCGACCCGGTATACAAGCGTTGGTTCTTCACCGGATCGGCGGTGACAATGTGGTCGACGTGGCAGCTCTCCACCCTCGCCGGGGTCCTGGTCGGTGCCCAGCTCCCCGAGGCATGGTCGCTCGAGTTCGCCATTCCCCTCGTCTTCCTGGCCCTGCTGGTAGTGACCGTGAAGACCCGCCCCGAGCTCGTTGCAGCGATCGTCGGCGGTGCGGTGGCCGTGCTCGCCGCCCCGGCGCCCTATGGGCTCGGGCTGATGATCGGTGCGCTCAGCGGGGTTGCCGCCGGCGTCGCCGCCCACCGGGTGCTGCGATGAGCTCGGCACTGATCATCCTCATCATCGGGATCGGCACCTATCTGGAGCGGCTGTCGTTCATCGGCATCATCAGCGACCGGGAGGTTCCCGAATGGGCGGTGCTACCGCTCAGGTTCGTCGCCCCCGCCGTCTTCGCCGCCCTCGTCGCCCCCGCCGTGCTGCTCCACGACGGCAGCCTCGTCGTGTCCCCTTCGGTGAACCCGCGAGTCCTGGCGACGCTCATCGCGCTGCTGGTTGCCTGGCGGACAAAGAGCGTCGTCGCAACCATCGTGGCCGGCATGGCCGCGATCTGGCTGCTCCGGGCCGTGTTCTAGAACGGGTCCGGCGCCGCCACCAGCGGTGGCACGGTGATGCCCCAGAGATCCCGGGCGAGGTCGATGGCCCGGAGCACCTTTGGCGCCATGATCGGGCCGATCGGGTTCCGCTCCGGGTCGAAACGGAGAATGACGATCGAGCGGTACGCGCCGGGACCGATCTCCATCACCGCGTCGTTTGGCTCGGCGGGATCGACGCCGATCGCGCCCGATTCGGTGAACACCACCCCGGTCTTCGCCGCTTCGTGGTCGTCGGGGATCGTGATCAACATTCCCCCGCCGCGCGTCGTGTCCGCGGCCGAGACCACGGCTTCCTCGAGGTCGTCGGCGGCGAGGTCGAGGTCACCGGCGATCACGAGGCGCTCGAGGGTGCCCGGGTTGAGATCGGCCGCCCCAAACTGGATGAAGTGGCCGACCGAGAGCCGCGGGTTGAGCTCAGTGGGACGGAACCCTTCGGCGGTGGCGACCCCGTCGATGCCATAGCCACCGAGATATCCCACGCGATCACGCAGCAACGCACCCAAACGATCGGCCGCCCGGCGCATCTCGTCCTGGATCGTGTCGGGCGGGCTCCAGAAGTTTGCTGCCCTGGCATAGATAAACTCGGGTTGCTCGGCGTGGCGGAAGATGATCATCTCGACGGGGAGGAACACCGCGGTTCCGTCGGGCGTGTTGAATCCGTGGATCGAGCACGGGATCCCCTCGAGGAACGGCATCACCCGCACCCGCTCCGCATGCTCGGCGAACCAGTCGACCGCCGGTTGAACGTCTCCAGCGTCGCGCACCCAGCGGACGTACTCCCCTCCCCCGTGCCAGCCCTCGGTGTTGTCGGCCACCCACACGGTGCCGAGCTCGCCGGCGAGGCGCTCAGCCGCCTCCGGAGCGTCGGCAACAGCGACGATCTCCGAGGGGGCCCTCGTGATGCCGGCAACGTCAGCGAGCTCGTCGATCAACATCTTGTCCTCGAGCGCGCCCCACGCTGCCGGACGGCCCCCGTAGAGCGGGCGGCCGAGCAGCCGGGATTCCCGGCTGAAGCCGGTGGGAAGGATCATTGCCTCGTCTTCGGGGTCGAACGCTTCGACGGCTGTGAGCAACGCCCGTGATGGGTTCTCGATCGCCTCGATGAAGGCACGAATACCGGCCATGACGGTGTCCCCGGTCGTGCGGGTGTAGTGGATGCGTTCGACCTCCGGCAGGTCGCCAACGCCCTCGATGGCGGCCACGATCATCACCGGCCCCGCTCCCCACTCGTGCAGCTGTGCGGCGAGGGATGAGGCGCTCGCCGCGGCGTCGGGGGTGAGGATCCACTTTTTCCCGCGATGGACCTCGGCGATCCGCTCATTGATAGCATCGAGATCCATGAACGCCGGAGGTTACGCGACCGCGCAAGCCGGCCATCCCTACACTCGGATGACGACGGCCGAAAGAGGGACAGCGTGGAGCCGATTCGGGGATCGCTGAGCTTCGCCGAGACGCGGGACGGCACGGTCGAGCTATTGGTCGATCAGAAGCCGTTCGCCACCATCGGTCGTCCCGACGGGACCGACACCAGCCACAAGACGCCGATCCACATGGCGGATGGGAATCGGTGGATCGTCGATTCGGTCGTGCCGCCACTCCTCGCAGCTGCACTCGACTCAGAGACCCCTCCGAGTACTTCTGCGGTGAGCCCGTATGGCCTCCCGCTCTGGCCTTCGAAGGTGGAGAGCGATGCGGGGCGCCTAGCCGAAGCCGAGTCTGGTGTGTCGCCGATGACCTTTGCACCGGTGGTAACCACGATCCGCTCGGGCGACGCCGAGTATGTCCTCACTGCCGGGCCGAGCTGGATGTCCTGGGCGCTGAGCCAGGGGGAGGGGCCGCTGATGAGAGTCAACACCGCCGACGGCATCGTGGCCAGCGTCGACCAGTCGGTGCCGGCGCCGGTTGTGACTCTCACCGCAGCCATCGTGCTCGGTGTCGCCGCCGACACGAACCGACCCGGCTTCATGACGGCGAGGCGCCGTGAGGGCAAGGCACACGAGAAGTTTGTCAAGAAGTACGCCGACGACATGGATTCGGCACGGCAAGGCGGCCACGACGTTCAGTACATGTCGTCGTGGGATCAGCAGAACGACCTGTACTCGTGGGCAGAGTGCCTGACCTGCGGCCGCAGCGCCTCGACGTTTGGCGACCTCGGCGGCAGCATGAAGAGCGCGTTTTTCTTCGGGAAGGCGATGGGAGACCTCAAGGGCCCGCTGCTCGACGGTCCTTGCCCCGGTCAGCGGACGATCTAGCCCGCCTGCCCTTCCAGGAAGTACGTCTCCATCTCCCCCTTGCCCTTGACATCGACAGAGCCGCGCGCATCGAACTCGTAACGGTCGCCCAGGCTCTCCCGAACGGCGGCGGTCACCTGGATGCGACCCGGCACGCCGTGTGACTCCATCCTGCTTGCGGTGTTGATCGTGTCGCCCCAAAGGTCGTAGCTGAACTTTCGCTTGCCGATGACGCCTGCCACCACTGGCCCGGTGTTGACCCCGATCCGTAGGCGGAGCCCGTCGAACCCGGGGAACGCATATCCACTGACGACCTGTCGCATGGCCAGGGCCAGGTCGGCGATGGCCGCCACCTGGTCGGGGTTCGAGCCGGGAAGGCCACCAACGGCTTGATAGGCGTCGCCTACGGTCTTGAGCTTCTCCAGGCCAAGCTCGACGGTGAGGTCGTCAAACTGCGAGAACAGCTCGTTTAGGGCGCCGACCACCTCGTCGGCGGGCACCTGCTCGGACATGGGGGTGAAGCCGACGATGTCGGCGATCAGCACAGTGACCTGATCGATGCGATCGGCGATCGGCTCCTCACCGTCCTTGAGCCGCTGGGCGATGGGTCCGGGGAGGATGTTCAGGAGCAGCTCGTCCGACTTCTTCCGCTCAGCTTCCAGCGCCTGCTTGGCCCGCTCCTGCTCGCTGATGAAGAACCGGAGCGAGACGAAGGTGATGAATCCGACGGCGAGGAAGTTGAGCACGAAGAACAACGTGATGATCTCCTGCGCAATCTCGGGTGCCGACGCCGCCAGCGTGCTGTCGATGATGCCGGAGAAGATGGCGAGCCCGGCGAACCCGAAGAGCCAGGGAGGGGCGCTCCCACCGAGCGTGTGGGCCATGAGCGGCGCTCCCATCGCCCACAAGGCGACCGCGCTCCCGTTGGCAAAGCCGCCGAGGCTCCATTGCAACAGGAAGGGAAGCACCAGCCACATCCCGAGCTGGGTGGTCCGGAGGAAGGTGACGTCCTTGGTCCGGGCGAGCACGACGAGCCCTCCGAGTGACACCAGGCCGTAAAAAATCGGGATAGCCGCCGAGACCGGGTTGCCGAGCACCCCGTAAACCCCGGTCCACACCAACACCATCGGCGTCGTGATCACGGCGATCAGCGCCGCCGTCGTCTTGTGGGCGCGCTCTTCGCCCGTGTCGCTGGGATCTGCTCCGAGTCCGGCAATCCAGTCGGTGATGACCATCGCGGCAGGTTACCGAGCCACCTTTTAGAGTCTCCGCATGAGCGAATCCCCTGAGCACGTCCAGATCAATCGCGATTTTTGGAATGGCTACGCACCCGAATGGGTCGAGGGGGGTGAGCGCAACTGGGACTCAGAGCCGTCGTGGGGTATCTGGCACATACCCGATGAAGAGCTTGGCCTGCTGCCCACGGACATGGCGGGGATGGACGCCGTCGAACTGGGATGCGGCACCGCATATATCTCAGGGTGGATGGCGCGCGCCGGAGCCGCCGTGGTGGGGGTGGACTTGTCGGAGGCTCAACTGGCGACGGCCAGGCGTCTCGTGGATGAGCGCGGCGCCGGTGTGTCACTGATCCAGGCCGACGCCGAGCGGGTGCCGCTCAAGGACGAAACGTTCGACTTTGCCGTCAGCGAGTATGGGGCGGCGCTATGGACCGACCCCTACGTCTGGATTCCTGAGGCGTATCGGCTCCTCCGCCCAGGCGGCGACCTCGTGTTCCTGTCGAACTCGACGCTATCGGTCCTGTGCAGCCCCCTCGACGGATCTCTGCCGCTCACCGAGCGGCTCGAGCGGGACTACTTCTCTATTCACCGACAAGACTGGCGCGAAGCTGTCGATGATCCGGGCGGCATCGAGTTCCACCTGCCGATTTCCAGGTGGATCGCGCTCTTCCTGGATACCGGGTTCGCGGTTGCCGGCTTCGAAGAGCTCCAATCGTCCAAGACCGGTTCTGAGGTGACGGCTTACGTCACGGCCGACTGGGCTCACCGTTATCCCTCAGAACAGGTGTGGAAGCTGCACAAGCCGGCGTAGGGCCACGGCCACGGCTTACTTGTCCTTTTTGTGTCCCTTGGCCTCGCCCGACTTGCCGGGACGTTCCTTGTCTTTGCCACGGCCGGGGTGATCCTCACCCTTGTCCTTCTCTCCGTGTTTGCAGCTTGCGAGTTCGGTGGTGAAGTCGATCGTGCCCTCGGTGGCGATGTCGGTGCCGGCCTCGAAGTCCTTCGTCTTGACCTGCTGATCGTCTTTCCCGAGATTCGACTGTGCGATCCAGCTGTTCAGACAGCCGTGACCGCGCATCTCGATCGTTTCCTTGAACAGGCGCATGAACTGGCCGTGGTTGATGTGCCCCTTGGCCCCGACAGGTACGCCGCTCATCGCACAGTCGCCGTCGTTCAGCTCGGCGATTGATACGGTTCCGTCCGCCACGTCGTACGTGGCGCTAATCGGATCGTTCACGGTGCAGTCGACGGCTGCCGACTCGACGTCCTGGGTCGATGCAAAGAACAGCTGCGCCTGCGCGTCGTAGCCGTAGGTGAGGCGAGTGTCTAGGCGGGGATCGGTCTCTTCGGTATTGGCGCTAGCGACTCCGGCCGTGAACAAGAGGCCAATGGCCACCCCTATAACGATGATCCGATACCGCATGCTGCCTCCCAGGATTCGACGGGCGTCACGCATGCATCGACCGCGGGCGGGTCGATTCTTGAATCACCGGGCCGAAATGATCCGTCGGGTAGCGCGAAAGCAC
>Ga0255056_10000489_pt1 | contig 11773 bp, 11 predicted proteins | sample Cases_109_1_MG_FD_183639 | JGI IMG/M metagenome (GOLD analysis project Ga0255056, IMG submission 183639) | Seawater microbial communities from Amundsen Gulf, Northwest Territories, Canada - Cases_109_1 | ecosystem: Environmental > Aquatic > Marine > Gulf | place: Canada: Northwest Territories... | reverse complement strand
CATGGAAAACCTGGATACATTGATGGGGAAATATGGCGAGGAAGGTGATAAACTGATTTTTAAAATTCTGAACAATGGTCTCGACAACCCTTCTAAGCAAGAACAAATAATCGCTGATTTTCAAAAAGTATTGGAAGGGAAAAATACAAAAGGTATTACCGAACGCGCATTGAGATATGATCTTACTATCCCCTTTGCGCGGTACGTTGCCATGAACTATGGACAACTCACCCTGCCATTTAAACGTTATCAGATACAACCCGTATGGCGTGCGGATAGACCCCAAAAAGGACGTTACCGTGAGTTTTATCAGTGTGATGCTGACGTAGTAGGTAGTAATAGTTTATTGAATGAAGTGGAACTCACCCATATTTACGCCACTGTTTTTGATCAACTAGGTATACCTGTTGAAATCAGAATCAACAGTCGAAAAATATTGGCAGCACTAGCTGAAGTATGTGGTGGCGCAGATAAAATGATCGATATCACTGTTGCGATTGATAAACTGGATAAGATTGGTATTGAAAAAGTGAAAGAAGAATTGACAGAACGTGGACTCAACAATGATCAGATCAACATCATTCAAAAATATCTTTCTATCACAGGTACCAGTGATGAAAAAATTACACAACTCGAGTCACTGATCGATAACAACGAAACCGGACAAAAAGGGATCATTGAAATCAAACATGTTCTTTCCAACAGTCAGCTGTCAACTAACAACTGTCAACTCATCCCCGATTTTACACTCGCTCGCGGACTCAACTACTACACAGGTATCATCTTTGAAGTAAAAGCATTGAATGTGCAAATGGGAAGTATTGGCGGAGGTGGTCGATATGATGACCTGACCGGCTTATTTGGTGTACCGAATGTACCCGGTGTAGGTATCAGCTTTGGTGTAGATCGTATCTATGATGTAATGGAAGAATTACAACTGTTTCCTGATACCGTTCAAATAGGATCCAAAGTTTTGTTTTTCAATTTAGGAGCATCAGAAAGTAAAAACGCTTTCTCCCTTTTGCAACAACTCAGACAATCAGGTATTGCCGGAGAATTGTTTCATGAGCAAAGTAAATTTGATAAGCAGTTCAAATACGCAGAAAAAAAGAATATCCCATTCGTCATCATCATCGGTTCAAAAGAAATGGAGAATGGAACCTGTCTGGTGAAAGACTTACAGAAAGGAACTCAGGAAGAGATAGCGCAGGCTTCGTTAGTGGGGTACTTTGCAAAAGTTGATAGCTTATAGTTCATAGCCTATAGTAGTACAAATTACTGCTTCATCAGTAAACTAAAGGCTGATAAATTATAGCCGATAGCAATACAACTACCCATTTGCTATATACTATACGCCATGACCTATAAGCTATAAGCTATCAACCATCCGCTATTCTGGCATAATATTCGCAGTTCATAGCGGAAATAAGCGTTATGAGACAGTGGTTCCCGATCGTATTTTTTGGATTATTGCTTGCTATGAGTTGTGGCAGAAAATCTGTTCCCCAAAAAACGAATAATGTCAAAGTACATTCAGGTCCAGTTGTGAAAACACCTGAGCATACCAAAGACAATCCTGAGCCTGCTTTGATCAATAAACCCAAAGTAGAAAAAGAGGAAACAACAGAGACCAAAGTCGAGAAAAAAGAAGCATTGCTCCCCATGATTGTAATTGATGGCATGGGCAATGTGATCACTCCTAAAGAAAAACTTCCTGAAGCCATTGCGGCAAAAGCAGATTACCGTGTTTTAAGTAGGGCTTTTACACCGAACCAAAGAACCAATCTGATCTATCGATATAAAATTGTTCCTCCCCGTATATTGTTTGTACCAGAGAGTTATATCAAAACATCTGCCAGAGGAAAATATATTGTTTACAGAAAGAAATTCTGGTATTGGCAGAAAGAAGATGGGTTATTTTATTTAGATGAAACTTATTATAATTAAGAGTGGGCTATGGTCCATAGTCCATGGTAATTTAAAAAGGGGCTGTATCAAAAGTTTGATACAGCCCCTTTTTAAATTATGTGATAGACCATTTATTTAGCCATCAATCTGTTTGTACGATTAATAAATATTGAATGAGCCTTGTCGATGGCAATACCATCAGACTTGGTTCCTTCCAGTGCATATCCTCCGGCATTGATACTTACACCAATCACTTTTTTATTAGTATCTCTTTTAAACTGGGCACTTCCGTCATACGCAGTGATTGAAAAAAGGTCTTCGCCGATTTTTACCAAAGTAGAAGTACCAATACTGGAACCCATTACCAATCCTTCCCCTTCTATAGAAACGGACACTTCTGACACTACACTTCCTTCAGGGAATTTATACTTACCTACAAAATCTTGTAATGTGCTGTCTTTGTCTTGTGCATGTGTAAATGCTACAATGCCTAACAGGAGGCAGATGATCATTAATTTTTTCATGTGTATACAGGTTTTAGTTTTTTAAGCGAAACGATTCTCGGAATGAAAAGTTACAGAAAATAGACAATTGTGAAAAATAGCTTTTTGTTATCAAATAACCCTAAGCAGATAACCCCTCATAAATAACTGCTGCACCTTGTCCAACCCCTACACACATTGTCGCTAAACCATATTTTGATTTCCTTCTATTCATTTCATGCAATAAAGTGGCAGAGATCCTAACGCCACTGCAGCCCAATGGATGTCCGATAGCTATAGAACCTCCATTTACATTCACTTTTGAAATATCCAATTCCAGATCACGTATACAGGCGAGACTTTGAGAAGCAAATGCCTCATTCAATTCAATGAGATCCAAATCTTTTACCTGAAGGCCGGCTCTGATCATTGCTTTTTGAGAAGCAGGCACCGGACCTATTCCCATGATGGCAGGATCTACACCTGCAACACCCATCCCTGCAATTCGGGCAATGGGTTTGAGATTGAACAACTTGACTGCTTCTTCACTCGCCAATAACATTGCTGCTGCTCCATCATTGATGCCGGATGAATTACCCGCAGTAACAGTTCCATCTTTTGCAAAAGCAGGTTTGAGCGATGCCAGCTTTTCCAAAGATGTTTGTCTGGGATGCTCATCCTGATTAAACCAACTGATCAGTCGATCATTGATCATTTCTACTGCAACAATTTCATCATCCCATTTACCTGCCTCGAGTGCCGCAAAATATTTCTGCTGAGATGACAATGCGAATACATCTTGTTCCTCTCGACTAATTTTCCAATCATTCGCTACGTTTTCTGCCGTCTCTCCCATGCTATAAGGATGGTACATGCTTGCCAATTTTTTATTGACGAAACGCCAACCAATGGTAGTATCAAAAGTTTCTATTTTTCTGCTCCATGCACCATCACTTTTAGCCGTTACAAAAGGTGCACGTGTCATACTCTCTACACCTCCGGCGATATACAACATACCTTCTCCACACATAATAGCACGAGAGGCATCCATGACAGCTTGCAAACCACTGGCACACAAACGATTTACCGTATTACCTCCCACTGTAACCGGAAGTCCGGCCAATAACGCTGCCATACGGGCTACATCTCGATTATCTTCTCCGGCCTGATTAGCAGCACCGGCAATCACGTCTTCAATAGCGGCAGGATCAATGGTATTATTTCTCTCTAAAAGTGAAGTGATGACATGCGCCAGTAAATCATCCGGACGAATCGAACTTAATTTACCGCCATATCTTCCGATGGGTGTACGAACCGCATCTATTACATAACAAGCATTCATATTGTAACAATTGATGCGCAAGATAAGAGAGAAGAAACAAGAAACAAGGTACAGGGTACAAGGAAGATACAAGAGACAAGTAACCAGCGTTAAAGTCTCGACTCGACCTGACAGTCAAGCAATTGATGTATAACTTGCGGCTTGCAGCCTAAAGCTTGAATCTTTCTTGTGCCTTGTTTCTTCGTTCTTGACTCTTCCTTGTACCTTGTTTCTTGTTCCTTGTTTCTTAATTTCTTAATTTCTTATTCCTCTGTTTCTCCGGTATCTTTGCAGGATGAATACGGAATTACCAAATATCAGACACTTGAGTATCAATGAGTTGGAAGAATACTTTCAAAACATTGGGGAGAAAAAATTCCGTGTAAAGCAGGTTCATGAGTGGTTATGGCAGAAACATGCGCATCATTTTGATGATATGACCAATCTTAGTAAAGACCTACGTGCTAAGCTTGCTCAAACTTTTACACTTCCCGCTTTAAAAGTAGATACGGTTCAATACAGCGAAGATGGTACCATCAAAAGTCGTTTTCGCACACATGACAATCATCTTGTGGAAGGGGTATTGATTCCAACAGACGAAAGAAAAACAGCCTGCGTTTCTTCACAAATTGGCTGTAGCCTGAGTTGTAAGTTTTGCGCCACCGGATACATGGATCGTAAAAGAAACCTGACCTATGATGAAATCTATGATCAGGTGGTATTGATCAATAAAGAGAGCGAAGAGAAATTCAATAAAAAACTTTCCAATATTGTGTTCATGGGTATGGGTGAGCCCTTACTGAACTATGGCAATGTGATGAAAGCCATTGAACGCATTTCCGCTGAAGACGGTTTGTTCATGAGTCCAAGAAGAATTACCGTTTCTACTGCAGGTGTAGCTAAAGCTATTCGCAAATTGGGTGATGACCAGGTTCGTTTCAAGTTGGCCCTTTCATTACACGCTGCCAATGATGCAAAGCGAAATGAGATCATGCCGATCAATGAAACCAATAATATCAAAGTGCTGATTGAGGCCTTGAATTATTTTTACAAACAAACCGGCAATGAAATCACTTTTGAATATATCTTATTCAAAGATTTTAATGATTCACAAAAAGATGCGGAAGAATTAGTGAAGATATACAGACAAGTACCTGCCGACTTAGTAAACATCATCGAGTACAATCCCATTGATGCATTCAAATTCACAAAGCCAGATGAAGAGGGCATCATGAACTTTATGAAGTTCTTAGAATCCAACCGTGTCAATGCCCGACTCAGAAGAAGCCGAGGAAAAGATATTGATGCAGCTTGTGGACAGTTGGCGAATAAAGGGTGAAAGTTGCAAGCCGCAAGCTACAAGCTACAAGTAACATGATTTATACTAGAAACTCTCTTGCAGCCTGCAGCTTGAAGCATGAAGCTACTTACTGTTGTAAAACAGCAAAAACAAAAACATGAAAAAAAGAACAGACAACTTCGACAAGTTTGCCAATCAGAAAAAAGGCAGTGCTATTAAAGAAGCTTTCCGCCAGGAAAAGAAAAAGATAAAAGCCGAAGCCCGTGCCGCAGGAGAAGAAATGCGGAAAAAGAAAATTGAAAAAATGAGGGGAGAGCAGGATAAGGCCACAAGCTTCAAGCCTCAAGCTTCAAGTAAGGGGAAGGCTGCAAGCTATGAGCCGCGAGCTACGAGCAAGAAGGGCGCTGATAAATATGCTAAAAAAGAAACAAAGCAAGATATACAACCTTCAGATATTCCACTTAAAAAAGCAGGTAGTGATGAGCAGATGCCTTTGAATAAATTCATTGCACATGCGGGTGTTTGTGGGCGAAGAGAAGCTGCTGATCTGGTGAAAGAAGGTAAAGTAACAGTAAATGGCGATAAAATCTTTGAACCCGGTTATAAAGTCTCCTCAAAAGACAAAGTAATAGTGAAGGGTAAGCAGGTTTTTCTACAACGCAATGCGGTGTATATTTTACTGAATAAACCCAAAGATTATATCACCACTGCTAATGATCCACAAGGACGTAAAACTGTTTTAGATCTCATCAAAGGCGCTACACCGGAACGTGTATATCCTGTAGGCAGACTTGATAGAAATACAACCGGTGTTTTGATATTAACAAATGATGGAGAGCTTGCGCAAAAATTAACGCACCCTTCTTTTGAAGTAAAAAAAATCTATGAAGTAACACTGGATAAACCCGTGATTAAAAAAGACCTTGAAGCTATCATGACCGGTATTACACTGGAAGATGGTTTTGTACAAGCAGATGCTGTTGGATATGCAGATGACAAGAATAAAAATATTGTAGGTATAGAAATTCACAGTGGCAGAAACCGTATTGTCCGCCGTATTTTTGAGCACTTGGGTTATGATGTTAAAGGTTTGGATCGCGTAATGTTCGCTAATCTCACCAAGAAAAACGTAGACCGCGGTAAATGGCGTTTCCTAAATGAGAAAGAAGTGAGACTACTAAAGTTTATGAATAAGTCCTTTGTGAGGAAGACCAGTAGTCGATAGTCGATGGTCCATAGTCCATAGCGAATGGCTTATTGTTTGATCAAACATTATTCAAACCACTTGACAATATGCTATAACCTATCACCTATAACCTATCACCCATTTGCCATAACCTATCAGCCATAAGCTACTACCATGCGCCCAACGATCATTTTTGAGAATAGTCATTTCATAGCAGTTAACAAGCCGTCGGGATTATTGAGTATCCCCGATAGACTTGGACAGGAGCTTTCGTTGAAAGATCTACTGAAAAATAGTTATGGAGAAATTTATACTGTTCATCGCTTAGATAAGGATACCAGCGGTATCATTGTTTTTGCAAAAGATGAAGAGACGCATAAACAATTATCGCAGTTGTTTGAAGGAAGGGAAGTTGAGAAATTTTATCTTGGACTGGTTCATGGAAAACTGATCAATGAATCAGGTAGTATTGATGCAGCCATTATGGAACATCCCGGGAAAACAGGGAAGATGGTGACGCATGTAAAAGGAAAGCCTTCCCTAACAGATTATCAAGTATTAGAAAGCTTTCGTTTGTACAGTTGGCTACAGTTTCAGATTCATACCGGAAGAACACATCAGATTCGTGTGCATATGCAACATCTGGGGCATCCCATTGTTTGTGATGAATTGTATGGAGATCCTGCTCCTATTCTTTTATCAACTTTGAAAAAGAAATTCAAGCTATCAAAAGACGCAGAACAAGAAAGACCGCTGATGTCTAGACTAGCATTACATTCTCATAAACTTTCTTTTACCCTGAATAACGAAAGATTTGAGCTGGAAGCGGAATTACCAAAAGATTTGAGAGCGATGTTGGCGCAATTACGAAAGTTACAATAACCAAAGGGGGTTCAAGTTCTTTCCGTATGTAAGCAATAGTATCTTCAATACATCTATGTGTTTTCTTTGAGTGTTGTTCTTTTTTCATAAGGTATGGACTATCAATACCCTTTAGCTTATGTACAGATACCCCTCCGTAGTGTAGAAGAGCTCCCGAATGAGCAGTGGACGATATTCAAATGAATATCGAATGAATAACGGACCTATAACGGACTTGTAACGCACTTATAACGGAGGGAAAACGCCGTAACACTATCACTTTACATAAATTTTGTATATTTATTGAAATCCTATTTCATGGCCCGTCAAAATAATCTTTTGAGGCTAAGTGGAAGTGTTGGAGAAATGGTTCATTACGAACGTAATGGTCAATTTTTCACCCGTACAAAGCCTGCCAAAGTAACCCAATCTGAAAACTCACGAAAAGCAAGCGTTGAGTTTGGTCGTGCCAGTGCAGCAGCTTCCATGTTGATGAAAGGTTTTCATCCATTGCTAAAGATAGTTCCACATACGAGTGCTTATCATCGGCTTACGAGTGCATTTTACCAAATGATGCATAGGAATACAAGCAAAGCCAGTGGCAAAAGAATGATTACCGATGGTGATCCAAGTCCTTTGCATCGATTTCGGTTTAATGATGCCTGCTCAGTAGACCGTCTTTTAAAAATTCAATTACCGCCAATACGGGTAGTGCCCAAATCTAGTATTTGCTTTGATCTCCCTTCTTTTTGTGTGCAAGATGTGTGTCCTGAAAAAACAAATGCAGAAGCTATACGCATTCAACTGATCTGTATGGTGAGTGATTTTTTATTGGATGAGGGAAATGTTTTTTACTTCGATGAATTAGATATTGCCATCGAGAGCAAATCTTTTGAAGGAGGTACCGTAAGCATTCCCCTAAACGGCACTAATAATAAACTAGTGGTTTGGGGCATGAGTGTTCATTATCTTAGCAATAACCATACACCCTATCAAAATAAAAAATTTACCGCTTTTGATATTATTGATGCGCTTATTATTAAGAAAGGAGAAAGAGTTGTTTTTACAAGTTCGGAACGGGTGGCGAAACCGGTGCTTGCTGAGAAAGTAGAACGGTTGCCTTGGAAGTTTAAGAAAACAGATGGGCAAGATTAAAATGACTTTTTTTGTGGTTATAGGAAGTAGAATGGATTAAACTTTGCCTACTGTTGAATCCTTTTAAAATTATTCTATCACGCACCGTCTTAGAAAAAGTTGGCTTTTCTACTTGGCCCATCTACTGTTGGATTCCTGACCGAACTTCAATGATTTGGCTTTAGCTAATCGAGTCCTTATTGACCAAGTCGCCAGTGGGAACTCTTCCGCCAAGCCTTTTACGTTATCGTAAATTCCTGCCGTGAACCATAAATTGATTTGAAAATATTATCATAACTTTAGATAAAATTGAGAAAATGAAATACGGAGAAATTAGTATAGATCCCGATGTGATGAGCGGCGCTCCTGTATTTGTAGGAACCCGTGTTCAAGTACAAACACTTTTTGATTATATCGAAGGTGGTGAGGACTTGGACGAGTTCTTGGATGATTTCCCAACCGTTTCCAAAAAATCCGCATTAGCTGTTCTGGAAATGGCTAAAAAAACGCTCACATCTCAGAAAGTGCTACATGAAAATTTTGCTTGATGAGAGTTTACCTCGAAAATTGAAAATGGACTTCGGTGTTGGTCACGAGGTCTGGTCTGTTCGTGATAAAGGCTGGCTGGGAAAGAAAAACGGCGAGCTACTAAAATTAATGATCGCTGACGGTTTCGACTTATTTGTGACTGTCGATCAAAACTTACAATACCAACAAAAAGTCGAAAAGCTTCCACTTACAATCGCGGTCTTATGTGGGGCAGACAATCGGCGTAGTACCCTTCAAAATCTCATACCATTGCTTTTTGCAAGACTTAATGACGGCGACCTACCTAACGTTATTGAAATATCAGTAATTTAAATGCTTGCTAGTAACAGTGATTTTGCAAAAGTTAGGAGACAGTACAAGAAAGACTGCTCATGTCGAGACTAGCATTACATTCTCATAAACTTTCGTTTACCTTAAATAACGAAAGATTTGATCTGGAAGCGGAATTACCGAAAAATTTGAGAGCGATGTTGGCACAGTTGAGAAAATTGGGTTAAATAATAAACAGAGAAATATCGAATATCCAATTTTGAAGTTGGATATTCGACATTTTTTATTCTATTTTAAACCTTAGTCTGGGAGATTTGAAATTTCTTGTTGGTAAAATTGAATAAATGATTTTAAATTATTTTCATCTCCACTACTAATTACTCTAATCAAAGGTTCAGAATAAAGAAGATTTTGCTCAGAATTAAACCATATCCGACTTACCTTTTTGCCATACTCATCCCAAATTTCAATGGCCTTTTGTGCCAATTTGTTTTCCATGATTGCTAGTTTTTATATAAATAATCAATTTCTCCCGTTGTAAGTGTTTTATTATATATTCTAATATCATCAATTTTACCAGCGAAAAAACCCAAATAAATTCCCTGTGAGCTTTCTTGGTATCCGATTGTGAATTTTCTAGTATTTGATATGATTTGAAATTGGATCGAGTTGTTATATATCAAAATATTATTCAGATAGTATAGAAGCGTTTTTGTGTTAGCATTATACGTAACGACTAAATGATACCATCTTTTACTTCTAATAGATCCTCGAGAATCTGCATATGTGATTGTATTGTTAGGTCCATTGCCCCAAAAGTTTACAATTCTATTGAGAGTGTCATTAGTAGGATTCCAAATTCCCATAACCCATCCATCATTACCAATATCTCCATCATGTTTTGATAAAATCGTTGATGTATTATAACTAGTAGAAAGTGAATCCATATAAATCCATGAGGAAATAGAAAAGCTATTTGTTAGGTTAAGTTCTTCTTTGGGATTAAAGACATTGATAACTTTATTTGTACCAAATTGGAAAGACTTATCATTGTTTCCGAATCGATCTGTTGTTAATGTAACCCCTGATATAGTTCCATGATTACCATTCCCACTACTATCCCCAGCATTACCAGAAAAAGGATAATAAGCTAACAACCCCATCTTCACTGAATCAGCAACTGAAGGTTTACAAGACAGATTATTAATTTGTGCCAACAAGGATTGATACAATATTAATAGTTGGTTTAACTGTGTTTGAATGCTTACAATATTTGCAGACTGGTTATTTAGTTGAGTTTGAATGGTAACAAGTCTAACAAGAACAGAATCAAGTGTTGATTTGAGTACATTTAACTGGCTTGTATTTGAGCCTGTAACCTTCATTAAGGAATCAACTTGGTTTTGTAGCCCTTTAAAGGAAATTAGAAGAAGCGAATCATTCTTTTTCATTTCTCTTAGAAGTGAAATGACATCATCATTATTAGAAGGATAGTCCTTTTGGCATGACGTAAATGAAATCATGCCAAGTACTAGCAGTCCAAAAAAACCAATCTTTACAACAGAAAATTTCATACTGTATTTATTTGTTATCGTGATTAATAACACAAGATTACAGCTAGCCGAATCTGTTTTTGGTAATAATGGTACTGATATACGTTTGTAGATCAGTAATTAATGATTCTATCGATAGAAGACTATAAAATATTGATTATTAACATAAATAGTATTAGTAAATAACCTAATTTAATTGTAGCTAATCTTCTTTGGACATTTATTAGTAAAATTGGTTCTATGTTTAGGTTAATCCTCCTTCTGTTTATAGTAAGCAATACAGGTGTCATTGCCCAAGAAACTGTTTTACAAAACCTCACCCGTAAAGATGCTGAGGTTAGTTATATTTCTTTTTCAAATACTCCTATTGCTTCCGAGAAAGACAATCAATTCAGATTACATGGCCATAAACTTGTGAAGAGTAAAACAGGTCTATATGTATTTATTGATGGAACCGGAAGACTTTACCAGCAAATAGATACAGATTCTGTTACGCAATGGACAAGAATAGATTCTACGACGCACTTTGGCTATAATATTGCAGCTTTCCCATTTTCTTATCAGGATAAAGTGTACAACTTTGGAGGATATGGACTTTGGAGAATTAATGGACAATTAAGGGTATTCAACAAAAAGGAAAATACTTGGGACATTGTAAAACTGAATAAAGAAATCCCCTTCCTCTTTGATGAAAAGAGCCATTTACTTTGGTATGATCATAAAAAAGGTAATATTTATTTAGGTTATGCGATCCAAAGAAATGAAGCAGTAAAAACAGAAGAAATTGATGAAACTATATTGGATTTTACTGTACGAAAACTTGACCTCAATAAAAATGAATGGACTGACATTGGAATGTTAAGTAGTCCTATTAAAGACAAGATTCAAACAGTTACAACCATTACAATGTCACCATGGGGACAGTTGGCTACTTTAGGTGATAAAATAAATCTCATTGATTTTGAAAATAACAAGTTACTGGCTCTCAATATCAGCAAACCAGGATACCAAACTATTTTCAGAAAGAAATCTGATCATAACTTTTACTTTAAAGACAGCACTCTTTTCTTTGGCAACATCTTGAATAAAACTTTAGACTCCATCCCTTTTAGTTATATAGATTTCTTAGACACCGGTATTCAGGTATTCACACCGATTCCAAAAGCACCATTCTATCGAAGCACACCATTTTTAGTTATTGGCTTACTT
>Ga0255056_10000485_pt1 | contig 11800 bp, 9 predicted proteins | sample Cases_109_1_MG_FD_183639 | JGI IMG/M metagenome (GOLD analysis project Ga0255056, IMG submission 183639) | Seawater microbial communities from Amundsen Gulf, Northwest Territories, Canada - Cases_109_1 | ecosystem: Environmental > Aquatic > Marine > Gulf | place: Canada: Northwest Territories... | reverse complement strand
CCTCCAGCGCCTCTCGGTTGGTATCCATCAGTGCAACAGTCGAGGGATCGCCGCCACGCGACAACGCGCCCTCACCAACATAAATACCCTGGTAGCCAATGACCTTGCCATCGTCAGGATCTACGAGTTGGTCGCCAATATGAACGATGCTGTAACGGGTGCCATTCGGGGCCGGCTCACCGCCACGAATGTAAAGCTCGTTGCCGGCAGCGCCAACCATATGGTCGCCACGAACCGACAATACGTGCGGCAGCGCATCGGCCTGCGATTTTTCCAGCACCATGCCCTTCGACAGGAATGCGGAAATCTGTTCATACGGTATGCTGGCGATCGCTTCGTCAAGCGGTGTTACGCGCGGCTGTGGCGATGCGCGGTATGTCGAAACAGGGCTATTGACGATGCGTTGCCGACCGTCAACATTGACCAGCGACAAAATGTCGCCCGGATATATGAGGTGCGGATCCTCAACCTGAGGATTAACGTACCAGACCTCAGGCCAATACCAGGGATCTCGCAGAAAAACGCTGGCTATGTCCCATAAAGTGTCACCCTCCTGAACGGTGTACTGGTCCGGGTGCCCCTGGGCCAGGGGCACAGGGTCGCTGATTCGTACCAGGGCAGGCTGGTCGTAGCCCGACGAACTCGTGCTACCGGCATTGGGGTCCAGAGAGGATGAGCCACTGGGCGCTGTGGAAGTCCGCGCAACGGGCGCAGGCGCTTCATCATCGTCTGCCCAGGGGTTCAGAGAGCAGCTGGCAAGCGTTACCGTCAGCGCGACAGCGGGCAGTCTGAGACCGACTTTCAAGCAATTTTTTGCTGGGGACATGATCGACGAGCGCTCCATAACAATGGTTCTGACCTGCTCTTTGGGCAGGCGTTGCTATAATATGTCGTGTAGACGCCGTTCAGGCTGCCAAACGCGTCACAATTCCAACTCAAAAACAGGCTTTGGCGGCCCCTGATTCGCACGGTATTGTCCGCTATCTTATTCAATAAAGTCAAAAATTTAGGCGAATTTCGTAGAAAACTACACTGGTTTTGGCTAGTAACATCATGACGATACTCAGAATACTCGAATTTCCGGACCCCAGGCTGCGCACCAAAGCGTCACTGGTCGATAAAGTGGACGATGCACTGCTTGGACTCTGCGACAATATGCTCGAAACCATGTATGCCGCGCCAGGCATCGGTTTGGCGGCGACTCAGGTGGATGTCCACAAGCGCTTTCTGGTGGCCGACGTGAGCCCGAATCAGGACGATCCGCATGTGCTGATCAACCCGGTTATCCTGAAAATCGATGGCATCGCCGTGAGCGAAGAGGGCTGTCTGTCGGTGCCGGGCTTTTATGAAGAGGTCGAGCGCGCGGAGCATGTTCGCGTGCGCTACCTGGATCGCGATGGCGTCGAGGTCGAACGGGAGTTCGACGGTTTGCTCGGGGTGTGCGTTCAGCACGAAATCGATCACCTGGATGGCAAATTATTCGTTGACTATCTGTCTGAGGCAAAACGTCAGCGCATTCGCAAGCGCCTGATGAAAGACCGAAAACTGCAGGCAGTCGGTGCCTGAATAACGGCCCCTCGAAGTCGAATCGATATGACTCGTGTGGTATTTGCCGGTACGCCGGAGTTTGCGCGCGCATCTTTGAGTGCGCTGGTCGACGCAGGCATTGTCCCTGTCGCGGTCCTCACGCAGCCGGACCGGCCTGCGGGTCGTGGCCGCAAACTCAATCCTGGCCCCGTGAAAATCTATGCGCAATCGCACGGCATGCCCGTGCTGCAACCGGAATCGCTGAAAGATTCGGACATTGTGGCCGAGCTGAGCGCGCTGAAAGCAGACCTGTTCGTCGTGGCCGCTTACGGATTGCTGTTGCCGCCATACGTTCTCGATATTCCACGCGCCAGTTGCGTCAACGTGCATGCTTCCCTGTTGCCGCGCTGGCGGGGTGCAGCACCCATACAGTCCGCGATCCTTGCAGGCGACGCGCAAACAGGCATTAGCCTGATGCGTATGGAAGCCGGTCTCGACAGTGGACCCGTCTACGCAAGAGCGAGCATTCAGATTGGTGCAACTGAAACGGCGGGCGACGTGCATGATCGGCTGGCGCGGCTTGGCGGTGAGCTGCTGCTTGAGCACATAACCGGCATCGTTGACGGATCGGCTGACGCCTGCGCCCAGGACGAGAATCAGGTGACTTACGCCCCCAGGATTTCCACGGCAGATGCAGAACTTCGCTGGGTTGAAACGGCTGTGCAACTACAACGCGTTGTTCGTGCTTTCAACCCGGTCCCCGGCGCATGGACAAAACTCGCCGGCGAGCGGCTCAAATGCTGGAGCGCGCAGGTCACCGAAAGCAGCGGGGCCCCGCCCGGCACAATTATCCGTGCATCGTCAAACGGAATCGACGTGGCTTGTGGGGATGGCTGCCTGCGAATGACCCAATTGCAGAGGCCGGGTAAAAACAGATTGTCCGCAAGCGAATTTGCAGGCCAGATCGATTCTGCCGGAATGGTCTTCGGTTAATCGGCCGATGGATGAATTTAAGGCAGGAGCCAAAGTCAGGGCTGAGGCGGCGAAAACAGTCGATGCAGTCGTCAGCCATGGCCGTTCTCTGGACAACGCGCTTGCCGATGCCGAGCCATCCGTCCAGGCTTCCGATCGGGCGATGTTGCGTGTGCTTTGTTATGGCACGCTCCGGCATTACTGGCGCTTGAACGGTTGGGTCGGCGCTTTGCTGGATCGGCCCCTGCGATCGCGTGACAGCATCGTTCATTCCTTAATATGTGTCGGATTGTATCAACTCACTGATACGCGAGTGCCGGACCATGCGGCTGTTTCGATGACGGTCGAGGCTGCCCGCCTGCTACGGCAGCCAAAGTTTTCCGCCCTGATCAATGCCGTTTTGCGGAATTTCCGTCGCAAAGAAATCGAACACAGCGAGCCACCGGACGACGAATCGCGGTACTCGCATCCTTTATGGCTAATCGATGCGCTGGCAAATGACTGGCCGCAGCACTGGCAGGAGATTCTCGAGGCCAACAACGCTCGTGCGCCTATGTGGTTGCGGGTAAATCGGCAACACCACACGACGGCACAATATCTGCAAAAATTACAGGCCGCTACCGATTCGCAGCATGCGGTTTTGCCGGGCATCGATTCCGCGATCAAACTCTCAAAACCGATGCCGGTTGAAGAGTTGCCCGGGTTTTCCGACGGCGATGTGTCGATTCAGGATGCGTCCGCGCAGCTTGCCGCCATCTGGCTCGGCAGCGGTGACAACCTGCGAATCCTCGATGCCTGCGCGGCCCCGGGCGGAAAAACCGGTCATTTGCTGGAACTGGCAGGCCCGAACACGGCTCTAACGGCGGTGGATTCAGATTCCCGGCGCTTGCAACGTGTCGCCGATAATCTTGATCGTCTTGGTCTCGGTGCAACGCTGATCAACGCTGATGCATCAATCCCAGAGGACTGGTGGGACGGGCAATCGTTCGAGAGGATTCTTCTCGATGCGCCCTGTTCGGCCAGCGGCGTTATCAGGCGTCATCCGGACATCAAATTACTGCGGCGGCAGACCGATATCGTTGAACTCGCTGCAATTCAGGCGCGCATGTTGCACGCGCTGTGGCCACTGCTCGCCGCGGGCGGCCGTCTGCTCTACGTCACCTGCTCGGTGCTGGCCGAGGAGAACGACGCCGTAGTTGGCGGGTTTTTACAACAAACGCGGGACGCGAAGGAGCTTCATTTGTTGCCAAATAACAACATCCGCGATTTAATACACGATACGACCTGCGGATTCCAGATTCTGCCAGGTACCAGTGACCTCGACGGATTCTTCTTCGCCTGTCTCGAAAAGGTGCCCGAATAGAACGATGTTTGTCTGTAACAAAAAAATAACCGTCGCCGGACTCATGATCGGCCTGCTGGCCGGGCTGCTGCTGATGCCCGCCTGGTCACAGGACAGTCTTGATCACGCAGGCTATTTTGATGTGAGGTCTGCGTCGCTGACGCTCAATGACGGCGTTCAGGAGCTTGACGCACGATTGCAACTGGTGCTGAGCGCCGAGGCGCTCAAGGCGCTGAACAGCGGCATCACGCTGTCTATCGAGCTGAACCTCGAGTTTATTCGGATGCGGCGCTTCATGCTCGATGACGGCGAAGCGGAACTTACCATTGGTTACGAACTGGAATATCGGCCGCTCAGCCAGCGCTACGTCGTGCGCAGTATCAATTCCGGCGATCAGGATTCCTTCGCGACGCTCTACTCTGCGCTGAACAATCTCGGAAGAATTCAATCATTGCCTGTTATCGACGACGCCATCCTGGCTGCCGACAGCGATTACCGGGTTCGCCTGCGTGCGTCACTGAGCACCCAGAAATATTCCGCACCGCTGCGATTCCTGTTTTTCTGGCGCGACGAGTGGGACCTTAAGAGTGACTGGTACGAATGGCGTCTAGAGCGATAAAGCGACTGGTTTACGGCACTCTCGGCGGTATCGGCGTCGTGCTTTCGCTATTCGCGCTTTACTTGTTGGGCGAAACTACAGAAAACAAAGGCGACCTCGAAAGTCAGTACTTCATAATTCTGTTCGTCAATTTTGCCGGCGTGTTGACACTGCTTGCATTGACTGTGGGCAGTCTATGGCGGCTTCTTGGTGACTATCGAAAACACGTTCCCGGCGCGAAACTGAAGGCGCGAATGGTCGGAATGTTCGTCGGTCTTGCTGTTGTACCACTGCTTGTTGTGTTCTATTTTTCTGTGCAATTCATCAAGAAAGGCATCGATAACTGGTTCAGCGTTGAAGTTGAGCAGGGACTGGATGCGGCGCTTTCCCTGAGTCGAGCGGCTCTTGAAACGCAAATGCGCGACGACCTGGGTACAACCTTGCGCATAGCGAGTCGCTTGCGCGATGTGCCACCGCGTCAGGTCATTTTCGAGTTGAGCATGTTACGGCGCGAAAGTGGCGCGAGCGAAATTACGATTTTCGGCCGCAATAGCAGCATTATTGCGACCAGTTCCGATCGCGGCGCCGGCACCTTGCCGAAAGAACTCAAAGATGAGGTCGTGTTACAAATTCGGCAAAATCTCCCTTTCGTCAATTTCGACGAAATAGATCATGAAATACGCACCGCCGTACCGTTCGCCAGCCAGTCCAGTCGGGATATTGCCGGCGTCATTCAAGCGTATTTTCCGATCCCTGAGCGCATTGGAAACATGGCCGACAATGTCACCGAGTCGTACAACGATTACAAGCGTTCCGTCTATCTTCGAGACTCACTGAAGCAGGCATTTTCACTGACCCTGACGGTTGTGTTGTTACTGTCGCTACTGGGCTCGATATATGGCGCGCTAATTTTGTCCCGTCGGCTGGTGGCGCCGATCCAGGACCTGGTCGCCGGCACCCGTGCGGTAGCGAAAGGCGACTTCGATACGCGACTACCGACACCGTCACGCGATGAAATCGGTTTTCTGGTCAGTTCCTTCAACGATATGACTCAAAGACTGTCAACCGCCAGCCGACAGGCTGCGCTCGGCCAGGAGTTGGTCGAAGCCGAGCGCGCCAACCTCGAAGTCATTCTTGCCAGATTATCGACAGGTGTCGTGTCGTTGGGCCACGATTTGAGAATTCGCACAGCGAATCAGGCTGCCGGGGCAATCCTGAATGTTGATCTCGAAAATCGTGTTGGCGAAATGCTGCCGGATGTTTCCGTTGGTGAGCCACTTCTGGCGCAGTTACTTGCTGTTGCACAGGTCCACCTCGATCTGGGTGAAACCGAGTGGCGCGAGCAAATCGTATTGCGCGGTGAAGTGGGTCGGCGCGTCCTGACCTGTGCTTGTACCGCTCTGCCCGGCGATGACGATCATGACGCCGGCTTCGTGGTCGTATTCGACGACATTACCGCGCTACTGCAGGCGCAGCGCGATGCCGCCTGGGGCGAAGTCGCACGACGCCTCGCACATGAGATCAAGAATCCACTTACGCCGATACAGTTGTCGGCGGAGCGCCTGAGACGCAAATACCTGCACACGATGCCCAGAGAACAAGCCCAGGTTCTGGATCGGGCAACGCACACCATCGTGCAACAGGTCGAGGCAATGAAGGAAATGGTCAATGCCTTCAGCGATTACGCGCGCGCGCCGGACATGGACATGCATCGATTCGACATCGACAAACTGGTTCATGAGGTGGTCGATCTCTACCGCACACAGGAGTCGGGGCTTACCATCAAATTGAAAACGGGCACGGATCTGCCGCTTGTCGAAGCGGACGTCGGCCGAATCAGGCAAATCCTGCACAACCTGATCACAAACGCAGCGGAAGCGCTGGAGAACATTGACGGTGGCGTGATCGAAGTGACTGTCGACGCCACAGAGGTTCAGGAAGTGCAGGTTATCGAAATTGTCGTTGCAGACAATGGCCCGGGTTTTCATATGGGCTCAATGAGCCAGGTATTTGATCCATACGTTACTACGAAACCAAAGGGGACGGGATTGGGACTTGCGATCGTCAAGAAGTTGGTTGAAGAGCACGTTGGTACCATCGAGGCCGAGAATCGCGAAGAAGGTGGAGCCATCATAAGAGTCAAATTACCGATAAATGAAGTCGCGCGGGAAGCGATGATTGCAATTACACCGGGTCGTGGTGAAACACGGAGGGAGAGAGCATGAGCACGCCGAATGTGCTTGTCGTCGATGATGAGGACGACATTCGCGCCCTTATCGATGAAATATTGTCGGAAGAAGGGTACAGCGTTACGGTCGCGGCCGATGCGGCAGCAGCACGAAGCGCCCGATCGAGCGAAAAATTCGATTTGATTCTTCTCGATATCTGGATGCCGGATACAGACGGAATCAGCCTTTTGCGAGAATGGTATGAACAAGGCGGGCTCGACTGTCCGGTTGTCATGATGTCCGGACACGGCACGGTCGACACCGCCGTTGAAGCAACTCGCCTCGGTGCGTTCGATTTCGTTGAAAAACCGCTGTCGCTCGCAAAATTGTTGCGGACGGTGGAGCGAGCGATTGAAAGCGGCAAAAAAAGAGACGGAAATTCTCGCAGCATGTTGCCGTCGCTTCTAACCCCGGTCGGTCGTAGTCGCCTGATACAGGATCTACGCGACAAAGTGCAGCAATTTGCCAATCACGACTCGCCTGTTTTACTCGTCGGAGAGCCGGGAACCGGACGCGGCGCGTTCGCCCGATACATTCACGGCATGAGTAAGCGCGCTGACGGGCCTCTGGTCAGTTTGCTCGGCGCGTCTCTGACCGACAGCAACTGCGAAGAACAGCTTCTCGGCAGCGAGTCCGATGGCGATATTCATCAGGGTTATTTCGAGCGGGCCGGCAATGGCACGCTGGTCATCGACGAACTCACGGATCTCAATGAAGCCTCCCAGAAACTCATCATTAGTGTTCTCGAGCAGCAACAATTCGTTCGGTCTGGTGGGCACGAACCGGTTCACTTGCAAGCACGAGTACTTGCAACCGTCGGCGCAAATTACGAAAAAGCGATCGAAAGCGGCACGCTCCGACGTGAGCTGGTATCCAGCCTTGGTGTTCTGACCACCCGCGTCCCTCCGCTTCGTGAATACGCCGAGGACGTTCCGGAACTTCTGACCTATTACGTCGACAAACTGGTTGACGCCGAGAACCTGCCTTTTCGTCGTTTCGGTGTTGCAGCGCAAAACCGGCTTCGTAACTACCCCTGGCCTGACAACGTTCGTGAACTGAAAAACATGGTGCGTCGATTGTTAATGACGGGTTCCGAAGAAGAGATCACGCTGGATGACATCGAGCGGGAAGTCAGCAGCATTCCCGAAAGTGGCGACCCACTGGTCAAACAGGACTTGCTTTCCCTGCCGCTGCGCGAGGCGCGTGAGCAGTTCGAGCGCGCATATCTGCAGCAGCAACTGGTGCTGTGCGATGGCAAGGTCGGCAAACTGGCGAAACGGGTTGGGATGGAGCGAACGCACCTCTATCGGAAGCTTCGTAGTTTGGGTGTGGACTTTCGGTCGGCGGGGTCCGGGGACGAATAGAGGCGGATGTTTCAGGCCGGTTTGGCGGGCGCAGAAACCTGCGCGCTACTCCAGTGTTCCCTCGAGGTAACGTTTCTGCAAGGTTCGCGGTTCCGGTAATAACGTGCCATCGTCGAGAAACCGTATCCCCGGCGTCACGAAATCCTGAATACTCAGACTGCGAATGAGTTCGAGCGCGCGATTGTCCGGATCGAACGTCGGGCCATCGGGCCGCAGTTGAATGGTCGAATGGATCTTGCCATCCAGGAAGCGACCTTCTGCATCGAGCGATACCGTAAGGATTGGCGCCACCCCCTTGATTCCGTCAACACTGATACCGTAGTAGGTCGCGAAATTGCCGAGGCTGTAGGCGATAAGCCGATCTTTATAGTGTTCCATGCCGCGTACCACATGCGGACCGTGTCCAACGACAAGATCTGCGCCTGAGTCCACCATAAGGCGGGCAAACCGGACCACATCGCCGCGCATTTCGCCGTAGTACTCTTCCTCCGCAAATGGCAGGCTCGTCACATCCTGCCCTTCGGCGCCGCCGTGAAATGTGATGATCACAATGTCGTGCGTTTCGGCGAATTGCCTGACGGTAGTGGCTGCGATGTCGTAGTCCAGCAGAAGATTCGAATTGAGTGTTACCGCGTATCCGAGGACGGCAACGTTCAGGTCATTGACTCGCAGCGTTGCGAAGTCACCCTCGCGCCCGGTATGGCGGATACCGGCTGCTGCAATGTTCTGCATGCTGGCTGTGCGGCCCTCTTCGCCGAAGTCGCGTGCGTGATTGTTGGCAAGGCTAAGTACGTCGAAACCTGCGGCCGCAAAATAACTGCCGTAACGTGCAGGTGTTCGGAACAGATAGCAGGCCTGCGGGTTTTTGCATTCTTTTCTGGGTTCGCCGCCATCCATTAATACGCCCTCGTGATTGCCGATGGTCAAATCGGCATCCCGGAGCACTGGTGTGACAGCATTGAGAAAGCTCAAGCCATCGTCGTCAGGCAGATGATTTTCGGGATAGTCGGTTCCGAGCATCATGTCGCCAACTGACGCGACCCGAAGAATCGCGATATCACCGGTGACCGGCTGCGTGGGGACGACGGTTTCAGTTTGCGATTCCGCGGGACTTTCCGGAACGATCACAGTATTCGGGAGCTCCTCGTACACGGGCGCGGGCGTCGTACAAGCCGCTGCACACATCAAAACGCTCAGGCCGCAGGCGAGCAGCGGCAGTTGAAGACCTGTAGATCCTGTTCGCAACTCGCTAGTCTCCGAGTTTGATCCTAAGTACGTCGATTCCCGCAGTTCTCAGTCTTCTACGTAGAACATTGAGTTCATCGAGGTCATCGATTGGACCGATGCGAACGCGATGGTAGGTCCTGTCGTCGATTGTGACTCGCTGGATGCGAGACTCGATTCCCTGAAGTGCCAGATTTGCGCGCCGCCGATCGGCGTCGGTATAGGTCGAAAACGATCCGGCCTGCAAAACATAGACGCCGGGATCGACGATAGCTTGCGGCTCGATATCCGGCGTAACGTCAGGCTCCAGATCGGGAATTATCACCTCAAAATTCGGCAGCATGTCGTAAAACGTAAAGCGCTGCTCTTCGACGCCGCGCGTTTTCTCCGGGTTGTCATCGACGGCAGATGGCACATTCGTACTGGCTCCTGCCGGTTGCTTGCCAGCGGATCTCGCAGGCGGGACGGAGGTACGGTCGTTGACGTAGATGGCCAGCGCAACCGACAGACCTATACTCAATCCAAACAGCATCCACACCCAGCCCGGATAATGCGGGTTGGACGCTTTTCTTTTTCTGCGCTTTGCCATACTTACATCGCGTCCGGCGCCGACACGCCGAGGATCGCAAGACCGCTGGCGATTACCGTGCGAACCGCGGAGATGAGCATCAGCCGTGCATCTCGCAAATCCGTTTCGTCGACAATGAAAACGTGCGCGTTGTAGTAGGCGTGGAATTCCGTCGCCAGGTCGCGCAAATAGGCAACGAGGTGCTGCGGCGCCCGGTTATTGGCCGCCAACTCGATTACCTCGGAGTAGCGACTTAACGTGCTCATCAACGCCGCCTCGTGAGTTTCGACAAGTCTGTGTAAATTCGCCGTTGCGTTATCACGGTTCCAGTGCAGCGACTTTTCTTCCATTTGCCGGAATACGCTCGCGACTCGTGCGTGCGCATACTGGACGTAATAGACCGGGTTTTCGTTCGAACGCGATTTCGCAAGTTCCATATCGAAATCGAGATGTTGATCATTCGAGCGCATCACGTAAAAGAACCTTGCTGCATCGTTGCCGACTTCTTCGCGTAGCTGGCGAAGAGTTACGAACTCTCCGGAACGGGTAGACATCGCCTGTTTCTCGCCGCCGCGGTAAAGACTCACAAACTGCACCAGCTCTACTTCGAGGCTTTTTCCCTCATAACCCATCGCCTCCAGCCCGGCGCGCACTCGAGCAACGTAGCCGTGATGGTCGGCACCGAGAATATCGAACAGGTGCTCGTATCCGCGCTTGCGCTTATCGAAATGGTAGGCAATGTCGGACGCAAAATAGGTCTTGACACCATTCTCACGAATGACGACGCGATCTTTTTCGTCGCCATAGTCGGCCGCGCGAAACCAGATCGCGCCATCTTTTTCGTACAGTCGATCGCGACCTTTCAGTACCGCGAGAGCCTCGTCTATACGCCCATCGGCCGCCAGCGCCTGCTCCGAGTACCAGATATCAAACTCAACGCCGAATTCCTCAAGGTCATCGCGGATTTCATCGCGAATCGATTCCAGCGACTGCTGGCGTATTGCATGAAACCGTTCGGCGCCGATCAACTCACCGGCTTTCTCAATCAGCGCCCCGATATGCGCTTCCTTGTCACCATCGGGCGCGTCCGGAGGGACTCCATCAAACAACCGGTCAATGGTGATCCTGGGCAGATCCGTGACAGCGGTCGCAGCCGCAATATCCCGAATGTAATAGCCCTTATAGCCGGCATCAGGGAACGAAAACTCAAGGCCGCAGGCTTCGAGCATGCGCAGCCAGACACTGACACCGAGAATGTCCATCTGCCGACCGGCGTCGTTGACGTAGTACTCGCGATCGACCGGATACCCTGCCGCCTGCAACAAGTTGCCCATGGTCGCGCCGTATGCTGCGAGACGGCCATGACCGATGTGTAATGGCCCGGTAGGATTTGCGGATACGAATTCGAGCAGGAAACGGGGACTGGATTTGGCAGGCAGACGACCGTACTGGTCGCCTTCATCCAGAATAGCCACGATCTGCTGCTGAAACGCTGCCGCAGTGACGTAAAAATTGATGAACCCGGGGCCGGCAATTTCTACCTTGCTGATGAGGTCGCTTGCAGGCAGCTTGTCGATTACATCCTGCGCCAGTTCGCGCGGCTTGCGACCGGCGGTTTTCGCCAGCCGCATCGCTATGTTGCTGGCGAAGTCACCATACTTTTGATCGCGCGTGCGCTCAACGGACATGCCGATTGCCGAGGCTTCCGAAATATCTGAGATATCAGGCAGGTCGTCAATGGCCCGCGCGACTAGTTTTGCGATGCTGCTCTTCACGTATTGCCCTTGATTGGCGAGGATGTCGCCGGTGAGGCGGCAATTCTAACCTGAATTATTTGATAGCTGTAATAACTCAAGCCTGATCCAACAAACGTTGCCCGATCAGCCAGAAAGTGACCAAGCCTGTTATTGCGGCGAACCAAGGCAGTGTCTGTGGGGAGTCCTTTGGCGGGAATAAAGCGCAGCGCTTTATTCCCGC